>JAEEGJ010006284.1_pt1 | contig 35845 bp, 36 predicted proteins | sample 8958761 | NCBI WGS metagenome assembly JAEEGJ01 (sample SAMN16246546, study PRJNA631951) | gut metagenome | biome: gut microbiome; feature: rumen; material: RS-attached | host: Bos | place: Iran: Karaj | collected 2018-10
CCCGAAGGCCGATGCCCAGTAGGAGTACTTTGGCATGAACACGATGTTCACAACCGCCGTCACCACCAGGCCGGAAAGGGTAATCCATATTGCCATGGACGTGCGCCCGGAAAGCTTATACCACATGGACACGTTGAATAGCATGCCAAGGAGCATGTAGCTCAGGAGCATTATCGGCACAACTCCAACCCCGATGCGGAAATTCTTGCCGAGGAAAAGGGAAATTATGTCGATATAGAGGATTACGCCCAGGAACACCAGCCCGCAGAAGGCTGTGAAATACTCCATCACCACCGCATACAGCTCCTTGGAATTCTTGTCACGCGCCCTCTGGAAGAAGAACGGCTCCGCGGCGTAACGGAACATCTGTATGAACAGGTTCATTATCACGGCCAGCTTCACAGCCGCCTGATAAACCCCCAGCGATGCCCTCCAGGCCTCCGAATTCACGTCGAAATAGCGGAACAGGATTCTGTCCAGGAAATCGTTCGCAACCCCGGGGAGCGCCGCCACCATAAGGGGCAGCGAATAGAGGAGCATGCGCTTGGTGAGGTTGCCGTCGAACTTCAGCTTCAGATGCAGGATATCCGGAATGAAAAGCGCCAGACACAGCACGCAGCTTAGGAAAATCGCGAAAATGGGATAGGTGTATTCCGGCGTGGGAGAAACCAGAAGGTGCTCCAGAACCCCGCCGGGATGCTTCGCCGCGAACGCCGGGAACAGGAAGAACAGAGCCAGGTTCGCAAGGGTTTCAGTTAGGATCTTAACCGTCTTTAGAATGGCGAACTTCACCGCCTTATGCTCCTGCCGGAGCTTTGCAAACAGAATTGCCGTTATGCTGTCGCAGAACAGGATTCCAGCAACGTAAATGATGATGCAGCCGAATCCCTCGTACCCCAGGGCCGCAGAGATGGGTCCCGAGAATGCGATCATCGCCGCCAGGAATGCCAGATTCAGGCCGAATACCGCAGTGAGGGCATTGGCATACACCTTCGCGGGGTCTTCCCCTTCTTTGTTGGCGAACCGGAAACAACCGGTTTCCAGGCCCAGCACCAGCACAACCTGAAGTATGGCGATATACGCCATGAACTCCGTAACAACGCCGTACTGGCTCTGCGTGAGCATACGGGTGTAGATCGGCACGAACAGGAAGTTCAGCACCCTCGCCAGAATGGAACTCAGGCCATAAACAGCGGTCTCGCCCGCAAGTTGTTTCAGAGGATTCCTTGCCATATCAGTCTGCAAGACAAGAGTCCATGAGGTTTTCTATCGCCGCGCGGTCCATCTTTTGGCCGATGAACACAATCTTTTGCATCCTGTCACCGAACTCCGAATCCCAGTCCTTTCGGAGCTGAGGCGTTCGCGCCATCATATCGGCCAGTTCCTCCGGGGGCATGGTAGCATACCACAGACCGGCATCGCGCACGGTTTTCTGCCTTCCCGCCTGCTCGAAGAGATAGGCTTTATCCGTATTGTCGGAGAAGTAGCACAGGCCCTTGGCGCGGATTACCGATGAGGGCCAGCTCTTGTACACCATCCTGTCGAACTTATTCAGGTCCAGCGGTTTGCGCCTGTAATAAACAAAAGTGTCGATGCCGTATTCCAGCGCCTCTCCCTCCCCTTCGTGCTCGTGATGATGGTGGTGATGACCGTGCTCTTCGTGATCGTGGTCGTCGTCATCATCGTCGTCGTCATCGGCCTCGACATCTCCCTCCACGCCGGCCACCCAGGCCGCGGAACCGGAAACGGTGAAATAGTCGAAATCGCCGGTGTAGATGATTTCATCCAGGTCGATGTCGCCATAGTCGCACTGCAGGATGCGGGCGCCGGGATTGATGGCCGCGACGATGCTGCGGAGCTTGCCCAAATCGGCCTCGCTAACTTCGGAGGCCTTGTTCAGAAGAACTACGTTGCAGAATTCCAGCTGTTCGATTACCAGCTGCTCAAGGTCGTCGTCCTCGATGTTTTCCTTTTCCAGAGCCCGGCCGCTGTCGAACTCGTCCCTCATCCGGAGGGCGTCCACCACGGTTACGATGCAATCGACATACGGCACGGCGCCGCGCACATACTGCGAACCCATCTGCGGGATAGTGCAGATGGTCTGCGCGATGGGCTCCGGCTCGCAGATGCCGCTGGCCTCGATTACGATATAGTCGAATTTACGGGACGATGTTAGCTCCGATATCTGGGCCACCAGGTCCATCTTCAGCGTGCAGCAGATGCAGCCGTTCTGCAGAGCCACAAGCGAATCGTCCGTCTTACCCACGATGCCGCCCTTCTCGATAAGGTCTGCGTCGATATTCACTTCGCCGATATCGTTCACGATCACGGCGAACTTTATTCCCTTCTTGTTGGACAGAATCCTGTTAAGGAGTGTTGTCTTTCCGCTCCCCAGGTACCCGGTAACCAGCAGCACCGGCACCTGCCTTATATCATCTTCAATAGTCATAGCTTACAAAAATACGGAAATTAATCGAGAATATATAGGAAATATCGTTATCTTTGTGAAAATTGCAAATACGATGAAAAGGTCACTGTTATATATTGCGATAGCTATTGTTGCTGCCACCTCATGCGGTAATTCAGCGGCGCGCAGGGAAGCGGAAAGGGAAGCCGCGGTGGCGGATTCCCTGGCAAAGGCGCAGGCGGAGGTGTCGGCATCGGCCATTAATCCCCAGAAGGAGAAGAAGGCATCGGAGATTATCGCCCTGCTGCCGGAGGAACCGGTGTTCGATATCGTCACCAGCATGGGAACCATCAAGGTGAAACTCTATAAGGACACCCCGCGTCACAGGGACAATTTCGAAAGGCTGGCCCTGTCGGGTTATTACGACAGCCTTCTGTTCCACCGCGTGATAAACAACTTCATGATTCAGGGCGGAGATCCGTTCACGCGCGATACTTCCCTGGTAGACCGCTACGGGAATGGCGGCCCCGGCTATAATGTCCCGGCGGAACTCAGGGACGGAAGCGGCGCCCCCCTGCATCGGCATAAAAAAGGCGCACTGGCAGCGGCTCGCAAGGGCGATATGGCCAATCCCATGAAAGAATCTTCGGGATCGCAGTTTTATCTGGTGCAGAATCCGGACAACTGCACACATCTGGATGGAGAATACACCGTATTCGGGGAAACCGTTGCAGGACTGAACGTTATCGACAGGATTGCATCGGCCCAGACCAACAAACGGGACCTTCCTCTTCAGCCAATTCGCATAATTACGATAAAACCTGACGACGAACTTAACGCTATGGCACAGAATTCGCAAGAGAATTAAGCGAATAGTTTTTTCATAGGTTAAGTTTTAGGTTAGATGGAAATGTCGCCTGCAGAGATGCACGCGACATTTTCTTTTTGGGGTTACGTACCGGCCCCAGACTGCCACTTTTGGAGAAGTTGTGATTCCAAGGCCGTGATCTTCTCCATAAAGTGCCACAGAACACAATGTTTTGGAGAAGTTCACCCGCATAAAATCACAACTTCTCCAACGGCCAACTCATCCACGAAAATGCCCGAAATCATGGACGAAACGGGAACCTCCTAAAACGAAAAAAGAGCCGCAGGCTTTGGTGAAAGTCTGCGGCTCCGTTATCGGCGATGCGATTAGTCGGAAAGGGAGAAGCGCTTGAATGCAAGCACTTTTGCTTCCTTATCCACTGCAGCGAGGGCGGCCTTTACAGTTTCCTTATTGTCGGAAAGCTGGTATTCCTGCTCCTCGAGGGTGTTCTCCTTGAGGAACTTCTGGATACGGCCGTTCACGATACCCATAATCATCTGCTCGGGGAGGGAGGCAGCCTTGGCGGCGCCAACTTCGGCGATGATCTGGCGGGCCTGTGCGGCCTGCTCGGGGGTGAGCCAACCCTTGGCGGTGTTGGACTCGATGTGGTCTTCGCTGTCTACATGTGCAGGGTTGATGCCTACCTTCTTCAGAGCGGCGTCAACGGCTTTCTGCACCTGTTCGTCCTTTGTCTTCTGGATGGCAACTGTGCGCTCGGACTCCAGCACCTCTGCGGGCACGGAAGCGGCGTCAACTGCCACAGGGTTCATGGACGCTACCTGCATAGCGATACCGCGGGCGATTTCACCGGGAACCACCTTGTTGAAAGACACGATGGCGCCAAGTTTACCGTTGAAGTGAACGTACTCGCTCACGAAGGGAGCCTCGAGGGCTGCATAGTAAGCAAGAACGTGCTTCTCGCCGGTTTTACCGGCCTGGTTGGTGATATCTTCGTCCAGAGTGTAACCGTCTGCACCCTTGACAGCCTTGAGAGCTGCAAGGTCTGCGGGGAACTCGGCGATGGCTGCATCTGCGATGGCGCCTGCGAGTTTCTTGAAATCGGGCGTTGCCGCCACGAAGTCGGTTTCGCAGCCGAGGCAAACGAGGATAGCCTTGCCGCCGCTTATACGGCTGAGCACTGCACCCTGGGTAGTCTCGTTGTCACCACGCTTTGCGAGGGTGGATTTACCTTTCTCGCGAAGGATTTCGACGGCGCGTTTGAAGTCGCCTTCGGCCTCTTCGAGGGCCTTCTTGCAATCCATCATGCCGGCGCTGGTCATGTCGCGCAGCTTTTTGATGTCTGCTAATGCGATTGCCATAGTTCTCTTTTGTTTTAACGGTTAATAATTACTCCTTCTCTGCGGGGGCTTCTGCTACAGGAGCTTCTTCTGCCTTGGGGGCAGCTGTGCGGCGGGCACGGAGGCGTTTTGCGGGTGCGGGTGCTTCTGCAACGGTTGCTTCAGGAGCCTCTGCAGCCTCTTTCTCCTTCTCAAGCTTGCGCTCGGAAAGGCCTTCCTCGATAGCCTTGCACATTACGTCCATGATAAGTTCGATGGACTTTGTCGCATCGTCGTTGGCCGGGATCACGAAATCAATGGGGGTGGGATCGCAACAAGTGTCTACCATAGCGATCACCGGAATGTTCAGACGGGCAGCTTCCTTAACGGCGTTTGCCTCTTTCTGGACGTCTACGACGAAGAGGGCGCTGGGGAGACGGGACATGTCCCTGATGGAACCGAGGTTCTTCTCCAGCTTTGCACGCTGGCGTTCTACCTGGAGGCGTTCACGCTTTGCGAGCTTGTCGAACGTACCATCTTCCTTCATTTTGTCGATGGTGTTCATTTTCTTGACGGCCTTGCGGATGGTGGGGAAGTTTGTGAGCATTCCACCGGGCCAGCGCTCGGTCACGAAAGGCATGTTGACGGCGGCTGCCTTCTCGGCGACGACGTCCTTAGCCTGTTTCTTGGTTGCGACGAAGAGGACCTTGCGGCCGCTGCGGGCCATATCCTTGAGGACCTCTGCTGCGTCGTCAATCATCACGACGGTCTTGTGCAGGTCGATGATGTGGATTCCGTTCCTCTCGATGAAGATATACGGAGCCATCTTGGGGTTCCACTTGCGGGCCAGATGTCCGAAGTGTGCGCCTGCATCAAGCAGCTGTTCGAAATTTGTTCTTGACATGGTTTAAATTTGTCTTTTGTTTTAAATTCTCTTTCATCAAGTCCGGAGTAGCAGAATTGTTTTCTAGTCTCCGAATTTTTTTCGCAGCGGGGCAATCCTTTTATAAACAAGAATTTACTGTAAACCCCAACTGTGCTGACGTAAATCCAGGGTAAACGATTAACGTTTGCTGAACTGGAAGCGACGGCGTGCGCCAGGCTGACCGGGTTTCTTCCTCTCCACCTCACGGGCGTCACGGGTGAGGAAACCAGCGGCCTTGAGGGCGGGACGATAGGCCTCGGCATCCACCTCGCAAAGAGCGCGGGAGATTCCAAGACGGACGGCCTCTGCCTGACCTTTGGTGCCACCACCGACGAGGGTGACCTTGATGTCAAACTGACCTGCTGTACCGGTAACGTCGAACGGCTGGTTCACGATGTACTGGAGAGTTCCCTCTTTGAAGTACTCTTCCATGGGACGGTCGTTAACGACGATTTTGCCACTGCCGGCTACAACATAAACACGGGCGACAGCTGATTTACGTCTTCCAATGGCGTGTTTCTGTTCCATGCTTTGTCTTTAGATTTCGTTTAACTTAATTGATTTGGGATTCTGTGCCTGGTGAGGGTGCTCGGGACCTGCATAAACATACAGATTGTTGATGAGCTTGTCACCAAGACGGGTCTTCGGGAGCATGCCCCTTACCGACCTGCGGATGAGTTCTGCGGGCCTTGTAGCAAGGATCTCCTTGGGGGTGGTGAAGCGCTGTCCGCCCGGATAGCCGGTGTAACGGACATAGACGCGATCCGTCATCTTCTTGCCGAGCAGGCGAACCTTCTCCGCGTTGACGATGATCACGTTGTCGCCACAGTCCACATGAGGGGTGAAGCCGGGCTTGTTCTTGCCACGGAGCACGAGTGCCACGCGGGAAGCCAGGCGACCCAGAATGAGATCTGTTGCATCAATGACCAGCCACTCTTTGTTCACAGTTGCCGCGTTGAGCGATACTGTTTTGTAGCTAAGTGTGTCCACTGTCTTGATTTTTAATGGTTTAACTATAAAAAATGCGATCCCCACACAATTTGGGGACCGCAAAGATAGGTATTTTCCCTGAAATAACCAAACTATTTGTCGTACACCGACACGGCTTCGGGGGCTTCACCGCCCCAGCGGGCGGCTACGTAGTCCAGAGTGCGGAGGATTTCCTCCGGATCCTTGCTCGTGACAAGTTTGATGCGGGTTTCCTTGAAGTCCCGCAGGCCTTTGAAATAGCAGCTGAGGTGGCGGCGCATTTCGAATACGCCGGTTACCGGCCCTTTGTACTGGAGCGAAAGCGCGAAATGCCTTTTTGCCAGAGTAACCCTGTCGCGGACGCTCATCGGCGGCAGCTCTTCACCCGTATCAAGCAGATGCCGGATTTCCGTGAAAATCCAGGGATGGCCGAACGAAGCGCGTCCCACCATTATCCCGTCCACTCCGTAACGGTCAAATGCATCGCGGGCCTTTGCGGCGCTGTCGATATCGCCATTACCTATTATAGGTATATGCATGCGCGGGTTGTTTTTCACTTCGCCAATCAGAGTCCAGTCCGCATCGCCTTTATACATCTGGCAACGCGTGCGCCCGTGTATGGTGAGGGCCGATATCCCCACGTCCTGCAGCCTCTCCGCCAGCTCCACGATGATTTTGCTGCTATCGTCCCATCCCAGGCGCGTCTTCACGGTGACGGGCTTACCCACTGCCTCTACCACGGCCTTGGTGATGGCCACCATCTTGTCCGGCTCCCTCATCATGCCGCTCCCGGCTCCGCGGCCGGCAATCTTCGAAACGGGGCAGCCGAAATTCAGGTCGATGACATCGGCCCCGTGGCCTCCGGCAAGTTCCTGGGCACGGTCTGCCATGCGGGCGGCATCAACCATGGCCTCCGGGATGTTGCCGTATATCTGGATGGCCACCGGAGACTCCTCCGGAAGGGTTTTCATCTTGGCGATGGTCTTGGCCGCATCGCGTATGAGACCGTCCGAGGAAACGAATTCGGTGGTTACCATGGCGGCGCCCGCCTCCCTGCACAGGATGCGGAAACTAACGTCTGTTACGTCCTCCATGGGGGCCAGTACAACGGGCCTGAAACCCAAATCCAAATTTCCAATTTTCACAGCGCAAAGATATGGATTTTTTATGTAAATTTGTGCCCATGATTTATAAGACCATCCTGAAACTGCGGCACAAAGCCTATGACAAAGGGCGCAAAAAGTCCTTCGAGGCGGATGTCCCCACAATATGCATAGGAAACATCACCGTTGGCGGAACCGGCAAGACTCCCCACACGGAAATGGTCCTGCGCACGCTCCTTAAGAGCGACCAGTGGGCATACGCAAACCTGGCCGTTCTTTCTCGCGGCTACAAGCGCAAATCCCGCGGTTTTCAGAAGGTCCCCATCGGCGGTTCCGCCGGCATTTATGGAGACGAACCGGTCCAGATTGCCGGCAAATTCCCCATCGCCACGGTTGCGGTGGACAAAGACCGCGTGGAAGGCTGCCGTCTCCTTGCCCATCCGGAAACGGGGGACATTCCTCCCGCACAGGTGATTATCCTTGACGACGCCTTCCAGTACCGCCGCCTCAAGGCTACCTATAATATAATACTGGTGGATTATAACCGCCCCCTCCAGAAAGATAAACTCCTGCCCTGGGGCCATCTGCGGGATCTTCCCTCACGCATTGCCTATGCCGATATGATTATCGTGAGCAAATGCCCCACCTACATGGAGGATTCCGAGCGCGCGGAATGGGCGGCCAGCCTTGGAGTAAGGGACTTCGATCCTGCAACATGCCGTGGCGTGAGCGCTAAAGACAAGGAGCAGGTGCTGCTTTTCACCTCGGTGTCCTACAAACCCATGATTCCGGTTTATCCGGACAAGGCGGACAGCCGCTTCACCTACGCCCAACGCGTGGTGCTCTTCACCGGCATTGCCAATGATACCCCGCTTCGCAGCTATCTGTCGGACAAATATAAAATCGCCAGGCGTCTGGAATTCCCGGACCATCATCAGTACACATCGGCCGATATCGGCAAGATTGTGAAGGCGCAGAAGGATTTCCCCACCGCCTGCGTTGCCACAACGGAAAAAGACGCCGGCCGAATCCTGGATTACAAAAAGATTCCCGATGAACTGAAGGAGCGCCTCTTCCAGGTGCCAATCGAAGTTGCTTTCCTTTCCGAACTGGAGCAGGCCGTCTTCGAAGCCGCCCTCCTCGGCGTACTCCGCCCCTGGGCCCCGGTGTAATTTTTCCTGGAACTCATCCAGGATTTTGTTCGTTTTCCTGGATGAACTCGTGAAAAACGGCATCTCATCCAGGATTTAGCCCTTTTTCCTGGATGAACCATCGCAAATAAAGGATTATTCCCCGCTGGAGAGGACGTCGTTCTGAACGCGGACGGACTCGTCGTGGATGGCCGTCATGATGGCGCGGATGGCGTCGGCCGATATACCCAGGGCGGCGCCGCGGGAAATCATGGAGGCGAGGAGCTGCTCCCATCGGCCCGACTGAAGGATAGCCACGTTGTGCTCCTTTTTGTACTGGCCAATCTTGCGGCTCACCTCCGAGCGGTCCGCCAGAAGATGCAGAAGGTTTTCGTCGATGACGTCGATACGCGCACGCAGGGCTTCGATGCCTTCGCGGTACGCCTCGCTTTCGGAGGATTTTTCGCGGATTATCAGGCTCTCCAGCAGCACCTTCAAATCTGCGGGAACCAGCTGCTGCTTTGCATCCGACAGGGCGCAGGCGGGGTTGCAGTGGCTTTCCACCATGAGGCCGTCAAGGCCAAGGTCCATCGCCTGCTGCGATAGTTCCTGGAGGTATTTGCGGTCGCCCGCCATGTGCGAGGGATCGGCAAAGAACGTCATCTGGGGATAGCGGGTGCGCATCTGCACGGCCAGCCTCCAGCCCGGATCGTTGCGGTAAGGGATGGGGGTCGATGTGGAAAAGCCGCGGTGAATCACACCCAGGCGGCGCAGCCCGGCACGGTTCAAACGCTCCAGCGCTCCTATCCACAGGTCGATGTCCGGATTCACCGGATTTTTCACCAGAACGGGCATGTCGGTGCCTTCCAGCGCATCGGCGATTTCCTGCATGAGGAAGGGATTTGCCGATGTGCGCGCGCCGATCCACACCATGTCGATTCCGTACTTGATGCACTCCAGGACATGTTTTTCGGATGCCACTTCCGTGCACGTCCACATGCCCAGCTCCTGCTTTACGCGGCGCATCCACTTGAGCCCCGGCGTACCCACGCCCTCGAACGAGCCCGGATGCGTGCGCGGCTTCCAGATTCCGGCGCGGAATACGTGAATGCCGAATGCGGCGAGCCCGCGGGCCGTTTCCATCACCTGCTCTTCGGTTTCCGCACTGCAGGGCCCTGCGATGCACATGGGCCTCGGGAGCGTGAAACACCCCCACTCGGTTCCGGGTATTATGTCCAGTTCGTGTGCCATTATCGTATGATCTTCTTGATTCTGTTGGCCTCCTGTATCAGTTCCCGTATCCTGGCCTCGTCATAAGCGGCCACCGCATCGCGGAACTCCTTCATCTTGTCCAGATACGTGTCTATCACGCGGAGCACATTGTCCCTGTTCTGCGTGAGGATGGGAACCCACATGTCGGCATTCGACTTTGCCAGACGCACCGTGGATGAGAATCCGCCGGAAGCCAGGTCGAAGATGTGCTTCTCGTCCTTCTCCTTTTCCAGCACGGTGAGCGCCAGGGCGAAGGAAGTGATGTGTGAAATGTGGGACACATATGCCGTGTGAACGTCGTGCTGGGCCGCATCCATGTAGATGGGGCGCATATTCAGTACGGCGTACATCTCTTCGATTATTTTCAGGGCCGATGGGTCCGATTCCTCCGGGTTTGCGAAAATGCACGCCCTCCCGTCGAACAAATTGGGCATCGCCGCCCAGGGGCCGCTGTACTCCGTTCCCGCCATGGGGTGAGTGCTCACGAACCGGCCACGATTGGGGTTGTAGCGAGTTGCGAGGCATATCTGCTCCTTCGTGGAGCATACGTCGATGACCACCTTATCCGCTCCTATCATCCCCAGTATCTCCGGCACCATTTTCACCGCAGTCCCCACCGGCACGGCCACCACGATGATATCCGACTGTGCCACGCACATGTCCAGATTCACGATTTCATCGGCAAGGCCAAGGCGCACGGCGGCATCGGCACTGAGGGGATCCTGCTCAACGCCAAGAACCCGCGAGGCAAACCCACGGGCCTTGAGGTCCAACCCCATCGACCCGCCAATGAGGCCAAGGCCAACTATACCAACCGTTTTCATAGCACTGCAAGTATTCTTTCGAGGGCCTTTTCCAATGCCGGAACCGGTGCACAAAGCGATATGCGTATATACTGTTCCCCGTTATGGCCGAAGATATAGCCCGGGGTGATGAATACTCCCGCCTGGTGAAGCAGCTTGTCGGAGAGTTCAACAGGTGGCACCGACACCTTTCCCCACACGAAGAGCCCCGCACTGTCCGGATTATACTCCGCGCCAAGGGCTTCCATAATGCGGCCCGCCACGGCAGCCCTGCGGTAATACTCCGCGTTAAGGCTGGCGAACCAGGACTCATCGGCCTTCAATGCCTCCACGGCGGCCAGCTGCAAAGGGCGGAAGATACCGGAATCCATCTGGCTCTTCACCTTGAGGATTTCCTTGATGTACTGCGCATCGCCGGCAATCATTCCAAGCCTCCAGCCTGCCATGTTGTGGGCCTTGGACAGGGAATTCATCTCCAGGCAGCACTCGCGGGCGCCCGGAACGGCCAGGATAGACAGATGCTCTTCGTTTCTTATGAAGCTATACGGATTATCGTTGATTATCAGAATCTTATGCCTGCACCCAAAGTCCACGATTCTCTCGTACAGCTCCATAGAAGCCTTGGCTCCGGTGGGCATTCCCGGATAGTTCGTCCACATGAGTTTTACGCCGCTGAGGTCCATCGCTTCCAGCTCGTCAAAATCCGGATACCAACCGTTCTCCGCTCTGAGATTGTATTTCACGGGGATGGATTCCGTCATGAGCGTGGCCGATGTGTACGTGGGATAACCCGGATCCGGAATGAGCGCCTTGTCTCCGGCATTCAGGTATGCAAGGGAGGTAATGAGAATGCCCTCCTTGGAACCGGTGAGAGGCTGGATTTCACATGCAGGGTCCAGTTTCACACCGTACCATTTCGCATACCAGTCGGAGAACGCCTGCCTTAGCTCCGGAATGCCGGTGTAGTTCTGATAGCCGTGAACTCCATCTTTGGGGGCCGATGCGCACAAAGCATCCAGCGCAGCCTTCGGCGGAGTGCCGTCCGGCGAGCCTATTCCAAGGTTGATTATGGGCTCCAGCCCCTTGGCTTTACGCTCAACGTTAAGAGCCGCGATTTCGCGGTTCTTGGTGGAAAAGTAGTATTCTCTTACGGACTCCGTCCGTTTTGCGGGTTCAACTATCATAAGGCCGATTTGTATTCTCCCAGCACCGTGAGGTCCTCGATGAGCGGCCTCACCGCGGCGAGGGCCTGGACGTAGCGGGTGTAGCTGCCGAATTTTATATCGGCATAGAAAAAATACTGCCACTCCCGGCCCGGTATGGGAAGGGACTGGATACGGGTGAGGTTCATGTCGTAAAACGACAGGATGGTGAGTATCTGCGCCAGCGAACCGGGCTTGTGGGGAAGGGTGAAGCAGAGCGAGGCCTTGTCGATATCGGCCTCCCGGGGAGTTATCGACTCGTCGAAAATGATGAATCTGGTGAAGTTCTGCTTATAGGTTTCAATGCTTTCCCGAAGGATTTCCAGGCCGTAGGTTGCCGCAGCGGCTTTTGACGCCACGGCGCCGATGCCTCTGAGGCCCTTTTCCGCGATTTGGGCGGCGCTCTTTGCCGTGTCTTCCGACTCGGTTAGTTTTATCCACGGGCAGTTGTGCTCGAAGAAATCGCGCGTCTGGTTGATTGCCATATAGTGGGTGCGCACCTCTTTTATATCCTCCAGTTTCTGCCCCGGAAGCGCCATAAGGTTCTGGACGATGCGCATGTACACCTCGCCCTTTATCTTGCGGCTGTGCTTCCGAAGAAGTTCGAAATTGTGGATGAGACCGCCCGAGACCGTGTTTTCGATGGCCATCACCGCGGCATCGGCACGGCCGTCGTCCATCGCATTGTAGAGCTGTGCGAAAGTATCGCACTCTACAATATCAAGCGGCAGGCCCTCATAGAAGACCTGCGCTGCTTCTTCGTGGAAACACCCTTTGTAACCTTGTACTGCTACTGTTTTCAATTACACTGTGAGAATTTCCTTCTCCTTCGCCGCGATAATGGCGTCGATACTTTTGACATGCTTGTCAGTAACCTTCTGGAGCTCGTCTTCTCCCTCCTTCTCGCCGTCTTCGGAAAGACCCTCTTTCTGAGCCTTCTTCAGAAGGTCGATGCCGTCGCGCCTGGCGTTGCGAACCGTAACCTTGGTGGTTTCGCCCTGGGCCTTGGCCTTCTTGATGAGGTCTTTACGGCGCTCTTCGGTTAGAGCGGGCACCATGCAGCGGATGATTTCACCGTTGTTGGAAGGAGTGAGGCCCACGTTGGCGTCCAGGATGGCCTTCTCGATCTTGCCGATCATGCTGCGCTCCCAAGGCTGAATAGCGATGGTCTTTGCGTCAGGCGTGGTGATGGAAGCAACCTGGTTCAGCGGGGTGGCCGTACCATAATAGTCCACGGTAACGCCGTTGAAGATTGCGGGAGAGGCTTTGCCCACCCTGTAGTTCTTGAGGTCTTCCTCCAGGAAATCCACGGCATCCTGCATCTTCGCATCGGCCGCATCCACTATTTCTTTCGCTTTGGGTAACATAGTTCGTATGTGTTTTTTAAATCGTGCAAATATAGGAAAAAAATCAATTCAACGCATCGGCACTCTTGATGAACTTGGCCAGTTCTTCGTCGGAGAGGCTGTAGTTCTGCATCTCGCCTGAGAAGTAGCTGTCGTAGGCGCCCATGTCCACGAAACCGTGGCCGGAGAGGTTGAACAGGATGGTCTTGGCCTCGCCTGTTTCCTTGCACTTGAGGGCTTCGTTAATGGTGGCGGCGATGGCGTGGCAGGATTCCGGTGCGGGGATGATGCCTTCGGTGCGGGCAAAGAGCACACCGGCGCGGAAGCTGTCCAGCTGGTCGATATCCACGGCCTCCATGAAGCCGTCCTTCATCAGCTGCGACAGGATCACACCTGCGCCGTGATAGCGGAGGCCGCCTGCGTGGATGGAAGCGGGCTTGAAAGTGTGGCCGAGGGTGAACATCGGCAGAAGGGGTGTCATGCCGGCTTCGTCGCCAAAGTCGTACTCGAATTTACCCTTGGTGAGTTTGGGGCATGATTTGGGCTCCGCGGCGATGAAACGGGTTTTCTTTTCGCCGGAGATGTTGTGGCGCATGAAGGGGAACGCTATACCGGAGAAGTTGGAGCCGCCGCCGAAGCAAGCTATCACGATGTCCGGATACTCTCCCGCAAGTTCCATCTGCTTTTCAGCCTCAAGGCCGATGACGGTCTGGTGCATGCAAACATGGTTCAGCACCGAGCCCAGGGCGTACTTGCAGTTGGGGGTAGAAACGGCCAGTTCGATGGCCTCCGAGATGGCGCAGCCAAGGGAGCCTCGGTCATTGGGGTTGATGGTGAGGATGTCCTTGCCGGCACGGGTGCTCATCGACGGAGAGGGAGTGATGGCCGCACCGAAGGTTTGCATAATGCTTCTGCGATAAGGCTTCTGCTCATAACTCACCTTTACCATATATACCGCGCAGTCGATGCCGAACTTCTTGGTGGCATAACTCAGGGCGCCGCCCCACTGGCCGGCACCGGTTTCCGTTGTGAGGTTTGTTATACCCTGCTCCTTGGCATAATATGCCTGGGCAATGGCGGAATTCAGCTTATGGCTGCCGGCGGGGCTCACGCTCTCGTTCTTGAAATAGATGTGGGCCGGGGTGCCAAGGGCGGCTTCCAGTTCGTATGCGCGCACCAGAGGTGTGCAGCGGTATGCCGCATACTGCTCACGTACGGCTTCGGGAATGGGAATCCAGGTGTCCGTCTGGTTCAGTTCCTGGTCGGCGCAGGCCTTGCAGAAGATGGGATACAAATCCTCGGGCTTGAGGGGCTGGCGGGTTGCGGGATGAAGGAACGGCAGCGGCTTATTGGGCATCACAGCCTGGATGTTGAAATAGTGCGTGGGAATCTCCGATTCCGGAAGCATGTACTTTTTCTGTTTCATATTTTTATTGTGTTTTATTGTTGTTTCCCTGTCATTTCGACCAAGCGTAGCGCGTGGAGAAATCGGCATAAAAAAAAGCACGCTGTAAGTCAGCGTGCCTTAATGGTTATACTACGGCCGATGCTGCTTACAGTTTTGAGCTGCAAGTGCACCACCACCAAGTATTTACCATAGTTCTCATCATTTCTTCTGCAAATATGCGATATTCATTTTTAATATGCAAATTTTTATGCGATAAAATTCGCCTGGATGAATGCGTTAACCGCAGTGGCCACAAAGAGCATGATGATAAGGGTGCTCACCACAATGCCTATTACGCGCAGGCGGGGCAGCCACTTCTTGTTGTTCCATCCGATTGACTGGAACATGCTCCAGAAGCCGTGGTTCATGTGCAGCCAGATGCAGAAGAACCATACGATGTACAGGGCAAGAATCCACCATTTGCTGAACGTAGCCTCCAGCAGGAAGTAAGGATTGTTCTCGAAATTGCCTATACCGAACATCTCCGGAAGCTGCATCTTCGCCCAGAAATGAGTGAGGTGGAAGCCGATGAAGCCGAGGACGATAATGCCAAGCACAAACATGTTCTTTGCGCTCCAGCTGTCGTTCTTGGCTTTGGAGGCCACTGCGTAACGCCTGATGCCGCCCCTGCGGATATAGTTCTGGACAGAGAGCCAGATACCGTATACAATATGGATTAAGAAGCCAAGGGCCAGGATGGGAACCATTATGTCGATGACGGGAGTGCTCATGAAGTCGCAGCCAAGCTGGAACCAGCCGTCGCCCGCCGAGAACAGTTTCTCATCCGGGGCCGACACGCCGAACTTACCCATCAGCGAGTCGATTACCGAGAAGAAATTGATGGTGCCGTGAAGCAGCAGGAAAAGAATCAGAAATGCACCGCTGATGCTCTGTATGAACTTTTTACCGATGGATGAAGTAAAAAAGTTTGCCATTTGTCTATAGTTTTGGACAACAAAGATAGCAAATTTTTCGGATATGGTAAAGGGCCGGTTATCTCAGGAAGAGCCAGCGGGTAAAGCCGACAGCGGACATATAGGCATCCTTACCGTCGTCGGTCACGCACAGCGGGAATGAACTGAATTCATCCTGATACCGCATGCCTTCCAGCCATTGGTAATTCTTGTTCCCAAAGGTAAAATTCTCAAAATCAATATTGGCATATCCAGCGAACCAGCCGCCCTCAACCGTATCCTGGCCATACCACCCCTTGGTTGCGTTGAATTTGAGGTATCCGTTTTCGATTGTGTATGTGCCCTGCAGATGGGTTCCCCAGGCGTGGACGTACAAATCCAGCTGATTGCCTTTTACGATGAAGGTGATGGTTCTGTCATAATTGCCAGTTCCTTTTTTTCCATTGTGAGGAGCATCATAGCGGCCGTCCTTCAAAGCGCCGGACTTTACCTGAGCTCCCTTCTTGTAATAGAGGGAGTGATAGGCCTCGTCTTCATTTGCGGATTCAGTAACCAGCGCGGCTTTTCCGCCGATAAGCTTTACTTTTAAATCAAGACTTTCCATTTCACCTTCTTCCTGCGCCGGGGTCAATATGGTTAAAACGGAGCCTTTCAGCTCCCATTTGCCTTTTAATTCATATTCCCCATCCACCTGGATGTAAGTGCCGTCCTTTTCAAATTTCATAGTCTGGCCGAAACCGGCGAGTGTATTCTCCCATTCTCCCACCAGATCATCGGCTTTTGCGGAATTCTGTTCTTTTTCGCAAGCGCAAAGGAGAAGTCCGATGGCGGCGAAGATAAGTGTCATTTTTTTCATAATCCTTCGATGTTTTTTAAGGGTTAACCCCCAAATATAGGCAAATTATTGGAGATTTCGCATTATTTCGGTACTTTTGTTACCAAAATACATCGAATCATGTACAAAAGAGTACTCCTGAAACTTAGCGGCGAAAGCCTGGGCGGACCTGCCGGAAAGGGCCTGGATACGGCCTGGCTCGAAAAATATGCAAAAGAAATAGCTGCGGCGGCAAAGGCCGGCCTGCAGATAGCCATCGTCAACGGCGGCGGCAACATCTTCCGCGGCCTCCAGGGCGTGGGCAAGGGCTTCGACCGCGTGGACGGCGACAAGATGGGCATGCTGGCCACCGTCATCAACTCCCTGGCCCTGAGCATGTTCATCAAGGCAGAAGGTGTGGATGCCGTAGTGTTCACATCGACCCCTATGGAACCCTACGCAAAGTACTATATGCGTGACGATGCAGTGGCGGTGCTCGAGCGCGGAGGCGTGGCCCTCATCGCCGGCGGCACCGGCAATCCCTTCTTCACCACGGACTCCGGCGCAGCCCTCCGTGCCCTTGAAATCGGCGCCGACGCCCTCCTGAAAGGTACACGTGTCGATGGCGTCTACACGGCCGACCCCGAAAAGGACCCCTCCGCCGTAAAATACGATTCCCTCACCTTCGACGAGGCCATCTCCAAGCACCTCAAAGTGATGGACCAGACGGCCTACGCCCTCTGCTCGGACGGCAAGATGCCCATCATCGTCTTCGACATGAACGCCACGGGCAACCTCACCCGCCTGCTCAAAGGCGAGAAGGTGGGAACCCTGGTGCACCCGTAGGGCTAGTGATAGCCAAGATGTTCCTCACCCCGTAATTCCGGGAGAAAAGCCCCGTTCTACTCCTCGCCGGATATCCAGCAAATCTGCCTCCCACCGCCCTGCGGCCGGATATCCAGCAAATCTGCCTCCCACCGCCCTGCGGCCGGATATCCAGCAAATCGCCATTCTACGATGGTCTGTATGGATATCCGGCAACGTTTTTGGCCGATTTGGCCGTTTTTAATGCCGGATATCCAATCAGAAGGCCGCGAAAGGCACATTCTCTGGATATCCGGCATCGGCTAGAATCCCATACATCGGCGTATCTGCTGTTCCGGCAAGTGCCGCTCAAAAAGTAGTTCCTTGTATATCCTCTTCTTTTGCGAATCCGTCAAATGATACACCGAAGAGACTCCGAAGCGAGTTGCATAATCGTCGTCAATAAGACCGCACACATCAAAATCCGTTAGCCGATCCGGACGATAGTTCCGGCCCGTCTCATTCTTCAGCAAAAGGTCCAACTGGTACGACGGCTCCATATCGGCAAGTCCAATAGGATTAACTCCATTCCCGTCCTGTTTCTGCTCCGAAAGCCACTCCTCTCCACTCAGGCGATTCATCTGATACAGATAATTGCGGGCCGAGCCATAATACGCTTCTGCCATCTGTGTCGCCATGAATGAGGTTCTTTCAAAAACCCCGTCTTCGTCCATGGCAAAAGAATCGGGGAAATCATATCGCCGGGGAATCAGACTGGTTATCTCTTCTCTGGAAATAATCTTTTTACCGGGCCGATAGAACCCTGTTTCTTTCACAAACAGGGCCTTGGCCGAGCAGAATGGATATCCGAATGCAGTGCACGACAGCCCATGATGTAAACCATTTCGGCCGATATAACTTAAGCCTGTGCATATGTGATATTTGCCATCTATTGGTTTTATGTACGCCCCCTTCTCTCCCAATCTTCCAGTACGACCATACAGAGTGTTGAAAAGCCGGTCATAAGAAATTCTCAGTTTCCACATAAACTCCACCGGGCTCTCGGCGAACAGTCCAAGATGTGCATGTGTGCTCATTTCCGCATCCATGAGGACATCGACATTGTCCCTGTAAGCATGTAGGGCCAACAAGTTGATAAACAATCCGACATCCCGCGGGCTTCTGAACATCACCTCGTCATGAGAAGTAATGATGGAATGATATATTCGCCTCATCCTGCATTCGGCTCTTCATCGAAGTCCTCAAATGATGGAATCTCCGGTACTGTCTTTTTCGCAACATTAAGTCTCAATAACCGGAGAAGGACCTCGCTTTCCGACATACATGCATATAAAGCCATACTCTGAATACTGAGTTGCTCCCAATACATATGGGAAAGGAACCAGTCTTCGTCGTTACCTTCTTTTTTCCTGCTCACATACAGACCTCGCTCCAGCAATTTCAGTTTTATCGACTTGGTCGATCGGCCCAGTTGCCTGGACATTTCTTTCTGCGTACACTTTTGAATTGCCAAATCCGTAAGGCGATTCAACTCTTCTTTCGTCCATGGCTCGTTAAAATGAGGGTACTTTTTCTTCACCTCATCGTATCTCTCCTGTGGGAGGAAGAACGTTTTGCTGTCCGGTACCATCATACTGCCTCCTTTTTGTCGAAAATATCGGCATAGAGTTTTATCAGTCGGGCGATGACGGCCCGTTCCGAGCGTCCGGTCTCAACGGCAATGTCGGCCAATTCCATCCCCGCTTTGTACATTTCGACAACCGCCTTATTGTCGTCCTCGGTCCAGGGGCGCGCCTGGGGCTTCTTGACATACAGGCCCAGCTCCACCAGTTTCATCTTTACCGAATTCTGCGTTCTGCCAAGTTCAGCGGACATCTCTGCCCTGGATAAGCCCTGCGCGGCGAGTTCCTTTAGCAGTTCCACATCTTCTGCCGACCATGGGTCGTTGAAATGCGGGTACTTTTGTCTTAGCTCTTCGAACTTTTCCTGCGGAAGGAAAAATGTGTTTCTGTTTGGTGTCATAATACATTGTTTTATTGGTTAACGACCGCAAGATACACGAACTTATCCGTGTAACGAGCGTTTTACACGGATAAGTTCAAAATCGGCCATACGCGCATTTGTGGGGCCGATTTTTGAATAGTCATTGTCACGAAAATGACGTTTTTCGTGGTTTTTGGCGTATTTCTGTTTTTGCCGCCGTCGTAACTGCCGGATTATCAGAGCGAAAAAAAATTATCCGTTTCATTTTCCGGAAACGGATAATGGCGCAATCCTGCCGGATATCCACACAAAACATCGCGAAAGGCCGATTAAGGCCGATGGAAGGCCGATGGAAGGCCTCTTTGCCGGATATCCGGCCGCAAGGCCGTTGGTGGCCGATTTCGTGGATATCCGGCAGGAAAAACGGGCAAAACGGGCAAAAACACGACCGGATATCCACACAGACCGTCGCAGAAGGCCGATTTGCTGGATATCCGGCAGGAAGGTACTGGGCCTATTGCCCTACAGCGGGAGGGTTTTGGAGCGGAGCCAGGCGGACTGGGCGGAGTCGAGGCGCGGGGAGAGGGTGCGGAAGACGCGGTCGTTGTAGGCGTTCAGCCAGTCCAGTTCGGATGCGTCCAGGAGGGAGCGGACGATGCAGGCGGTGTCGATGTGGCAGAGGGTGAGCACTTCGAAGCCCAGCCAGGAGCCGAATTCGTTTTGGCCGAGGGAGCGCACTGCCAGAAGATTCTCGTGGCGCACCCCGTGCATGCCTTCGCGGTAGATGCCGGGCTCGTCGGAAAGTACCATGCCGGGCTCCAGCGCCACGGCGTTGAAGTTCTGCCGCACATCGTGCGGGCCTTCGTGCACGCAGAGGAAGAACCCCACGCCGTGGCCCGTTCCGTGGCCGAAATTGCGCTTGAACTTCCAAAGCGGCTCGCGTGCAAGAGCGTCGATCTGGCAGCCGGCCGTGCCTGCGGGGAAAGATGCCATTGCAAGGTCGATATGCCCTTTCAGCACCAGGGTATAATCCTCCTTTTCCAGCGCCGTGCAGGGCCCCATCGGCACAGTTCGGGTGATATCCGTGGTCCCGAACAGGTACTGACCGCCGGAATCCACAAGATATAGCCCGCGCTCTTCGATTAGCGACGATCCGGAAGAGGGAGTCACATAATGAGGTAGCGCCGCACCAGGTCCATAGGCCGATATCGTCTCGAAACTGTCGCCGCGGTATCCGGGGATAGCGGCCCGCAGAGAATGCAGATAGCACGCAGCATCCCACTCATTGACGCTTCCCGCATTCTGCTCCAGCCAGTACAGGAACTTTTCCATGGCAACGCCGTCTTCCAGGTGCGCCTCTCGCATCCCGTCCAGCTCCACCTTGTTTTTCACCGCCTTCCACGGCGCCACGGGAGAACTCCCCTGCATGAGAGCCGGCCCCTCGGAAAGCAGAAGGTCGTACAAATATGCATTCAGGGTGCCAGGGTCCACATACAGGGAGCCAACGCCATCGGCCTTCAGGGCCGTGAGATCCAGGCCGATGTCGCCATAGTCCCGGATATCCACCCCGTCGGCGCGGAGTTCGTAGAAACTGGCCTCGGTTTCAGAATCGGCCGATGCGAACGCGTCCTTGCGAACATACCAGCGCGCCTCGTCCAGGGTTACAACCAGATATGATATTACCAGAGGGTTGTATTCGATATCGCTTCCGCGCACGTTCAGGAGCCAGGCTATGTCGTCCAAAGCAGTTACCAGAACGGCGTCGCAGCCTTGAAGTATCATCCACTTGCGGAGGCGGGAGAGCCTGTGCTCGCGGGATTCCCCGCAAAGCTCTTCGCCAAGTGTGAGAACCGGGGTAGATGGAATGGCGGGGCGGTCCAGCCACAGCGAGGACAGGATGTCCGGCACCATGACCACGGACACGCCCGGCACGGCCGCTCGCAAAGCTTCCAACTGCCCGGTACTGAAGCACAGCCCGTCCACGGCCACAACCGGCTCGCGGATGCCGAACTCCTCGCTCCCTAGCCACTGGGGGATGGGCACTGCCTCCGGAACGCGCAACTTATGCAGTTCCACCCCGGTGCCCTGCAACTGCTTCACCGCCTGGATGAAGTAGCGCGTATCGGTCCACAGCCCGGCGTGGGAAGGGGTTATCACCACATCCCCGGCCTCGCCGGTGAACCCGCACAGCCACTGCACCTGCTTCCATCTGGAGGCGGGATACTCACTGGCGTGGGGATCGCTCCCCGTAATAATAACGGCGTCCCAGTTTTCCAGGAGCATCCGCTCCCTAAGAGCCTCGATGCGGGCTGCAAACACGTTTTCCATCCTAAATAATTGACTATTTCCACAAATATAAATATATTTGCATAATTAAGGAACATACCCTGAAATTAAAAAACATAAACGATATGGCAGAAGATCCCCTCGAGAGAAGAGCACGCGAAGAGCGTGAGAAGAAACAGAAAACACCGTACTTAGTACTTGCGCTGCTTGCCGCAGTTGCAATCGGCCTTGGCATTGCACTCAGCGTCGTAACCCGAAACAACAGTTCGCTGGTGCGTGAACTGGAAGTGGAAAAAGAAGAACTTTCGGAGCAGTTCCGCGCCCTTCAGGCGGATTTCGATTCCCTGAACACGGACTACGAGAGCATCTCCCACCAGCTGGACACCTCCCGCGAGCAGGTGGCCCTCCTCATTGAAAGGCTGCAGAACACGGATGCAACGAACCGTGCCAAGATCCGCCAGTATGAGAAGGAACTCGGCACGCTGCGTTCCATCATGCGCGGCTACATCGTCCAGATAGACTCGCTGAACACCCTCAACAAGCAGCTCGCCGCCCAGGCGGAAGACGCGCGCCGCGAAGCCGCGGAAACCCGCACCCAGAACGAGCGCCTCACCTCCCAGGTGCAGGACCTCACCGGCCAGGTATCAGCCGGCAAGGTGCTTAAGGCCCGCGGTCTTAACGTTAAGGCATTCAACGGAAGTGGCAAGGAAACAGACCGGAGCTCCCGCGTTACATACATGAGCGCCAGCCTCTCCCTCGTGGAGAATGCACTGGCGGAGCATGGCCCCGTTACCGTATACATCGTCCTCAAGGATCCTGAAGGCAGGCTGATGACAAACGGCTCGTCCAAATCCTTCACCTCCGGAGGAGCCTCCCGCACCGCTACCGCCAGCAGAACGGTGGATTATGCCGGAGAAGAACTGGACGTAACGGTCTACCTCAAAGACCTCGGAGATTTCGTGAAGGGCATCTATACCGTGGAGGCCTACACATCGTCAAGCACGATGGGCCGTGCGGAAATCATGCTTCGATAGTATGATCTACGTTCACGTCCCGTTCTGCCGCAGTTTCTGCACATACTGCGACTTCTACTCCGAAATAGCGGATGACGCAATGTTCGCCCGCTACACGGACGCAATATGTGAAGAAATCAAAAGGCGCAGGGACGAGTTCGACAGCCGTCTTCATACCCTTTACTTCGGCGGAGGCACACCCAGCGTGCTTCCGCTTTCTTCCCTCACCCGCATCGTCCTGGCCCTCCAGGACATCGGCTTCGGCGCCCCCTTCGACGAATTCACCCTGGAAGCCAATCCGGAAGACATCGTCCAGAAAGGCCTCCCCTACCTGCAGAGCCTCCGCTCCATCGGCGTGGACCGCCTTAGCCTTGGCATCCAATCTTTCGACGACAACCTCCTTAAATGGATGAACCGCCGCCACAATGCGGAAAGGGCGGAAAAAGCCTTCACCCTTGCACGAGAGGCCGGTTTCGGCAACATAAGCATAGACCTCATCTTCGGCCTTTCCAATCTGGAGGACGATATCTGGGCCGCCACCATCGACAAGGCCATATCCCTTGGCGCAGAGCATATTTCCTGCTACCAGCTCTCCGTGGAAGGGGACAGCACCCTCGCCCACATGGTAAATCAGGGCCGATACACCCCTGCCGATGACGAAAAATGCGCCGCCCAGTACAAGGTGCTGTGCGAAAAGCTGGGCGCTGCCGGATACCGGCACTACGAAATATCCAACTTCGCGAAACCCGGCTTCGAAGCCCGACACAACAGCGGCTACTGGGCAAGGATGCCGTACGTGGGCCTGGGTCCCAGTGCCCATTCTTTCCGCGACCCCATGCGCTCGTGGAACACCCCGGAGCTGAGCAGCTACACCCGCAGCAGCGAAATCCTGTCGGCCGAAGACCGCCAGGTGGAAACCGTGATGCTCTCGCTCCGCACCAGCCGCGGCATAGACGGCAATTATCTTCGCTCGGCAAGCGAGCAGGAAGACATAGACCGAATGGTCAGGGAAGGCGGGCTGGTACTCATGGAAGGCGGCCGCTACCGCATCCCGGAAGACCACTTCTTCACTTCAGACGCAATTATCCGTGAATTAATCTAATACGTTATGAGCCACAAATCATTCTTTTCACTCCTGCTGGGCCTGGCCGCCGGTGCGGCAATCGGCATTCTCTATGCCCCGGACAAAGGCAAGAACACCCGCGAAAAAGTAAAACGCGCCGCCGCTGGCAATCTTGACGACCTTCAGGAAGGCGCAGAAAACCTGGAATCCGAAGTTGAAGACAAGGCCCAGGAAGCCAAGGAGGACCTGAAAGACCTCGGAGAAACCCTCAAGAAGAAAGGCGCGGAAATCAAGGAAGGCGCCCGTGCGCTTCTGCTCCGCCAGCTGGACCGTCTCGAGACCGCTCTCCGCAAGGCGGAAGACAAAGCCGAACCCGCAGCCGAAGCACCCTCGAGCGAAGAACCGGAAGACCAAACCGCAGCCGAATGAGCGAATTCTCACGTCCCGCCAGGGAACTGCTTGACGCCTCGCGCGAATATGCAGACTCCAAGGCCGATGAAGTGAAGCTCCAGGTGGTGAAAGGGCTGTCCATATCCCTTTCCAAACTGGTTTCACTGTTGATAATCGTATGCGTGGGCATGGCGCTCCTGCTCGTGCTCTCGTTCGGGCTTATACTGCTGCTTGGAGAAGTGATGGGCAAGCGCTACGGCCTGGCCGCAATCTGCGTCGCAGTGGTTCTGGCCATTGCTTTCCTAGTATTATATATAAGGAGGGATTCGCTTCTCCGTAACACCTTCGTGCCCGTTTTCATGAAACTCTTTTTCCCTTTGGAGGAGGATTCTGCCGATGACACCAACGCAACTACAGAAGAACCGCAAGTTCAGGGAGATACTGACGCTGGAGAGGCTTGATCAGGAAATAAGCATCGAGCGCAGCGGCAATCGCGTACGCGAAGAAGAGCTTCGCGCGCGCTTTGCCGAAATGCCCCAGACGTATACGCCCCAGACTCTCATGCAGGAGGGAGTCCGGCGCACCCTGCACTCCGTGAACTTCTATGGCTTCGCTCTTAACGTAATAACAATAGCCAAAAGGCTCCTTAGAAAAAAGAAGAAATGAGATACGTAGTACGGGCCGTTAAATACTTCATCCAGGTGAGCATCACAATGGCGCTCATCCTGGGCATCCTCATGGCCCTGGGGCTTGTGTCCACCGATGTGAACGTAGCCTTCCAGCAGGGCTGGCGCTCCATTGGCATCATCGCCATCCTCTTCGGCGTAGTGAGCGGAATCTATCCTCTCTTCGGCTACAGCAAGCGAACCGTCAATGCCAATGGCGAACCGGCCGGGCACCGCAGCGCCATCATCGGCACGATGGAATCCCGCGGCTACACCCTTGAGAAAGAGGCCGATGACGGAGCCATGTCCTTCCGCCTCCGCAGCATCGCCGCCCGCATCTTCCGCTTCTGGGAAGACCGGGTGAGCATCTCCCCCGTCCTTGGCGGATTCACCGTTGAAGGCCTCACCAGGGACATAACCCGCATAGCAGGAAATCTGGATTTTAAACTTAGAGACAATGACTGATTCCGAAAAGTACAAAACCGTCGCCACCTTCACTGAAAAGGTCCAGGCCGATCTAACCGCCGCGATGCTCCGCGACAACGGCATCCCCGCGGCCGTATTCGGATACGATTCGTCGTACCCCTCGCTTGGATGGGCCCGTGCCATTGAAGTGAAAGTGAACGAAGAAGACTACGACGAGGCGTTACGCCTCATCAACACTCCTCCCCAGGAGGGGTAGAGATCCCTCGGCTGCGCTCGGGATGACAGGGGCGCAGGAGTAGCTCGGCCGCGGCGCATAGGGCGTCGTAAAAATCGGCCCCGAACGCTTCCGTGAGCGGTTCCTTTAGAAACTGGTACACCCTGATGCCTTCACGCCTCCCGCGCTCGAAGGCATCTTTGCATATATCCCAGCGGTGAAGGTTAAGCCCTTTTGTGCCGCCGCCAAGTTCCACGACGCGAATTGGATACAGCGAGCAGGAAATAGGCTTCCGGAAAGGGATGGCTCCTGCGCAGAAACGCCTCTCGATCGAGCAGAAGCAGCCACCGCCCTCAAAATGACAAAAGGCACATTCTTCGCCATCGGCAACAAGGGGTGTTACGATATCACCATCCCGGTCGATCTCAAAAAAACCCTTTGCATCCACGGCAGCACGGCCTTTGTCGGTCATGAGCGGGGAATAATCATCGTAATACCGCTCCAGAGGCTCCAGCTCCTCTTCCTTGAGCGGAGCCCCGCTCTCTCCCACTATGCAGCATCGGCCATGGCAGATATCGTAGTCACAGGCAAAAAACTCCGTGACCACTTCTTCCGACACCAGAATATCCCCAATCTGGATTATCGTACCGTGTTCTTCTCTTCCCGGCATATGATTTTTACACTTCCTCCGCTTTTGAGTCCGGTCCACAACGTGCCCAGCCTGGCGGCATCCACCGAAGACACATTATCCGCCCAATTCACCGTGAAATTCTTACCGTGAGCGAGCCGCAGCAGAACCATATCCACCAGCAAGTCGGGATCCGCCATCACCGCACCCATTCTCTTCGAAACCCTTTCCTTATATAATGTAAGGGCCGATGCCGACGGCATCTCCAAATTCTTCAGCACGCGGTCCAGCAGGGCGGCCCATTCGCCCGCTCCGGCAACCTCAACCCCAGGAGGGAGACTCTCCTCTCTCATCGGGGCAAGATGGATTTCCACAAGCATCGTTTCCTCCGGCCACAGCAGCATCCCCGTGGTTGCCCTCACGGAAAGGCCGTGCGAAGCCAAAGCCTGCGGTAGCGCCCTCTGCAGCCACTGTTCCATTACCATCGCCCCGAAATAATTACCTCCGGATGCCGGCACCTCCGAATAATACAGGGCATGAAGGGCATTTTCGCCAGAACGCTGCATGTTTATGTGCAAGTTCTGTATCTTGTAGCGCGAGCTCCTTCGGGATGTTGTCCATCCATAAGTCTTGAATCCCCCGCCGTAGCGCAGCATAAGCTTCTTGAGGGCTTGTTCATCCACATTGCCGATAACGACGATCGTCGCCTCGTTCATGCGGGCGAACCTTTCGGCATAAAAATCCGAAGCCTTGCGGAATGTATTATCCAACACCGCGCTTTTCAGAGGTGCCGGCATGCACTGATATCCCGGCATCATGGCCGATGTCATCTGCGCCGCAAGAGCGTCTTCTCCCACTTCTACGTTCTTCCGCCACGCTTCAAACGCCTCCTTGTTCAGACGCCCCCGTGTTGTGACATCCACGAGCGAGCCCACCAGAAGCTGCACCCCGTCCGAGGGGGCATGCCCCCTTATCACCAGATTCTTGTTGGACAGGGACGCGTCCATGCTTATTCCCGCCGCGGCAAGGGCGTCGCGGAAATCCGCACATTCCATTCCGGCCACATCAAACAGGCGGAAGATATCGGCAATCTGCGCACCCTCTCCCGGAGACAGGTCTTCGATGCTATCCATTCCGCCCGGCCATATTACCGCATAACTCACGCCTTCGGCAGACGGCAAATAACGGTACACAAGCTTGATTCCGTTGGAATAATGCCAGGTTTCACCGTCCGAGACGGCTTCCTTGCGGGCTTCCTTTAGCCTCACGCGGGGATATTCATTCTCCCTTGCTAGGGAATCCGTCCCGGCCCAATACCGGCTTAGGGTGTCTCCTGCAGTTGAGCCGACAAGGTAACCCAGATTATAAGCGAAAATGAGTTCGTCCGCATCCAGGGTATCCTGCCCGGAAACTATGCTTAGATTCATGTTTTCCAGCCTTCCCAGCCATGCCCTGTTGTAATTGTTGAACAGGCTTGCCCAGGAGGTATCCGCAAGCTGGCGTTTTGCGGCGAAGCTCACCATCGTTGCCTCCGGAGCCAGATTGGTTCCGTAAAGGAAATGCGAAATGCAGCGCTGCAGATAAACCGCATCCGGAATCTGCGCTCTTCCCCGCTGCAGCCACCCTGGACGCATTGCGGCGCGTATTCCGCCGAATTCCTGCGCCCCCGCTCCGAAATCGTCGATCGCTCCCAGCACCATCGCGAGCCTTTCCAGAGCCGCCTTGGTGTGAGCCGTATCGGTTGCCATCGACAAACCGTATATTTCATCCCCTGCCGATGCCGCAGTGCCGCGATAGGTGAATTCCAGGGCCGAATACGGTATTCCGGCCGCCTTGAAGGACCTGTCGATGCGACGCCGCACAAACGGCTCGAACTGAGCGGCGAAGAGCTCTGGCACCAGCGCCTGCGTTGTGGACAGCCGGTTTTGCGGCAGCCGGGGCGCCGAATATGATACGCTTATGACCGAGCGGTTCCCACCGGTCTTTTCCTGAAAGCTCCACTGTGGCGCCGGATTGGGCTTCCACACGTGGGTATCCTGCCTCACTCCCACGCTTCGACGCGGAAGCATGAGCGAAAAGATATCCATCTTGGCCTTGACGGCCTGGGCCGAAACGTCGCCGCTTATGATAATGGCTTCATCGGAGAGGGACTTACCTGCAAGGGTGAAAAGCATCAGGAGGGTGGAGTCCAGAACCGCGGTTTCGTGCACGGCAACCGACGGGAAACTGTACACCGTGGATTCGCCTCGGGAGACAATAAATCCGTCCGGGGACGGTGATATGCCGCTTCGGAAAAGAAATCCCGCGAACGGGGCCAGATCCTCCCCGGACTTCTCCCCCAGGGCTTCTCCTCTCCGCACCAGGGCGGCATCGGCCCGGCCCTTAACCACCGGGTTTTCTACTATATAATAGGCAATACCGCTGCCCAGGGTGCCTTTTTTAACCGCCCTGTCTTCCTGCAGCCTGGTGAGGGTGTTCTGTGCTGGCACAGTTATTGAAACTACCAACCAGGCTACTGCTGACAACAGATATTTTAACAGTTTTGTCATACCAGTATGCAAAAATAACACAAAAAATTGCTACTTTTGCAAATTAAGTGTTTGATAATATTAACGCAAAACAATAAAGGTTATGAAAAGATTATTTGCAGCTGTCTCCGCACTGTTCTTGGGAGCAGCCCTGGCAATGGCCCAGGACTTCAACGCCGCAGTAGACACTTTCAACAGCGGCATTCAATCCGAATCTAAACTTGAAAGACTCGAACTCGTACGTTCCGCAATGGCCCAGTTCCAGGCCTGCGAGGAAGAAGACGCCGCCGCCATGGTGGTGAAGTGCAAGGAAATCATTCCGGACATTCTCGTCAGCCTCGGCAAGGAATGCATCAACGACAAGAAATACGACGACGCCCTCGCATACATCAAGGAAGCCATCGCCCTCGCCAAGGAATATGGTCTTCCGGATGAAGGCAGCGACTCCGTAGAGGCCAAGGCCCTCAAGCTCATCCCGGACGCTCTCATGCGCAAGGGCTCCACGCTCATCAAGGCCAACGACTTCGCCGGTGCAGTTGCCGTGCTGAAGGAAGCCACAGAGTACGATGCCGAAAACGGCAAGATCTGGCTCCTCCTCGCCCAGTCCCTCATCAAGACCGGGGCCGATGAAGAAGCTATCGCAGCCCTCAAGAGCGCAGCGGACTTCGGCATGGCGGCAAAGGCCAACACCCTCCTCTACAAGGAATACATCAAGCTTGGCGACGCCAAGAAGAAAGAGCGCGGCGGCATCAATGACGCCATCGCATTCTACGAGAAGGCTCTCGAAATCGAAGAGAACCCGCAGGTTGTGCTGAAGATCGCCAACACCTATCTGCAGGGCGGTTCCAATTCAAAGGCCATCAGCTCCTTCAAGCGCTATCTCGAGCTCAGCCCCGAGGCAGAGAACAAGAGCGATGTGATCTACACAATCGCTGCAACCGCACAGAAGGCTGGCGACATCTCCACCGCACTCCAGTATTATGGAATGCTCAAGGGAGACGCCAAGTACGGTGCAACCGCCGCACAGATGATCCAACAGCTTAACAAATAACGGTTCTGAGAAATCTCGAACTGCTGGCTCCGGCCAGGACGACACAGATCGGCATCGCAGCCATTGATTGCGGTGCCGATGCCGTGTATATAGCCGGGCCCGCGTTCGGCGCACGCCAGGCGGCCGGCAATTCCGTGGAGGACATAGCCGCCCTATGCTCTTACGCCCACCAATTCGGCTGCAGGATTTACGTTACCCTGAACACCATCCTCTTCGACAATGAACTCGAGGAGGCCTCTTCGCTTCTGAATGCCGTAATTGACGCCGGGGCCGATGCCATCATCGTGCAGGACCCGGCCGTGTTGTCATTTCGAGCGGAGGCGAAGCCGGAGTCGAGACCCGAGCTTGCGAGAGATGGCACCCCGTTGGGGTGGCAAAATCTCATCCTCCACGCCTCCACCCAGTGCGCCATCCGCACCCCGGAAAAGGCGGCTTATCTGGAGAGCCTGGGCTTCGGACGGCTTATCCTGGAGCGGCAGCTTTCGCTGAAGGAAATACGGGCCATCCGCGAGGCAACTTCCGCGGAGTTGGAATTCTTCGTACACGGCGCCTTGTGCGTTAGTTACAGCGGCAACTGTTACCTGTCGGAAAGCATCACCGGGCGAAGCGCCAACCGCGGCGCATGCGTGCAGGCCTGCCGCAGCCTTTATGACCTCACCGATTCACAGGGGCGCGTTCTTGGCCGCAACAAGGCGTATCTGTCTTTGAAAGACCTCATGTTGCTGGACAGGCTGGAAGATCTGGCCGATGCAGGAGTGGACTCTTTCAAAATCGAGGGAAGGCTGAAGAACAGCTCATACGTTCGCAGCGTTGTAAAAACCTATTCCGCGGCGCTGGATGCATTGGTTCGAAAGTATCCCGGGAAGTATCGCAGAGCATCTTTCGGGCACAGCTCCGCCGCGGCTCCCGCCACGCTGGACAAAACCTTCAACAGGGGCTACACCCAGCTGTATCTGGACGGGGTAAAAGGCTCGTGGGCATCGCTGGATACGCCCAAGTCCATGGGAGAAGCTATCGGCACCGTTCAGGCTGTCAAGCGAAACGGGGCATCGGCAAAAATCACTGTTTCTGCCGCCAACCCCGGTCTTGTACTTCGTAACGGCGACGGCTTTGCCTTCGTGCGCAGGGACGGCGGCATCGGTGGTTTCCGCGGCTTCCGCTGCAGCGGCATGGAAATCGAGTGCCGAGGGGCAGATGGCCTTGAGGCCGGCATGGCCCTGTACCGCAACCTTAGCATGGACTTCGAGCGCTCCCTTGCCGCAGACCGCGCCGTCCGAAGTATTGAGGTGGGGTTGACGGTGTCATCTCGACCAAGCGAAGCGCCCTCTCTGTCATCTCGACCAAGCGAAGCGCGCGGAGAGATCTCATTGACGATCTCCGCCATCACCGAAGATGGCCGCAGCGCCTCTATCACCCTTTCCGGCGCCGAACCGGCCCGGGACCCCGACCGTATGGCGGAAACCATAACGGCACAACTGGGCAAGCACAGCAGCGTGTACGCTTTCCACGTGGACGCCATCTCCTGCGACGGTCCTATGCCATTCCTGGGCATATCGGCCCTCAACCAGGCCCGGAGGGACCTCGCCGCGAAACTGGACGGGATGCCGGTGAACGCCATCCCGCTGAACCCCGGAAGCCGCTCCTCCGCTAAGAGCCCGTCGCAGCTGGACTACAGCGCCAACTGCGCGAACCACCTCAGCCGCGAGCTCTACGCCTCAACCGGCACGGAAACCATTGAACCCGCATACGAGCTCACCCATCGCGGCGGAGCTGAACTGATGCGCTCCCGCTATTGCCTCCGCAACGAGTTGGGCATGTGTCCAGGGAAAGAACCTTTATATTTGCATAATAACGGAAAAACACTTACATTTGAATTCGATTGCAAGAATTGCGAAATGATTGTGAAATGAAGAAAGTTATTAGTGTATTTTCAGCCCTCGCAGTCGCAGGGAGCCTGCTGCTGTCCTGCGATTTACCTGCCGATGATCCCATTCAGCAGGAAGAAGAAGTAGTAGAAGAGACTCCGGTCTTTTCGATCGACCCCAAAAGTGTAGACGTCCCCGCGGAAGGCGGAGAATTTGATATCCGCATCGTGTCCACCGACGTGGAATACGACATTACCATCGTGGACAACTGGATTGAAGAACTCTCCCGCAGCGGAGAGCGCAAAACCGGAGAGACCATACGCTTCAAGGCCTCAGCCAACCCCGATGAAACACCTCGCACCGGAATTGTTTCCGTGTGCACTAAAGACGGCTCCTGCATACCGGTAACGGTGAGTCAGGCCGCGGCCAAAGCACCGGTTCTCGTCCACAACAACCTGGGCTTCCGTTTCACCGCAACCTGGTGCGGATGGTGCCCCTACATGGACAAAGCCTTCCACGATGTAGCGGAAGATGAAGATGTCCACTTCAACTTCATCACCTTCCACATTTCAAACGGATATCCGCTATATCTGGCCGATGGAGGAGCTCTTGCCAATGCATTTAAAGTCGAGAGCATCCCCACAGGCATTCTGAACGGCTGGCAACATCTGGATAATTACCAGGAAATCAGTTACACGGCGAGCCTCATCAAAAAGGCAATCGTGGATTTCGAGAAGACCTTCCCCTGCGATGTGGGAATTGGCGTAAGCTCTTCTATTAGCCTTAACTGTGTTTCTGCAAAGGCTACGATAGAAGCTCCCCCGGGAGATTATCTGGTTGCTGCATTCCTTTTGGAAAGCGGTATCGTTGAGCCCCAGTACCATGCCGCCAACGGTTATATAAACAACTTTGTCCACGACAATGTTGCCCGCAAAACTTTGACAAACAGTCCCTCCGGAGATGCTTTCACTGCAAGCGAAGAACCCACGGTCTTTAATTGGGATGGCGTCATATCCTCAAACTGCAACACAAACAATCTCTCCGTTGCAGTTCTGGTGCTTCGCGCCTATGATTCAGCCTCGCAGAAGGCCGTAAGCGATTATCCCGACTATTATGTAGTGAATTCCACCATCGCCCCTTTAGGAGTATCAAAAAAGATTGAATATGAATAGAATCATAAGCTTTGTAATAGCAGCATTTGCCGCTTTGAGCCTGCATGCCCAGAGCCTTCCCAGCGTAAAAGTGGAAGACGCTGCTGGAAAAAGCGTGAACACCTTGAGCATGATCGATGGTGAAACTCCTTTCATCCTCACTTTCTGGGCTTCGTGGTGCAGGCCCTGCCGGATGGAACTTGCCGCCCTGGAGGAAGCCGCACCGGACTGGGAAGGGGATTTCCCTCTCAGAATCTACGCGGTGAGCATCGACGACAGCCGTAGCATTGCCGATGCAAAAGCCCTTGCAGCAACCAGCGACTGGCCGGTAACCGTGCTGTTCGACACCAAAGAGCGTCTGGCCCAGGCTTTCGGCATCTCCAGCATACCTCAGGTGTTCATTTTCGACAAAGACGGCAAACAGGTCTATACCCATGTAGGGTATACTCCGGGTAGCGAGAAAACCCTGCTGAAAAAACTTCTCAAGGCCAAATGATTTCCCGGTGGAAACTGGTTGTGGCCGCACTTGCGATGCTTTTTCCCGCAGCGGCCCGCTCCCAGGGAGTCCTTAACGGCAGCCTTGAGAGCAATACCATTTTCGACGATGAAAGTTCATCTCCATGGTATGGTTTCCACTCCAACAATTACCTCAAACTGGATTATTCAAACGGCCGTTTCGGCGCCGGGCTACAGGGGGAATGGTATCCATCGCCTCTGCCCGGCTATGACCTTTCACTCAAAGGTTTTGGCGTGCCCATCAAATATGTGCGCTGGAAGGGCGACAACTGGAGCATAACGGGAGGCGACTTTTACGAGCAGTTCGGCTCCGGCCTGGTTTTGAGAAGCTACGAAGACAGGAATCTGGGCGTAGCCAACTCCCTTGGCGGAGTGAAGTTCACATCGGCCTTCCTGGACGATAATCTCTACGTTACCGTTCTGTCCGGAGTTCCCCGCCAGGGATTGGAATATGCGAAATCGCTCGTGAGCGGGGCCGATATTAACCTCACCCTTGGAGATTTTTCTTTCGGCGCATCGGTTGTAGACCGCACCGAATGGGCACAGGAGGAGGATATGGCGCTGCTATTGGGCTCCCCTGCCCCGGCCAACGTGCTGATGTTTTCCGGCAGGGCAGGATGGAGTTCAAATGGCTTTCAGGCACAGGCCGAATATGTGGAGCGCAGTAAGGATTTCACGGCCGTGCACAATTCTTCCACAAGTGATTCATACGTGCTCGATGGCGGACGGGCTTTCCTTGGGCGGGTGGGGTATTTCGACAAAAAGATCAGCGCCACTGTCACTTACCGCTATCTGTACAATATGGATTTTGCCTCAAGGCGCACCCTTGGGACCAAGGTCCTGTCCAATACGCTCAATTACCTTCCGGCCCTTTGCAAGCAGCAGACTTATATGCTGGCCTGCCTGAACCCTTATGAGACATATTCGGAGGGAGAATCCGGCTTTGCCGGTCAGGTGTCTTACCATCCCCTCAAGAATCTGTCTTTCACCCTTGGTGGCAGTTGGATAGACGGCCTGGGCAAGGTCCTGCCTTTGAGAGACAATAATCATCTTGCCTACAGGGACATCTACGCCAGTGCCGATTACCGCTGGTCGAAGAAACTGAAAACCACCCTCTACGTTTCCATCCAGGAGAGTTCTCCTACCCATGGGAACCGCAAGGCCACAAACGCCCAGAACGTGTTTGTGCTGGACGGAACGTATAAGTTTTCCTCCGATTTCACCGTGCGCGGGGAACTTCAGTATCTCTACTCACAGGAACTCACCAAAGACTGGATGGCGGCGCTTCTGGAATTCGGAATTGCCCAGGACTGGAGCGTTTCCCTCAGCGACATGTACAATCACGGAAGCACGAAAGAGCATTACTGGAGCATAAATGCCGCCTATTCCGGCCCGGGGTTCAGAATCATGGCCGGTTATGGCCATAACCGGGAGGGCATGGTATGCTCCGGCGGCGTATGCCGGTATCAGCCGGAATACAAGGGCGCTTTCCTTAAACTCCAATGGTTCTTCAACGCATGAGAAAGTACCTTATTATATTAATGTGCGCCCTGGTTTCCTGCGTTGGCCAGAAGGAAGATCCGGATGAGCCGGGTCCTTCCGGCAGCGGCGCCGACAAGGCGGCCGGGCTGGTGATGGACTTCACGGCCACCTGGTGCGTGAACTGCCCGCGCATGACCTCCGCCATTGAGGAGGCATCGGCCCAGAGGGCAATCATCCCTATTTGCGTCCATTTTCAGGACGATATGGTATGCGACGACGGCAAGGCCCTGGTGAGCCATTTCGGCGTTCAGGCTTATCCCACCGCGGTTATGAACATGGACGCTTCCACCCTTATCACCGCAACCTCCAAGGAGCTTATAATTGCGAAACTGAATGCATCGGCCTCCGGAAAAGAGCCCTGCGACGTGGATATTTCTACCGGGGCCGATGGGAACGTGTCCGTGACGGTAACAGCTGCCGAAGCGGGCGAATACACCCTTTCGGTTGCGCTTCTGGAAGACGGCGTTGTGGCGCCTCAGACTGGCGGCTCGGATAATTATGTGCATAATGCGGTGTTCCGCGGTTTCCTTCAGGAGAACCTCCTCGGGGATTCCCTCGGGGAAATCTCGAAAGGATCCAGCGTAGAACGCAGCTTCTCCCCCGGCAGCCTTTCCGGGAAATACCGCTTGGTGGCATTCGTGTGCCATGAAGGCAAAGTCAATTCCGCCAAATCGGCAGATCTGATATGAATCTTCGGCAACTCTGCCGCTAAGGATTGTGAACGCGTTATTTCACCGTTGCCGAGGCCGGATAGAAGAACTCCGGAATCCTGCAGCCGAGGGTGGCAAGGAGGAGGAGTGTCTTTTTCATGACTGGCAGTTTTAATGTTAGTTCCTACAAATATACACATAATTGGCGATTTTATTTATATTTGCATATTGACTTATTTGCTTGTATGAAAGACTTCTTCAGAAAGATTGGCCTCCTGGCCGTGTCGTTGCTACTGTGCGCTTCCTGCGGAACTCAACTGGCCCTCAGAAGTTTTAAGGGCCTCCCCGAAGACATAAGCGTGGAAACCATTGGAAATCGCGTGGCCGAGCATCTCCTTGCCTCTGATCCTCTGGACTATGGAAATAATCTTCCGGGTTATCAGGCGCCATATAATTATGGACGCGGCGGCAAGGAAATGAATTATTCCGTGGTAAGCCTTTGGGTTAACGCAATCGAGTTTGCCCACCGTTCCCACAACAAGGAGTTGGAGAATCGGCTAATCGGGTTTTTC
>JAEEGJ010006285.1_pt1 | contig 35842 bp, 33 predicted proteins | sample 8958761 | NCBI WGS metagenome assembly JAEEGJ01 (sample SAMN16246546, study PRJNA631951) | gut metagenome | biome: gut microbiome; feature: rumen; material: RS-attached | host: Bos | place: Iran: Karaj | collected 2018-10
TTACGGAAATAAGATACTGAAGATATTGGGCACTATATATGCAGCCATAAGGATCTTCGGAATGTTTTTGTTTGAAGAAGGTTTTGCGTTGTTCTCCATGATATTGCTTTCGCTGATATTTATAGGAGTGGATGGCAGGTTTGCATATCAGCTGCCCTTTGTATTTGTGATGACATGCATTGTCGAGTGCCTGCTTGGCGGCGCTATGAGCGGTGATTACGGCGGAAAAGAGGATGAAACGTTTTATGCCTTTTCATTCCTGCGGATAGATCTGAAAAGATATATATTGACGAGGCTGTTTATCACAACAGGGATCAGAGCACTCCTTACTTTGGCAGTGTTTATGATAACGGTGCCCATCCTGCAGGTGCCTTTCTGGATGCCATTCTTAATGGCTCTTGCAAGAGCAGGATACATAATCATCGGTAACTTCTTGAATATAAAGATAGGACGTAAGTGGCTTATAGTACTGTTCTCATTCATTGGTCTTCCTGTGTTCATAGCATCATTTATCTTTGTTTTTGTGGGCAGGGTGATCGAAGATTCAAACCCGGTATTTTCAGATCCTGCAACATACTGGGCTGCAGATTTTTTCCTGTTATTATTAGGCATTGCAGCAGGCACTATTGCAGCAGTGAAGCTTATAAAAAAGGAAAGCTACATTGCATTCTTCAAGGAAGCGATCGAACATACGGAAGCTTTTAGGCAGGCAAATAAAAAAGGATCATGCGGTAACGGTGAACGTATGAAGGCGCTTGGCAAAAAGAAGCTTGCGGAAGATAAAGTGACTGATGCAAAAGCGTATGGCACCGGAAAGTCTGTAAATATCAGTGTTTTCAACGATCTTTTCTTCAGACGCCACCGTAAGATAATAGGTGCGCATGTTTATGGTCTTAGTGTCGCTGCAGCCGTTATGACAGTTTTATATCTTGTGATAGATACAACAGGTAATAATTTCGTCAAGCTGTCAGGATTCGCGCCTTTAAATATTCTTAACATATTGTATGTCCTGCCGATAGCTGTCTGGCTCATGACAGACTGCGGATGGCTTACAGAGCTTATGTTTGTAAACTGTGATAAAGATATGTTCTCATTCAATTTTTACAGGAATAAGGATCTGATATTTAAGCTGTTTAAAAAGAGGCTTGGATCCGTGCTCAGATTAAATGCGGTTGTATGTGCTGCGATAGCTATCTTTATGATAGTTATGAATGCAACAGTGGGAAGCAGACAGGCACCTGTGGATTATTTGATGATAATTGTTTCACTTGCAGCATACGGACTGTTTTCGAGCATGCTTCCGCTTTCATTGTATTATCTTCTGCAGCCTTATACAGATGGTATGAAGACAAAGGGGATAATGTACAGACTGATAAGTTTCACGCTCTATCCTGCAATGTTTATCATAAATATAATATTACTGGCCGTGTTTCGCACCGGTCTTGCGGCAGGATTGATAGAGTTAGTTTTTATGCTTTTAATGTCGGCGATTTTGGTGTATGTGATAAAGTTTCAGGCAGTTAAAACTTTCCGCTTAAAGAGTGAATAGGTTCTAAAAGAAAAAAGCTTGAAAATGATACGTTATGTAACGCTGTAGCAAGCTTTCCGGGATGAAAATGCTTCCTGACAGAAAAAAGGCATGAAAATGATACGTTATGTAAAACAGAAACAACATAATATGATTAAAAAGGACTTCCGACATGAGAAAAGCATGATTTTATTGAGTTATGTAACGCGGTAGCAGGTTTTTCGAGATGAAGATGGCTGTCGGAGACAAAATAACTTGATTCTTTCTAGTTATGTAATGCGGTAGCAGGTTTTTCAAGATGAAGGTGATTGTTGGAGACAGAATAGCTTGATACTTTCGATTTATGTAATTTAGTAGCAAGCCATACGGGATGAAAAATCTTCCTGATTAAAAAAGAGCTTGAATCTAATTCGTTATGTAAAACAGAAGCATAATAACTTTCAGGTGACAAATATATTATAATTTCATAAGTATCAGCATGTATTAAATTACCGGAGGTCATGTATGGAAAGTAAAAAATTTTCAGATGTTGCCGCAAAAGAAACTGATGAAAAGCTTACAATACGCGAAGGTAATCTGTATTCCAGAAAAAAAGATCCACGCTCTGAATTTGCACGCGACTATACCCGAATTCTTCATTCAATGGCCTACAGACGAATGAAGCATAAAACGCAGGTCTTCTATAACGAAGCCGGTAATGACCATATATGCACCAGAATCGAGCATGTGGCACATGTTGAATCTGTTGCGTCGACTATCGCTGAGGTTCTGGGGTTAAATTTCGATCTTACACGTGCCATTGCTCTAGGCCATGATATAGGACATGCGCCTTTTGGCCATACCGGAGAAACCATTCTCGATGGCATAGTAAAAGAAAAAATATATCATGATAAAGAATTGGACCACCGCATCTTCTGGCATGAAAAGAATGGCGTGCACTTTGCTGATGACATAGAACTTCTCGAAAATCCCGAAGGGAAATATGACAACATGCATCTGACCTATGCAGTACGGGATGGCATCATCTGTCACTGCGGAGAAGTGGATCAGAACGGTCTCAGGCCACGCACCGAATATATTGAACTTAAATGTATTAAGAAGGCCGGTGAAGTGGAAGCATATACATGGGAAGGATGTGTCGTGAAGATGGCTGATAAGATCGCCTATCTTGGAAGAGATATACAGGATGCCCGCACTCTTGGATATCTGCCGCATAACCTGCTTGATGATCTTAACAATAAGATAAGCGCATTTTCCGATCATGTAGTAAATACCACAAATATCATACAGGAAATGATCGCGGATATATGCGAGAACAGTTCCCCGGATAAGGGCATTCTTCTTTCCGATGAAAAAAACAATCAGCTCAAACTGATCAAGGATTTCAATTACAAATACATATATAAAAATGACAGGCTTGCGCCCTTTGGGAAATATGCAGAGCTTGTTCTCAGTGAGCTTTTCCAAACTCTCAACTCTTATTACAACGGAGTGGATACTTTTGCTGCGCTTCAGAAAAATGATTATGACAAAAGACCATTCGTAAAAGACTTTGCATACTGGCTCGCAGGATATACACAGATCACGGAAGAAATGCTTCGCAATCTTTCGGACGATGAGAAAGACCGCATTAAGAAAATTGATTCCATACATATAAACAGGCGTATCTACAAAAATCTTGATACGCCCGAAATATATGCACAGGCTGTCATCGACTTTCTTGCCGGCATGACAGACATTTACGCAACCAAAGCTTTTGAACAGCTTCTTAAATGTTGATCAGTATGCCGGGCTGATTATCAGAACATAAATGATACTTTGTAAGGTATACTTGGATATTCATTCCGAGTGATAAATAAATCTGATATCTTTAAACTTCAAAAATGTCAGGTTATATCAGTTAACCTACAAGCCATTTCTTCTGCAGAAGTGTAAGTATGAATGCAACTCCAAATCCTGCTACCATTGAAAACAGGAAAAGTGCAAAGCCTTGTCCGGCAAATGCCACACATGTTATAAAACTGGGAAATGCAAAAGATGTGCAGTGTGTTCCCGCAAAGCCTACAATTGCGCCACCCGTAGCACCTCCTAAACATGCAGCGAGCATTGCGCGCGGACGTGCGACAGTTACGCCAAAGAGAGATGGTTCCGTAACGCCTAGTGCACATGAAAGAGCAGCCTGGAATGAAATGTTTTTCTGTTTTTTGTCCCTGGAGATCACACCCATAGCAAGCGATGCACCGCACTGTCCGTAAACAGCACCGCCAAGGAGAGGCATTATCACATCATAACCATTGTCGGTTATAGCTTGTATGCTTATGGGAACTATACTCCAATGAGCGCCTACGACTACCATGGGCTGAATGAAAAATCCCATAAATGTTCCGGCGATGATGGGATTCAATCCATAAAGGAAATTAAATACGCCTGTTAAGAATCTTCCGATAAGGCCGCCAAGCGGGCCAAACACAAGGAATGTAACAGGCAACACTATAAGGCAGCATATGATAGGTTTTAAGAATCCACGCAAAGCTTCCGGAATGAATTTATCACAGGGTTTCTCAACAAAATGCAACAGGCCTATCGCCATAAGAACCGGTATCACGCTTGAATGATAAATGGATGGCTGTACCGTGAGCCCGAGCAGTGAGAGACTTTTGCCATTCTCAAGTATATTTACCAGATCGGGGTAGAGCATCGCGATCGGTATGAAAAGTGAAATGTACAGATCCGTCTTCCACATTTTGGATGTTGTGATCGCAAGGAAGAAGGGAAGAAAGTAAAAGAATCCGTCTGCCGCTGCATAAAGGATCATATATGCGCCGCCGTTGCTATCCAGCACACCGGCGGCATTCAGAAGTATCACTGCGCTTTTTAATATACTTGCTGCTGTAAGGTAGTTGATCACCGGCAGGAATATGCCGGTGATCTGGTCGGTTATAAGTTTAAAAGTTTTTTTCAATTTATTCATACGCCTATTATATAATCTGCGTTGTGATTCGCAACTGAAAGATATAGTACAGTCAGTGTGAAAGAATATAAATATGATACATGCAAATTGACTGAGATGTGCGGCAGGTGCTATACTTTGCGGGATTCAGAGATTCAGTCGGATCGTGCACTTACTGCGCGCTTACGACCCAAAAAACTTTGAGAGGATGATAGGGTTTGCCATCGCCGAAGGCGATTTTCATTGGCAAAACCCGTTACTATTACAGTAAATAAATCTGTGATAGTAACATAGAAAATCGTATGGCTTACAAGAGGATACTTACAATACAGGATATTTCATGTGTGGGGCAGTGCTCGCTGACAGTGGCGCTTCCTATTCTTTCTGCGTGCTCGCTTGAAACGGCAATACTTCCGAGCGCTGTTCTTTCAACACATACAGCGGGATTTCATGGATTCACATTTACCGATCTTACAGAAGAGTTTCCAAAGATAGAAGAGCACTGGATGAGAGAGAATATCAGCTTTTCGGCTGTATATACAGGTTATCTCGGAAGCGTGAATCAGATAAGCTATGTTAAGGATATCGTGAAAAACTGTATGGATAAGGATGGAACTTTTATAGTCGATCCTGCCATGGCGGATTTTGGAAAGCTTTATCCTCCGTTTGATAAGACATATGTCGAAGCTATGAAGCAGCTGTGTTTTGATCCGATGGTGAAGATTATACTTCCGAATATAACCGAAGCGGCATATCTGACAGATTCCGAATTCAGGAAAGAATATGATGAAGCCTATATACATATGCTTCTTGAAAAGCTTGCGGCATCAGGCGCAAAGACCATAGTCCTTACAGGTGTCGGATATACAAAGGATACGACCGGAGTGGCTGTGTATGAAAACGGAGAATACAGCTATTACAAACATCATCATTATGATCAGGGCTGTCACGGTACCGGCGATGTGTATGCGTCAGCTTTCACAGGTGCATATCTGAACGGAAAGAGCGCATGCGAGGCGGCAAAGATCGCGGCTGATTATACACTCAGATGTATTGAAAAAACGCATGAGGATGAGAAGCATTGGTATGGTGTAAAGTTCGAATTGGTGCTTCCGGAGCTTGAAAAGGCGATATTTGGCTAGAAATACAGACTTTTCAGACATGATACAGACTTTTTAGACAAGGTTTATTGAATAATTGCGTTAAATTTGATTATAATGGCTTCAGTTGGCAGGTAATGAACGGTTGTCTTCATGAATCTCCGGGCAGAGATAGGCCGGGGGAGTTTTTGGGGGAGACAGAGCTTTTACCGGTCGTTTGTGAAGAACCGTTCTTAAAAAAACAGGAGACGTGGTGCAGTGGTGAGGGACTGACCGCGTCTCCTGTTTTTTTGCGTGATCAAAGCAGCTTAGGCTGCTTTTTTTATGCGCAGGACCGCTATGGAAGAAAAAAATATTGACAGATTCCAAACCTCAAAGTATTATGGCAAAGTATATTTAATTAAATATATTTAATTAAATAAAAGACGTGCGGCAAACGCGCATGTATATAAATAAGCATATATACGGAGATGTGTATGGAACTTTCATTTGAAGACATCATTAAAACAATAGAAGTATTCAATAAATCTGATATCACTGACTTAAGGCTTGAGACAGGAGATGTGTCCTTGAGACTTAAGAGTGGCACTGAAACCATTATCAATACGGGCGTTACAAAGCAAAATCCGGCATCTTCCGAAAGCGTCACGGAACCTGCAAATGGATCCCAATCCACAATAATTAAAAATACTGAAGTATCTAAACCCGGGAAGATGATCAAGGCACCCATAGCGGGAGTTTTCTACAGCTCATCAGAACCGGATGCGGCTCCGTATGTATCTGTTGGCGACAAGGTACATAAAGGTGATGTGATGGGGCTTCTTGAAGCTATGAAGACCATGAATGAGATCAAGGCGCCTGAGGATGGTGTTGTACTTGAGATCCTTGCCGAGAATGAGACATTTACCGAATACGGCGCGCCGGTATTCAGAATAGGTGAGCCCGGTGTTTAAAAGAGTTCTTATTGCAAACAGGGGGGAGATCGCAATGCGCATCATACGGAGCTGCCGTGAGATGGGCATTGATACTGTCCTCGTATATTCATCCGAAGATTCGGAGACGCTTCCCGTGCAGCTTGTTGATGAAGCGGTATGCATCGGACCTGCGCATGCACAGTTAAGCTACCTTTCGCAGGATGCCATTCTCCAGACTGCGCTTTCGTATGAGTGCGAGGCTATTCATCCCGGGTATGGATTTCTTTCGGAGAACGCAGATTTTGCAGCAGGATGCGAGGATGCGGGGATAAGGTTTATAGGTCCTTCTTCCGACAGGATAAAGCTTCTGGGAGATAAGAATCTTGCAAGAGAGCTGATGAAGAAAAACGGAGTGCCGGTAGTGCCGGGTTCCGACGGACTGGTGAATGATACCGATGAAGCGTGCAGTGTGGCTGAGAGCATAGGTTACCCGGTTCTTATAAAAGCTGCTGCAGGCGGCGGTGGAAGAGGAATGCGTATAGCAGAGTCCGCTGCAGATATAAGGAGCGCCTTTGAAAGTGCCAGAGCGGAGGCGGTTTCGGCTTTCGGAAACGGGGATATGTATATCGAAAAATATATCACCTCACCGAGGCACATAGAGGTGCAGCTTCTTGGCGATCGTCACGGCAATCTGATCCATCTGGGAGAACGTGACTGCTCTCTGCAGAGACGCAGACAAAAGATGGTAGAGGAAGCACCTGCAGGCAATATAAGCGAGAGCGTTCGTGAAGGCCTGTATGAGGCTGCGGTCAAAGCCGGAAAGGCAGCAGGCTATGACAGCGCCGGTACTGCAGAGTTTGTGCTTGACCGTGAAGGGAATTTCTATTTCATCGAAATGAACACGCGTATCCAGGTGGAACATCCGGTGACCGAGATGGTTTCAGGCGTGGATATCGTAAAGGAACAGATAAAGGCGGCTGCAGGAGTTCCACTGTCATATAAACAGTCGGACATACATATAAGCGGCCATGCCATTGAGTGCAGGATCAATGCCGAGGATCCGGCGAAAGGTTTTATGCCCTCACCCGGCAAGATCGATTTTATTCATTTTCCGTGTGGTGCAGGCGTGAGGATAGAATCGGCGCTGTTTAACGGCGGGCGTGTTTCTCCCTACTATGATTCCATGATGGGCAAGATCATCGTACATGCTACAGGAAGACTCGAAGCGATAAGAAGGATGAGAATGGCGCTTGCGGAATTTACTGTTGAGGGAGTGAAAACAAACAGTGATTTTCTGTATCTTCTTATGTTTGATCCCGAATATCTGAAAGGCAATTTCACAACAGATTTCATAGATGCAAACTTAAACAAGCTGCTTGGCTGGGAGCGTGACGCAAAGGCCATTGATGAGGAGGATAACGGGTGATAGAAGCATTTGCAAAAAGAAAACACCGTATCTTTTCGTTTAATGAACTGCGAAGAGTTTCACAGAAAAAAAAGACCGGAGGCAGATCTTCCAAAAAGGAAGGAGCAGTAAGCATTGATCCGGTAGCTTTAATGGATAAAGGAAAGTTCAGAGAGCTTGGCAGCAATCTTGTTGGAACCGATCCGCTTGATTTTCCGGGATACGAAGAAAAGCTTGAAGCTGCAAGAACTGCATCAGGCAAGGAGGAAGCGGTCACGGTAGGTTTCGGGCAGCTTGATAAAAGACTGATCGCAGTAGCCGTGCTTCATAAGGAATTCATGATGGGAAGCATGAGCAGTGCAGTCGGTGAAAAGATCACCAGGCTTACAGAAGCTGCAGCCAGGCATCATGCACCGCTTCTGATCATATCGGCAAGCGGCGGAGCAAGGATGCAGGAAGGTCTGTTCTCGCTGCTGCAGATGGCAAAGACTTCGGCAGCGATACAAAGATACAAGGATAAAGGCGGTCTTTATATTTCATATCTTATGCATCCTACAACGGGTGGTGTCAGTGCAAGCTTCGCAATGCTGGGCGATATCATACTTGCGGAGCCTGATGCGCTCATAGGATTTGCGGGACCGCGTGTTATTGAACAGACGATCGGCGAAAAGCTTCCGGAAGGATTTCAGCGTTCTGCTTTCCAGGTTGAACACGGATTTGTAGACAGGATAGTGAAGCCGGAGGATCTGAGAGAGGAACTGGTAACAATACTTAAACTCCATCCCATTACATCATTTAAATGGGCTGATCTTCAGGAGAACAAATAACAGGAGACAGTATGAAAAAGATAAACGAAATACTCGGAATGAAATATCCGATCATACAGGGTGCGATGGCAAACATAGCAACAGGAGAGTTTGCTGCAGCATGTTCAAATGCAGGCGCTTTCGGCATAGTTGCCGTAGGCGGACTTCCTCCCGAAAAATTCGAAGAGGAGATCATCAAATGTAAAAAACTTACTGACAAGCCTTTTGGCGTGAACATCATGCTGATGCATCCTCAGGCAGACGATATTGCCGATATCATCGCGCGCAATCCTGTTGCGGCAGTTACGACAGGTGCAGGTAATCCCGGAAAATATATTTCCATGTGGAAGGAGAAGGGAATATTTGTAATGCCTGTTGTGGCAAGCGTGCTTCTTGCAGAGCGCATGGTAAATGCGGGTGCAGATGCCGTGATCGCTGAAGGTACGGAAAGCGGCGGTCATGTGGGTGAGATGACGACCATGGCTCTTGTGCCGCAGATGGTTGACAGGCTTGATGTTCCTGTCATAGCGGCAGGCGGCATAGCAGACGGACGCGGAATGGCGGCTGCATATGCGCTCGGCGCATGCGGCGTGCAGGTCGGCACTTGTCTTCTTGCAAGCAATGAGTGTCCCATACATGAAAACTACAAGCAGGCTGTGGTAAAAGCAGGCGACAATGCAACTGTAGTCACCGGTCGTTCGGCACACGCGCCTGTCAGAGTTCTTAAGAATAAGATGGCGAGAAAATATCTGCAGATGGAACTTAAGGGCAGTGATCGTGATGAACTTGAAAAGCTTACACTCGGTTCACTCAGAAAAGCTGTGTTTGACGGTGATGCAGATAACGGTTCGCTTATGTCCGGACAGATATGCGGACTGGTTAAAGAGATAAGGCCTCTTGCAGAGATATTTGAAGAGATGACTGAAGGCTGCAACAAAGTGATAGATGACCTGCAGGGGAGGTAACAGATTATGAAGACAGCATTTTTATATGCGGGCCAGGGAAGCCAGTGTACCGGAATGGGAAAGGATCTTTATGAAAAAAACGATTTCGTCAGATCCTCGATAGACAGAGCTGATGAGCTGCTTCCGGAGCTTTCGCTTAAGCAGGTCATGTTTGAAGGTCCGGAAGAAAGATTATCCGAAACACATATCACACAGCCGGCACTTGCCGCATTTGCAGCAGGTGTTACTGAGTCACTTTTTGCTGCCGGCATAAGACCTGATCATGTGGCAGGACAGAGCCTTGGTGAGTACAGTGCTCTTTTTGCTGCCGGAGTATTTGACAGAGATACTCTGATCAAGACTACAGCCTTCAGAGGAAGTGAAATGGAGAAGGCTGCAGTAGGCATAGCATTCAGGATGACAGCAGTGCTTGGCCTTGAAGAAAAAGAAGTGCGTGCTATATGCGATCAGATAAAAAAAGATGATCCGTCTGCGATGGTTGAGATATCAAATCTTAATGGCAAAGGACAGGTGGTTATCGCAGGTAATGAAGCTGATGTGATGAAGGCAGAAGAAGCCGCATCTGCTGCAGGTGCAAAAAAGTGCATAGCACTTAAAGTCGGAGGACCGTTTCATACCTCACGCATGAAACCTGCCGGTAAGGCTCTTGAGTCATATTTTGAAAATATAAGTTTTGGTCAGATGCAGATCCCTGTTCTTTTCAATGTAACGGGAAAAGAACTTGGTGCAGGCGAAGATATAAAGTCCCTTCTCATCAGACAGGTTTCCGAGACAGTACGTCTTACGGATATCCTTACATCACTTGAAGAGAAAGGTGTTACGAAGGTCGTGGAGATAGGCCCGGGCAAGACTATAGCGGGTATGATCAGAAGATCCTGCAGCGGGATAAAGACGGTAAGTATCAGCAATGCGGATGACCTTGCCGCAGCAGTGGATATGATTTTACAGGAGGGTTAGACAGATGAGGCTTGACGGACAGGTTGCTGTTGTTACAGGCGGAAGCCGCGGTATCGGAAGAGAAGTGGCAAAGAAACTGTCGGCAGAAGGTGCGAAGGTTGTTATAGCTTATGCCGGAAATGAAGAGGCTGCAAAGAAGACTGCAGAGGAATGCAGAGACGCTGTATGTGTAAAAGCTGATGTTTCGGATGAAGCTGCTGTGGAAAAGCTTTTTGAAGAAGCTATGAAGATAAACGGACGTATAGACATACTCGTAAACTGCGCGGGGATCACAAAGGATAACCTGGTCCTTCGTATGAGCGCCGAAGATTTTGACAGAGTCATGAAAGTAAATCTTTACGGTTCATTTTATTGTAGCAGATGCGCATCAAAGATCATGCTTAAGCAAAGATACGGAAGGATAATTTCCGTTTCCAGCATAGTGGGACTCAGAGGAAATGCCGGACAGGCAAACTATGCTGCATCAAAGGCGGGCGTTATAGGAATGACCAAGTCGATGGCAAAGGAACTGGCAAAACGAAATATAACCGTGAATGCGATAGCTCCCGGAATGATAGAGACTGATATGACTGCTGTCCTTCCGGAAAATATAAAAGACGAAATGTTAAAGACCATTCCGATGGGACGTCCGGGAAAAGCAGAAGAAGTTGCAGAAGCAGTACTCTTCTTTGCTTCAAAGGAGAGCTCTTATGTTACGGGACAGGTACTTGCAGTAGACGGGGGAATGGCTGTATGAGCAGAGACGGAAAAAGAAAAGTTGTTGTAACCGGAATGGGTGCAGTTTCGCCCATAGGACTGAATGTTCCCGAGATGTGGGAGAACGCGAAGAAGGGTGTATGCGGTATCGGAGAGATCACCCGATATGACACCACGGACAGACAGATACATCTTGCAGGAGAAGTAAAGGGATTTGTTCCGGAAAATTCGATAGATAAAAAAGATGTGAGAAAAATGGATCTCTATACACAGTATGCTGTGGCTGCTGCGGTTGAGGCTATGAAGGATGCAGGTTTTTCCGGTGATGAAAAAGTATCGGAGGAATTGGCTGATCGTTTCGGTGTGCTCATATCAAGCGGAGTGGGCGGTATAGGTACTATCGAAAATGAGCATGCGAAAGGTGAAACAAAGGGATTTGATAGGGTTTCACCCTTTTATATCCCGATGAGCATCACAAACATGGCATCTGCCTGGGTAGCTATAAGATACGGACTGCATGGCCTTGCCGCATGTTCCGTAACTGCATGCGCAAGTGCAGCTTATGCGATAGGCGAGGGCATCAGATATATAAGGGATGGTTATGCTGATGCATTTATCTGCGGTGGAAGCGAAGCTGCCATAACACCTCTTTCGATAGGCGGTTTCACATCAATGAAGGCACTCAGCACAACAGAGGATCCGCTGCGCGCATCGATACCTTTTGATGCGGAGAGAAATGGGTTTGTAATGGGCGAAGGCGCCGGAATGCTCATCCTTGAAGAAGAGGAGCATGCAAAAAAACGTGGCGCTCATATCTATGCTGAAGCAGCAGGATATGCGGCAAACTGCGATGCATATCATATTACCGCACCTGATCCGGAAGCAAAGTATGCAGCTGAGTGTTTGAAGGAAGCGGTTCTTGATGCAGGCATGTCTCTTGATGAGATCGATTACATAAATGCCCATGGAACATCGACACCGCTCAATGACAAGTGCGAGACACTTGCGGTGAAGAAAGCTTTCGGAGACCTTGCAGGTAACATCTCTCTAAGCTCTACCAAGTCCATGACCGGACATCTGCTCGGAGCAAGCGCAGCAGTAGGTTCGATATTTGCGATAAAGGCCGTGACCGATGATTTCATCGTGCCTACGATCGGATATAAAAATGCAGATCCCGACTGTGATCTTGATATCACACCCAATACCGGAAAGCAGAGACAGGTAAGAGCTTCGATCTGCAATTCACTAGGCTTTGGAGGACATAACGCTTCACTTGTCTTCAGAAAGATATAAAAAGCAAATTGTAAAAACGAAAGGAAAAAGAAAATGACAACATTCGAAAAAGTAAGAGAACTTATTGTAAGCACACTCAATTATGATGCAGACGAGATCAAGGAAGATACAAAGCTCATGGAAGATCTGGGAGCTGATTCACTTGATCTGGTAGAACTTAATATGGCTCTTGAGGAGAAGTACGGCATTTCAATTCCTGAAGAAGATTTCCCCAGTCTTACAAGCGTTGATAAGATCGCTGCATATCTTGATGAGCATCTTCCTGCATAATGTCACACTTAAAAAAGAAAAGTGCATATGAAGTGCTGACTGAAGCCAGGAGTTCAAAGCGTCCGAAGATAACGGATTACTATGATAATCTCTTCACGGATTTCTATGAACTGAAGGGCGACAGGCTTTCGGGTGAGGACCCTGCGATACTGGGTGGGATCGCCATGTTTGAAGGTGAGCCTGTGACGGTTATCGGTCACAGGAAGGGCAACGATCTTATGGAAAACATAAGATTTAATTTCGGTATGCCCGAACCCCAGGGATACAGGAAGGCAGCACGTCTTATGAAAGAGGCTGAAAGATTCGGCAGACCGGTCATCACCTTTATTGATACGCCCGGAGCTTATCCGGGCAGGAAAGCCGAGGAGAACGGTCAGAGTACGGCGATCGCCGAAAACCTTGCTCTTATGAGTACGTTAAAGACACCTCTGATCTGTATTGTAACGGGAGAAGCCTGTAGCGGAGGCGCGCTTGCTATAGCGGCGGGCGACTGTCTTATCATGCTTGAGAATTCGGTCTATTCGGTTCTTTCTCCCGAAGGGATGGCGAGCATACTCTGGAAGGATCCGTCGAGAGTGGCGGAAGCCTGTGAGCAGATGAAAATGACTGCTGATATCCTCTACAAAGAAGGGATAGCCGATGAAGTCATAAAGGAAGATTATGCCTCCCTGAAACGCTCTGTTTCAAAGCATTTGAAGGAACTTAAAAAGCTGGATGAGGATGACCTGGTACAGAAACGATATGAAAAATACAGACTGATAGGAAAATATATCAGACTGTGAGTAATGGAAAAAGGATGACAGATGAACGGACTTAAAATAGTCGGGATGGGAAGAGGCCTTCCCGTCAAACATGTTACTAACGATGATCTTGCACAGATCGTTGATACAAATGATGAATGGATAAGGAAACGGACAGGAATCTCTGCACGTTATTACTGCTCAGAGGATGAGAGCAATACTACTCTTGCATACGATGCTGTTGTCGAAGCTATGAGATCTGCGGGCATATCAGCATCACAGGTCGGCTTATGCATTGCGGCAACGGTTACTCCGGACTATGCGGTTCCCTGCGTTGCCTGCAGGATACAGGAGCAGGTGGGACTGCCTGACGGGATTCCGTGTTTTGATATAAATGCTGCATGTTCAGGCTTCCTTTACGGGCTTCACCTTCTTTCATGCATGCCTGTGGATGAGGAAAGACCGTTTGCTCTTCTTATAGGTGTTGAGGAACTGAGCCGTGTCACTGATATGTCTGACAGGTCTACCTGTGTACTCTTTGGCGACGGTGCAGCCTGCGCTGTCGTAAAGTTGAAGAAGGACGGGGAGTTTTACAGTCATATAGGAGCCCGTGGAAATACGGAGATCCTGAACATACCCGGACTTAATAAGGGTATGTCGTATATTCATATGAGCGGACGCGAGGTGTTCACCTTTGCGGTGGATATAGTTGAAAAAGAGATCGAAAGACTGGAAGAAGAAAGCAATTACAGCCTTTCGGATATGGACTTTGTGGTGCTTCATCAGGCAAATGAGCGTATCATCCGCCACATACAGAAAAAACGCGATATACCTGAAGAAAAGCTTATAGTAAACATAGGCTATCTGGGAAATACATCGGCTGCAAGTGTTCCGCTTGCTCTTTATGAACTGTGGAAGGCCGGACGTCTCTCAACCGGAAAGAAGATATTCACGGCAGGTTTTGGCGGAGGTCTCACCTGGGGCAGCGCAGTACTTGAGTTTTAACGGAGGAACAAATGGAACTTGATTCTATACAGATACAGGAAATACTTCCCCACAGATATCCTTTTCTGCTCGTGGACTGCATCACCGAATGCGAGCCCGGCTCCTATGCAAAGGGTATCAAATGCGTGACTGCAAATGAGCCGCAGTTTACCGGGCATTTTCCGGGTAATCCCGTAATGCCGGGCGTCCTCATACTTGAGGCCATGGCTCAGACAGGGGCAGTGGCAGTGCTGACGGAAGAGGAGAGCAAGGGAAAACTCGTGCTTTTTGGAGGTGTGAAGAACGCCAGATTCAGGAAACCGGTGGTTCCAGGGGATGTGCTGGAGATAACCTGTACACTTACCGCACGGAAGGGACCGGTGGGTTTTGGCAAGTGTGTTGCCATGGTTGGAGAAAAAAAAGCGGCAGAAGCAGAAATTTCCTTTGCCGTAACGGACAGAAAATAGTATCTTATTAGCAGATGCTTTTGAACAGTATTTTGAATTGTGAAAGGAGCAGTTACTGTGGATAAGAAAAAAAATGTTGTTGCCGCTGACATGGAGGAGAGTTTTGCAGAAGTGTACAATGGGTTTAAACTCCATTTTTACAGAGAAGTCTTTGGAAACTGGACAGACAGAGAGGCTACGCTTACAACGGTTGAGTCCTTCTGTATGGAAGTCATATATGCACTCAAGAGACCTACTATAAATGAGTTCGCATCTTTTATACGCATATCGCAGCCCAATGCGGCGTATAAGGTAAACAACCTGATCAAAAAGGGCTACCTCAATAAGGTACAGTCCGAAACGGACCGCAGGGAGTATTATCTTGAGGTGACTGATAAATATCTGGCATATTATAATGTCGGAAGTTTTTATATGTATGAGACGCTTGCCAGGACCAGAAAGCGCCTGACCAAGGAACAGCTGGAAACGGCTGTTGAAGTGCTCCATATAATTCTGGATGAGATGCGTTCCGATATGCCGGAACTTAAATCGATCTACTGATAATGAGGGCGTCGGGAGTCTGTCCCGGTGCCCTTATATTTTTATGGCGAAGAGAGAGGAAATATCTTATAATTGGCATTATGAAAACAGCTATCATAGATGATTCAAGTGTAGACAGAATAGTACTCCGCAGACTGCTTAAAGCGTATGCGGTTACGCATGCTGTGGAATTTGAGATCAGTGAATACGAAAGCGCTGATATTTTCCTGCAGAGCGGCGACGAACCGGAGGTTATCTTTCTGGATATTTATATGAATGGCATCTCGGGCATCGATCTTGCAAGAAAGATGCGCGAAGAAAACAGAACGTACTTCCGCAGTCTGGTGTTTGTTTCGGGTTCGAACGAATTTGCTTCGGAAGCGTTTGAGCTTCGTGCTGATTATTATCTCAAGAAGCCCGTCGAAAGAGGATCGCTTGACAAGTGTATGGATCGTATACTTGCATCGCTGCATACTGATGAAAAGATAGATATAGTTTGTGACAGAAAATGTCTGAGTATTTATGTAAGAGATATAGTGCGTATGGAGACGGAATCAAGAAAGATCGTGATCCATACAGTGAACGGTCAGCTTGAGACTTATATGCCGCTTTCAAGATTGCTTGAGATGCTGCCGGTTTCAATGTTTGCGCGTATCACGCGCTTTGAAGCTGTTTCACTCCTGCACACATCGGGCATAAATAAAGATGTCCTTCTTCTGGATAACGGAGAAAAGAGAACCATCTCCGAGAAGATGCTGTCTGAAGTGACAGAAGCCTATCATGATCACAAAAAGAGGGCTTGACGGTAAAGGGGGATACTGATGGTTTGTGAAAGATGCGGGGCCAAACTCGCTGAAGGCACAAAGTTCTGCTATAAGTGCGGATCCAGGGTTGGCAATGGACTTGCGGCTGTGGATGTAGACGCAGTTGAAGGAAACATAAAGAAAGAGGAAAGACCTGCGGCAGTTCCTGCGGCTCCCGCAGCTCCCGTACAGAAAACTTTTACAGAAGATAAAAAAGTTGACTCAAAAATATTTATTGCAGCGGGGGTGGTTTGTGTAATTCTCCTCGTCTGCGCAGGAATCTTTATTTTTTCAAGGATGAACAAAACTGTGGAACTGAAGATCCACGCTATGGATTCCGAGACAGGTGAGGATCTTGAAGGAGTTTTGTTTGAGGCGCAAAATACAAGATCCGGAAGCATTACCGCTGTTACCGATGCGGAAGGCAATGCTGTCATTGAGGATTTCCCTTTGCCAGGCAGATCGGTAACTTATTCTGTTTCAAAAGATTTTTATATACAGGACGATATAGCGGTAAATAAAAAAGGCGGGAAAGACTGTATTGAAATAGTTGCCGGACTCGTTCGTGATAAAAGCATAACACGCACTTATACGGTAAATGTACAGGCAGCAAATATGAGCGCTCCGGCAGCAGATGCAGAGGTTTCGCTATACGCGCCTGACAGTGAAGAACCTGCATATATGATTAAGACAGACGGAAACGGCAAGGCTGTTTTTGAAGATATAGATAACGGCGATTATAAGGCTGTATGCCGCACAGACGGATATACTACCGAGACCTGGCAGGTAAAGATAGAGGATGGCACTTTATCCGAATATGATTGCATCATGGTACCTGAAACGACTGATGCAGGATGTGCATACGTGCTTCTTACATGGAAGGGTGCGCAGGATCTGGATCTCTGTGTAGCCGATAATCTGAACAGAGATTTCCTTATGGCTTCCAACAATCCTTCAAGAAGCGGAAGCTTTATACATTCCGATAATGACGGCAGCACCGGATATGAACTGGTAATGCTTTACGGAGTGGCTTCGGGGGCGGTTAACAGCATATTTGTTGTTGATACGGAAGCTGCAAAGAATCGTCAGTCATCCACTATGGAAGCAGACGGAGTTACTGTTAAGGTATACGGGACCGATCCCGAGACGGGAGAGAAGAAAGCGTTCTATACACAGGATGCTCTCACGGAAAAGACATCGCCTGTCTGGAGTCCTTGCTATATCTATCTTGGAAAAGCTTACGAGAGTGATCATCCCTACATTGACAACCTCGAAGGACAGGAATGGGTGGACGGTATTAAATAATGAAAAGCGGAATACTTAAGAACAGGTACTATCTTTATCTTACGGAATTCTTTTCCGGCATGGCCGTAATGGCTGTGGAACTTGGAGCGAGCAGGCTGCTTGCTCCTTACTTTTCTTCTTCACAGATCGTGTGGACGATAATCATCGGAACCATAATGATAGCCATGGCGCTCGGAAATGTGTTCGGCGGAAAGTGGGCTGATAAGGAATCGGATCCTTCAAAACTTTTCACGCGCATAATGATCGCATCCGTATGGACAGCGCTCATCCCGCTTTTTGGAAAATATGTGATAGTTGCGATCACCGGTGTGATGATAGTCACGGTTTCAACCTGGCTGCTTGTGTGGGCGGCCTTTGCAGCATGTATGCTGATATTTGTTTTTCCTTTATTCCTTCTCGGAACGGTTACACCGTCTCTTATAAAATATTCTGTATCGGATCTGGGTGAGAGCGGACGCATATCGGGCAAGCTCGGAGCCTGCAACACCATAGGAAGCATAATAGGCACATTTATCCCGACATTCGTTACCATCCCTGCGGTGGGTACGGCAGTGACTTTCCTCATCTTTGCCGGGATACTTTTTATTCTCTCTGCAATATATTTCATAGCGGAAAAAAGAGGAAGAGCCAGAAGTGTGATATCTGCGGTGGTCCTGCTTCTTTGCTGTATCTTCGGTCATGATCCCGACTTTGCTTTCTGGGAGGATGGTCTGACCTACGAAGGTGAGTCTGTCTACAACTACCTGCAGGTAAGGGATACGCAGTATGCCACATATCTTTCGACGAATGTTATGTTCGGAGTGCAGTCTGTGCGTATGAAGAATGAAGGACTTACGGGAATGTATTATGATTATGCCCTTGCCGCTCCCGTAATGGCCGGAGTTTATGATGACGATGAGAATGCCGATATCCTCATACTCGGAATGGGAACCGGTACGTATGCAACGCAGTTAAAAAAATATTTGCCCCATGCGAATATAACCGGTGTGGAAATAGATGATAAGATCACTGATCTTTCGCATAAATATTTTGCACTTCCGGAGAGCATACCGACAGTGACTTATGACGGCAGGGCATATCTTAATTCCGATGACAGGAAATATGATGTGATCATGGTCGATGCATATCAGGATATAACGATACCCTTCCAGATGAGTTCTACGGAATTTTTTACGCTGGTAAAAGACCATCTTAAGGATGACGGCGTGATGGTCATGAACATGAATATGCATTCCGACGGAAATGAAACCGATGATATAACCCTGTATCTTTCAGAGACGGTTTCGTCGGTATTTGATGATACAGTGACCGTTGATGTGTCTTATACGACAAACAGGGAACTCTTTGCGTGTATGGACGGGGATCTGAAGCAGTCACTTGAGGACAACATGAGTGAGGTTACGGATCCTGAACTGTACGGAATGCTTGAAGTGACGAATGCGAATTTAAAAGACGGGCTGAAGGGTGATCATATCTTTACTGATGATAAGGCTCCGGTTGAACTGCTCGGCATGCGCACGATCGATACGATCATACAGGGTGAAGTAGGGCAGTATAAAGAAGTCTTTAAGGAAAAAGGACTTAAAGGGCTTATTGAAGCTCTATAAAATAAAAGCGCTGTAAATGTGAAGAACCCCGGTTGTAGGTACCGGGGTTCTTCTTTTAGAAGGGGAAACAAAAATTAGGCGATTGTTATAAGTTTCTTTTCTTCCTTTAAAGGTTTGATCTCTTCGGAAGGGAAATCGATAGTAAGTACACCGTTTTCAAAGCCGGCCTTAATATCGTTTTCATCAAGATGTTCGCCTACGTAGTAGCTTCTTCTGCATTCGCCGGTGTGACGCTCGGAGAATATCACCTCGCCTTTGTCGTTCTTTTCTTCCTTTGTGTCACCGTGTGTGCCTGTGATCGTGAGGTAGCCGTCCTTAAGCTCGGCCTGTATCTCTTCCTTGCTGAATCCCGGAAGCTCTATCTCCATGTGGTAGTTGCCGTCTTTTTCGGTTATATCTGTTTTCATTGTTCCGTTCTTTAAGGAAGTCCATGCAGGCCTGTCAAAGAATCCGTCAAGAAAACCATCCATCATTCTGTCATTTAATAAACTCGGTGTATACATATGTCATTCCTCCTTTATACTGATGAGCCGGCATGCCGGACCTTCCGGCTTGCGGTGCTCGTTTGTTTTGTTGTTGAACACAATATACCACTGTTGTTAGCACTCGTCAAGTGTGAGTGCTAACAAAAATTGTGAAAGTTTTGTGAAGTACCTTTGGATCAAGACATGATATACGAATTGCTACGTTTCGTTCCGAAACTCCCGCAATTCTGAAATCCTTTGGATTTCTAACCATTCGGAATCCGCTAATTTACTTGCTTCGCAAGTAAATTGCTGCTTCCTCATGTTTCGCGGGTTCCAAGGTCAAAATAAGAATCAAGCAAGCTTGATTCTTATTTTGGACTTTGGAACCCTGATATCATGGTATAATTCACGCATTATGGATAAACACATAGAGATCATTTTTGAAGATGCAGATATGATCGTTTGCCACAAGCTCCCGGGGATAGCGGTGCAGAGCGCCTCTGTTTCGGAGCGCGATATGGAGAGCGAGCTTAAGAAATATCTTCACGGAGGCAGCCTTTTTGTAGTGCACAGGCTGGATAAGCCCGTGGAGGGGCTTGTTGTATTTGCAAAGAATAAGAAAGCCGCTGCCTGCCTTTCAGAACAGGCAAAGCCGGGGGGCACGATGAAGAAGGAATACATAGCGGCATCAACAGGCATGCTCCCCGCTGAAGAAGGAACTCTTACCGACTGGCTCATAAAGGACGGAAGGACCAACACATCTTCAATTACGAAAGATACAGCTAAAGGTAAGAAAGCTGTGCTTGATTACAGATCACTTCCTCAGGATTCCGGAGAATACGAAAAGGCAGCGAAGATGCTTGGAGTCCCTGAAAGAACCGAATGCTCGGGACTTAATATATATGCCATCACACTGGGATCCGGAAGGCATCATCAGATACGCGTGCAGCTTGCAAATGCGGGAGCACCGTTACTCGGTGATGTGAAATACGGAGGCTCACAGTATGAAAGGCTTTGTCTGTGCGCATGGAAACTGGAGTTTAAGGACGTCAGGGGACAGGTAAGAAAGTTTGAATTATAGCAAGAACTGTCTTATAATCTAAACCGTGTGTTTTCAATTACTTCTTTAATTTATTTCGGAGGCAGAAATGGCAGATAAGAAAATGGTGGAAGCTATCACCTCTATGAATGAGGATTTCGCGCAGTGGTACACCGATGTAGTAAAAAAGGCTGAACTTTGCGACTATACAAGCGTTAAGGGCTGCATGGTAATCAGACCTGCAGGCTATGCGATATGGGAAAGGCTCAGAAATGAGCTCGATAAAAGATTCAAGGAGACAGGGGTAGAAAATGTTTATCTTCCCATGTTTATCCCCGAGAGCCTTCTTCAGAAAGAGAAGGATCATGTAGAGGGCTTTGCTCCCGAAGTTGCATGGGTGACCGAGGGCGGTCAGCAGCCTCTTACAGACAGGCTCTGTGTACGACCCACATCAGAAACTTTATTCTGCGATTACTATAAGAATGTTGTGCATTCATACAGGGATCTTCCCCAGGTATGCAACCAGTGGTGCTCTGTTGTCCGCTGGGAAAAGGAAACAAGACCTTTCCTTCGTTCACGTGAGTTCCTGTGGCAGGAAGGCCACACAGCACATGCAACTGCAGAGGATGCAGAGGCACGTACTGTTCAGATGCTCAATGTATATGCAGATTTCCTTGAGGATTTCTGCGCTATCCCTGTTATAAAGGGCAGAAAGACAGAAAAGGAAAAGTTTGCAGGAGCTGAGGCAACCTATACGGTCGAAGCTCTCATGCATGACGGAAAGGCTCTCCAGAGCGGCACCTCACACAATTTCGGAGATGGTTTCGCAAGAGCATTCGGAATACAGTTCACGGATCAGAATAACACTCTTCAGTATGTACATCAGACATCATGGGGTGTTACAACTCGTCTGATAGGCGCGATCATCATGGTTCATGGTGATGACAACGGTCTGGTGCTTCCGCCCAAGGTTGCGCCCACACAGATCTGCATCGTTCCTATCCAGCAGAAGAAGGATGGCGTTCTTGAGAAGGCTGCATGGCTCAAGGAGCAGTTAAGTAACTTCCGTGTAAAGGTTGATGATACTGACAAGTCTCCGGGCTTCAAGTTCGCAGAGCAGGAGATGAGAGGCATACCTCTTCGTATAGAAATAGGTCCTAAGGATATAGAGGCCGGAAAGTGCGTTGCAGCAAGACGTGACAATGGCGAGAAGATAGATCTTCCTCTTGATAACATAGAGGAGAGGATAGCTGAGCTTCTTGATAATATCCAGAGGGATATGTTTGAGGCTGCAAAGGCACGCCGTGATTCACAGACATATGAAGCAAAGAACTATGAAGAGTTCAAGCAGATATTTGCTGAAAAGACAGGCTTCGTAAAGGGTGCATGGTGCGGCGATCAGGCTTGCGAAGACAAGATAAAGGAAGACCTTGCCGTAACAAGCAGATGCATGCCTTTCGGACATGAAGACTGTGAAGGCACTTGCGTATGCTGCGGAAAACCTGCAAAGAAGATGGTTTACTGGGGCAAGGCATATTAATATAAGTTAAACACAGCCGCCCGAAAGGGCGGCTTAAAATATTCCAGGAGGAAAGATAGATATGAAGGTACTTGTTATTAACTGCGGCAGTTCGTCGCTCAAATATCAGCTCATTGATTCAGAGAGTGAGAATGTTCTTGCAAAGGGCATTGTTGAAAGAATAGGCATGGATGGAAGCATCCTTACTCACAAGCCTGCAGGCAAGGATAAGGTTGAGATAAAGACTCCGATGGAGGATCACAACATTGCTGTTAAGCTTGTTATCGATGCTCTTGTTAATAAGGATCATGGTGTGATAAATGATCTTTCAGAGATAGGCGCAGTAGGACACAGAGTTGTTCACGGCGGTGAGAAATTCAACAAGGCAGTTCTCATCACTGATGAAGTGAAGAAGGATATCGAAGCTCTTTCAGCTCTTGCTCCTCTTCACAATCCTGCAAACCTTATAGGAATAAATGCCTGCGAGAAGAATATGCCGGGCGTTCCTCAGGCTGCGATATTTGATACTGCATTCCATCAGACAATGCCGGCACCTGCATATATGTACGGTCTTCCTTACGAATATTATGAGAAGTATAAGGTTCGCCGCTATGGTTTCCACGGAACAAGCCATGACTATGTTTCGGCACGCACAGCTGAGATACTCGGAAAGAAGAGAGAAGATCTGAAGATCGTTGTATGCCACCTTGGAAACGGTGCTTCCATCTCGGCAGTAAAGAACGGCAAATGCGTAGATACATCAATGGGGCTCACACCTCTTGAAGGTCTTATAATGGGCACACGTTCAGGTGATCTGGATCCTGCCATCCTTTCATATATCGGTGAGAAGGAAAATCTTTCCGCTGCGGAAGTTAATAACGTACTCAATAAGAAGTCAGGTGTATTCGGACTTTCGGGCGGCGTTTCTTCGGATTTCCGTGATCTGAATGCTGCAGCAAACGAAGGTAATGATAAGGCAAGGCTTGCACTTGATACATATTATTACAGAGTCGCAAAGTACATCGCAGGATATGCAGTAGCACTTCAGGGCATAGATGTAATTTCCTTCACTGCAGGTGTAGGTGAAAATGATTTCGGTGTTCGTGAAAATGTCTGCAAGCTGCTTGCTTTCATGGGCGTAAAGATCGATGATGAGAAGAACAAGATCCGCGGTGAAGAGATCACTATCTCCACACCTGATTCAGCTATCACTGTTATGGTTGTTCCCACCAATGAGGAGCTGGCTATCGCAAGACAGACAATAGCACTGCTGTAATATTTCGGGAATAGTACATCGAATATTATTATTCTAGCCAAATAATCATTGCCTGATACTTCGTATGCATCTTCGCGGAGCATTATAGAAATTATTAGAAAAATTATTATAAAAAGCGCAATTCCTTATTTAGGGAATTGCGCTTTACATTTTTTTCTCCATCCTTAAGGATTTATCGAGTTACAGCATCTGTGTGAGTGATGTGAGTGCATCCGTCGGCAGCAGCAGACGGTAGTGCTCGCGTATGTATGAAGCATATGCAGGTGTCACCTTTTCGGGATCTGAGAAGTCTGCAAGCTTAAGGCACACAGCTCTGAATGCTTTTGGATCGAGGCCCTCGGGCTTGAGGATCAGGCAGTAGCTTGAATTCTCGGGATCCTTGTATAGAGCGCTGTCTCCACAGTCCGTATTCTTGAGTTCATCAGCGGCTCCCAGAACAGCATCCAGGTCTCTGAAACGGAAGAAACGTTCACCGTTTGATGATCCTGCAGGTTTTGTCTTTACAGGAGCCTTGGCTTCGTAGCCACGACCTATCATTTCCTTGAAGAGATTCTGCAGAGACTGCATAACAGGAGTCATGGGTGCAGTATCACCGTTCATGGGACCGCTTATGGATATGGAAACGGAACCTCCCGGGGTTTCAGCTTCAGGTCCCTTTTCGGGTGCGTCTTCTTCTATGTTCTCTATGAGAGTGTCATCGGCACTGTCATTGCCTGACATTTTTGTGATCACAAATATTATCATGCCCGACTGCATGGGCACGATCTCAACCATAAGAGGCTTGTCGTCAGCTTCAAAACCGTACTCGGCGCTTGCCTGCTGCATCATATCGCGCAGCAGATCGTTTGCCTGTTCGCTCCCGAATGTAAGCTCACTGAAAGAAAGCTTCCTTTCAGCAAGATCCTCTTTAGTAAGTATGCACTTTATCTGGTCGTCATTTACTTTTTCAATCTTCATAATATATAAGTATAAGAACTTGAAATCTAATAGTCAAATATCGTTTTCAGTTGCCGGGATCCTGAGCAGTTGCATCATTTGGAAAAGTGTATTATTGTATTTGCGGCCGAAGTACCCGGTCGAAAGGTGAGGAAAAAATGAAAAAATTATTCATGCAGATAGTTAAATTTGGCTTTGTGGGAGCCTTTTGTTTTGTGATAGATTTTGGTCTGTTCAACGGCCTGAATTTTCTCGGCGTTCATTATCTGATATCCGGAGCCGTAGGTTTTATCGTTTCGGTGATCGTTAACTATATACTTTCGTTTAAGTTTGTTTTCGAAAGAAAGGAAAATCTCGACAGACGTGCCGAGTTCATAATATTTGTGGTGCTTTCCGCGATCGGCCTTGGCGTGAACGAACTGTTCATATGGCTGTCTATGGATGTTATATATGCAAACAGCCCATTCCTTCAGAATCTGATGGGCGAAAAACTTGCGGCAGCAGGCGGCAAGATCTTTGCTACTGCAGTTGTCATGGTATATAACTTTGTGACCAGAAAGATTTTCCTCGAGAAGAAAAGTAAATAAATATCTACCCTGACTTCCCACCCCGTGCGGCCTTGTCTGACGGTATTTAAGTGAGCCTAGCGGTTCTCGAAAATGCTTCTATATCACAGGAACGTTCCACCATGGATGGTGGAACGAGTGAACAACGCCACATGGATGTGGCGTGTGAACGTTTCCGTAAATATACAAATACTTCTAGCATTTTCGTAAGAGCCGCTTGGCGAACGGTACACCGTCAGACAAGGCCACACGGTGGTGGGAAGTCTTAGTAAAAATCAAAAGGTAAATATTTCCCCTTGCATTTTCCCGGAGCTCTGCTTATAATGCACCTCACAAGGATGCCTGTGCAAATATGCATACCGGAAGGGAGCTGATGTGCAGGAGAGTTTAACCGGGTATGCCCCGGACAATTTCAGACTTCTGACAGATCTAAGGGCCTTCGGCCCGTCTTACAGGTTTTCTGCCTGGTCGGTTCTATTCATATCATACCGATTCCCGGATCATTCAGAAACGAAATAATACGAAATTCAAACTGCTTTTATATGAACTTTTTTTACTGCCGATTTTTTAGTTGTGAATGTAATACACAGGTATTGGCACGGGTGTCCTTATGAAAATCACAGACCGGGTAAATAGGAAATCTCTGCTGCGGTTTTTAAACGGGATGATTCACGGAGATCCTCCTGTGGCAGGAGGCTGCGGCATGCATACGGAAGGCGGCTGTTCATGCGCAAAAAATGGAAAGACCTTCTCAGACATCCATTGGTTCAAATGCTGACTGTATGCATCAAAGATAACTTATGTAACCCGGTCTGTTTTATGTTATAATATATCCCGTATGTCTGTATGACCTGACCAAACTGTTATGCGGACAAGAAAATATATCAGGGGAATTAAAATGTCTGACGAACAGTTGGAAAACAGAAGGAAGCGCAGACCTGTAAAGGTTAAGCGCCGCAAAAGAAGAGTACAGAACAGAAGGCGCATGGAAGAGCCTGACCGTGATCTTATAAGAGGCTTTGGACGTAAGCTTATATCGATGTGTATTGCACTCGTGCTTATTCTGATCATAGGCGGAGTGGCATTCGGCGGAAGGATAAAGACGGCGATGTCCAGTGGTGAGAAGCTGGGCTTTCATACCGTTATGGAGGTCCTGTATCCGGAGAAGTATTCCTATTCAACGGAACCTGCCGATATGAACGAGTATTTCAGCCTCTTCTCGGATGATGATGTAGCGATCGTGCTTCAGGATGAACGTATAGAGACAAGAGCCAAGCTCATTGGCGGTGATGTTTATTTCTCTTCCGATACGGTCTACGATCTGTTCACGAAGCGTTTTTACTATAACGAAACTGAGGGAAGGCTGCTTTATACCACAGCGGATGATATCTATTCCGTAAAAGTCGGAGACGAAAGCAACTATTACGAAACCTCGGAAGGCCGTAAGGACTTCGATAAGCCCATAGCAAAGCTTTACAAAGACGGAACTCTTTATATCGCAGCTGATTATGTAAGGATGTTCTCCAATTTCTCTTACGAGCTGTTTAAAGATCCCAACAGGCTTAAGCTCGTTACCGAATGGGGCACAGACCGCATGGCTACGGTAAAGGACGATACATATGTGAGAGTAAAGGGCGGCGTAAAGAGCGATGTGCTCTGCCATTCCCAGGCCGGCGACAAGGTTGAAGTACTTGAGACCATGGAGACCTGGACAAAGGTAAAGACTGCCGACTGCTTCATAGGTTATGTGGAGAATGACAGGCTTTCGGAATACACGGAAGAAAATCCTGCGCCTGTAACGGATGCATATGATCCCAGAGCTGACTTTGATGCACACAGGATAGATGCAGGCCAGATATTCCTTGGTTTCCACCAGATAGGTGCACCTGATGACGGAACACAGCTGACACAGCTTCTTGACAATGCTGTAAGCGTAAATACGGTTTCGCCTACATGGTTCTATCTTCAGGATGCTGACGGAACATACCTCGATCTTTCAAATGCAAATTATGTAAAGACTGCGCACAACAGAGATGTGAAGGTTTGGCCGCTGCTTGAGGATATGACAAATGATGTTGATGAGTATGCATTGTTCTCAAGTTCAAAGGCAAGGCGCAATCTTATAGACGGGCTGATCGCATCTGTTTCGGCATGCGGCGCAGACGGTATCAATATCGACCTTGAGCGCATCGATTCAAAGACCGGCCCTCATTACGTGCAGTTCCTTCGCGAACTTTCGATAGAGACTCACAAGAGAGACCTGGTACTTTCTGTTGATGACTTTGCTCCGAATGAAGGAAACATTTATTACAACTATAACGAGCAGGGTCATGTGGCCGATTACCTTGCATTGATGCAGTACAACGAGCACTGGGGCAGCTCCGAAGCAGGCTCCGTTGCATCTGTGGGCTTCATTGAAGAAGGTCTGCAAAAGACTCTCGACAGGGGTGTGCCTTCCGAAAGGATAATAAGCATACTTCCTTTCTACACAAGAATATGGCGTATAGAAGGCGCTGAGACAACATCCGATGCGGTTGCAATGGATACGGCTGTCCAGTTCCTTGTAAATCACGGTATCACGCCCGGCTGGGATGATGAGCTCTGCCAGAACTATGCAGAGTTTGAAGACGGTACTGCAACATATAAGGTATGGCTTGAGGATGAACAGTCCATGAGAGCCAAGCTTGGAGTCCTTTCTGAGAAAGGCGTAAAGAACGCAGGCGGCTGGCGTCTCGGTCTGGAGAATGGCGGTACCTGGGGATGGTTTGTGGAGATACTTGAATAAATGGAAACATTGTTCTGCAAGGTGGATCCTGTAGATCCGGATAAAAAGATCATCGAAAAAGCCGGAGAGATAATAAAGGCGGGAGGCCTGGTGGCTTTCCCTACAGAGACCGTATACGGCCTTGGAGGCGATGCCATCAATCCCGGAGCATCGGAAAAGATCTATGCCGCCAAGGGAAGACCTTCCGATAATCCGCTGATAGTGCATATCGCGGAGCTTGATAAGCTTGAGGCACTCTGCAAAAAAGTGCCGGATGAAATGTATAAACTTGCCGAGGTGTTCTGGCCCGGTCCTCTTACGATGATTGTCGATAAGAGCTCTCTGGTTCCGGGGGAAACCACCGGAGGCCTTGATACAGTGGCCATACGTATGCCGGATCACAATACGGCGCTTGAATTTATAAAAGCATCGGGCGGATATATCGCCGCTCCCAGTGCAAACACATCGGGACGTCCGAGCCCTACGCTTGCATCGCACGTAAGGACCGATCTGGACGGCCGTATTGATATGATAATAGACGGTGGTGAAGTGGGAATTGGTGTTGAGTCAACGATCGTTGATTTAAGCGAAGGCGAGCCTACGATACTGCGTCCGGGCTATGTTACAAGAGAGATGCTTTCAAGAGTCCTCGGCCGCGTGGATATTGATACAACAATTCTGAAGGGTACAGATAAGAAAGCACCCAAGGCTCCAGGCATGAAATACAGACATTATGCGCCCAAGGGCAGCATGACTTTGGTTGAAGGCGAAACAGGCGCGGTAGTAAAGCGTATAAACGAAGAAGTTGCCGCAGCTAAGGCAAAGGGGCTTAAGTGCGGTGTACTGTGCACTTTAGAGACTGAAGCGGATATAAATGCTGATGTAAAGAAGTGCGTTGGCAGCAGGAATGATGAGGCTGCCATAGCAAGATCTCTCTACAGAGTCCTTCGTGAATTTGATGAAGAGGGCGCAGAGGTGATCTTTTCGGAAAGTTTCAAAACGGACGGTTTTGGACAGGCTGTCATGAACAGACTGCTCAAGGCTGCCGGTTATAACGTGGAAAAAATCTAAAAAAATAAAAAAGAGAGGGGTACAAATATGGCAGTTAAGAAAGTTTCTATGGCATGTGATCACGGCGGTTACGATCTTAAGGAAGATCTGAAGGCGTATCTTACAGATAAGGGTTATGAGATCATTGATGAAGGATGCTTTTCTAAAGACTCGGTTGATTATCCGGACTTTGCGATAAAGACTGCCGAAGATGTGGTATCCGGAAAAGTTGATCGCGGTATCGTCATATGCACAACAGGCATAGGCGTTTCGATAACAGCCAATAAAGTGAAGGGCATACGCTGCGCACTTTGCCACAATGAGCACACAGCGCGCATGACTCGCCTTCACAATGATACAAATGTGCTTGCTCTGGGTGCTGCCGAAGTATCTGTCACCATTGCCCGCATCATTGCGGATATATTCCTTGAGACAGAGTTTTCGGGCGAGGAGAAGCATGCCCGCCGCATAGGAAAGATGATGGCTTTAGAGGAAAATAACTGACAGGCATTTCAGGGAGGGATTTGGCATGGAAAAGAGAATGGGATATATCAGCTGGGATGAATATTTCATGGGCGTTGCCAGGCTTTCGTCCGAGCGTTCGAAGGATCCTAATACGCAGGTAGGTGCCTGCATCGTCAGCGAAAACAACAAGATCCTTTCCATGGGATACAACGGTTTTCCCTGCGGTGTAAGTGATGATGAATTTCCCTGGGCAAGAGAAGGGGATGAACTTGAAACAAAATATCCCTATGTAACTCACAGCGAACTCAATGCCATACTCAATTACAGGGGCGGCTCGCTTGAAGGCACAAAACTTTATGTGACACTCTTTCCCTGTAATGAATGTGCAAAGGCAATAATACAGGCCGGTATAAAGACGGTTGTATATGCTGATGACAAATATGACGGAACACCTTCAAACACGGCAGCGAAGAAACTCTTCAATGCTGCAGGTGTGAGATATTACAGGTATCAGCCGACCGGAAGAACAGTAGAACTCAAACTTTAAATTTTATCTTAAGTGAAAAAACGTAACAGAAAAATCAGATCGCTTCTTATGGCGTCGCTGCTCGTGGCGGCGCTTGTTTTTGTGTCTGCGGCACCAAAGCCTGTACAGGCCAAGAATACCAAAGAACAGCTTGATGAAGCTGAGGAAAAGAAGAAGCAGAAGGAAAAGGAACTGGCTGAAGCACAGCAGGACCTTGCCGTGACACAGGCCAATCTCGCGGGACTTGAAGGCCAGAAGCAGACCTATCAGGGCCAGATGCAGATCTTAAACGGCAACATGGAAGTGGTTGCCGATAAGCTTGCGGTGCTTGAGAATTCCATCGACTTAAAGGAGATGGAAATAGACGAGACCAAGCAGAATCTCGAGGAAGCAAAGCAGACAAGGATCGAGCAATATGAGGCCATGAAGGCGCGCATACGCTTTCTCTATGAGACCGGAAGCGACGGATATATAGATATACTTTTTTCTGCACGTTCCTTCGGAGAGCTTGTAAATTATGCGGATTATATAGAAGCGCTCTCTGCCTATGACAGAAAGATGCTTAACGAATATGCCGAGACCGAGAAACTGATCGGTGAGCAGGAGGCGACGCTCGAGCAGGAGTTAGCAGATCTTGATCAGATGCATGAGGAAGTGGTAGCCGAGCAGAAAAAGGTGCAGGGCTTCATCAATGATACTGCCGAACACATCGCCCAGACTGCAGAAAATATAAATATGACGCAGGCAGCAGCTGATGCTTATGAGCAGCAGGTGGAGCAGAAAGAACAGGAATCCGCTCAGGCAAATGCCGAATATGAAGCGATCAAAGCAAAGTATGAAGAAGAGCTGCGTCTTTCAAGACTTGCAGCCCAGGCTAAATGGAGAGATATATCTGAAGTAAGTTTTGAAGAAGGTGACAGATACCTGCTTGCAAATCTCATATACTGTGAAGCAGGCGGTGAGCCGTATCAGGGACAGCTTGCCGTGGGCGCAGTGGTAATAAACCGTGTGCTCAGTTCACGTTATCCTGATACAGTAACGGGCGTTATCTATCAGAATGCTCAGTTTTCACCTGTGGGAAGCGGAAGACTTGCGCAAGCCCTTGCAGAGGACCGCGCCACGCCTGCATGCTACAGTGCTGCAGACGCAGCAATGAGCGGCAAGACGAACGTGGGGAATTGCGTTTATTTCAGAACTATCATTCCCGGCCTCGATGGTATATTCATCGGAGGCCATGTATTCTATTGAAATAAAAAACGACAAAACTTTTTTGGTTTTGTCGTTTTTTGTATTACTTTTTCTGTGTTATTTTTCTGCGCTTACTGTATGACTACCTGGTTCCATACATCTGAAGGAACGATCGCGATGTATGTCTTACCGGGATTAAGATTTATCATAGCGCCTGCTGCGTTTGTATAAACAGTGTGAGCGCAGTCTGCATTCTTGCTCCAGTTGATCGGTGTGCAGCTTCCGTTTGTGATGTAGTATCCGGGGCCGTTGCCGAGTATGTTGTAGACAAGATATCCGTTCTTATCAAGCTTTACGTATGAGCAGCTGATAAGTATAACATTCTTGAAAGTCGTCTGGATTCCCAGAGCTGCATCCTTATGAGCTGCTCCGTATTCATAATAGTCATATGTTCCGGTAGCTGCATTGTAGGCAAGCTGGCTCTTGTTGTGAGGGAAAGGAAGAGCGATGCGTGATGCTGCTGTTCCTGCAGGTGTGTAATCGGTGCCTGCGAAACGGAAGCCCTGTCCCTGATAATATCCGTTGTAAGTTGTTGATATACCTTCTTTTGCTATACGCGAAGCAAGTCCTGCGTATGACTTTCCTGTCTTGGGATTCTTATATCCGCCGTAGGTCACATACTCCGTGAACTCGGTTGCCTTTCCGTTAGAAAATCTTGCGAATCCGCCGCTTAAGTGATCGGTATAAGGAAGCTTCTCGTAAGCCTGATTGTAGCATGCGGGACCGCCGTCATGCACAAGGATCGCATTGTACTCGGCTGCTACCATAAAGTTTGTGGGACGAGTGGAACGTATGGAACCAAGCTGTGTGATCGAACCCCAGTCCTTTATGATGGCCATAAGTCTTGTGATGCGGCCGTTTGCGGTGCTGTTCATCATCTCATAAACCACATCGGCCTGATAGAGTCCAAAATGCGGGAGCGCAGTTTTTTCGTTATCCACCATAACGGCAATGGGACGCTGATTCCTAAGTGCCGCATTTATGGGGAGACCTGTGAGCTCGCTTATGCATGCGCCTGTGGAAGGCACTGTTGCAGAAGCGGAGAGTGAGTCAGAGCCAAAAGCAAATGCCGTGCAGGCAAGTGCTGCGGCAAGACAGAGTCCGCTGAATTTGGCGAGAATGGATCTTTTTTTCAATTTAGTTTTCCTCCTTTTTTTCTTCTTTTTCTATATAGTCGGTAAGAGTTTTGAAATTTCCTTCATAAATTATCTTGAGAAGTTTATCAAGACGGGAGATGCTTTGAAGCAACATTTCCTGGGTTATGAGGCCTCCGTTTAATGCCGTTACCAGCTCATCCAGATCTACGACCTTTACAAATCCGTCCGGCATAACTATTACATCGGCAAGCAGATCCGTAACTATTAGTTCGTTTTTTTCTTCATTCCGGTCATAATCCACTATGTCGCAGTACCAGTAGATAAGGGATTCATCCGAGGTGTAGAACTTGCTCACCTTGATGCCTTCTTTCAGAAAATAGCAGGAATAGCCGTGATGGAGGTGTTTCCGTGGCTTAAGTGCATTCCATTTCGTTACGATAACATCTTCTGTGGAAGAAAGGATCACATCATCCTTTAGAAGGATCATTTCGGAAGGTATTAAACGTCTGCGGTAAAGAATAAGATCACTCATACAGCCCCCTCGGAAAATAATGTTTTGCAAATTGATTTTTCAGATATTATAGCACGTTTATGTAAACGTGCTATAATATCGCGGGAGAATATTGCATATGGTATTCAGTTCGTTGATTTTTTTATGGATATTTCTGCCTGCGGTTTTTATCTTAAGCAGGATAAACAGAAGTATACCGTATCAGAATATACTGCTTCTTATAGTAAGCCTTGTTTTCTACGCATGGGGTGAGCCGGTCTATATCCTGCTCCTGCTTTTTTCGATACTCTTTAACTGGGCATCAGGCCTGTTGATGGATAAAGCAAAGGGCTCGAAGAAGATGGTTCTTGCGACTGCGGTCGTTGTAAACCTTGCCGTGCTTGGATTCTTTAAGTATGCGGATTTTGCGGTGGCTACGGTTAACCGCATACCGGGCGTGGATCTTCCGCTTCCCGGCATAAGCCTTCCCATCGGCATATCTTTCTTCACATTCCAGGCTCTTTCCTATGTTATCGACCTTTACAGGGGTAAGTATAAAGCACAGAAGAGTCTTTTCAGGCTGGCTTTGTATATTTCATTCTTCCCTCAGCTTATAGCCGGTCCCATAGTCAGATATGAGGATGTGGCAAGGCAGCTTGAAAAAAGAACCATGACACCTGAGAAGACCGTGGAAGGCATAAGACGCTTTGCTTACGGTCTGGCCAAGAAGGTGCTCATCGCAAATATAGTGGCTTCTGTTGCCGAGAGACTGTTTGCTCCCGGGGCAGCAGGTATGACCACACCCATGGTATGGATCGCAGCTGTTGCCTATGCGCTGCAGGTTTATTATGACTTTTCCGGATATTCGGATATGGCGATCGGAATGGGAAAGATCTTCGGATTTGATTTCAGGGAAAATTTCAACCTGCCCTTTGTTTCACAGTCTATAGGTGAAGTATGGCGCAGATGGCACATATCACTCGGCGAGTGGTTCAAGGAGTATCTGTATATCCCGCTTGGCGGCAATCGTAAGGGCGAGCTGCGCAGCTGCATAAATCTTATGATCACTTTTGCGATGACAGGTCTCTGGCACGGTGCCAGCTGGAACTTTGTGGGCTGGGGCGTGTATCAGGGAATATTTATAATCCTTGAGCGATTGGGCCTTGGAAAACTTCTTAAGAAGAATGATGTGCTTGCGGTGATCTATTCTGATATCGTGTTTGCGGTGAGCATAATACTCTTCCATGAGATATCCATGAGGAGCACTCTTGATATATGGCTTGTAATGTTCGGCATCAGGCAGGGCACACCTCTGCAGCCGCTTGCACTCATGATATCGCCGCTTGAGCTGTGTGTATTTATCGCAGGCATACTCGGCTGCGGTGTGATACAGGGCATAGGCGGGCTTAAGGAAAACAAACTGTCACGGATGTGGAAGGGAAGTTTTCTGGAAGTGCTGTTCCTTTCGGCAGCGATGTTCCTGTCTATCACCTTCCTTTCAACCGATGCCTATAATCCGTTTATCTATTTCAGATTCTGAAAAATAAGAAGATCAGGAAATGAAGATCTTGATAAAAATATGATTTAAATATCAAGCTGTGTAAATTAAGCTATGAAGATTAAGATAGAAAGACTGCAGAAAATTGCATATCACATAATGTTCTTTGTAATGCTGGTGATCCCCATCCCGCTTTATTTTGTGGTGCGCGGCAAACTGGATCATGAGAATTACGAGTACAGAACGTTAGCAGCTTTCCCGGATATTAAGGAGACAGGCTACACGGGTTTTGCAAAGGCTTTTGAAAACTGGTTTTCCGATCATCAGCCGTATAAGAATGAACTGGTCGAATTCGGAAGCTATGTAAAATTCTATGTTTTCAGGACGCCTTCCGATCCTACTGTAGTTATAGGAAAAGATAACTGGCTGTTCTTTAAAGGCGTGGATCCGGATGACCCCATCGCTTATTATCAGGGTAACAATCTGCTGACTGATGAAGAACTGGAAGCACTTGCTGTAAGCCTCAATGCGGCAGATAAAGAGCTTGAAGCAAGAGGCTGTGACTTTGTGCTTTTCTTAACACCTGAGAAGGAGAGAATGTATCCGCAGTATATGCCTGACATCTACGGGAAGCCGGCTGAAAAGTGCCGCTATTTCCAGGTTGCGGAATATTTGCGCGAGCACACGGATATACCTGTGATCCTTGCGTATGATTCGCTGAAGCCCTACATGGATTCTCATCCCGATGAGCAGACATATCTAAAGTACGATACACACTGGAATGAAGCGGGCGCATATATTGGCTCGACTGAGATAGCTAAGTACCTCGGCCATCCGCTTCCGTATTATGATGATATAAACGTGAGCATCGAAAATTATCCGCAGGAGAATCTCGGAAGACTCCTTCACCTGCAGGATACTTTCAATGATGATCATTCGCGTGTGCTTTCAGGATATGGCGAGAGTGAGTATAAATATGATCCCGCATCCGGCGATATGCATTTTTATAATTCCGAAGGAACCGATGACAGAAAGATAATGCTCATCGGTGATTCGTACCGTCTGTTTATGCAGAAATATGCACTGCGCGATTTCAAGACGGGCTATTCGGATTATTATTATAACTATACTCACGATGCCCTCGAGGCAGAAGATCCGGACATATTTATTTACGAATCACATGAGTACGCATTATCGCATTTAAGTGATTTCATCCCTTAAATGCGAGCGTGCTCGCAACTAAGCTAGTGCTATGCACTACGGGCTCTCCCGCTGCAACTCTCGGTTCCTCTGCGCTTCGCTCGAGAACCTCGCGGTATAGGCTCATGAACGCTATATAAATATAAGTGATTTCGTCCCTTAAATGCGATTGGCTCATGAATAATAAACAACGTATAAGTAACTTCCCACACCGTGCAGTATTATCCGGCGGTGTTATAGTGAGCCTTAGCAGTTCTCGAAAATGCTTATACACCCCAGGAACGGTCCGCCATGGATGGCGGGCCGAGCGAACAACGCCACATGGATGTGGCGTGTGAGCGGTTCCGGAAGGATCTCATAGGCTCCCGCCTTTTCTTTAGAACTGCTTGGCG
>JAEEGJ010006286.1_pt1 | contig 35838 bp, 29 predicted proteins | sample 8958761 | NCBI WGS metagenome assembly JAEEGJ01 (sample SAMN16246546, study PRJNA631951) | gut metagenome | biome: gut microbiome; feature: rumen; material: RS-attached | host: Bos | place: Iran: Karaj | collected 2018-10
ATTACATGTTGGAGAGGTGGCGGAATTGGTAGACGCGCTACTTTGAGGGGGTAGTGTCAATTGCGACGTGGGAGTTCGAGTCTCCTCCTCTTCACTTGTTTCTTATTTGCGGAAATAGCTCAGTTGGTAGAGCACAACCTTGCCAAGGTTGGGGTCGCGGGTCCGAGTCCCGTTTTCCGCTCTTTTTCCTGAATAACACATTCTGATTAGACAAATTTTTAGTGAAAAACAAAAACATTTGCACATTAACAGATGAATTTATACCTAAGATATTTTGACCAAGAGACGCTTGTCAACACCGTTGACGAAGCGATAGATTTTTTAGCTGGTATCGATGAGATTGGGATGAATCCTGTGTTGGAGAGCGACATTCGCGACTATGCCGCCAGCGATGTGTTCTACCCCAAGCGCTACAAGGTACGGCCCCGCATCTATTTTATCATCATCAAGACCGAGGCGGCCACAATGCAGGACTTCAAGGAAAAGAAGGCCGTGCGGCCTGTCGACGTGGGCGGTCGCGACCGCAATGCGTCTCCTGCCGTTGCGCGGCTGAACGAAATCAACCCCGGATGGTATGAGGGCGCTATAGACTTCAAGCGCGTGCTGCTGGTGCCGGGTACCGGCAAGTTCCAGTACCGCGACGCCCACTTTGTAGCCCGTGTGAAGGCAGAATCGGGCATCGACTGCTATAACCGCATCGTGGAGCATCTACAGGAGCGTGTCGACGAGCGCAGCCAGTTTCCGTCGGCCAAAGGTAAGAATTTCAAGTTTTTCTATCTCGGTCAGGCGAAATGAACAAGGTTATGCTTATAGGTAATGTGGGTACCGAACCCGAGGTACGCTACGTGGATCAGGGCGTTGCTGTGGCACGCTTCCGCTTTGCTACGACCGAAAGGGGTTACACTCTCCAGAACGGCACTCAGGTACCTGACCACACCGACTGGCACAATGTGCTGCTATGGCGGCGCCTGGCCGAGATTGTCGAAAAGTACGTGCATAAAGGCGACAAGCTGTACATCGAGGGGCGCCTCCGCTATTCCACCTATGACGACAAGCAGGGCCAGCGTAAATATGTGACCGAGATTTGGGCCGAGAACATGGAGATGCTCACGCCCAAGGAATCAAAGGAATAAGCTGTGGACTATCTTCAACAATTATTTGCAGAGGTTCATCTTCTGACTCCGACTGCCGGAGCAGTGTTTTCGGGCGTTCTGTCGTGTCTTCTTCTTTTTGTTTCCGGGTTTGCCTCGGGGTCAGAAATAGCGTTCTTCTCGCTGTCGCCCACCGACTTGAACGAGCTGGAGGAAAGCAATGAGAAGTGCGACAGGCAGATTATGGAGCTGCGCAACGACTCCGAACGCACTTTGGCCACCATTCTCATTACCAACAACCTGGTTAACGTCACCATCATCATGCTGTGCAACTATTTCTTTGCCCACGTGGTGGACTTTGGCCATGCGGTCTGGCTGCAGTTCCTGACCATCACCGTCCTGCTGACCTTCCTGCTGCTGCTCTTTGGTGAGATTATACCCAAGGTGTACTGTTCGCAGCACGCCCTCTCAGTATGCCGGTCGTTTGCCGGCAGCATCATGGCATTGCGCCGGGTATTCCGGCCGTTGTCGAACGTATTGATCCGGTCGGGCATATTGGCCGAAAAGGTTGTGCAGACAGAAAGCCACGTGCTAAGTGTCGACGATTTGGAACAGGCATTGGAGCTGACAGACAAAAGCGACCTGAAGGAAGAGCAGAACATGCTCGAAGGCATCGTGCGCTTTGGCGACGAGACGGCCAAGGAAATCATGACCAGCCGTCAGGACGTCGTCGACCTTGATTTCCGCTCGACTTTCACAGAGGTTCTTCAGTGTATCGTCGAAAACAACTATTCACGCATACCCGTCTACCAGGGTTCTATCGACAACGTGCGCGGCATCCTCTATATCAAGGACCTGCTGCCCCATCTCAGCAAACCGGCAACTTTCCGCTGGCAGTCGCTGATCAGGCCGCCCTACTTCGTGCCAGAGACCAAGAAGATTGACGACCTGCTGCGCGAGTTCCAGGCCAACAAGGTGCATATTGCCATTGTCGTCGACGAGTTTGGCGGTACCAGCGGTCTCGTCACCCTGGAAGATATCCTGGAGGAGATTGTCGGCGAAATCAACGACGAGTACGACGAGGAGGAGAAGAACTACGTGCGCATCAATGCCAACACATACGTCTTCGAGGGCAAGACACTGCTCAGCGACTTCTACAAGGTGCTGCGAATCGATGACGACACGTTCGACGAGATAGTCGGCGATGCCGACACGCTGGCCGGCCTGATTCTCGAACTGAAGGGAGACTTCCCTGCCGTCCACGAGAAGCTGGAATACAAGAACTTCACCTTTGAAATCATGGAGCTCGACGGTCGGCGAATCTCAAAGGTGAAGGTCATTGTCGGCGAAGAGCCTGCTAACGAACATAAGTAGACTTACTGGTCCATCCGAACCGTTCCCAGTCAACAAGCCGGTTCCACCCAAAGTTGTTGAACGTCTTCATATAGTGGAACGCACCATTATAGTAGTAATAGTTGTTGATGGGAATAAACATACTTACGCAGCCGTTGTCAGCCGCATCGCCGTTGAAACCGCTGAACGCATAGTCGAGGTCAAGATAGATGGTCATCCATATCATCGACATACGGTAGTAAGGAACGGCCTGCCTGTAGGCCTGCTCCCACTGGAGGAAATCATCGCTCGACGTGTTGTTCTTGACGAACGACCGCATATCGTACATGATAGGGGCATCGTTGTACCAATAAAACACCTGGCCGTTGAGACTGGGCGACTGAGGATAGACAGGGTATCCGCCATTGAACTTGCCGAGCACGTCGTGAGTAGCCTGAGCCAGCTGGCCGATATACTTGGTATCGATGACGGCTAACGGTACGCTGTAGCCCTTCAGTTCGTAGTCAGTCTGGTAGGCATCGAGGTAATAGTCATAATAGGTGTCGATGATAGCCTTGTACTGATTGCTGCCCGACCTGAAGAAAAGGGGCACCAGCTTCTGGTAGGGGGCACCGTCGCCAGGAATCTCGGCTGGTGAACCTATCAGGTAACTGGTAACGTTGCGCAGTTCGTAGCCCACCTCGGCACACATCATGTTGCAGCAGTCGGCAAAAATGAATTCCAGCTTCTGCAGTCCCTCCAAGGCGCGCGCCATCTGCGTGATGTTCATCCATTTCAGGCTTCCTCCCAAGTGGTCCTGACCGTTGTCCTGACCGTATGCCCGCGTCACGCCTCTTGCTCCGGCTATCGTGTCATTGCTGACGACCCATCCGCTGGCATGCCCCCAGAGCACCAGGCCATAGTCGTTGGCCGGCGCGTTGGTCTGCACCCACTCCACAATCTTCCTGAACTCAGCGGGATCACATGAGTAGAAGTCGCGCCCGAAGCGCTGAACGAGTGTAGTGTCGCCATCGCGGACCTCGTACAGAACAGGCGTCCCTCCCTTGCTTGAGCCGCTCAGACTGTCGACAAACACAAACAGGCGTTGGTTACTCGCCATCTGCTCCGACCCTTTGATAATCTCGTTCAGGTCGTCCCTCATGAATCTTTTGCCCTTGTTCACCGTGAGGTTGTTCTCGGCTGCCATATAGACCAGCACCGAGCGTGCAGTATTCAGCTCCGGCTTGGGGTCTTCGTTGTCGTCATCGTGGCATGCTGCCAAACAGGCTAATGCCAATAATAACAGTGCTATTCTTCTCATAACTCAAAATTTTCTGCAAAGATACGAATTTGAATGCAAACGACCAAATATTCTCCGGCTTTTTTCACTTTTTACACGCACGCGCGCGCACAAGGAATGTTTTTTGCTTATCACTTATCACTTTTTCATAGTTTTACGCTGACAGTCAGTAGTTTAACAAGTGACAACGGCCTCGCAGCTTGTCACTTCTTGTCACTTTTTCGTGATTTGTCACACACCTTTATTAAAAAAGCCTTCATTCCGGAAGTTTCCACGCCCTGGAACAAATGTCCCACGCCGTGGGAACAACATTTACCCGCCGCCTAACGCCCCATTACCCGCCGGGTAGAGACCAGTTACCCGCCGAGTAGAGACCAGTTACCCGCCGGGTGCCGCCAACAATGGGGTAAGTGACAAGAAGTGACCAGAAGTGACCAGAAGTGATAAGCTGGAAAGCCGTTATCACTTAGTAACCATCTGAACATCAGCAAGAAACCGCTAAAAAGTGACAAGTGATAACGGTTTTTATGCTCTTGTGTGCGCGCGCGCGAAGGAAATCTACATATCCCCCTATGGGCGGTTGTTTTTAGAACCGTCATTTGTCGTCTGTCACAAAGAATTGCGTTAATCTTCTAAAATACGGCACCTTTTACAAGCTTTTTTTGTATCTTTGCACACAAAAAGCGTATGACACTACATATCTTCAACCCCGAGCACGACATTGCATTGGCGAGCGGACTGTCGAACTTCACGGCTCCGCACGCTGGCCGGCAGCTGCGCCACGACTTAGGTTACCTGCCTGCTGTCTGGGCCAACGAGGGCGACGCCGTGCTGGTTGACGATGTTGAGCAGGCACAGCGCGAATGGCGAAAACTGGTCCACCGCGCAAAGACCCTGACAGGGGCCGGCAGTTTGCTCCGACTAAACCCACAGTTTGCTCCGGCCAAACAGCAAGTTTGCTCCGACCAGGTTACTGGCATCGAACCGTGGGGCTGGAACAGCGCCCTGCGAGCAGAATTGTTGCGAAGGGGCGTCAGCGAACAACTGATGCCTACCCCACCCCAGCTGCTGACCATCCGCGAGCTGTCGCACCGCCGGACGGCTGCTCAACTGCTGCCCACACTCCGTTTGGAAGGTACGGTTGGCGAAGCCTTCGAGTGCCGCGAGGCCGACCGGGTAGAGAGTCTGTTGCAGCAACATGGCCAGTTGGTGATGAAGGCACCTTGGTCGTCGAGCGGTCGCGGACTGAGGTTCCTCGCCGTGGGGCGCACGCCCTTCAGCATGCAGGCCCGCTGGTTCCAGAATGTGGTGGCAGCCCAAGGCTGCGTCATGGTGGAGCCCTATTATAATAAGGTGAAGGACTTCGGCATGGAGTTCTACAGCGACGGCGAGGGCGGCATCAGCTATCTCGGCCTGTCGCTCTTCCACACGGCCAACGGTGCCTACACGGGCAACATCCTGGCTACGGAGAGCACCAAGCGCAGCATGATAAGTGCTTATCTTGCAGAGACTTTATTAGACGACGTTCGCGAAAAGATTTGCAGCGGGCTGAGCACCGTTTTCAACGGCAAGTACAGCGGGCCGTTTGGCGTCGACATGATGGTGTGCGGCTCGCACGACGACGACGGATTCCTGCTGCACCCCTGCGTGGAAATAAACCTGAGGCGCACAATGGGGCATGTGGCACTGGCCCTGTCGCCAAACGACGACGACGTGCGCCGCGTCATGCGCATCGACTATAACGACAACTACTACAAACTAAGAATAAACCGCTTATGAAGAAACTAATCTGTCTGGCTATGGCAATACTGCCGATGATGGCCAGCGCCCAGTACAAGTCAAAGGTGTGGTGCCCCGACAACGGCGACGGCACCTACACCAACCCCGTCATCAATGCCGACTACTCCGACCCCGACGTCTGCGTGGGTCCCAGCGGCGAGGACTACTATCTGACGGCATCCTCGTTCCAGTGTATTCCGGGACTGCCCATTCTCCACTCTCGCGACCTGGTGAACTGGGAGATTATCAACTACGCCGTCCGCGAACTGGAGCCGAAGTCAGAGTTCGACCGTCCTCAGCACGGCAACGGCATCTGGGCACCCTCCATACGCTACCACAACGGCGAATACTACATCTACTGGGGCGACCCCGACCACGGTGTGATGATGGTGAAGGCGAAGGACCCTGCCGGCGAGTGGACGAAGCCCCTGTGCGTCATCGAGGGCAAGGGCTACATCGACACTACCCCACTCTGGGACGACGACGGCCGCTGCTACTTGGTGAACGGCTGGGCCAACTCGCGCGCTAAGTTCGCTTCGGTGCTGACCGTCCGCGAACTGAGTGCTGACGGCACACGGGCCATCGGCCAGCCAGTCATCGTGTTCGACGGCAACGGCACAGAGAACCGCACCTGTGAGGGTCCGAAGTTCTACAAGCGCGACGGCTGGTACTGGATCATGTGTCCGGCAGGCGGCGTGCCCACAGGTTTCCAGCTGGCCATGCGCAGTAAAAGCCCGTACGGCCCCTACGAGCATAAGATCGTGCTGGCGCAGGGCAAGACCAGCATCAACGGCCCCCATCAGGGCGGCTGGGTACACACGAAGTACGGCGAGGACTGGTTCCTGCACTTTCAGGACAAGGAGGCCTACGGGCGTGTGGTCCACCTGCAGCCCGTCGACTGGTCGAGCGGCTGGCCCATCATGGGCAAGAAGGGTGAGCCGGTGACGCGCTACCAGAAGCCTAAGGCCTCCGCCGCTGTGGCCATCGTCAACCCCGTTGAGAGCGATGAGTTCAACTCGCCCACGATGGGGCTGCAGTGGCAGTGGCATGCCAACTACGACGAGAAGTTCGGCGTGCCCACAGCCTTCGGCACCTTCCGCATCTACACCTACAAGCTGAGCGAGGGATGGAAGAACTTCTGGGAAGTGCCCAACCTGCTGCTGCAGAAGACGCCAGCCGACGAGTTTACCGTCACCACGAAGCTGCGCTTCACGTCGAAGGCCGACGGACAGTTTGGCGGTCTCATCATGATGGGACTCGACTACTCGGCTCTCGTCGTGCGCCGCATGGGGCAGTCGTTCCAGCTGGTGCAGATGACGTGCAAGGCTGCCGACAAGGGCAAGCAGCAGACGGAGAACGTCATTGCCACGCTGAAGCCTACGGCCACAGACAAGACCGAATACAAGCCCGGCATTCACGAAGACATCTACCTCAGACTGAAGGTTGCCGACTCGAAGCTGCACTTCGCCTACAGCAGCGACGGGAAGAAGTTCACCGACTGCGGCTCGGAGTTCCAGATGAAGGAGGGCAAGTGGATAGGTGCGAAGTTTGGATATATCAGTGCCGAGACCGACGCCAATGCCGATCGTGGCTGGGTGGAGGCCGACTGGATACATGTGGAGAAGTGAGAAGTGAAGAGTGATGAAGAAGATACTATTGACAGCAATGATAGCCGCCAGCATGACTGCTGCGGCACAGAACCTGCAGAAGGGCAGCTACGGCTACCTGTACTGCCACATGAGCGACCGAGGACAGTGGACGGCCTATGCCATCAGCCGCGACGGCTATAACTATGAGGACGTGATGGGCGGCGACCCTATTATGGACCCCAAGGAGCATGCACGGATTGAGGGTGGCCAGCGCGACGCCTATATCTGCCGGGCTGCCGACGGACGGGGCTACCTGATGGTGACCACCGACATGAACAACGCGATGACCAAGGCGCTGGGCAAGCAGAACGACTGGGACAACTACGGCATCGACCTGCTGCGCAGCGACGACCTGCTGCATTGGACCTCCGTCTCGTTCGACTACCGCAAGGGCACCAGCATATTCTGCAACCCTGAGGCTGAGAGCGTGTATAAGGACTGGTCGACCATCAACCGCGTGTGGGCACCACAGATATTCTGGGACCCTGCCTATGTGTGGCCCGACGGCCAACGGGGCGGCTACATGATTTACTACTCGATGTGGAACCGCGCTGAGGAGAAGTACGACCGCATGTACTACTCGTATGCCGACAAGAGCTTTACACGGCTGACGCAGCCCCGCCTGCTCTTCGACTGGGGCTACGCCACCATCGATGCCGACATCAACTACCTGCCCAGCGACGGGCTGTACCACATGCTCATCAAGAAGGAAGGCGGCAAACCGGGCATCTATACGGCAACCTCCAAGCATCTGACTTCGGGCTGGGGCGAGCCTGTAGAAGACGACTACGTCTCGTTCGAGGGCAACAAGAAGTGTGAGGGCAGCTCGGCCTTCCAGCTTATTGGCGACAAGACTTGGCGCGTGGCCTACATACAGTACAGCGACCGCCCGAAGCACTACCGTATCTGTGAGGCCGACGAGCATCTGAGGGGTTTCAAGAATCCCGTTGACATCAAGGGCGTCAACGGCCCGCAGCATGGCTCGTTCATGCGACTGACCAAGAAAGAATACAAACGGCTGAAGAAATTAGTAAACAACCAATAAACGCTTATTATCATTATGAAACGCGCAATCCTTTGCTTAACAATCCTCTGCTCCATGACGGCCAGCGCCATCACAAGGAGTGAACTTGCCGAATATGCCAAATCGCTGAATGGGCTGAAGAAGGCGGAGCTGAAAACTCAAGTGCATCAGCTGATCGGAGAACCTACTACTTTAAAATACGGTCCAGGAAAAAACTGCACCTGGTGGGGGTTCTATTCGACTGACCGAATCGAAAGCACCAACGAGTGTGTCAACCGCTATAGCGACGATAAGTTTTACTTCTCTTCTAACAACACAGGTACAGCTATCGATGGTATGAACATTGAGCACTCTTTCCCACGTAGTTGGTGGAATGGTAAAAAAGGTGACAATGCCTATTGTGACCTATACAATCTCTACCCAAGCGATGAGGATGCAAATTCTTATAAAAGCAATTACCCTATGAGTGTAGTTGAGGATGTAGACAAGGCCAAATCGTCTGAAAAGTATGACAAAGTTGGGCAAAGCACCATTGACGGCCAATACATTTGGTGCTGGGAGCCTGGCGACCAATATAAAGGCGACTTTGCACGTTCCTATATGTATATGGCTACATGCTATCAACAGACATACACTTGGCAAGGAGAACGAGGACTGCAACAGTTGCAGAACGACGCATGGCCGACCTTGAAGCCGTGGGCCTATACCCTCTACCTAAAGTGGCTGAAGAACGACCCAGTAGACGAGTTGGAGGTAAACCGCAATGAAGCTGTAGCTGGCATTCAGCATAACCGCAACCTTTTCGTTGACTACCCATATCTGGCTGAGTACATCTGGGGCGACAGCATCAACGTCGCCTTCGATCCCTACACATCTATTACAACAGCCATTGACGATACACGCTATACTGGTCATGCCACTACAATTGACGTTGCTACACCTGTCTTCTCTCCAAACGGTGGAACATTCACCACACCTCAGAAGGTGGAGGTGTCCATCACCTGTGCAACGGATGCTGCTTCAATTTACTACACGACAGATGGTTCGTCGCCCACCAAAACCAACGGAACAAAGTACACAGGCCCTTTCACTGTTAGCGAAAGCATCATGTTACGTGCTGTTGCTTCTGACGGCGAGGATCGTACAAGCAGCATTGCCACCGCCTTCTTCAATTTTATTACTGCTGGGGATACCATCTTTGCTGAGACGTTTGATAAGTGTAAAGGTACAGGAGGGAACGACGGAAAGTTCAGTGGCAGTGTAGCAATGTCCGATTTTATTCCAGACAATGATGGATGGCGGGCTAATCAAGACAAGTACTTTGGCGGCAAACAATGTGCAAAATTTGGAAACAGCAGCCTCCCTGGAATTGTAACCACACCAAAGTTTACAATCAACGGTACATCCACCCTCTGTTTTAGGGCTGCAGCCTGGGTTGATGATGGCACCACGCTGACACTTTCAATAAACGGTAACGGCGAACTATCGGAAACTAATTTGACTATGGTTTCAGGTGAGTGGAAAGAATACACGCTGACACTTACCGGAGAAGGCGAAGTCAGTATTACCTTTACGCCTGCAAAGCGCTTCTTCCTCGACGAAGTCTATGTAATCGCTGAGAAAGAGGACGAACCATTGCCAGGCGACGTTGACAGCGATGGTGAAATCACAACGACTGATGCGATAGACCTTATAAACATCGTCTTAGGCAAGGCTGACGAGGATGACTACGAAACAGAGACTGCCGATTTTGACCAGAATGGCGTGCTGGACATCACAGACATCACAAAGCTCATTGAGCTGCTCATGAAACAATAATTTAGACAATCATTTGGCCGTTCGGCTATTTATTCGTAACTTTGCACACTGAAAATGGACAATAAAGAAAAGATATTCATAGCAGGGCCGTGCGTCATTGAGTCGGCTGAGCTGTTAGATACAGTGGCCTGCGAACTGGTTGGCATCAACCAGCGACTGGGCACCAACATCATCTTCAAGGCATCGTTCGACAAGGCCAACCGCACCTCCATCCACTCCTTCCGAGGCCCAGGACTGGAGCTTGGCCTGCAGATGCTCAGCGACGTGAAGCAGAAGTACGGGCTCAGACTGCTTACCGACATCCATGAGAGTTGGCAGGCAGCACCTGTGGCCGAGGTTTGCGACGTGCTGCAGATACCAGCCTTCCTCTGCCGCCAGACCGACCTGCTGGTAGCTGCTGCCAAGACAGGACGGACGGTGAACATCAAGAAGGCACAGTTCCTGAGTGGCCGCGACATGAAGTATCCTGTTGAGAAAGCCCGCGAGGCTGGTGCTGCTGACGTGTGGCTGACAGAGCGCGGCAACATGATGGGCTACAACAATCTGGTGGTTGACTTCCGCAACATCAGCGATATGCTGGAGCTGGTGCCAACGGTTGTCATGGACTGCACACACTCCGTGCAGCGGCCTGGGGGCAGTGATGGCAAGACAGGAGGCGACCGCCGCTTTGTGCCACAGATGGCTCTGGCTGCAAAGGCATTCGGTGCCACAGGCTGGTTCTTCGAGGTTCACCCCGACCCAGACCACGGCCTGAGCGATGCAGCTAACATGTTGGAATTGAGTAAACTGGAAAAACTCGTTGAAGAAATAATCAAATAAGAAAATGACAGTCAGAGAATATGGCATCAAGTGCATCAAGGACGAGGCAGAGGCACTGATGGAGCTCATCCCTAAGATGGACGAGGAGTTTGACCGTGCTGTTGAGCTGATGTTCCGTTGTCACGGCAAGGTCATTGTCACGGGTGTTGGCAAGAGCGGCCACGTGGGAGCCAAGATAGCTGCCACCCTGTCGTCGACAGGCACACCCTCATTCTTCATCAATCCCTTGGACGTGTTTCACGGCGACCTGGGAGTCATGACCAGCGACGATGTGGTGCTGGCCATCTCAAACTCAGGTCAGACCGACGAACTGCTGCGCTTCATCCCCCTGGTGCTGCAGATGCAGATACCCATTGTGGCCATGAGCGGCAACCCGGAATCGCTGCTGGCCAAGTATGCCTACTGCCACCTGAACGTCAGTGTGCGCCATGAGGCTGACCCGCTGGACCTGGCCCCCACCAGCAGTTCGATAGCCCAGATGGCTATGGGCGACGCCTTGGCTGTGGCCCTCATCAAGAAGCGCAACTTCAAGCCTCAGGACTTTGCACAGTTCCACCCAGGCGGTGAGTTGGGCAAGCGGCTTCTGACCACAGCCCAGGATGTGATGCGGACTGTTGACATGCCCGTCATCAAGCCCGACATGCACCTTGGCGAGGCCGTGATTGAGGTGAGCAGGGGCAAGCTGGGACTTGGCGTTGCCGAGGAGGATGGCCGTGTGGTGGGACTTATCACCGATGGTGACATACGCCGAGCTATGGAGAAGTGGCAGGCCCAGTTCTTTGACCATACGGTGGGCGACATCATGACCCGCACGCCAAAGACCGTGACTGCCCAGACCAAGATTTCTGAGATTCAGCGAATCATGAACAAATACAAGATACACAGCGTGCTGGTGGTAGACAAGGAGCAACGGCTGCTCGGCGTGGTCGACCACTACTCGTGTATGATATAAACGACAGTGAAGAACAACACCAAATGGGCGAGGATGGTGCTGGCCATCCTTGCCTGCTTACCGACAATAGCATCAGCACAGCAGACCAGCGACTCCATATTCCGTCAGCAGATGACGGCGTATGGCATACGTTTCACTGAGGGCAATGAGGTGAAGCTGCTGAAGAGCGGCCAGGAGAAGTTCGACGACATGTTCCACTACATCCGCCAGGCCAAGAGCAGTGTACACCTGGAGTACTTCAACTTCCGCAACGACTCCATAGCCTCGCTGCTATTTGACATCCTGCGCGAGAAGCGCCGTGAGGGTGTTGAGGTGAGGGCTCTCTTCGACGGCTTTGGCAACGACTCCAACAACCAGCCGCTGAAGAAGCACCACCTGAAGGCCCTGCGCGATGACAGTGTCAGCATCTATGAGTTCGACCCTATCCGCTTCCCCTGGGTCAACCACATCTGGCCCCGCGACCATCGTAAGATTGTGGTCATCGACGGACACATAGCCTACACAGGCGGCATGAATGTGGCCGACTACTACATCAAAGGCACTGAACAGGTAGGCTCCTGGCGCGACATGCACTGCCGCATTGAGGGACCTGCCGTGAACGAGCTGCAGCACATCTTCTGCCGCATCTGGGAGAAGGTGACTGGTGAGAACCTGCTCAAGCCCCAGTACTTCCGGGGGCAGCCTGCTGGCGACAAGATTATTGGCATTGTCAACCGTGAGCCTGGAGCCGTCTATACCCACGATGGCTTTGTGGCAGGCAAGAATGATGCCGTGCGCCAGCTCTACATCCGTGCCCTTGATGCTGCCCAGGACTCCGTGAAGCTCGTCAACCCCTACTTCACGCTGGTGCCCTCGGTCAAGAAGGCACTGAAGCGGGCCATCAAGCGCGGTGTGAGAGTCGAGATCATGGTGTCGGCCAAGAGCGACGTGCCCCTGACTCCTGACTGTGTGTTCCGCAATGCCTATCAGATGAAGAAGTGCGGTGCCCACGTGTGGCTCTATGAGCCAGGCTTCCACCACTCAAAGATTCTGATGGTTGATGGCCGCTACTGCACGGTAGGCTCCACCAACCTCGATGCCCGCAGCATGCGCTTTGACTATGAGGAGAATGCTGCCATCATCAGCCCGGAGACAACCAAGGAACTCGACGATATGTTCAACCGCGACAAGCAGGACAGCTTCTACCTGACAAAGGAGACGTGGAATGAGTTCCGCACCCCCTGGCAGAAGTTCCGCGGATGGTTTGCCTCACTGCTGCGCCCCTGGCTATAGCCCCACTTACATCAAGGTGTCGGTCATCAGCCTGACTTCCACATCGCTGATGCCATGACGGCTGATGGTCTGCGACTCACGGACCATGAACTCCTGTTGGGCATCAAACGTGACGCCCTCACACTGGCTGTAGCGGCGGAACAGAGCAACGGCTCCCTGCACATCCCTGCTGAACCAATGGCAGTAGGCAGCATTCAGCACATCGTCAGGCAGCGCCTCGTCACCCTCAACCAGCCCCTCATACTTGCGTAGTGCCTGCTCATACTTGCGGACCCCCACCAGCGTCCAGGCCATCACACGGTTGATGTTGCTGTCGTCGGGCTGTTCATAGTTCAGCTTATAGAGAATCTTCAGGGCATCGTCGTAACGCTCCATATTGGTCATGCAGACAGCGGCATTCAGCTGGTAGTTCCGGTTGTCGGGATGGCGCTCCATCAGCTTCTCATAGTACTCCAGCGCCTGGGAGTAGTCACCACAGCCGAACAGCGTCCTGGCATAGCCCGCCCATACACGCTCATTGTCAGGCTCATAGTCCAGACAGCGGGCATAGCTCTCCTTGGCTGTCAGGCCTGCATTGGCTGGTGTCTGTGTGCGCATCAGCACAGAGCCGTTCATCAAGTAGAACTGGGCGTCGCGACGCTCCTCACTATAATTCTGCAACGTCATCATGGCGGCGTCATACACCTTATGCTTCATCATGAAGGCCACAATCTCGCCAAACCGCTCCTCAAGCTGAGTCTCACGGAACAGAGGATTGGCAAAGAAGAAGTAGCGCGGCTGTTCGCGCTGCTCAAAGGGATTGAAGAACTCACTGCGCTGTGGGAACACCCTGAAGAAGCGGTAGAGGCTCTGCAGGTAGGAACGGCGCAGGAAGGCAGCCGACTGCAGCTCCTCCTGGGCCATCGCCTCAACCCCAGCCAGCGTGGCCTCACCTCGGTCGAGCATCTGCATCAGGTTCTCAGGCAGCTTGCTGACGGCCATCTCAAAACCAATGGCAAACGAGTACTTGTCGCTGTCGCAGAAGGGACTGTTGTCAAGCATGCGGCGCAGGAACTTCCCTGCCCTCACTCTCTCCAGCAGTCCGCCGATGACGGGATGCTGCTGATAGTAAGGCACAAACCAGTTGCCCACCATGTTGAAGAAGGGGAAGCGCTTCATCTGTGAGAAGCCGCCGAAGTAGATGTCCGACCCCTGCTTCTGCATGTCAGCCATCCTGCGCACCGACTCCTCAAGCTTCTCCATGCGCTGCTCTGAAATCTCGGGGTGCAGAATGTCCTCCATCGGGTCATCCTCCACTTCCTCAATACCATTTCGGGTCACGCGTATGTTGTTGTTCTTCAGCAGTTCTGGTATTATCTCGCTCTGGATGATGCGGTTGTCGGTTTCGGCCCTCATACAGTAGACCATCTGCATCTGCAGCTCAGCCAGGTCATTGCGGCAGCGCTCGTCAGCAGTAGCCTGCCTCAGCATCTCGTGAACCTCAGTATACAGCTCAGCAGCAGCCGCGTCAAGACAGAGCACCCACCCTATCAAGGCACGCTGGCGCACACGCTCGTCAGTGGACTTCATGTAGGCATCCAACAGCAGGCGGAACTTGTTAATACCGAAGAAGTTGAGCGTTGAGAGCGTGATGGCGCTAACAATCATCTGCTGGTCATTGCTGTCAATGGTGGGCGACAGCAGCATCTCGCTGAAGGCTTCTGTCACACTGTCATTCCACAGGCGCGAGGTCCAGATGTAGTCAAAGAGGCCGGTCATCAGCCGCTGGTGGTCATCATAGACAGCCTGCTGGCGCGACTTCCTGACGTGCTCAGGCTCCAGCTCAAGCATGGCCACATCAGCCACAAAGGCCTCCATGTCGCGGCGCAGTGAGGCCGGAGTCCACTCCTGGCGGCCATTGTTGCGCACCCTGTGGTGAACACCTGATGCAAAGGCACTGTTGCGCAGGTAGTAGCGTATGTAGACATTGGTGGCCAGCACATACATCCGGCGCAGCAGCTTGTCGTAGACCACCTCGCGGTCAGGGTCGTCATAGCCCTGCTGCCAGTAGCCGGTCATCAGCTGGTAGTCGCTCTTGATCTGCTGCAGCTGTTCCTGGGCCTGGGGCTGGACAAAGGTGTACAGGTAGTTCTCAAGATGGGCTATGGCCTTGCCCAACTGCCGATGCAGCACATCGTCAACAATCGTATTCAGCGCTTCGTTATTGACCATAGGCTTATTGCTCCTTTAACCATTTCTGAGCACGCTCAATGTCAGACTGTGCAGGCAGTTCAATGTGGCGGAACTTCAGGTCGCGCGGCAGCGAGTCCACCTGATTGGCCCCCAGGCCGCAGTATTTCACAACGATGTCACGATACTGGGCAATGCCAAGCTTGGTCAGCGAGTCGCAGGCCATGTTGTAGCCCTTCTTGAAGTCCTCAAGCTGCTGCTGGCGCTTCTTGGCCTCCAGATCCTTCTCGCGGAAGGCAATGGCACCCATCGTCAGGTTCAGCTTCCGCGTGTCCATCAGCTGGGTGTGGCGTGCCAGCCTGGCCAGCAGGGCCTGGGGCTCGGTCAGCAGGGCAGCGTCTATCTCACTGTTCTGCAGCATCTTCAGGCGTATGTTGACGTCGTTCACCTGAATCTTGAACAGGCGCTCCCTGTCAAGCTTGGCACTGTCTCTGACGCGGTCGGCCAGCAGGTCAGTCACTGAGTAGCGCGCCATAGCCACCATCTTGTCATCCAGCTGCTTCAGGGTCTTGATGCGTGCCGTGCGGTTGGTGAACAGCTGCCAGTAGGCATTGGTCGTAGTGATGTATTTCAGCGGCGTGCCTTTCTGCATCAGCCGTTCAGCCCGCACCAGGTCAGTCACTGTGCCCTGAACACTGCCGCCGGCAACTGCCGTGTCACAGTCCATCTGGGCCGTAAACAGCCTCAGCCTGACGTCGGTCTTGCCAAACATGCCCCGCTCGCTGGCTACAAACAGGGGCAGACAGTCCATCGTGGGCATCACGGCCACCTTCAGGGCTGCTGAGTCCTCACGGTGCTGCTGCACCATCTTCTGGCGCGAAATCTCACGCTTCTCCTTGTATGACTGCCCACAGCCAGCAACCACCAGCCCAGCCGCCATCACTATCAATAACCGTTTCATCACCGCAAGATTCATCTTTAATACTCTAATAACGACGTGGTCAGCTCGCCACCGAACGATACTACATTCTCAGCCTTATAGCACGAAGCACCATCGGGAATGCAGATGGTGGCCACAAAGTGGAAGCCCTTGCCATCGACACCCGTAAACTCCATATTGCTCAGCACCGACTGTTCCAGAAACTGGTGGGGAATCTGCTGGGCATAGAGCTGCTTCTTGAAGTCAGTAGAAAAGAGCTTTCGGGCACCGCTGAACACGCTGACATGCATGATGTTGTCGTAGTATACATTGTCAACCTCGACGCCGTCATTGCTGTAGCTCGTGGTGTGTACCTTATACTTCGTGGGGTTGATGGCAATATACCAGTGGTAGCGCTCACCGTTGTAGAACACCACTGAGTCGCGCTTGACCACCTCGGTATAGGTCATCACCTTGGGCTTGTCGTGCACAAAGGCAAACACATGTATCGGGTCGTCGCTCTTGCGCAGCCTGAGCACGTCGCCATTCTGATTCTTGAACCAGAACACGTGCTCCATCTGCTTCACAATGGGGTAACGGGTGCCCACGGCATCAAGCACCAGCGAATCCTTGACAATCTTAAAGTATGTGGGCTGGCTGATGGTGTCGGGATAGTAGATGGTATCACCTACGGCGCGGAACGACACTTCCTCGGTCTCATCGTCCACCCAGATGCCTTGCAGCATGGCCTTGGCCTCCTTGCTCTCCTTCTCTTCCCGGGGAGCCTCCTCTTGCTTGGAGGCCTCGGGCTTCGACGAGCAGGCTGTCCACAGTGCCAAGCCGGCAGTCATACTTATCAGCAACAGAATTCGCTTCATCGGCCTATGCAGTAATAGTCAAATCCATTCTCCTCAAGTTCCTCTGCGTCAAAGATGTTACGTCCGTCAATCACCAGTGGGCGATTCATGGCCTTGTGGATGACGCCCCACGTAGGCAGCCTGAACTCCTTCCACTCCGTCAGCAGCAGCAGGGCATCGGCATCGAGCACAGCATCATACTTGTCGCGGCAGTACACCACGCGGTCACCAATCCTGCGGCGGCACTCATCCATAGCCACAGGGTCGTACACGCGCACCGTGCAGCCAGCATCCAGCAGCTTGCTGATCATCACCAGGGCCGTCGACTCACGCATGTCGTCAGTCTCAGGCTTGAACGACAGGCCCCACAGGGCAATGGTGAGCCCGGCCAGCGACTGCCCCTCAAAGGCCCGCTGCAGCTTCTGGAACAGCACACTCTTCTGGCGGTCATTCACACGCTCCACGGCCTTGAGCACCTCCATCGAGTAGCCCTGCTGGTCGGCTGTCTTGATGAGGGCCTTCACGTCCTTGGGGAAGCACGAACCGCCGTAGCCACAGCCTGCATAGAGGAACTTGCGCCCTATGCGCGTGTCAGAGCCAATGCCCGCGCGTACCATATTTATATCTGCACCCACCAGCTCACAGAGGTTGGCCATGTCGTTCATGAACGAGATGCGGGTGGCCAGCATCGAGTTGGCAGCATACTTGGTCATTTCAGCCGAGGGGATGTCCATGAAGATGACGCGGAAGTTGTTGATCAGGAAGGGCTTGTAGAGTCGCGTCAGCACCTTCTTGGCGCGCTCGCTCTCTGTGCCCACCACCACGCGGTCGGGCGACATGAAGTCCTTGATGGCATTGCCCTCCTTCAGGAACTCGGGGTTCGAGGCCACGTCGAAGGGTATGCTCACACCGCGCTTCTCCAGTTCTTCCTCAATGGTGCGCCTCACCTTGGCTGCCGTGCCTACAGGGACGGTCGACTTGGTCACCACAACCATGTAGTGGCTCATGTGCTGGCCTATGGTGCGCGCCACCTGCAGCACATACTTCAGGTCGGCCGAGCCATCCTCGTCAGGAGGTGTGCCAACGGCTGAGAAGACTATTTCAACATCGTCGAGCACTGAGGCCAGGTCGGTGGTAAAAGTCAGACGCCCTGCTGCCACGTTCTTCTTCACCAGCTCGTCGAGTCCGGGCTCATAGATGGGTATCTCGCCCCGCTGCAGACGCTCTATCTTTTCAGCGTCCACATCGACGCAAGTCACCGTAGCACCTGTCTCAGCAAAGCATGACCCCGACACCAGTCCTACGTAGCCCGTTCCTACTACAGCTATATTCATCTTTTAATTCTTTATTTCGCAAGCTCGCTTGCTCATTGTAAACAGGGAGTTCAAGTAGTTCAGGGAGTTCAGGACAATACCTGATTCCCTATGTGTTGACAGACATACGTCTTGAACTCCTTGAACTCCATGAACTCCTTGTCTCCTTATATTCTATTTTCTATTCAAAGAGCTCGGCATCGCGCAGCAAGGGCTGCTTCAGATCCTTCTCGCTGGTCTGTACTGCCGCAGGGTCGATAGGCCACTCAATGGCCAGCTCAGGGTCGTTCCAGCGGATGCCTGCCTCATGCTGGGGAGCATACGGATTGTCCACCTTATAGGTAAAGATGGCCTCCTGGCTCAGCACCAGGAATCCGTGGGCAAAACCACGCGGAATGAAGAACTGGCGCTTGTTGTCCTCGCTCAGCTCCACCATCACGTGCTTGCCAAAAGTGGGTGAACTCTTGCGTATGTCGACAGCCACGTCGAGCACACGGCCCTTGATCACCCTCACCAGCTTGGCCTGCGAGTACTCGCCCTTCTGGTAGTGAAGCCCGCGCAGCACACCGTAGCCCGACTTCGACTCATTGTCCTGAATGAAGTGGACTGGCCCTACGTGCTCCGTAAACTCACCCTCCTTCCAGGCCTCCATGAAATAGCCACGGGCATCATTGAACACGCGCGGCTCAATGACATAGACGCCCTCGATTTCTGTCTCTTTATATTCCATATTTTTGTAATTTCGTGCAAAGTTACTGCTTTTTTTTCATTCTATCTAATTTTTAAGTTTCTTTTATTTGGAAATCTCACAAAAAAGCCGTACTTTTGCAAACGTGATTGAATTAGAACGTCATATTGAGATACTATTGCTGAGCAATGACTGCGTCATAGTGCCCGACCTGGGAGGCTTCATGGCCCACCACCGGGAGGCAGGCTATGACGAGCACGACGGCATGTTCCTCCCGCCACAGCGCACGCTGGGCTTCAACCCGCAGCTGAAGCTCAACGACTCGCTGCTGGCACAGTCATATGTCGAGGCCTACGACATCAGCTACCCTGAAGCCCTCCGCCGCATTGAGGCTGAGGTGGCCGAGCTGAAGCAGCACCTCGACAACGAGGGGTTCTATGAGCTGAACGACATTGGCCGGCTCTCCTTCAATCCTGAGGGCAGGCTGGAGTTCGCCCCCTGCGAGGCAGGCATCCTCACCCCCGAGCTCTACGGCCTCAGCTCATTCGAGTTCACCCCACTTGCCCAGGCAGCCAAAGAGGCAGCTCTACCGCAACCCACCCTCGTGGCAGAGGCATCCGCAGAAGAAGCCTCCCCCAGTCAGGAGGGGGCTGCCATCACCATCAAGATGTCATGGATACGCAATGCCGTAGCAGTGGCAGCAGCCCTGCTGGCCTTCCTCCTGATGACCAAGCCCATGTCAGAGGGCGTCCAGACCGGCATCTCGATGAGCAAGATCACCCTGCCCATCATCCAGCAGGAAGCCGCTCCGCAGCCCTCTCCCATAGCACCGGAGGCTGCACCAGCACCAGAGACTGCACCAGCACCGGAGGCAGCAACAGCACCAGAGACTGCAACAGCACCGGAGACTGCACCAGCAGCTGTGCCCGACGCATCTCCGTCGGAAATCAACCCCCGTCCCTCCGTCTCTCCCTCAGCCCTCTCACCAGCAGCGCCAGCACCAGTGCCCGACGCTTCTCAGTCGGAAGCCCCCACCCTCGCCTACTGCATCGTAGCAGCCAGCCAAGTCAGCAAGAAGGGAGCCGACGAGTTCGTCAAGAAGCTGAAGGCCCAGGGTTACACCTCCGCACGCGTCAATATATATAAGGATGTCCGCCGAGTAATCATAGGCAGCTACCCCACCGAGGCCGGCGCCTACACCGAGCTGCAGAAAGTCCACCAGAACCAGGACCTCGCCGAGGCATGGGTGCTCAAAGTGAAGGAGTTGAGTAGTAAGGAGTAAGGAGTTGAGGAGTAAGGAGTAAGGAGTTGAGTAGTAAGGAGTTGAAGGAGTGAAGCGCGTACGTTGTCCCAAATGCGATAATTACATCATCTTCGATGATACCCGTTACACCGAAGGCCAGTCACTGGTCTTCCAGTGCGACCAGTGTGGCAAGCAGTTCGGCATAAAAATAGCCCCTAAGAAGCCCACTGCCGCAGAAAAAGCCTCCCCTTCGGGGGGAGGTTTGGAGGGGGCTGAAGGTTTGGCCGGAGCTTCCATCACCATCATCGAAAACGTCTTCCACTACAAGCAGGAAATTCCCCTGCAGATGGGCGACAACGTCATTGGCCGCTACCAGAAGGGCAACCCCATCAACACCCCCTTCGAGACCGTTGACCCCAGCGTCGACCTGAACCACTGCACCATCAATGTCAGCCGCGACAAGCATGGAAAGCTACGCTTCACGCTCTCTGACAACAACTCCAACACCGGCACCTTTGTCGACAATGTAGAGGTCAAGGGCCGTGAGCGCCGCATCATCACTGATGGCACACTCTTCACCATCGGCGCCACCAGCATCATTCTCCACACATCATCCTCAGACTAACAAAAGTACACAAAAGTGACGGTTCTTTTGTGTACTCAAAGTCCCCCCTCCCGGGGGGATTAAGGGGGGCTGGAGGCTTGGTTTCACTTCGTCAACTCAAATCCCACGCGGGCACCGTCGGCACTCTTGGCCAGCTTGCTCACAGCCTCGACGGCAGCCCTGTTGCTCACCTTACCCTCCTTCTGAAGGATATTCGCCATCTGCTTCGAGTCGAACATCAGGCCCATGCCCTTCTGCGTCTTGATCACGTTGCCCTTGATGGTCTCGGTAGCCGTCTTCAACGCAATCTCACCGTTCTGCTGGTTGTAGGTATAAGTGCCGCTGAAGGGGATGCCATTCACCTTGGCCGAGAACTTGTTGCCGGCAAGAAACGAGAACCCGGTGTTCGTGCGGTTGATGCCAATGTTGCTGTAGTTGCTGGCCAGCGACGAGGTCATGTTTGTCACCGTGGCATTTCCTCCCGCCTTTGTCAGAGCCTGCTGGGTGGTGAAGGCAGCACTCGGGGCACTGTAGTTCCACTGGCCAAGCATGCTCGACTGGTCAAACAGCGACCCGCCAAACAGCACATTACCCAACACGGCGCCCAGCACGCTGGTAAGCACATCGCCATTAGAGGCTGAACCAGCAGTTCCCATTCCCGGTGTCATACAGCCCGACAGCATCATCGTCATGGCTGCGCCAAGTGTCAAAATTGTTTTCTTCATAATAGTTATAGTTTTAATAAGTGAAAAATTCCGTGACAAAGATAGAGATAAAAACCGAAACCACCAAATATTTTTCCATGAATCTCACCGCAGAAACAAAAAAACCTCCCCTACAGGGGTGGTCACAACAGAGGCCTTCAGTAGCTGAACCCGCGCCCGTTCCACTTCAGCGTCTTCTGGGTCTTCTTGCCATCTTCATGCCACGTTGTGACGATGATGTCCTTCCCCGTACGAGGCAGGGCGTAGGTTTTATTTAAGAAGTCCGAGTCGAAGCCTGGGGGGTCAATGTGATTCATTCTCTTTGTGGAATTGGTGTAACGGAAAAACAGGAATCCGTCAAACTGGCCCAGAATGGGCTTGCCGTTGCTGTAGGTCATTCTGTTTTCGGCAAAGAGCTTATGCTTGCCGTCTGACTCATTCCAGAAGCACATCTCTAATCTTGAGAAATGGTCATCCCATTTTTGCTCATAAACCAGGAAACCGTTTTTCGTGTCAAGCGTAAGTGTCTCGTCATCATCAAGCTGACGTCCCTTTTCTTGAAGGGTTATGGCACGCTGCAGGTCCTTGTAAATGGCCAAACCCTCTGCATCGCACTCCTCTTCTTCAGAAAGGCTAAACGTGATATAGGCTTTCGCAAAGTCTTTGATGGTGGGGCGTTCACCCCGATAATCAACTCGGATACCTTCCTGTGCTGCCATGGCCAATGTGCAGCAGGCCAAAACGATTGCAAATGATAGTCTTTTCATATTCTAATATCGGCTAATGTAATAATGGTTTATCGCTGCAAAATTAGGAAAAAATTTCAAATTATGAGTACCTTTGCTCTTATTTTTTATGCGAATTTGCAACTTTTCGCCACGTTCATACGTCTAACAGATAGAAAAACTTTTAAACGGAAACGATTATGATACTATCAACAACCCCACAGATTGAAGGTCACACCATCCGCGAGTACAAGGGAATTGTGACAGGCGAAACCATTATTGGTGCCAACGTGTTCAGAGATTTCATGGCAGGCATCCGAGACATCGTAGGCGGACGCTCAGCCAGTTATGAGAAAGTGCTTGCCGAGGCCAAGGACACCTCCATGCAGGAGATGATGCAGCGTGCCCAGGCTCTTGGAGCCAATGCCATCGTAGGCATCGACATTGACTATGAGACCATCGGAGCCAACGGTTCAATGCTCATGGTAGCCACCAGCGGAACGGCTGTAGTCATATAATAAAGACGTTAGTAAACATTGTAGTACTGATGGAAACCATGAACGGACTGCCTGACAAGAACAACAGTCAGGACTACGGTCCGATGGAATACTGCATTACCAGTGCCCTCGGCGAGCCAGAACACATCAATGCCTACAACACCTATCAAGTGAAGAACTACGACCGCTTCGAACTGGCCGGATTCTCAGAGATTGCCAAGCGCCAGTATCGTGACGAAAACTGGGAACAGGACTTGCAGAAAGCTTACGACGCAGGTCAGCGTATGGCCGAAAAGATGGCATAAACAGAATATTCCTTAAAAACTTGGCATCATCATCTCACCACCACCTTACGCCCGTTTCTAATGTAGATGCCATGCGTGGGGCGAGTGACAAGTTGTCCGTTGAGATTGTAGAAATGGTCGACGCGGTTGGCAGCCACTGCGTGGGCATTGCTTGAAGGCTCCGACGGTGTCAGATAGACGGCTCTGACGTTGGCGACGGCTCCGCGCTCCACCTTCAGCACGTGCAGGTGGAGGAAGTCATCGCTGCGCTGCGCGCCTTGATAGGTGGTGACGTCTTTCAGATCGGCCAATGGCAGCACGATGGCCTTCATCGAGCCATCCCAATAGGGGTCATCAGGGCCGAAGGTTACCTTTATCTGCTTGTAGTCGCCATGATTCTCCAGCCTGTTGGCCACCACACGCAGCTCTTTTCCAGTGCCAAAGATGACCATCTTGTCGTATGCGGTCAGGTCGGCATACTGGTTGTAAATTAAGTTCTCGCTGCCCGCCACGGCTTGGCCTCCCCCTACGTTTTGGTTCATCCTCCATGCCACGTAGATGTTGTTGCCTGTTGGGTGCGAGGTGGCCGTGTTGCCATCCCACTCTTGGAACATGTCAGCCGTCAGCTGCGCCCAGTCTTCAGGGATGTCGAAGTCGTCAGCGTTGGCGTCGACAAATGCCATTATCTGCTGCAACACGCGCTGGGTGCGATAAGGGAAATACTGAGTGAGCAGACGGTTGCGCTCAGTCATGTAGTGGACGTCGGGGATGAACACCTCATCGGCTGGTTGATAGCGGTGCACATCGCGGCGATAGTCGCCCCAACGGGCCGACTCGGCATAAATGGCCGTCTCGATGGTATGATAGAGACTGTCCCACAACTCGACCACCGACTGCTGCCCCAAGGGGGCATCGTCGGCCAGCAGCTCCTGGGCGCGGTCCAGATAGCGGCGGACAAACTTGGGGTTCTTCAGCAGGTTGTTGAAGATGCCCGTGGGGAAGCCACCACGATTCAGTTTCGTCAGCACATTGTCGTTCTCGCCCAAGAAGATGGCCTCAGTGTCCCAGCAGAGAAAACGGAAACCCTGACTGTCGGCGCCCTTGCGGCGCAAGGCATACCAGTTGTGGTGGTCCCAGTCCGAATTGCCGCCATACTGGTTGATGAGCATGTAGTCGATGAAACCGTCGATGTCGAGCAATGGCTCCAGCGCTGGGTCGTCGTCGCCATTGGCGGCTTTGCCCTCCAGCCGATTGTAATAGGTATTGTTCTCGGCCTTCTCCACAGTCTCCACCATCAGGTTCCATGCGTCGAGGTCGCCTTCTGAGGCCTCGATGTGGTTGCCGCCGTCTTCCTCAATCTTCACCACGTCGATGTCGGCCTTCTTCCCCCCCAGATGGTCTTTACCGAAGAGGTCGTCAACGCGCTCGGCAATGTTGTACAGGCCCCAGTAGAGACCGTTGATGAACAGGTGCACATAGAGCGCCTTCACGCCGACGCCGCCCAGCCGCTGTTGCATGCAGCGGGCCCAAACGTCGCGGGTGTATTGGGCCACAGGGCGCTGCGTGGCATCCCAGTGCTGCCACGAATAGCCGAAGTGGCAGCGCAGCACCAGTTGGTCGAACTCCTGTGGCTCGCCAAAAACGGGATATACCAGCTTGCCTTGGCCATACTCCTTCTTGAAGACCAGGCGGAACGAATGTTTGGGATTCTTCTCGGCCAGACGGCCGTGACCGCCATGCAGACGGATACCACAGTCGGCATGCAGGTCGTGCTGCTGCGGCCCTCCCATCAGCTCCACGCTGACGGGACGCGTCCACCCATGGCCTGTATTGTCGCCAACGGGCGGGCCTGTGAAGATGTAGATGCCGCCGCGCTCCTCATCGTTCTCATGGCTGAAGAAATGGTCTTTGTCCGAGACGATGCTTAGGATGGGCAGTGAGTAGAGTCCCTCTGTCACCCGTTGGCTGAAGGTAGCATCGGCCAGCAGCTCTGGGTCCATCTCATAGTCGGCAGTGGCGCTCCCCCTCTGCTGGGTGTAGCGCCCCCATTGCGCAGGATAGCCTTCGGGCAGCGCCGGCTGGCTAAGCACCGACGACACGAAGATGTAGCTGCTGGTGGCTATGGGCGACGTCAGCTCGCCATCGGTCACCTCCACGGCGCGCAGCACGGTGGTCTGCGTCAGCGTGAGCGGACCGGTGTAGAGCTGGCTCTCAGCCGTAGGCGGGCATCCGTCGGTGGTGTATCTGATTTCTGCAGCCCCATCGTCGGTGGTGAGTTCCACCGTCAGGCTCTTCTGGTCGTAAAGGCCATGAGTCTGGCTGAAGCGAGGTTGCGCAGAAGCCATCAGCGAGATGGCCAACAGCATAGAGGAGAGGAGAAACGGTTTCATAATGAATTGAAAAAAAGATAAAAGCAAGCCCCCTCAGGGGCGAAGGGGCTTGTCTTACTTATTTACTTGAAGACGACCTTCTTGCCACCCACGATGTAGAGACCCTTACCAGGCTTCTCCACACGCTGTCCGTTGAGGGTGAAGATGGCGTCGGCCTGCATCTTCTGCTCGCCCTTGACGGTGTTGATGGCAGTGGTGGGACCGCTGGCCTGCACGCACTCAATGAAGTAGAGGTGGCAGCCTGAAGTGTTGTAAACGATGATGTCGGCATCCTCAGGCAGATACCAGGCCTGCTCCGTGTAGGTATTGGGCAGGGCCACGTCGTTGCCTTCGATGTCCTTCAAGGGTTCGCCGCTGATGGCAGGGTCGCCATTGGCATCCACTTCATCGGTCTTCACATAGAGCCTTACGCCACGTGCTTCGGCAGGCTTGTGCGACTCAATGCCCATCTTGATTTCGCTTCCGCCCTTCACATTGTGGATGACGAAGCAGGGCATGTTCTTGCCACCGCCGCCCAGCCAGAGGTACTGCGGACCATTATAGGTGCCCAGCGTGGTTGAGGGATAGTTAACGGCGATGGCCAACGAGCGGTTGCCACCATATTTGGAGCCAAAGGTCAGACCCTGAAGCTCGGCGATAGCCACACCGTTGGCCTTCAGCACGCCACCCTCGGAATCGGTCAGCCAGAAGCACTTGTCGGCCGTTGCCACAGGTGCAGGATTGCCAGCCTCGGCATCGGCTTTCTTCTCCACGTCGCTCCATCCAATCGTTGAGCTGGCAGCAGCGTCGGCCTTCAGGTTGGCCACGGTCTCGGCACTCCATTTCGTGAAGTCCCAGCGCGTCAGTTCGATAACCACGGCACCGTCGGCACTCTGCAGGAAGAAATAGTCGAGTGCGGAGTCCTCTCCCGTTCCGCCCTTGAAAAGCAGGTCGGCAGGCTCGGTCAGCGTGAAGGATGCGCTGCGCTGCTCGTTCCATGAGGACGAGGCATCCGTCGTCAGCACTTCCGTCTGGCCGGCCTTGAACTGCATCTTGCCTCCAATGGCGGCTGCAGTAAGGGTGTAGGTGCCTGAAGAAAGCCGGAGGAGCTTGGTGTCACTGGCTGCATAGGCAGCGGCAGAACTGGAGCAGAGCTCGTTCTGCACCGTCTGTAGGGCCTTGATGTCCTCGGCCTCTGAGAGCAGTATTGCGTCGCTGACATTAGTATCCTGATAGTCGAGCGCAATGTCCTGTGGCGCGTGGAGCGACAACTGGAGCTGATACTTCCCGTCGGTGGGCTCGGTCATGTAGAGATGTCCGTTGAGGTTGTAGTATCGTGGGTAGGGAATGGTCAGCGTCTCGCCTTCATAAATGGATCCGGAGACGAGCGTGGCCAGCTGGCTGCCATTGCAATTGACGGTGATGTTATATTTGTATTTGTTTGGCTCAAGCAGTTCGATTTTGAACTTTTTAGCCAATGTCTGATTCCAGCCCTTAATGACCTCTGGTGTCCAGTCTTTGTCGTTCACCAAAACGGGAATTGCACCTCGCTCCAGGCAGTCGTTGACGAAGAAATGAATGTACCAGCCGTAGCTGTATACCATCTCATTGCGCTTCGTGGCCGACATGCTCAGGTTGCTCTGTTTGTCATCCGCCGACTGCAGGCTGCCTAGTTCGCCGCCTGTCTGTGTGGCAGTCAGTTCTGACTGGCCAAAGCGCATGATAACGGTGTCGCCAGGCTGAATGGTGTTGTAGATAAGATACCAGTCGCCCGATCGGTAGCAATCGCGAGCGCTCGTCTGGTTCGTTCCTCCGATGGTGAAAGTATAGGGCTTACCCTCGGTTCGCTCTATGTCAAGCTTGGCGGGAGTCATGTCGATGAGGTATTCATAGAGCGGATTCTCAGGGTCGGAGGCAATGGCCAGCGCTGCTCCATAAGCACACTCCCAGGCACCACGCAGGCCAGGGTGGAGCGACTGGTCGGCGCAATACAACTGATAGGTCTTCCATTCGCCGAAGACGTTATAGTGCTTGCTGACCATAGCTTCCTGGTCGATATAGCTCACTCCTTTCTCTTGGGCGATAGCTTTTCCCCATGATCGGTAGTTGTTCTCAATGTTATGCTTGCCGTTGGTGAACCCATAGCGCGGCGTGCGAGAGCACAGAATGGGGGTGGCACCCTTTTCGCGGGTCTCGTCGATAAAGAAGCGTAGATACTGCCCGAAGGTATACACCGTCTCGGTAGTGCCATCGCTCTTTTTCACCGTACGCGTCTCCGTGGCCGATGTCCCTCCAATGCTCGACTTTGTGTCCCAGTTGCTGCCTCCGTCGTTATGGCCGAAGCTGATGATAACGTAGTCGCCAGGCTTTAGGGCGTTCTTCACGTTCTGCCAAAGGTTGCTGGTATAGTAGGTGCGGGAAGACATTCCTCCCATGCCGTGGTTCTCACAGACGAGCTCGTCGGCATTGAACCATTCCTGGGCAAATAATCCCCAGCCCCACTGCCCCTGTATGCCACCGTCGCCCTTCGACCCATTTCGCATGGTGGAGTCGCCGCAGAAGAAAGCCACGGGCTTGCCTGCCTTGCGAAGCTTGCCTGCCGGCGAGGGGATGAGAAAGCGCGTGTTGCGCACGTCGGCACGTATGGTGATGTCCTTGAACACGTTTTGGTATTCTACCAGTCTCTGCGATTTTGTCGACTGGCTGAGTGTCAAAAGTGCAGTTGCTGCGATAAGTCTTGCTATTTGTTTCATAAGCGATGTTGGAGGTTGGTCGCTATTCATTTAGGGATTGGCTGCTGGAGTTTATCTCAACACCGTTTTCCGGCCGTTGATAATGTACAGCCCATGCTTTGGTGAAGCCACCTGCTGTCCGTTGAGATTGTAAATGATAGTGGGCTGAGAACCGGATGAGGAGTGTTGGGTGTCGATGCCCGTAGCGTCCTTGTCAGCCACCACGGCGCTGATGTCGTAGATGTGGCATCCACTGGTGTTCTTGACGTAGATGTCCACCTGTCCGCCAATACTGGTCACGCCATCGGGCAGCACCCAGTCCTCCCATGTGTAGCTACTTTTGGCGTCTGGGGTGAAGTTGTCTCCAATCTGAAGGAGGCTGCCGTTGTCACCTAAGACGTAGATACCAACGCCTCGTCCCTGTCCGCTGCGATGCGACTCTACACTCATGGTGAGAGGCTGGCCGACGATGACATTGGGGATATAGAAGCAATAAGGCGGATTGCTGCCAATGCCCAGCCAGAGGTACTGTCCTCCAGCATAGTTGCCAATGTCGGTAGAGGCATAGTCGACGGCGATAGCCAGAGACCGTCCTTGGCAATAAGCATCGCCAAACATCAGTCCTTGCAGCTCAGTGACTGGCTTTCCGTTGGCTGTCACTTCGCCAGACTGTTCAGCCTGAAGCCAGAAGCAGCGGTTGTCCACAGCTTCCATCTTGCTGAGATACTCCACGTCGCTCCATCCTGTCTCATCGCCTTGCTCAGCGTCGGCTATGAGGTTGTCGATGGTCTGCTGGCTCCACTTGGTGAAGTTCCACTGGCGTACGACGCCTGATACCTGCTCGTTGCTGCGGCATGCAGCGCTGATGCTTACTGGCACACGATTGCCCTTGGTGCCAGTCAGCGTGAAGTTGAATGTGTAGTTGCCTGCCTCATGGAAGGTGCCGTTGATGTTGAGCGTGGGGTTCTCCTCGCCCTCGATGGTGTAGCCGACGCCTTGGGGCATGCCTTCCTGTGCTGCGCCGTTGAAGGTGTAGCCGTTGAACTCAATCGCCTTGGCGTTGCTGGTGGTGAACGTCCAGTCTATGGGCTCTTCGAGCTTCACCACGAATCGTCTGCCTGCATCAGTCATGCTGGGCATGTTCAAGTCGGGCAGATAGTAGCCCAGGTGTGGCGGCTGGTTGTAGGCCGTGTTCTGCCAGCAGATGCCCATACGATAGGTATGGTCATGCATCAGGGTGGGCACACGGTAGTTGGTGGGTGTGTTGGTAGAGTAAATGGCCAGGCAGGTCTCAGCGTCGCTGGCTCGCCAGAGGATGACCTCCTCACGCCAGTCGCCCAGAATATCGGCCGAGAGGTTGGGCGTGTTCTTCGAACTGTTGCAAGTGCCGCTGGGTCCTAAGTCGCTAAAGGAAACAAGACGTGACGTACCACTCTTACTCCACTTGTCTATCTTGTTTCCGTCGAGCAGCTCCTCCTGAAGGTCGCCGTCCCAGTAGATGCGGAAGTTGTTCGAGCCTTTATTCGTCGACACAGACTCTCCTGTAATGGCGCTGCGCACTGCGGCTTCCTTGCTCCAGAAGACGGCTCCGCGAATGTCAGTTCCAAAGTTACCAGCCATGCCTCGGCCATTGTCCACACCCTCGGGTCCGCCTTTGTGCAGTATCTCGCCAGTGCGTGCATCATGCACGTCCCAGGCGTAAGTGCCTCCCCCCTCATGCACTTGGAACATCTCAAGTCCAGGGCGGTCAGGGTTCAGATCGCTCAGGTGGAGGGCGTCGCCATGGCCAAAGCCCGTGCCGTAGAGCAGTGTGCCGTCTTCGTCAAGCGCACCTGCGCCCCAAACGATTTCATCGCGTCCGTCGCCATCGACATCAGCAATCGACATGTTGTGGTTGCCGTTGCCGTACATCGTGCCGCTGCCTCCGCCACTGGTGGGCCTGCAATCCGTGAAGTTCTTGCTGGAGCCCTTGCCATCGGCATCGAACGTGGTCACGGTGTAGCTGTTCTTGGACTTATGCGAGCTGAACCAACGCTGATGGAGCAACTGCCCGTCGAAGTCAACCGCCCAAATGAAGGCGAAGGTATAGTATCCACGACAGAAGATGCCGCTGGCAGGTTTGTCGGGGCCGTCAAGCTGGGCAACGCCAGCGAGGAAACGCTCACCACGGTTGCCATAGCTTGCATAGTCGGTTCGTCCGTTGCGGTCATCCCAGTTGAATGTGCCTGTGGCTTCTCCACCATAGCCGGCATCGCGGTTTGGATTGTAGAAGATGGTGTGTACGGCCTCGCCCGTCAGTCCGTTGAATACGGTGAGATACTCTTGTCCGCCAATAATCTTTCCGTCGCCATTGCGATGGACGGCAGTATTGCTGGCGTTCTTGATGACGTCTTCCGTAGCCACTTGGTTCACATAGTTGTTCTTGCCGTCCTTGGAGCCAGGTCCAGTCTTACACATCATCTCGGCAAGACCGTCGCCGTCGAAGTCGTAGACCATGAACTGGGTATAGTGGGCACCAGCACGGATATTGGGCCCCAGATCGATGCGCCAAAGTCGTTTGCCGCTGAGCTTGTAGCAGTCGATGAAGACATTGTCAGTGACACCACCCTGCGAGTTGTCCTTGGCGTTGGATGGGTCCCATTTGACGAAGATCTCGTATTCGCCGTCACCGTCGACATCGCCTACCGAGCAGTCGTTAGGGTTGTAGTTACCTCCGTTGGCTCCCTTGGCAGGTCGATTCAGCACCAGCTTCAGGTAACGCTGTGCCCAGGGCTTGACAGCAGCAGTAGTATCAACAGGATGGCCGCCCACGAAGGTGACAACCTGATAGCTGCTGGTCTTCTTTCCTGCTGCATCGGTGTAGTTCGTGGCATAGAGATCCTTTGCCAAGCTCTCACCGTCGCGCAGCAACTCAAAACTTGTGTCTTCTGCATCGTAGCCCAGCGAACGCCAACTGACGAACATTCCTGATCCTGATGCAGGCAATGCGATAAGCCCTCGATCTAACTTCTCCATCTGGCTGACGGGGGTGTTCTGTGCCCCTAAAGGCATAGCGGTAGCCGAGATGACTACTGCAATACTAAGCAATCGGTTTATTTTCATTTTTTAATTGTGATTATGATGACAATAGTAGTTGTTTTTTCGGCTGCAAAATTAATGATAAGCGGCGGAAACAGGGCATCGGAAATCGGTCTTTCAGCATATATTTTTCGGTCAATAGTAAAAAAACAGGAAAAAGTATGGATTGTACAACTTTTTTTCGTATATTTGCAATCAAAATTGAATATTAACATACTTATAACTTTTATTGTTTAACTTAATCAGTCATTATTATGAAGAAATTATTTATTTTGATTTGCATGACGCTCATTAGCGCATCGTCATTTGCACAACAAGGGAGAATGGATGTTGGCATACATGGTAATTATATGCTTGACTCCCCCAACAATGTAGGAATTGGTGCCAACCTTGGATATGAAATTGTTGACAATGTTCGTGGTGTGGCAGAGTTCAACTATTTCTTCAAAAAAGATTATGTGAGTTATTGGAACTTAGAGGCTAACGTGGAGTATTTGTTCCGTCTGGCTGGCAATAAGGTTATTCTTTATCCGTTGGCTGGTCTCGACTTCCTTGGAACGAGCGTTGAACATGGTGGGAGTACCTCCAAGTTAGGTCTGAACCTGGGCGCTGGTGTAGAATTTCCAATATCTGGCAATTTTGCGTTAAAAGCTGAATACAACTACAAGACCCAATACGACGGCTGGAGCCTCTTAAAGCTGGGTGTAGTGATACCTTTTTAATTACATAGATAAGTAGACTTTACCTCCACATCTCCTCCGCTCGACCTCAGGTCGCTTTGCTTGCAAAGAACTCCTTTACTCCTCGAAGTTGAGCGAATGCGAAACTTGAATGATTTACCCTGAAAGACGCTGAATCAGAAACAACGTTTTTCAGGGTAAGTCAACGCCCCAAGCCGTCAAGATCCTTCATGCACTCCTCAAAGATAGCCTCGCGCTGAACGTCTGACATTTCAGACAACGGCATGAAGGTAGTAAAGAAACTGATTCTGACAGGGTCATTACCACTTATCGTCTCCTCACCTGACAACTTGAAGCAGAAGCCGTCCTGTGCCAGAAAACCCTCGCCGGCAAACTCGCCATACTCCTCAATGCGCTTGTTGATACGCTCATCGACGGGCATGATTCTCAGCGTTCGGTTGCGCGAGAGGAACCTGACCGCAACTTCATTTGCCGACAGTTCAGGCTGCTTCAGGAACCTTTCCTTATAACGCTGCAGGAAGTGGCTTGTCAGAATCAATATCTCAGGCACACCCTTGTCAGTCCACTTGATGATATAGCGTTTACTGTCGTCGAAGAGCACGCACAGATAGCCTGACAGCACTGGCGCAAATGCATGCTCGCGATAGAAGTAGATGATGTACTGGTTCTTCGATGTCTGTATCTGATAGTCATACATCACGCTGGCAGGGAACTGCTCGCTTCGCTTGAGCACATTCACTGCCTTTCGTAGCAATGCATCGCGTTTCCAGTCCAGCTTGCTCATCTCACCCATCAGGTCGGCATAGACCTCATGGAGATTCATGTTTGCTACAATCATGGGTGCAAAGGTACGGAAATACCGTGAGAACAAGAGAGCCCATTTCCCTATTTTATCCGATTTACATATCAGTTTTTGACAAATATCAGTCGAATAAAGGCATGGCTTGGCGGTTCTTTTGTTTTACGCTCTAACCTACCCCAAGCTTCCCAAGCCGCATGATGATAGACGTCTGGCTTCTACCCATCTTACGCGAAATATACTTGACATCTTTCCCCTCTTCATACATGGACAGAAGGAGATTATCCTCACCTCTTGTCCAAATCTTGTTGGCGTTAGGGTGAACGGCATAGCTTTTCTCAGTAACCTTCTCCGGATTCAGGAACTCATCAACAAATACTGACGGATAACGCTTGTCATACATGACTATGGTTCTGACCTTTGCTCTTGTAATAGCAACATAAAACAGCCTGCGTTCCTCTCCAAACGGGAACTTGTCGCTTTTGGTCAGCACGACATCCAATACAGGATCATCACTAATCTGTGACGGAAAGCCATATACATCCTTATTGCACTGAAGGATAATGACATAGTCAGCCTCCAGCCCCTTGGACTTATGAACAGTAAGAAACTCTATCTTCCGACCATTAATGACATAATAGCACTTTCCGTTATCCTTCACGCTCTGATACATAAATGACAGGTAGTAGTCGTCGAACGAGTACCTCCCAAGAAGGAAGATTGACTTGTCTTCTGGGATATCGTCTACAAGCTGACCAATATCAGTGCAGTAGCTATTCCTGATATACCCATGAAATAGCAGTTCAGTCCTTATATGGCTATTAAATGGATGAATGTTCTTTGTAATTTGTGCCTTATTCTTCTGTATAAATCCTGACGATAGTCTCACCAACGGCTCACCGAACCTGTATGTAGTCTCAATCTTGTTGATTTCTGTCGGCCCGAAGAATTCTGAGAAACTATTGAACAACGCCATATCACTGCCAGAGAAGCGATAGATTGACTGCCAGTCATCGCCGACACAATATAACTTAGCCGGAGGATTGCCATCCCTCAATGCCAGGAGGAACTGGTATCTGTCAACACTGATATCCTGAAACTCATCGACTATGATATAATCGTACTGTACAGGATGATGCTTGCGGCATAGTTCAGTTGCATTCAGAATAGCATCGGTAAAGTCTATCTGCCCCCTTCGGCGCAATTCGTCAACGTAATGATCATATACGGGCTTGAAGATGTTTTTGATGATGAACAAACTCCTTGTATCATCAGTCCTGTTCAGAATCGTATCAAGAGATTTACAGCTTGACTTCAGCAACGTGATAAACGTCACGACAAGACGGATGAAAGCCTTCTCTTGCTTGCTGCCATCAGGGATAATCATATCATAAAGCTCCTCAGATGACTTCTCCTGATATGGTATGCCGTGCTGGTCGAACATCTTTTTCAAACTCTCCTTGACATCCGAATAATAGAAGTCCGCGCTTGACGTGGTTAGGAGTGTAGTGCCGAACTTTTCGTGCACACTCTTCTTCCAAGTAATACCATCGCCATAACGCTCATTTGCCTCTTCATAAGTTATGCCCTTATCTTTGGCAAACCAGACAGGTACTAACCCGTGCTCATCTACACCAAAATGTTCGAGATAAACTCTACGCGCCTCCCCATGGTCTTCATAATATATGGAAAAGTCAGACCTATACTGCATGTGAGTCTCGTCGGCCACTTGATGCTCATACTGCTCCTCATAGCGAAACCTAATGCCAAGCGAAGAGAGTGCAAAGCACAATTTCTGCTCCTGTTGGCTCCTGACATAGATGGGGTTCCCGTCCATGTCAGGGAGCATTGCCTTCATCTTACTTATCTTCTGCGTATAAAGCTCCTGTCTGCGCTCGTTTTTCTCCTTTTCCCAATCCGATTCGGTTACTTGATAGTCAATGAAATATTCAACGACGCTCTTACGGAATTTCTCATTTTTAAGCAGTTCACGATAGACACTGACAAAAAGCCCGTCAGTATTATCACAGACGGAAGGCTTCTGTCCAGTCATTTGCCCAATCAGGTCAAGCGCCAGTTTATGAAATGTATACCCTCTTAGGCCCTGTATATCCATCCTTTCAGTCAGTTCCGCTGCCGCTTTGTTGGTATAGCTAATCAGCAGTATTCTCTCTGGCTTGATGTTCAATTTCTCAGTCAGATACTTGACCTTGCCGACAATAGATGAAGTCTTCCCGCTTCCAGCACTACTAACCACAAGACAGTTATTCTCCTCTGAAACAATTGACCTTCGTTGCTGTTGGTCTAAAGGATAAGCCAGACAATGGTCGAAATAATCCCGATTCTGGCTGAGACGAGCTGTTATAATTGCCTCATTGTGCTTCTTTACAAAGCTGTGGATTGCTTCATAGTCAGATATCAGCTTTTCAAGTTTTTGCGACGGAGCAATTCTGAAGGTCTCTAATTTGTGCTTTAATGAACAGGCATCATTAAAGACAGGAGTAAAACGATCAATAAAAAGCCTCTCGTCTGAACCTGATACATAACACTTTTCAAAGTCTTTCTCAAACGCACTTGCTATATCATTAATCTCATTATCGAAGTTTACCGACTCTACTTTGAGCCGGTTCCTCATTGTCAGGAACAGGACAGCTCCTACGACAACAATAACTACAACTATAATGATATACAAAAACATAACAGAAGCATAGCAGTGGGCTCTTTGTTACACACTACTGACTGCAAAGATAACGAATAATTATGAGATTACGGCTAATTATCTCTGAATTTACACAATATTTAATACAACAGTTACTATGTTTGCAGGCGCAACCCCGTGAGGGAATAAACGTTTGCCGCTCTTTGGAGGCTTCACGCCTCCAGCCGCGAGGCAAGCCTCCGTGGTGTTTTTCATGGTTTTTATGGCTATGCAGAACAAAAGGGCGCATAAAAAAGACGTGAAATAAAGAAATTGCTTATCTTTGTAATGACAAAAAAAAACAAAATAAGTTTAATCTCTTAATTATCACGTCTTATGAGACAGCAAAGTTACAAAAAAGATTTCAACGGACAAAACATTTTCGTAGGAATCGACGTACATTTGAAAACGTGGAGCGTCAG
>JAEEGJ010006287.1_pt1 | contig 35833 bp, 32 predicted proteins | sample 8958761 | NCBI WGS metagenome assembly JAEEGJ01 (sample SAMN16246546, study PRJNA631951) | gut metagenome | biome: gut microbiome; feature: rumen; material: RS-attached | host: Bos | place: Iran: Karaj | collected 2018-10
TGGATAATCTTTTCCGTATCAATGTTGGCTTCCGAAGCCGTTTCAGCTACTTCCTCAATATCGAGGATTACAATCCTGAGCAGCTGTTCCAGATTATGCAGGTCTTCGCTAAGGAGAAGAAATACCAGTTCACCAAGGAGGCTGAGGACCTGACACTCAAGATGATTACTGAGCTCTACAATTCGCGCGACAAGGACTTTGCCAACGGCCGTACGATGCGTCAGCTGTTTGACAAGATCTGTTCGCGTCAGGCAGAGCGTCTGCAGAAGGGTAACATCTCGACGATGAGCAACGAAGAACTGATGACTGTCGATGTGGCTGACATACCATACGAGGCTCCGAAGGCTGTCGACTATAAGGATTGTCTGACCAAGCTCGACGGTATGGTAGGACTGGCTGCAGTCAAGAAAGAGATATCGAATCTGGCAGCATTCCTCAACTTACAGATCCGTCGTGGAGAAACCAATACGTTCCAAGGCAAGCACTATGTCTTTACAGGTAATCCCGGAACAGGTAAGACGACGGTGGCTCGTATCATGGCCGATGTGTTCCGTACCTTGGGTATTCTGTCCCGTGGACAGCTGGTGGAGGCCGACCGCAGTAAGCTGGTGGCTGGCTTCTCTGGTCAGACCGCTATCAAGACCAATCAGCTGATTGATTCGGCAATGGGTGGTGTCCTCTTCATTGATGAGGCATATACGCTGAAGTCCAGCGATCAGGACAGCTTCGGTTCGGAAGCTATTGATACGCTGCTGAAGCGTTTGGAGGATGACCGTGGTAAGTTTATCTGTATCGTTGCCGGCTATACCGACCAGATGCATGACTTCATTGATACCAACCCAGGTTTGAAGAGCCGCTTTACACAAACCATCCACTTCGACGACTATACGCCCGATGAACTGACTGAGATTTTCATCAATCTGGCCAAGGGCAAGAGCTTTACCGTTGATGAAGATACGAAGGGTGCTATCCATCGCCAGTTTGAACAGCTCTATCTGCGTCGCGACAAGAACTTCGGAAATGCCCGTGAGGCACGCCGTATCTTTGATCAGGCTGTCGAGAAGCAGAGCCAGCGTCTGGTGAGCATGATGGGTAATCCTGACTTTAAGGATGACGATATGTATCGCATTACCAGCGCAGACCTGCCTATGGCCCAGAGCGAACAGGCACGTCCGTTGGATGAGGTGCTCAACGAGCTTGATGACTTTATCGGCATGCGTTCGGTGAAGAACATGATTCGTCGTCTGGCCGTACAGAGCATGTTTATGAAACAGCGTGCTGCTATGGGTGCCGGTAAGGTACAGCAGATGTCCATGAACTTTGTCTTGACGGGTAATCCTGGAACAGGTAAGACTTCTATTGCCCGTAAGATGGGTGAGATTCTTCAGGCTATGGAGATTCTGCCTACCAGTCGCGTGATTGAAGCCAGCCGTGCCACGTTGGTAGGCAAGTATATGGGAGAGACGCCGAAGATAGTCAACAATATGTGCGACAAGGCGATGGGCGGTATCTTGTTTATCGATGAGGCCTATACGTTGTCGTCCGATAACGACCAGTATGGTAAGGAAGCCATCGATACGTTGATGAAGCGCATGGAGGACGATCGTGGCAAGTTTGTGGTGATAGCAGCCGGTTATAAGGATGATATGGAGACATTCCTCGCTGTCAATCCGGGATTGGCCAGCCGTTTCTCACATAAGATGCACATTGATGACTATAATGAAGACGAACTGTTGGCAATCTATAAGAAGATGGCGTCAAAGGACAACTACCACTTGTCGCCAGAGGCAGAGTTCAAGTTGATGGACCTCATCTGCCGCATGGTTGTCAACAAGAAGGATTCCTTCGGTAATGCCCGTGAGATGCGTAACATGCTTGATGCCACCATCCAGCAGCTGTCCATGCGTGTCAGCCAGATGGATCAGTCTATGATTACGCCTGAGACTTATCAATTGATTATGCCAGAAGATATTAAAGAAACGTTATGATAATTTGTCCTAGTTGTAAAGAAGAGATAGAAGACGACTCACACTTCTGTGACCAGTGTGGGCAGGAATTAGTCTATTGTAGTAGCTGCGGACGAGTCGGTATGGGTCGTCGATGTACCTATTGCGGTGGCTTGATGGTGACGGTCGAAGAACTCGTGGAACAGCGCAAGGGCCAGCGGGGAGCATCACCCGAGTCACAGAGTATCGTGACCTTTGGTACGAATGCATCCAATCGGGCCAATGATTCAAATCCCGCAGCGTCACCCGGTGGTTTGCCTACGCTGACGCTCTACAACCCCAACCTCGATATTCGTATGGTTGGTGTCAATGGGGCTGTCATCGGTCGCCGCCAGGGACCCTATACCCAGCTGTTTGAGGGCAATATGTATATATCAGGTGTCCACGCCCAGCTCATTTATAAGCCTGATACCGGATGGAACATCATCGACAAGCACTCGTCCAATGGTACAAAACTGAATCAGCGTGACCTGTTGCCCGATATCCCGATGTCCATCAAGAGTGGTGACATTGTGACATTGGCAAATATCAACCTGCAAGTCACCATCAGTTAACCTATATATATATAATAAGGTGTAGAGAAACAACTGAAATGAGCAAAATCGTATTAACGGCAGCCAGCCGCGTAGGATGCGTGAGAAGCAACAACGAGGACATGATCCTCGCCTATGATCAATTTATACGAAGTGAGGCTTACAAGACTGAACTTTTGACGGAGAGTACAGACCGTTTTGTTATTGCGCTGGCCGATGGTATGGGTGGTCATAAGGCCGGAGAGATAGCCAGTGCTGACGTCTTAAGCAATCTGCAATACTATATTAGTGACCTGCCTCGCAACCTCACCAGTGGTGAGTTTAACGAGTGCATGGTAGAATGGCTGGATTCTGTCCATAAAACCATTGAGTCCAAGGGCCATGTCAATCCGGAGATGTCGGAGATGGGCACTACGCTGGTTGGCGTCGTCTATTACAATGGTAAGTATTACTGGTTGAATTGCGGTGACAGTCGTCTCTATCGTTTCCGTGACGGTGTCCTCCATCAAATCAGTGTTGACCATTCCCTGAATACCCTAAAAGGTGAGAAGCGTCATTCGAATATCCTCACCAACTGTATCGGTGGTGGAAGCCTTCATTCTTATCTCGACATTTATGAATTTACCGATGAGGTTCTGCCGGGTGACGTCTATATGCTTTGTTCCGATGGCTTGAGCGATATGGTTCCTGATGCAGACATCGAGCGGATGATGTCGGATGGCGCAACAGCCAACGACTTGTGCGAGGCTGCTATTGTCGCCGGTGGTTATGACAATGTGTCTGTATGTATTTTTAAAGTAGAATAATTTCATGCCCTTACGATTACCCGATAAGTTACCAGCTATTGAGTTGCTGAAGAAGGAGAACATCTTCGTGATGGATGATACCCGTGCCCACTCGCAGGATATCCGACCGTTGAAGATTGTCGTTCTGAACCTGATGCCCCTGAAGATTACGACAGAGACAGACCTGATACGCCTGCTCTCCAATACACCGTTGCAGTTGGATATCAGTTTCATGAAACTCAAGAGTCATACGCCGAAGAATACCCCGATAGAGCACATGATGATGTTCTATCGCGACTTCAACGAGATGCGACATGAAAAGTTTGACGGTATGATTGTGACAGGCGCCCCTGTTGAACAGCTGGAGTTTGAGGAAGTGGGCTATTGGGATGAGATAACGGACATCTTCTCATGGGCAAGGACGCATGTGACCAGTACGCTGTATATTTGCTGGGCAGCACAGGCGGGGCTCTATTTCCACTATGGCATTCCTAAATATCCGCTGCCGATGAAGATGTTAGGCATCTTCCCACAGAAACCCATTGACCCGCAGCTACCCATTTTCCGTGGCTTTGATGATGAGTTCATGATGCCTCACAGTCGTCATACTGAGATTCGTCGTGAGGATATTCTGGCCAATCCAGAACTGACTTTGATTGCTGAGTCTGAGGAGTGTGGAGTCAGTATCGTTATGGCTCGAGGGGGACGTGAGTTCTTTATTACAGGACATCTTGAATATGCACCCAATACGCTCGATAATGAGTATAGGCGCGACAAGGATATCCGCAAAGACGTGGCGCCCCCGCTGCATTATTATCGTCATGACAATCCTAATGAGGGACCGCTGGTCACTTGGCGTTCGCATGCGAACCTGTTCTATACCAACTGGGTGAACTATTACGTCTATCAGGAGACACCTTACAATATTGATGACATCACTTGAACTGTTGGCACCTGCCAAGAATCTGGAGTGTGGTATGGCTGCTGTCGATCATGGAGCCGATGCCGTCTACATTGGTGCGCAACATCATGGTGCCAGGGCTGCTGCGGGGAATTCTGTCGATGACATCCGACAGCTCTGTCAGTATGCTCATCGTTATGGTGTCAAGGTGTATGTAACGGTCAATACCATTATCTACGATTCCGAACTGGAGGATGCCCGCCAACTCATTCATCAGCTGTACGATGTGGGTGTTGACGCCATCCTTGTTCAGGATATGGGACTCCTACGCTTGTCTCTTCCCTCTATAGCCCTCCACGCTTCCACGCAGACGGACAACCGTACTGTTGACAAGGTGCGATGGCTGCGTGATATTGGCTTCCAGCGTGTCGTATTGGCTCGTGAATTGTCTGTTGACGAGATTGCTGCCATTCATGCTGCCGTACCCGATGTCGAGTTGGAAGTCTTTGTTCATGGGGCTTTGTGTGTTAGTTACAGTGGACTTTGCTATGCCTCGCAGTACTGTTTCAGACGTTCTGCCAATCGGGGAGAGTGCGCTCAGTTCTGTCGCATGAAGTTTGACCTGTTGGATGCCGACGGCCATGAATGGGAACACCAGCGTTACTTGCTGTCGTTGAAGGACATGAACCGCATAGACCATTTGGAGGAGCTGATAGCTGCCGGTGCCACCTCGTTGAAGATTGAAGGTCGTCTGAAGGATAGCGGTTATGTCAAGAACGTGGTGGCTGCATACAGCCAGCAGCTGGATGCTGTCATAGCTAAGCATCCTTCTGAATATCAGCGCGCTTCTCGTGGTCGCATAAGCTATACTTTTACGCCCAATCTGAAGAAGACCTTCAATCGTGGCTTTACTACCTATTTTTTGAACGGACGCCAGCCTGATACTTTTTCACCCGATACTCCCAAGGCGATGGGTGAGTATGTCGGCAAGGTGAAGGAGGTACGTCGCGACTCGTTCAATGTGGCAGGCACGGCCTCATTTGCCAATGGCGATGGTCTTTGTTTCATTAACAGCGACCATGAGTTGGAGGGCTTCCGTGTCAACCGTGCTGAAGGCAACCGGCTCTATCCTCATAAGATGCCGCCAAGTCTGCGCCCAGGTCTTGCACTTTATCGCAACAACGACCAGGAGTTTGAACGTGTCCTTTCGCGCCAAAGTGCCGAGCGTAAGATTCCTGTCACCTTCTCGCTGACCCCTACCGATGACGGCTTCTGTCTCTCTTGTGGTCAACTCTCGGTTGTGGTGCCTTGTGAACACCAGCAGGCCGAGAAGTCTCAGCATGACAACATCATCCGTCAGCTGTCCAAGTTAGGCGGGACGCCTTATGAATGTAGTGGGGTAGTGATGCCTGACGATTTCAATTGGTTCATTCCCAGCAGTCTGTTGGCAGAGCTGCGACGTCGGATAGTGACGGAATTGGAAATAACGTCCAGACAACATGTCAATACACCCGCTATTGATGCTTCCCCGACTGTTTCTACAGATCCGAATATCTCCAATCGCCTGGCTGCTGAATTCTATGACTGCGGACATCTCACGGCCTACGAATTGCATCCCGACGAGCGTCCGTTGATGCAATGCCGTCATTGTCTGCGCTATGAGTTGGGCCATTGTGTCAAGCATGGAGGAACGAAGCCTGCATGGCACGAACCCCTCTCGCTCCGACTGGCTGACGGGCGCACTTTCCGTCTTGAGTTTGATTGTAAGAATTGTCAGATGAATGTCTATGCGAATAAGGTATAATGTTCTTTGTTTGTTTATACTATTGCTGACGTCTTGTTACAATCACGGCCAGCAGACGCCGGATGCCTGGGATCTGACCAAGCAGCAGATAGACTCCATCTCCTTTTCTACCACACACCACTATACGCAGAACTATAATTTTGTGATCAATGCCAGTTCGCTGCCTTTAGCCGATGCCATTGGCGACCAAGCTTTTGATACGCTCTATGTTACCAAGGGAGAGCGTGTTGTGGTGGCGGAAATAGCAACAGTACCAACTGATTCCGTCGACTCTGTCTGGGTGAAGATTGCGCGAGACCAGATTACGCAGGGCTGGATACATGAAAGCGAACTGTTACAAGGCGTGTCGCCTGACGACCCGATATCCCAGTTCATTGACATTTTCTCCGATACCCACTTGCTGATATTCCTGGCGCTTATCGTGGTAGTGTGCGGTTTCTATGCCATGCGCCGACTGTTGCGGCGTCGGGCTTATATCGTTCATTTCAACGATATCGACTCCATTTATCCTACGTTGCTGTGCCTGCTGTTGTCGGCATCGGCAACACTCTATGCGGGCATTCAAATGTTTGGGGCAGAATCGTGGCGGCATTTCTATTACCACCCCTCGCTAAATCCCTTTGCATTGCCATTCCATCTGGGACTTTTCGTCGCTTCGGTGTGGGCTGTCATCATTATCGGGGTTGCTACCTTGGAAGACGTCTTCCGACATCTCTCCGGAGCCGATGCCTTGCTCTATATGGCAGGACTTGCGGCCATATGTGCCATCGATTATGTCGTGTTCAGCATTTTGACATTGTATTATATAGGCTTCCCCCTGCTCATCGTCTATGTGGTGGTGTCCCTGAGACTTCTTTCCAGACGGACACACTATCGCTACACTTGCGGACACTGTGGAAGACCTTTGAAACAAAAGGGACGTTGTCCGGCGTGCGGGACAGAGAATATTTAGCTTTTTCTTCTTGCCGCTGTTTCCGTAAACGTTTCAGCAAGGTTTTAAGGAATATTTAGCTGATTCTTTTGGCGGTTCGGAAAATTTAGCGTAACTTTGTAGCCAAATACTCAAATATCTTTTATTATTTATACTAAAACAAATGGCAAAAATTGTAACATTAGGTGAGATTATGCTCCGCCTGTCGCCTATGGGCAACGACCGTTTCATTCAGAGTGAGTCATTCCGCATCATCCCCGGTGGTGGTGAGGCAAATGTAGCTGTTAGCGTGGCAAACTACGGTCACGAGGCTTACTTCGTATCCAAGCTGCCCAAGCATGAGATTGGTCAGATTGCTGTGAACGCTTTGCGTCGTTATGGTGTGAACACTCAGTTTATCGCTCGTGGTGGTGATCGCGTAGGTTTGTACTACGCTGAGACCGGTGCTTCTATGCGTCCTTCAAAGGTTATCTACGACCGTGCCCACTCTTCTATTGCAGAGGCTGATCCTAAGGACTTCGATTTCGATGCAATCATGGAAGGTGCTGCCTGGTTCCACTGGTCAGGCATTACCCCTGCTATTTCTGACAAGGCCGCCGAGCTGACTAAGCTGGCTTGTGAGGCTGCCAAGCGTCATGGTGTGACGGTCTCTGTTGACCTGAACTTCCGCAAGAAGCTGTGGACTTCTGAGAAGGCTATCTCTATCATGCGCCCCTTGATGCAGTATGTTGATGTCTGCATCGGTAACGAGGAAGATGCTGAGCTCTGCCTTGGTTTCAAGCCCGATGCTGACGTTGAGGGTGGTCAGACTGATGCTGCCGGTTACGAGGGCATCTTCAAGCAGATGATGAAGGAGTTCGGCTTCAAGTATGTCGTTTCTACGCTCCGCGAGAGCTACAGCGCTACGTTCAACGGATGGAAGGCCCTCATCTACGATGGCAAGGAGTTCTATCAGTCAAAGCGTTATGAAATCAATCCTATCATCGACCGCGTCGGTGGTGGCGACTCGTTCTCTGGTGGTCTGATTCACGGTCTGCTGACGAAGCCGACTCAGGGCGAGGCTCTGGAGTTTGCTGTGGCTGCTTCTGCTCTGAAGCACACCATCAATGGTGACTTCAACTTGGTAGGTGTTGACGAGGTAGAGAGTCTGGCTGGCGGTAATGCCAATGGTCGCGTACAAAGATAATTGATAATTATGAAACAGTTTGAATATAAGGTGATTACCCGTCTCGTTGGTGTCGAGAAGAAACTGAATGAATTGGGTTTTGAAGGTTGGGAGCTGGTAGCTGCCGAGTGTGGTACCTATATTTTCAAGCGTGAATATAAAGGATAATTATGGCAAAGTTTGATAAGATAGCTGTCCTGAAGAAGATTGGCGATACTGGTATGGTACCTGTCTTCTATCACAAGGACTTGGAGACATGCAAGAACGTGGTGAAGGCCTGCTACGAAGGTGGCGTTCGTGCCTTTGAGTTTACGAATCGCGGCGACTTCGCTCACGAGATTTTCGGTGAGCTGGTGAAGTGGGCCGACAAGGAGTGCCCCGAACTGGCTCTGGGTATTGGTAGCGTTGTCGATGCTCCCACTGCTGCACTTTATCTGCAGCTGGGTGCCAATTTCGTGGTAGGTCCGCTGTTCAATCCCGAGATTGCCCCCGTTTGCAACCGTCGTCTGGTGCCCTATTGCCCAGGCTGTATGACCGTTTCTGAAATCGGTAAGGCTCAGGAGTTGGGTTGCGACCTGACGAAGGTATTCCCCGGAGACGTTGTAGGTCCGAACATGGTGAAGGGTCTGAAGGCTCCAATGCCTTGGTCGAAGATCATGGTGACTGGTGGCGTAGCTCCTGAAGAGGAGAACCTGAAGTCTTGGTTCAAGGCTGGCGTGTTCTGTGTGGGCATGGGCTCTAAGCTCTTCCCTAGCGACAAGGTGAAGGCCGCCGATTGGCAGTATGTAACCGACAAGTGCAAGGAGGCACTCGGTTATGTGGCTAAGGCTCGCGCTTAATGTCTCGCTACTAATACTCTTCTCAGCTTGTTCGCCGTCCGATAAGGCAGCGGTGGACAAGCTGAATTCACTTTCCTACGCTTTTCACTACCGCGATATTGACTCTACGGAGATCTATGCCCGTCGCGCCCTGGCCTTGTCCGATGCTTATGACGACGGACGTGCTGAAGCCCTTAATAATCTTGCTTTCGTCTCTATTGTTCGTATGGACTATGCCAAAGCCGGGCAATTGCTCGATGAGGCTATCTCGCTGACAGACAATCAGGTAGAGCTGTTTGTCTCGGAAGTATTGCACATGCGCCTCTGTCAGCGACGTTCTGAAAACCGAGCCTTCTACGAACACCGCGAACGTGCCATCAGCCATCAGAAGCGCATCAACGAGGAGCGCGACATGCTCTCCGACCATCTGCGTCGGCGAATGGTCTATGCCGAGTCAGAATATGCCATTGTCACTTCCACCTATTACTACTATGTCGGCTTGGAACGGCAGTCTGTCGAAGCCCTCATGGAAGTCAATCTTGACGAGGTGCGCCACGATACGGCCCAATACCTGAACTACCTCTACAATGTCGGTGCCGGTGGTATTATCACGGAAGGCAGCGCCAACGATATCTATCAGGAGGAAATCGACTTTCTGAGCCGCTGTTTGACCATTGCCACTCGATTCCATTACCCATACTTCGAAGCCAATGCCAAGGAGGCGCTAGCCGAACACGACAACGACCTGCAGCTGGCTGAGGACGCTTTGGCTGGTTTCAAGGCCTATGGCGATGTCTATCAGATTGCCGGTGCCCATCGTACGCTGGCATCGTGCTATCATGCCCTGGGCGACAATCTGCAGGCTCTCGACCATTTGCAGATGGCTTTGTCTGATTCTGCCATCTATCAGGCTCCTGACTTGGTGGCCAGTATCCGCGAACAGCTCAGCGTCGCCTATTCTGCTGTCAACGACAAGGCGCAGAGCGACTACAACCGTAACATTTATATCGACTTACAGGAACAGACCCGTCAGGACCGTGAACTCGAAGCGCGTGCCGGCATCCTCGACTCATCGTCCAAACAGCTGAACCTCATGATTCTGGCGGTGGTGGGAGCCATCGTGCTGCTACTGTTCCTGCTGTGGCTGTTCAACTATCTCAATCAGAAGCGCAAAGAGGACCATCAGCTCGACGACCTGTTGGAGCTGAAGACCGATGAGTTGCGCGTCAGCCGAATGGCTGTCGAGAAGTCTGAGCGACGCCACATGGAACAGCGTGCGAAGGTCTCGCAGGTCATGAGCATCCTGCCACTCATCGACCGCATGCTGCATGAGGTGGACCATCTGGATCATCAGGATCATCAGAAGAATGAGGAACGGCTCAGCTACATTCGTGAGCTGACCGATAAGATTAACGAACAGAACGACCTGCTGACACAATGGATACAGCTGCGACAGGGCGACTTGAGCCTGCGTGTCGAGAGCTTCCCGCTACAGCCCTTGTTCGACATTGTTGCCAAGGGCAAGACGGGTTTCGACATGAAGGGCATTGCCCTCCAGGTGGAACCGACCGAAGCCACCGTGAAGGCTGACCGGGTACTGACACTATTCATGCTCAATACGTTGGCCGACAATGCCCGCAAGTTTACCGACCGTGGTGGCAGCGTCACCGTCTCAGCTCAGGAGGGTGCCGACTACGTGGAGCTGTCCGTCAGCGATACTGGACGCGGCATGGGTCCTGACGAACTGGCTCACGTCTTCGACCATAAGGTCAGCGATGCCCAGACGCGTGCCACCGATCATGTGGCATCGGGGCATGGTTTCGGACTCATGAACTGCAAGGGCATCATCGAGAAATACCGCAAGATGAGCCAGCTGTTCAGCGTCTGCCGCCTGTCAGCCGAGAGCGAGCAGGGTAGGGGCAGCCGCTTCTTCTTCCGTCTGCCGAAGGGGGTAGTCAGGCTATTAGCTATTGGCTCTTGGCTCTTGGCTTCAAGTCTACCGCTTTTAGCAAACACCCAACACCCATCACCCAAAACAATGGCCCATATCTATGCTGACTCGGCCTACTTCTGCAATGTCAACGGCCTGTATGAGCGCACATTACAGTTTGCCGATTCCTGCCGTTACTATCTCAACCTTCAGTATCAGCAACAGCATCCGCAAGGGCGCCTGCTGCTGACGCGCGACGGCGATACCAGTGTAACTCCGCCTGAAATCCAGTGGCTGCACGACAGCATCGACGTCAACTACCAGGTCATCCTCGACATGCGCAACGAGAGTGCTGTGGCTGCCCTGGCCCTTCACGAATGGCAGCTCTACGCCTATAACAACAAGGTCTATACTCAGCTGTTCAAGGAGCTAAGTGCCGACACCACGCTGGGCGACTATTGTCGTACCATGCAGCAGTCTCAGCAGAACAAGCATATCGCCATCATCCTGCTGCTTGTCATCCTGCTACTCATCGTACCGGCCTATTACATGCTCTACTATCGCCACCGACTCTATGAACGTCATCAGCAGGAGCGCCATCAGCTTGACAATATCGAGGTCATCGACGACGAACTGCACCGTTCCGAACTCGAAGACAGCAAGCTGCACGTCGCCAATGCCGTGCTCGACAACTGTCTCTCGACGCTGAAGCACGAGACGATGTACTATCCCAGCCGCATCCGCCAGCTGGTAGATACCGGCGACATCGAGTCGCTGAGCGAGGTCACACACTACTACCGCGACCTCTATGGCATCCTCAGCGAACAGGCCATGCGACAGGTCGAACAGGTCAAGCTGCACGTCAGCAAGGTAGAGCTCTACGGACAGGTGCTGTTGGGCGACGAGCGCATGCTACACTACCTCTTCGAACTGCTGAAGGGCGACGTGACGGCCGAGGTGAAGGACGACAACTACGTCATCTACCACATCACCAACACCCATCACCCATCATCCATCACCTTCTTGCTCTGCCGCCAGATTGTGCGCGATCATGGAGAGGCAACCCACCGCCGGGGCTGTGGCATCAGCATCGACGGAAACGAAGTGAAACTCATATTACCAAGATATCATGGACAAGTTTAAACTTATTATCGTCGAGGACGTGCCCCTCGAACTCAAAGGCACGGAAGGTATTGTTCGCAACGAGATTCCCGAGGCAGAAGTCATAGGAACGGCTGCCGACGAGGTCTCCTATTGGCGACTCATCAAGAAACAACAGCCCGACCTCGTACTGCTCGACCTCGGACTTGGAGGCTCCACCACCGTCGGTGTCGACCTCTGCCGACAGACCAAGGAGGCCTATCCTCAGGTGCGCATCCTCATCTTCACCGGCGAGATATTGAACGAGAAGTTGTGGGTCGACGTGCTTGACGCAGGTGCCGACGGCATCATCCTGAAGAGCGGTGAACTGCTGACACGCCGCGATGTAATGGCTGTCATGGAGGGCAAGCAGCTTGTGTTTAACGAACCCATCCTGGAGAAAATCGTCGAACGTTTCAAGCAGACTATCTCCTCGCAGCTGGCTCGTCAGGATGCCCTCATCGACTACGAAATCGACGAGTACGACGAGCGTTTCCTGCGCCATCTGGCCTTGGGCTACACCAAGGAGCAGATTACTGGTCTGCGCGGCATGCCCTTCGGTGTCAAGAGTCTTGAGAAGCGACAGAACGAACTGGTCAAGAAACTCTTCCCCGGCGGTGAGAGTGTTAATGCCACCCGACTTGTCGTGCGAGCCCTCGAACTGCGCATCCTCGACATCGACAACCTCATGCCTGATACGGATTGAGGTTTGAGAATTGAGATTTGAGAACTGAGATTTGAAAGAGCAATGATAAAGCGTATTTGGCCCTATGTGGCACTATTGCTGGTGCTTGCACAGCTGCTGCTGATGCTCGTCTCCTGGATATGGAGTGCGGCAGTACCCAGCAGCGGTGTGCGCTCCATGCTCTCCAGCGAGGGTATACGATGGTTCCTCGGACACTTCTCAGAGCTGCTCGCCACCCCCGTGCTCGTCTGGATATTACTGCTGGCAGCCGCCTATGGCTGCGTGGTGCATAGCGGACTGCTGCGTCGTGAACAGGCATATCGTGCCCAGAGGGCTCGCGTAATGACCATCCTCTTTGCCGCCATCTATGTCGGCATCGTGCTCCTCATGACCGTCGTCCCCCATGCCGTGCTCCTCTCCGCCGACGGCTCCCTGTGGCCTTCACCCTTCTCGTCAAGCCTTGTCCCGCTGGTCAGCTTCGGCATTATGGCTGCAGCACTCATCTACGGCACCGTCTCGGGCTCCTTCCTCACCCTCGCCGATGTCTTCCAGGCACTCGTCAGGGGCCTCCAGAAGTCAGCACCCCTCCTGTTGCTCTACATTCTTGCGGCCCAGCTCTATTTCTCCTTATGCTTTACCTTCCTGTTGTGAGATTTTTTAAGGAATCGGATTAAACCTTTTTGCGTGGTCTGCGTCATAGTATTGTCTGATGAGACATAAAGTACTATCAAAACCAACATTAAATTAATTATCAAGGTATGAAGAAGATTGTTTTAACAATGCTCGCCATCGCAGCTTTCGGTACGATGATGGCACAGGACAACAAGGAAGCCGGTCGACGTGGTCCGCGAATGATGACACCGGAACAGATGACGGAACGGATGACCAAGGAGTTGGACTTGAACAAGGATCAGCAGGCTAAGGTGCTGGATCTGAATAAGGAGTATAAGGATGTGATTGGTCGTCCCCGGATGCACAGAGGTCCTCTTGGTCCGCGTCCCGATGGCATGAAGAAGGCCGATGGCATGAAGAAGCCTGAGGACATGAAGAAGCCTGAGGGTATGAAGAAGGCCGAGGACATGAAGAAACCAGATGGTGAAACTGGTGCTACGCAGCGTCCTCCGCGTGCTGAGCGTCCGGAACTGACTGAGGCACAGAAAGAAGAGATGAAGAAGCGCATGGAGCGTCGCAAGGAGTATGACAGTAAGCTGAAGGCCATCCTGACTCCTGAACAGATGGAGAAGCATCAGCAGCACCAACCTCGTGGCCCTCGCCGCTAACAGCAACCATTCCAACCGGACATATATTTTAAAAATGAAAAAAGCCCTTTCACTGTTGCAAGTGGAAGGGCTTTGCTTGTTGTTTTATTTTCTTAGCAGAGCTTGCGCGAGCCGTCGCCGATGACGACGTCGTAAACCTTCGGCTCATGGCCGTACTTTTCGTTGAACTTCTGCTTGGCAGTAGCTACGAACTGCTTGTAGAGGTCGTTGCGCACGAGGTTGATGGTGCAGCCGCCGAAGCCGCCGCCCATAATGCGTGAACCGGTGACACCACACTCCTTGGCAATGTCGTTCAGGAAGTCGAGCTCTTCGCAAGAGACCTCGTAGTCCTTCGACAGACCTTCGTGTGTCTGGTACATCAGTTCGCCAACTTTCTCGTAGTCGCCTTCGTTCAGGGCCTCGCAGACGCCGAGCACGCGGTCTTTCTCACCGAGTACGAACTTGGCGCGCTTGTAGTCCTCGTCGCCAACCTCGGCCTTCACCTCCTCAAGCTGCTCCCATGTGCAGTCGCGCAGGGTTTCGAACTTACCCTCCGGATGCTTGGCCTGGATGTGCTTCACGACGTTCTCGCACGAGTTGCGGCGGTCGTTATAGGGCGAGCCTGCCAGCTGGTGCTTCACCACGCTGTCGAGCAGCACGAGGCGATAGCCATCAGGCTTGAAGGGGAAGTATTCGAACTCACGTGAGCGGCAGTCGAGGCGCATCAGACAGCCAGCCTTTCCGAAGACAGAGGCAAACTGGTCCATGATACCGCAGTTGACACCGCAATAGTTGTGCTCGGTAGCCTGTCCGGCCAGCACCATATCCCACTGCGATACCTTGTTCTCGCCGAAGATATCGTTCAGGCCGCAGGCGAAGCAACTCTCCATAGCAGCACTTGACGACATGCCGGCACCCAGAGGAACATCACCTGCAAAGGCGATGTTGAAACCCTTCACGGGAACGCCCAGTTTCTTCATTTCCAGAGCGATACCATAGATGTAACGGGCCCACGAGGCACGGGGACCAGCAGGGTCGCTGAGCTTGAAGTCCACACGGTCCTTCAGGTCGATGGCATAGGCCATCACGGTGTCTTCAGTACCGTTGGCACGCATCTCGGCCATCACGCCCTTATCGACAGCTCCGGGGAACACGAATCCGCCGTTGTAGTCGGTGTGCTCGCCAATGAGGTTAATACGACCTGGAGAGGCATATACGTTGCCGGTCTTTCCATCAAAGTGCTTGATGAAGCGGCTTCTTACAAAATCAATTTCCATCATATAGATTTGAGATTTGAGATTTGAGATTTTTTTTAAAATGATTCTTTGGCTTGAGAGTTTAAATTGACTATGATTTGAGGTTTAAGATTTGAGGTTTTGTGGCCTTTACTATCTTGACGAGAACAGCATAGATATGGTTCCAATCTTGGAAGAGCGAATCGTACTGTTTGTCGTCAAGATAGTTGGCGCGATGTAGAAGGTCAATCCAAAAACCAGTCTCTCCGGCTTCTTTCAGCGCAACACTCATCTTGTATGCAAAATCTTCACGGCTATAAGCGTTCTTCCCTTCAAAGGAGTTGGCGCCGATGCTCGTTCCAGAGCGTAGCAGCTGCTTGGATATGACAAATTCCTTCTTCTCGTCAGTAAGAAATTTATACAGATTGACTATTCGTAGAGCAAAGTCTCTGGACAACTCATAGACGTTGTTGGCAACTTCCTGTTCCATAGACTATCTGATAAATCTCAAACCTCAAATCTCAAATCTCAAATCATACTGGTATGTCCTTGTTCACGTTCTTGCAGCCGATGAGGGCATAGTAGAACATGTAGGCCACAGCCAGCAGATAGACAAAGTAGCTTGGCATATAACCCATGAAGTCAGCAAAGAAATTCTGTACGACGGGCAGTACACCACCGCCGACCACCATCATCATGAAGATACCGGAAGCCTGAGCAGTATACTTGCCAAGCCCTTCAGTAGCCAGATTGAAGATAGATGCCCACATGACTGATGTGCAGAGTCCGCAAAGGACGAGCAATACAGCACTGAGCGGCACAGTGGTCATCTCGACAGAACCCTCCAGAATCTTTACCAATGGCATGGTGGCAGTCACGCTCTTCGGTATGAGCATGGCAGCAATGATCAGTACCATAGCCACGAACGTGCAGAACAGCATCATCTGACGTGAAGACACCTTGGCACCGATGGCACTCGCAATCATACGTCCGATGAGCATCAACAGCCAGTACATAGCGGCAACGGCACCACCGATGGTGGCAGCATTGAGCACAGCCTCTGGATTAACCCATGCACCATTGGCAGAGGTGTCAGACAGATAGAAGTTCAGGCCACCGGGGATACCTACCTCTACGCCTACATAGACGAAGATGGCGATGACGCCCAACAGACAGTGGCGGAACGACCAGGGAGAATGCTCGAACTTTGTATCGGCAGTCACCTTGCCCAGTTCCGGATCCTGAATGGGGATGAAGAGCAGGATGCAGAAGGCTGCGGCAAAGACAGTCATGGCGATATACATCACCAGATTGACATCGGCCATCTGGGTCGATGCTGTCACTGTTCCGATGAGGGCACCGACGAGCATCGGCGTCATCGTACCTGCCAGCGAGTTCAGCGTACCACCAATCATGTTCAGCTGGTTACCACGGTTACCACCGCCACCCAACAGGTTGAGCATGGGGTTCACCACCGTGTTCAGGATACATACGGAGAAACCGCTGATGAATGCACCGAACAGGTAGACGCAGAAGCCGGGAATACCGCCTGAGAATCCTGACAGGAACTGGATTAACACACCAATGAATCCTACTGCAATACCGATGAGGGCCGTCTTCTTGTAACCGACCTTCGTCAGCATCTTACCTGCTGGAATACCCATGAACAGGTATGCGAAGAAATTCATGAAGTTACCCATGATGCCCAATACGTTGGAACCGCCGATTTCAGGCTGGTTCTTCCAGATGACACCAATCGGGGCGCCAAGATTCGTTACAAACGAAATCATGGCATAAAGGAACATCATCGTCACGATGGCGATGATGCTTCCATTTTGTTGTTGTTTACTCATAAGTACAATATTAATTAGTAGTTTTGTTTACTCTACTACACCAAAGCGATAAATCGTCTTGTGCTTGTACTGCTGACCGGGACGCAGGATCACCGAGGGGAAGTACGGACGATTCGGCGTGTCGGGGAAGTGCTGAGTCTCCAGGCAGACAGCGCTGCGACGGGGGAATGTGGCACCCTGGACACCCTTGTAGCCTGTGGCGAAGTTTGCCGTGTAGAGCTGCATGCCGGGCTCGGTCGTGTAGCACTCCAGCGTACGGCCGCTCTTCGGATCGGTAATGCGGGCAGCAAAGCTCAGCTCGCCCTCTTCCTTCTTGTTCAGCACGTAGTTGTGGTCGAAACCGTGACCGAACTTGATCTGCTCGTTGTCAGCGTCGATGTCCTTGCCGAAGGCCTTCGGGGTGCGGAAATCGAACGGTGTACCAGCCACCTTCAGGATTTCACCCGTAGGAATAGCCGTCTCGTCGGTGGGCAGATAGAAGTCGGCATTAATCTCACAAATCTGGTCCTCGATGGTCGGGGTGGGATCAGCAATACCAGCCAATGAGAAGAATGCATGGTGGGTTAGGTTGACGATGGTTTTCTTGTTTGTGGTTGCCAGATATTCGATGATAAGCTCGTTCTGGTCGGTAAAGGTAAACTCTACTGTGACGTCAAGCTCACCGGTGTAACCCTCTTCACCATAGGACGATACGCGGTGCAGAGCCAATGAGCGGGGACCCATCTGACGGGCATCCCAAACCTTGCAGTTGAAGCCCTTCTCACCACCGTGCAGATGGTTGGGACCATCGTTGAGTGCCACCTGGTAGTCCTTGCCGTTCAGCGTGAACTGACCCTTGCAGATGCGGTTGCCCCAACGGCCGATCAACGTTGACAGGTAGGGCTCTTTTCCGCTGGTGAGCTGCTCGATATTGGCATGACCCTGAATGACGTTAGCAACTTTGCCATCCTTGTCGGGAACCATGATGGCGCAAATGGCACCGCCATAGTTTGAGATAGCGACTTCATAACCCTTACGGTTCTTCAGAATGTAAAGATCCGTTTTCTTACCTTTAATCGTGGTCTGGAAATCCTTGCGGTTCAGACCACACAAATTCGCAGTTTCTGTTGTGTTAGCCATAATCGTATGCTTTTAGTTAGATACTATAAAATCTAATCTGCAAAGTAACAGAAAATAAACGAAAAAGACGAAAGAAACGCGTAAAAAAAGGTTTAGGGAGTGTTAAAAACACCTAAATGCACTTTTTCAGGAAGTCGCCGACGACGTAACTGGAGCCTCCGACGAAGATGAAATCACGCTCCGAGGCCGCATGGCGAGCCGCTTTATATGCTTCATACACAGTGGGGTAGGCCTCGCCGGCGAGTCCGTGCTGCTGTGCCTTGGCAAGTACGACGGCCTCGTTGAGGGCTCTTTTGGTCTCTGCCTTGGTAAAATAGTATTTTGCCGACTTCGGAAGCATGTCGAGGACGGTATTGATGTCTTTGTCGTCGACCATTCCGAAGACGATATGCATCTGGTCACACTCAACCATTGCCAGCTGACGGCTCAGATATTGCCAGCCTCCGACGTTATGACCGGTGTCGCAGATGACGCGAGGTGAAGCATTTACCTGTTGCCAGCGTCCCGTCAGTCCGGTATTGGCTGCCACATGGCCGACGCCTCGTTGTACAGCACCGCTTTGGTTGTTGACAAGGCCTTGGCAGAAGAGCAGGGAGAGTGTCTGCAGCACCGTATTCATGTTCTTCTGTTGGTAGATACCGCCCAAATCGCCGTCGAGAACACCGAAATGGCGGGTTTCATAATGCATGCCGCCTTCTGGAAGCATTGTTGCTGTCGACACTTCAGGCTGGTCCTCGGCAAAGAGGATGGGGGCGTGCATCTCGGCAGCCTTTGCTTCGAACACTGGACGTGTCTCGTCGTCGTTCTCACCAATGACTACGGGCGTACCTTTTTTTATGATACCGGCTTTCTCGGCAGCAATCTTCGCCAGCGTGTCACCCAGAAACTGGGTGTGGTCGAAGCTGATGTTGGTAATGACTGACACCAGCGGCTGAATGATGTTCGTACAATCCAGGCGTCCGCCAAGGCCTACCTCCACGACGGCAATGTCGACGTGCTCATCGCGGAAATACTTGAAGGCCATAGCGGTGGTCACCTCGAAGAAAGAGGGATGCAGGGGTTCGAAGAACGAACGCTCCTGTTCTACGAAGCGCATGACATAGTCCTCGCTGACAGGCTCTCCGTTGACACGGATGCGCTCGCGGAAGTCCACCAGATGGGGCGATGTGTACAGGCCGACGCGATAGCCGCACGCCTGTAGTACTGATGCGAGTGTATGCGACACGCTGCCCTTGCCGTTGGTGCCGCCGACATGGATTGTTGCGAATGACTTGTGAGGATGGCCGAAGTGGTTGTCCAGAGCCAGCGTGTTGCTCAGCCCTTCTTTATAGCCAGACGCCCCTTGCCGTTCAAACATAGGCATCTGGCTATACAGGTATTCACAAGTCTCCTGGTAATCCATAAATCTCAACTCTCAACTCTCAAATCTCAAATCAACTAAAGTAGTTCTTGAACTTCTGGAAAATGCTGCGCTTGGTCTCGGCATCACCCTTGAAGTTGTCACTGTTGCGGAACTGCTCGATGGCTTCCTTCTCATTGCGATTCAAGGTCTTGGGGACATACACGCTGACGTTCACCACCAGGTCGCCATTGCCGCGTCCATAACCTTGTACGGCAGGCAGACCCTTGCCGCGCAGACGGAGGGTCTTGCCGGGTTGTGTACCGGGTTCCATCTTCACCTTCAGACGGGTTCCTTCTATTGTCGGAATCTCTATATCGCCTCCAAGTGCTGCAGTAGGGAAGTCGAGCAACAGATTATAGATGAGGTTGTTATCGTCGCGAATGAAAGTGTCGTTGGGCTCCTCCTCGACAAACACTTGAATATCGCCGTTGATGCCCTTGCGCATACCGGCATTACCCTTGCCGGGCACATTGACAATCATGCCCTCGGCAACACCGGCGGGAATCTTGATCTCAACCACTTCCTCGCCTTTCTCAACGCCTGTTCCGTGACAATGGTGGCACTTGTTCTTGATGACAGAGCCAGAACCGTCACAGGTAGGACAGACACCCTGAGTCTGCATCATACCGAAGATGCTCTGGGTGGTATGGGTGATGACACCGCTACCGTGACACGTAGGACACTGGTCGCTGGTGCTGCCGGCCTCGGCACCGGTACCGTGACAATGTGAGCAAGTGATGTCTTTGCGAACCTTGAATTTCTTGGTGACGCCGTGGGCAATCTCCTGAAGCGACAGACGGACCTTCAGACGAAGGTCGGCACCGCGATGAACCTGCGGACCACGCTTGGCGCTGCCTCCAAAACCACCGAAGCCTGCATGGCCGCCAAAGATGTCGCCGAACATCGAGAAGATGTCGTCCATATTCATTGACGTGCCGCCGAAGGGGTCGAAACCACCACTGCCGCCTCCGCTGAACCCGAAGGTGTCATACTGCTGACGCTTCTGCGGGTCGTGGAGCACGTCGTAAGCTTCTGCGGCCTCCTTGAACTTCTCCTCGGCTTCCTTGTTGCCGGGGTTACGGTCAGGGTGGTATTTGATGGCGATGGTGCGGTACGCCTTCTTGATCTGGTCTTCCGTAGCATTCTTGTCTACGCCAAGCACCTCATAATAATCTCTTTTCATATTGATTTGAGTTTTGAGATTTGAGATTTGAGATTTAAGATTTGTATCAGCAGGTCTATTTGGAAAACCTCAAACCTCAAATCTCAATTCTCAAATCGTATTTTTATTGTCCTACTGCCACTTTGGCGTGACGGATGACTTTGTCGTTCAACTGGTAACCAGTCTGCAGACAGTCGATGACTTTGCCTTTCTTGTCGTCGCCCATGCCGGGAACCATTGCAACAGCATCATGCAAATCGGTGTTGAAGTCAGCGTTGTCGGTGTCTATCTTCTTGACACCCAAGCCCTCCAGAGCCTTCATGAACTTCTGATAGATGAGCTCCATGCCTTCTCGAAGCACGGCAGGGTCGTCAGTCTTCTCACCATTCTCGATGGCACGTTCCATGTCGTCGATGACAGGCAAGATGGCACTGACAGCCTTCTCGCCACCATTCAGAATGAGCTCCGTCTTTTCCTTCAGCGTGCGCTTGCGGTAGTTGTCAAACTCGGCGGTCTTGTAGAGCATCTGGGTCTTCAGCTGCTCGATTTCGGCCAGAGCCTTCTCCAGCGGATCCTGCTCTTCGTCGACGGGTGAACCGTCGACCACGGAGCCGTCGTCCACGCTACCGTTGGCCTCGCTACCGTCGGCCACTGGTTCCTGCTGTTCTTCGCTATTGAGGATGTCCTCCTCTTCCATGTTCTTTATCTCTTCTTCTTTCATAGTTGTACGTTGTTTTTTCTGACGTTTCAGCAAATAGTGTGCCAATTTACGCATACAGCTCTTCTTTCTTTGCCTTGACCGTCTCGTCGTAGATATAGTCGTCATAGGTCGTCAGCTTGTCGATGATGCCCTTGGGCGTCAGCTCGATGATGCGGTCGGCCACGGTATTGATGAACTCATGGTCGTGCGAGGCAAACAGGATGTTGCCCTTGAACGAGATGAGGTTGTTGTTGAAGGCCTGAATCGACTCCAGGTCGAGGTGGTTCGTCGGGGTGTCGAGAATCAGACAGTTAGCGTTCTTCAGCTGCATGCGGGCTATCATACAGCGCATCTTCTCACCACCGCTCAGCACGTTGACATGCTTCAGCACGTCCTCCTCCTTGAACAGCATACGGCCAAGGAACGACTTCATCATCACCTCGTTGCCAGTGCCATACTGGCTGAGCCAGTCAACCAGGTTCAGTTCCGACTGGAAGAACTCGGTATTGTCGAGAGGCAGATAGGCAGTGGTGATGGTGACACCCCACTTGAAGGTTCCGGCATCGGCCTCGCGGTTGCCATTGATAATCTCGAAGAGGGCTGTCATAGCCTTCGGGTTGTGACTCAGGAAGACCGTCTTCTGGCCTTTCTCGATAGTGAACGACACGTTGTCGAACAGCACCGTTCCGTCCGGATCGACAGCCTTCAGACCCTCTACCTCCAGAATCTGCGTGCCAGGCTCGCGTTCCATCGAGAAGATGATGCCCGGATACTTACGCGTTGACGGGGTGATTTCCTCGACGTTCAGCTTCTCCAGCATCTTTTTGCGCGACGTGGTCTGCTTCGACTTTGCCACATTGGCAGAGAAACGGCGGATGAATTCCTCCAGCTGCTTGCGCTTCTCCTCAGCCTTCATCTTCTGGTTCTGCTGCTGACGCAGGGCCAGCTGTGACGACTCGTACCAGAACGAGTAGTTACCCGAGAACAGCGTCACCTTGCCGAAGTCGATGTCGACGGTCTGTGTCGAGACGGCGTCCAGGAAGTGACGGTCGTGCGACACGACGAGCACACACTGCTCCAGGTTCGACAGATATTCCTCCAGCCATTGTACGGTGTCCAGGTCCAGGTCGTTCGTCGGCTCGTCCAGCAGCAGGTTGTCGGGGTGGCCGAAGAGGGCCTTGGCCAGCATGACGCGCACCTTCTCGTTGTTGGAAATGTCGGCCATCTGCTTGTAGTGCTGGCCGTCCTGAACGCCCAGGTTCTGCAACAGCTGTGCAGCCTCGCTCTCGGCCTCCCAGCCGTTCATCTCGGCAAAGGCCATCTCCAGGTCGGCGGCGCGGTTGCCGTCTTCCTCGGTCATTTCGTCCTTGGCATAGAGGGCTTCGCGCTCCTTCATGTTCTGCCAAAGTGGCTGGTGACCCATCAGCACCGTGTCCATTACCGTAAACTCATCATACTTGAAGTGGTCCTGTTCCAATACCGACAGGCGCTCACCCGGTTGCATCTCAATAGTACCCTTGTTCGGCTCCAGGTCGCCGCTGATGGCGCGGAGCAGGGTAGACTTACCGGCACCGTTGGCACCGATAATGCCATAGATATTTCCACTCGTAAACTTCAGATTGACGTCCTTATACAACGTCTTTTTACCAAACTGAATAGCCAGATTTGTGACTGTTATCATGTCTCTTTTACCTTATTATATTATTTGCGGCTGCAAAATTACAAATAATTTTTGAGATAATGAGGAAAAACTGCAAAAAAACACTTTACCACCCCTTGGGCAGCCGAGCTCTTAATATTTTAATTGGTTGACATAAGCAAAAATATTTGGTACTTCTACTTAAAACCATGTAATACCCTTATAATAAGCGATATATAGGAATTATTACATCTATTTTAATTCTACTTTGCCTCTACATTACATCTACTAAACTTCTATTAGTTCCCATGCTTGTCTCGACCCGTTCCCATGCTTGTCTCGACTCGTTCCCATGCTGGAAACAAAGTGTTTCCTTGGGAGAAACAAAGTGTTCCCATGCTGGGAACACCCCCTAAAGTGCCATCGGAACGACTCGAAGGTGCCATCGGAGCAACCGGAAAGTGCCATCCCTTTTCCTCGAAAGTGGTGGTCGAATGAGCTTTATGATCTTCAGAATAGTGCTAAAGATAACAATTGATGAGTTGGTAGATATGTAGTAGAGTGTATGTAGAGGTAATATAGAGGTAAAATAGATAAAAATATTTATGTAAATTGTTGCAAATACCAAATAAATTCAGTATTTTTGCAGGAAATTAGCATACTTTTAGTAGAGGTAGTACTGGAAATTAAGAGTTAAGAGTTAAGAATTAAGAGTTAAGAATTAAGATAAAATTTAGAATATGAAAGTAAGTTTATTGAAAATAGCACGCAAGAAGGAAGTCATCAAACGTGTGGAGTTAGAAGATCTTGCTGAGATGATTCGCAGGAATCCTGAAGAAGACAAAGTGTTCAATCTTCGACTGAGCTATCAGTTTATGAAGCCGCAGCGTATACAGGACGGGCGGATTATCATAGATGAAGCGCAGCACTTAGTGAATCTGCCACGTATTCTCTTCGCAGCCGATAGCATGAATTATAAGGAAATGCAGAAGGGGTTGAAATACAACGGTCTGGCTGTCGTTGAGGTGAACGGCCTGAAGACGTATGAAGAGGCTGTGCAGATAAGGAACCAGGCAGCAAGGATGGACGAGACGGTGATGGCATTTCTGGGGGCATCCGGAAAGTCAGTGAAGATCGTTTGTCGAGGGGAGCTATTTAGAGCCTCCCCCAGCCCCTCCGAAGGAGGGGAGAATCGCCCCCCATCCCCCAGCCCCTCCGAAGGAGGGGAGAAATTACCCACAAGAGATGAGGAAATTCGGCAGTTCCATAAGAATCTGTATGAGACGGCACGAAGGGCGTATCAGAACCAGTTCGGCTTCGACATCGAGTATTTAGAGCCGATACTGGAGCGCACGGTCTATCTGAGTGCCGATCCGGAGATGTACTTCAATCCCAAAGCACGTCCTTTCAAGGCTGATACCGAGAAACACGAACAACCGGAGCCGGCACCCATCTCGTGGGAGAGCGACCTGCTGATGCCTGGGCGAACCGTCAAGCGTACCTATCATTTCAACTGGGTGTTCATTCTTCGTGAGGTATTAGGAGGATATTTCGACCTGCCCGACGAGGACCGGCAGATGCAGCTGTTGCAGCAGATTGCCCGCAAGTCGCTGGAACAGGGCATCCCACTCGCACATGCCCAAGGGATGACGCTGGAGCATCCGCTGTTTCACAACGACCCTGACCTGGTGAAGAGCGTCTTTGCCACTACTTACGAGGTGACGCTGATGGAGGACTATCGCAAGAAGTACAAGATGAAGCCGCTGAAGAGTGTGCCTCAGGAAACGCTGCAGACGATGCGGACGGAGATTTTCCTGACTGCCAACTACGACATGCGCAAGAACCTGATGACTGGGGTGGCCGAATATCGTATGAAATACTCTGAGGATCAGACGTTTAAGCCGCTGACCGTTGAGGTACGCAACGATATGACCATCGAGGCCCGCGAGCAGGGTCTGAAGTCGTGGGATCAGGATGTAAACCGATTCATCGACTCCACACGCATTGAGCAGTACGACCCCGTAAACACCTGGCTCGACCAGTTGCCAGCGTGGGATGGGATAGATCGTATCAATGATCTTGCAGCGCGTGTTCCCACCGATCAGCCCCATTGGGAGAAATACTTGAAGTACTGGCTGGTGGGTATGGTGGCCCAGTGGCGTGAGAGCGATAAACAGCTGACTGGCAATGCGTTAACGCCGTTGCTGATTGGTCGTCAGGGTTGTGGCAAGACGCGTTTCTGCAAGATTCTGCTGCCTCCAGAACTGCGCGACTACTATAACGACAAGCTGAACTTCAAGAACGAGTTCGACCTGAACATCGCGCTGACCTCGTTTGCGCTGATCAACATCGACGAGTTCGACAAAACGACGAACTCGCAGCAGATAGTTCTAAAGTATCTGTTGTCGTCAGCTGATGTGAAATTCCGTCCGCCATACGGCAAGACCATCAAGCAGTACCGTCGCTACACCTCGTTTATCGGCACCACCAATCAGATGCAGCCACTTGTGGATCCTACAGGTTCCAGACGTTTTGTTTGTGTAGGTATTCCAAACGGCAAGAATATCGACTTCACTGACAATCTCGACCACCAGCAGCTCTACGCCCAGGCCCTACACCTATTCAATAAAGGGGAGCGGTTCTGGTTAGAGGACGATGAGATCCAGACGCTGATTGAGGAGAATGTGCCCTATCAGCGCACCGTCGACCTGGTGGAGATGATCAACGAGACCTTCCGCAAACCCAAGGATGGCGAGGGACGCTGGTGGGGAACCACAGAAATCCTCTCCACCTTCGCCAGCCGCTATGCCTATTTCGATGCCAAGCGGGCCACACCTGCCGTACTGGGCAAGGCGATGAACAACTTCCGCTTCAGCTTCAGGCACCGCATGGTGAACGGCCTGTCCGAATACTGGCTCTGCGAGAAATAAGTAACGGAATAATTCGTGTCGGCATCATCGGCACTGGATGGATAGCAGAGAAAGCAGAAATGCTTGATGTGGCGAGCTGATGTTACCTTGGCATCGTAGATGACGGTCAATTTTAATCACGATGCAAAGGCATGTGTCCAGATTAAAATTTACACGTTACCTAAATACACATGCTTGATACCCTCTTCAATGGCAATAGCCTTGGCTTCCTCCAGCGTATGGATGGGAGTCGGAGGAATGTCCTGCATCTTATATCTTGGGAAGAAACGGCTGAAGTGCAGGGGATTGTTTGCAAGGCCGTTATCCACTATCCAGCGGCACATCTGGCGAATCATCGCCATGTCATCGTTCACACCAGGAATGATGAGATTCGTCAGCTCAATCCATACACCTGATTTCTGCATAGCAAGGATGGTGTCGAGGACTGGCTGCAAGTGGCCACCGCTGACCTTCTGATAGATATTATCGCTAAACGACTTTAGGTCGATATTGGCTGCATCGAGATACGGTAGCAGGTTTTCCAATGGCTCCTGACACACGTAGCCTGCTGTTACGAGAATGTTCCAAAGACCGTTTTCGTGTGCCAACCGAGCCGTGTCCACAATATACTCCAGATACGTCAGAGGCTCTGTATAGGTGTAGGCGATACCAGGGCAGTGGTGCTCCAAGCACAGATCTACAACTTGTTGTGGAGAAAGGTCATAATGGCCAACATCCCCAGGCGACACCTGCGAAATCTCATGATTCTGACAGTTCAGACACCTGAAGTTGCAGCCAGTACAGGCAATGGAGAGGCACTTGGTGCCAGGATGGAAGTGGTACAGCGGCTTCTTCTCAATGGGGTCAATGGCCAGCGAACAGGGCTTGCCATAGACTTCGCTCACAAGCACGCCATCCTTATTACGACGACTCCGGCAGATACCCGTCTTGCCATTCGCAATCTTACAATGATGCGGACAGAGCAGACACTCCACCCGTCCATTATCCAACTGCCTATAGTATTTGCACTCCATCAGAACACTATCGCTTCGTAAACATACAACTCCGCATCCTTCCAGCCATCCCATCCGATGCCTGCTTTGTCCTGAGCACAGTGCCCCACGAACTCCTCCTTCGTCCAGTTTACTTCGTCGGCAACTTGCGGCAGGAACGTACCACTACGATATCCTTTCTTGATATAGATGCCATGCTTATGCAACTGGAATTCATCCAAGCTCTGTATGCGACGCATAGGCGTGAGCACAGAGATTTCGATGTCAATATCTTCCAGTTCGTCCCTGGATACAGGCATGAACCGAGGATCTTCAAAGGCAGCGGCACGAGCCATCTCTGCCACTATTTCGTGCAATGGCACATCTTCGCCAAAGTGTCCGATGCAGCCACGCAAGCGTCCCTGTTTGTGCAACGACACAAATGCACCGCATTTCTGCTTCAGAGTTTCTGTCAACGTTGTTGGCTCGACAATCCGTTTTCTGTCTAACGAGTCCTTGATACTTGTCAGAGCTATGTCCTTCAGCATCTGTTTTTCTTCATCCGTCAGGGCAAAGTCCCCCCTCTCTTCGGAGGGGGTTAGGGGGAGGCTTCTGATAACCGCAAACGCATGATACCCCACCACCCTACTATGGTCGTGATTGTCGATGTCGCCAGAGTTCTGATACAGCAGGTGTTTCACTTCGTAGCTGCCATCCTGCATCATCAGCATCAGTGTAGCAATGGCCAGCTCTCCGCAGGCACTCGTAGCCAGATTCCTCACACCACTTCTGGCATTTTCCTCCAACTGAGCGATAAAGCGTTCCACATCACCGCTCTCCACAGCCTTACCTGTCCGAGCATCCACCTCACGGGCATCCTCATATTTCGGATAGTGCGAGAAGTCGCTGCTCACCACAAAAAGATTCTCCTCTGTCATATACGGCTTCAATGTCTCTGCTATCCTTTGCAACTTCCTGAAGTCGTTGGTCGATATAATAATAGGTACTATGGGAGGCACTTCGCCAAATCTTCTCTGAAGGAACGGCAGCTGCACCTCCAGACAATGTTCCCTGTCGTGAGCCTTGGGATTATAAAAGAACACAGAATCCGTTTTATCCGTGCCATCCGTGTTCGTTAATAATCTTGCCGTCTCGACATCCACCTTCACATTGCCCAATGGCGTACTGTAATAGTCGAACTCCGTATTCACCGAAGCCCCATCAAGCCACTCATGATGGCTTGGCCCCAATAGGAATATCCTCTTATAAACTTTGCCTTCAGGTATCGACTGATACGCTGCTGCAGCCACATTGCCAGAGAAATAATATCCAGCATGAGGCACTATCACCGCAGCTACTTGCTCGTACTTCCTATCTTTGGCATGTAGCGCCAGGAAGCTATCCACCTCCTCGCTCAGTTCCTTGGCATCACCCGTATAGAAACGATTTGCCTGAGTTGCAGGTCTTACTATCGCCTCCTTCGCCACGTTCCCGTTATGTGTATTCATCATCATTACTGCTATGATTATTGTCAACAACTTCATGATACTTGATAAACAATGCTAATTCTTGGTGCAAATATAGCGATAATTCAGCAATAATTGCTAATTTTGCAAATAAATTTGCGAAAACAGGCTGTACCTCGGCAGAAAGCAAGCTTTTTGCACTCGGTTTGCACTGTCTTTGTAGTCTGATTTAAGTGTATTTAGAATATGACTGAGCAATTTGAAGAAAAACTGCGTAAGGATCTGCATCAGTTCCTGCTTTCGATGAAGGAGGTGGATGAACGTTTGCCAGAATGCCCTGATGTGGAAGAGAAATGGGAAGAGATAGCCAAAGCCTACATTCCTGACGGCATCAGGGAATTCCAAGACTTCCCTTCGGCATCCCTCGGCTGGATGATGTATATCGGCATGGCTGTTGCCAAGATGTGGGACACGGAATGGGATATCTACTCAAAGATAAAAGACCTCTATGCCTACATGCGCGACAAGCGAGGCTATGACAGCATGGATGAGTATATCCGTGAGGAAGTGCTTTTGCTACAGGGCATAGACTACACCGTCTTGGAGAAGGTGACTGGCGAATGTGCCTCACGTGTCTATAATGCCCTGATGCACCAGCATTTGGAGCCTGGCACAAAGGAGGCATTCAATGGCTATGTTTCCTGCCTGCATCAGCTCTACCTGATGGGAGCCGCCATGCAACTGAAGCGTATGGGCTATCACATGACGAAGATGAACTGAAACGATGAGCATAAATAGGTATTTTTGTGATTATCCCTCGATCTTTATATCTCTAATGGCATCAAGTGGGATTTTCTTCCCGTCTGTAAACTCGATGCACTTTTCATATTCATCGATGCGTTTGACATTGCCAGTATAAGTCTGATATGAACCGCCAGCCTTATGCTCGTCAGGCACAAAATACTCGATGACCACAGAAGGATGTTCTGGCAATATGGAAACAATCAATTCCATCTTACGATTCATTTCTTCATTGCCGGATTCACTCAAACCTGCCCAGTTATCTGTAAAACGCCCAGACTCTTGAATGGCAGCATCATAGCCAGTCAGTGCGGCAAAGGGCGCAAACTGGGCTGCTCGATTCCACATTGACATCCTCGGATGATGTTTCGGCTCATAGTGTGGCAGATTGATAATATCGTCGTAATCATTTCTCATTTTTCATTTCTCCTTTCTCATTTAGGGCATCGCCCGCTCTGTGTCCTCCTATCTGTTCGTTGCGCTCCTTGGCTGTGGCACCTTCCTCAAAGTTCAGACCTCGAAGGATGGCATTCTTGCCGAAACGCTGTTTGATTTTCAACTGTGCCTCCTGCATACGACGCTCTTTGTCAAGTTTGGCCTGCTCTTCTTGACGCTGCTTTTCCAGAGCTTCGTAGTCGGTGAAGAGGTCAAGCTGCTGGGGAGCATTCTCCTGTGCTGCAATGGAAGCCTCCGATACCACATGGTTTGTTGTCAGGTTCAATCTGCGAATCAGCAGGTCAGGATTCACATGGTGGTCAAACAGCTCTGTTGTACCATCCATGATAAGTCGTGAGGATGATGTCGGTTTCTTGAAATTGAAGGAGCCGTGAGCATGCTTTGGCACAGCCTTTCCGTAGTAGTTAGTGGTAACTTCTCCATGATACTTGGCACGAATCTCAGGGTTCGTCAGGCTCTCTGCATCATAGCCAACAGTCAGCACCAGTTGGTCTGTCACCAATTGCTTCGATACCAAGTCGAGAGCCATTCCTTCAGCCATTTCCAGTATCACCACACGGGCTTTCTTGAAAGTGTATGGCTCTTGTAGCACCTGTCCGCTGCTGAAGCTATTCGTTTCAGGACGATATGCTTTCACGGCCTCCATCGTACACGGTTCCCAGCCCCAGGCATGGTCTATCAGCAGTTCGGCATTTACGCCAAACAGCCGATACAGTAGTCCTTCGTTCTGAACTGACATCCTGGCTAACTTACCCATCGTGTCGATACCATAGATAGCCAGTTTCTCGGCTATGCCTTTGCCTACACGCCAGAACTTCGTGATGGGCTGGTAATCCCACAGTTCTCTGCGATACGCCATTTCATCCAGTTCTGCTATGCGCACACCGTCTTTGTCGGCAGGTGCTTTCTTGGCGACAATATCCATTGCTACCTTTGCCAGATACATATTCGTGCCGATGCCTGCCGTTGCCGTGATGCCCGTGGTTGCCAGAACGTCACGGATCATCTTCATCGCCAGTTCGTGAGCCGTCAACTTGTATGTACCCAGATAGGACGTTACATCCATAAACACCTCATCGATGCTATAGACGTGTATATCTTCAGGAGCGATATATTTCAGATAAGTCTCATAGACCTTGGTACTCACCTCCATGTAGTGAGCCATTCGTGGCGGTGCAGCGATATAGTCGAGTTCAAGACTTGGATTGGCTTTCAGCTCTGGGTCGTTGTAGGATTTGCCCGTCATCCTCCAGCCAGCAGCCCTTTTGCGCTCGTTGTTCACCTCGCGCACCCTCTGAACTACCTCGAACAGTCGCACACGTCCACCTATGCCGTATGTTTTCAGCGACGGAGAAACAGCAAGGCAGATGGTTTTCTCCGTCCTCGACACGTCAGCCACGACAAGGTTTGTGGTCAGCGGGTCAAGTCCCCTGTCCACACATTCCACTGAAGCGTAGAACGACTTCAGGTCGATGGCAATATATGTCCGTTGCTCTGACATTATTTGGTTGTTACAGGCATGTTAGCCTCTTTCCAAGCGATAATACCACCTTTCAGGTTTACCAGCTTGTAGCCATCTTCGCCCAGTTTGCCTGCTGCACCAGCAGAACGTCTTCCGCTTCGGCAATAGACGGCAATCTTCTTGTCAAGAGGAAGAGTTGCCTTGGCTTTCTCCACAAAGTCGCTCTGGTGATAGTCGATGTTGATAGCTCTTTCGAGATGTCCTTCTGCAAATTCAGCAGCAGTTCTCACGTCAAGCACTATCACATTGGTATCAGCAACCAGTTCTGCAAAACCTTGAACGTCCGTATTCTCAAAGTTCCCTTGGCCACATGCCGTATTCAGACCAAGCACAGCCAAGGCTGCGATTAAGCAAGAGCGGAACGATGCTCGCATCTGTTCAGCCGAGCGTGAGCAGGCTCGACCGAAGGTCAATAAGCAGGTAAATAACTTCTTCATATTCCTAATTATTCTCAAATTTGGTCACAAAATTACGAAGAAATCCCCGTATTTTATCAGAAATGACTAATTTTGCAACAATTATTAAGTATCATCGATACCAAAAGAGTAAAAAAGAACAGTGATGACAATACAAGAAGCTATCGTAGCCCGCCACAGTGTGAGGGCATATAAGGAACAGCCATTGACTGAGGATGTGGTCAAAGCGCTGAAAGAGAAGATCGCAGAGTTGAACCGTGAAGGCAACCTGCATATGCAGCTGATTCTGAACGAGCCAAAGGCTTTCCAAGGAACACTGGCCAAATACGGAAAGTTCCGTGGAGTCAACAACTATATCGTCATTGTTGGCAAAAAGGCTGATGACTTGGATGAGCGCGTAGGTTACTATGGCGAACATCTGGTACTGTTTGCGCAGACGTTAGGCTTGAACACCTGCTGGGTAGGACTCAGCTACTCAAAGGTGCCTGGAACGTATGTTCTTGAAGATGGAGAGAAGATTGCCTGCTATATCGCCATCGGCTATGGTGAGTCTCAGGGTACAGGTCACAAGATCAAGACAGTAGAACAAGTAAGCAACGCGAGTGACACGACTCCCTCATGGTTCAAGAAAGGAGTCGAGGCTGCATTGCTGGCCCCGACAGCCGTAAACCAGCAAAAATTCTCCTTTGAGTACGTTGGCGTGAAAGATGGTCACCATCAGGTTCGAGCCAAGAAAGGTTTTTCTATGATTGGCTATGCAAAGATGGATTTAGGCATTGCCAAATATCATTTTGAGATTGGTGCAGGAAAAGAGAATTTCAAGTGGATTTAGAATAATGGACATAACCGAGTTGCATGACGAAGAAAATCTGCTGGTACAAATGCAGGACAGATGGGAGAACTATGGCTCTCTGGATGGAATAGCCGATACTCACGACCCGTTTGACTTGGCTGGTGCACCGAGGTTCGAGCTGTCTGAGAAGATTAACAGCCTGCTGAATAATGCACTTACCACCGATGAGAACCTGCTGCTTCGTCAGACTCTCGGTATGGGCTGCAAGCAACGGTCTATCAAGGATCTTGCTGGTCAGATGGGAACAACCCAGAAAGCCGTTCAGAAACAGCTCGTAGACATCGTTGAGAAACTACGTCATCACGATGATTCTATTGGTCTTTGGAAATATCTGAATCGATAAGTATGCTTAGAGACTTCATCGCCATCGATTTTGAGACGGCCAATCAGCAGCCATCGAGCGTGTGCTCAATAGGAGTGGTCATGGTGCGAGACGGGCATATAGTAGACTCGTTCTACAGTCTTATCCAGCCTGAGCCGAACTACTATAATTATTGGTGCCAGCGGGTACATGGTATCTCACAAGACGACACAGACGATGCGCCAGTTTTTTCCAAAGTATGGCATCAGCTGGAGGAACGTATTGTAAAGGTGTACTTCTCAGAACAAAAACTTGATGATGTAAGATACCAGATTGCTACCCTACCCTTCGTGGCTCACAATGCCCGCTTCGATGAAGGCTGTCTGAAGGCCGTATTCAAAGTCTATCAGATGGACTATCCTGACTATCGCTTCTACGATACCCTGACTGCATCTCGCCGACAGTTCGGTCGGTCACTTTCCAATCACCAATTGCATACCGTAGCTGCAGCTTGTGGCTACGACCTGCAGAACCATCACCATGCCTTGGCCGATGCCGAAGCCTGTGCCGCGATAGCTTTATACATATTGTGATTTCAGGCGCTCTGAAATCAAAAAAGGAAATTTATCTCTTCAAATCCTACTACTTTATCTTCCAGCTCTTCCTCTTCTAATTCATCATCGTCTGAAGCCCAAATAGGTCTTTCTTTAACTACTTCAAACCCCCTACGTTTAGCTTCTTCTAATAATTTCTCACGATCGGCAAATGGGGAAAACATGATTAGTGGAATATCTCGGTTACATACGCAAAAGACAGTATCATCCCCTAGTTCATCAACAAGCCAATATAAAACAGCCTTGTTATCATCTTCTTCAAATAAATCTATAATAGATTCATCTTCTGCCATATATAGTCTTGAAAAATGTACTGCGTCAGCTATTTCTTTAAGAGTATCATAATGCTTCAATAAGCTGTCAGACAGGAAACTCTCAGCTGAATAAACGTCTAGTGACTTGTTTTTCGGTTCTTTTGCTTTTGCATCTTCTTTAGCAGATTCAAGATAAAAATAGTATTTTCCAGTTCTCCAATCCAAATCTACAAAGAAATTTTGTTTTAAAAAGAACCAAACCCCAAACATCACCCATTCATCAGGTGATTCATCATTCATTTCACACTTCGCGACCGCAAATCCATTGGATTTAATCTCATCTGCAATTTTCTTTTGATCAGCCATAATAGTAATCTTTATATATTTGAATGCAAAAATACAAATAATTATTGAAACCTACCTATTTTAGGGGAAAAAGTTACCTAAATAAAAGTTTCATTTTTTGAAGACGATTGGTTTGCCCAAAAGAATTTTGCTCTCTCATAAACCCAAGATTCTCAAAATACTGTATTTGATTTGTGAGGCAATTATACATTATCCCTTGTAATCCTTGTTTCTTCAAGTCTTCTATCATTTTTTTTAATAATGTTCCAAATTTGTCATTATTATAATTGATGTGTGAAGCTTTTAACCTTAGGAGGACAAACCATCTACTATTATTGTCATTATGAGATTTTTGATATTCATCGATGGGATAGTTATCCCTCATAACACCATATGCATACGAAAATATGGTACTATTTTCCTTATATAGCCAAAAACCTTCTGGATTGTTTACGAGCCGACTCTTTATGATATCTTTTGTCAACTCTGCATTGGGCATTCCGGTACCTTCCGCTTCTCTACATATTCTTTCAAAATCATCTATAGTAGCTCTAAAAACCCCATTCTCCACATAATAATCACAGATTATATCATAATCATCTATACCATTAGGCATAAACAAAGATTCTGTAATAAGATGGCACAACTCTGTCTTACTCTCAAATCCTATAAACTTCTTTGTTTTATCATCATACCTGATAAGAGTATCAAAAGAATCGTATTCATATGGAATGCCATTTTTGTCAACTATAATATTCCCATTAATTCCATATTTCCGTCGTTTGTTGCCATATTTCCCAAACTTATAAAAAATGTAATGAACAGGAATAAACCCATATTTATTGAAAGGATTGTAAATATCAGCTGGAATCGGAACGATATTGGAAGAATCATCTACAACTCCACCTTCACTTCTTCTAAAATATTTAGTAACCTCATTAACAAATTCTGGATCAAAGATATCGACCCAATGATCTTCAGAATGTACATTGGAGAATGTCAATTTAGCATGAACATATTTTCTTCCTCCATGTGGTCTGCCAAAGGGAACAAGACCAATTGAGAAATTAATTAATCTTCGACGGGAAATTGAGGAAGCGAAGTCCTTCTTCAATAAAGGGATTCCTCGGCCATCACATTCTATATAAGATCCCTTATCCTCTACTTTTACCTTATAATTCTTTTCTTTATTAAATGCTTCGATCTCATCCTTATATTTTGGGCCTTTCAAAAACAGATCGTTACACAAATAATTATAGTCGCTTAAAATATCAGTTTCGGAAATCTGCTTTAACTTCAGTGGTTCATAATTTGCAATTGGGGGAATCGAATTCTGAAGTTTACAATACTCTGATTTGTATCTCTCTACAATAGAAGCATCATCTATTACAATAATATTCTCGCTATTCAATTTCTCTGCGTAATATGTCCAGTTATAGCTGCCTGTAATCAAAAAACCATCAATAATACAAAACTTGTTATGCATTTTCTTTCCTTTAGAAAAATACAACTTGCCTCCAGCTGCTATGAATTTAGTAAAATCCAAGGCATAGTCGTTCCTATTAATATAATCATCCATGATTATGATGCTTGTCGGAACCCTTCTTTCGAGACATTTTAAAATTTCTCCAAAAAGGATCTCGTTAGTAAACCAAGCAACAGCCACAAGAACTTGATGTTCTGCGACAGACAACCTTTTAATTATTTGTTGTTCAATGTTTGAGAAATAGGCTTCTATCATAGAGTATAATCTTTAGATTGCAAAGATAAGCAAAAAATGCATTATTTCTATTCTACTTCCAAAAATATTGCTATCTTTGCACCAGAATTTGCATCA
>JAEEGJ010006288.1_pt1 | contig 35827 bp, 29 predicted proteins | sample 8958761 | NCBI WGS metagenome assembly JAEEGJ01 (sample SAMN16246546, study PRJNA631951) | gut metagenome | biome: gut microbiome; feature: rumen; material: RS-attached | host: Bos | place: Iran: Karaj | collected 2018-10
CATTGCGACCAATACTTCTTTCATGTTATTGCGGATTCCCTCACCGGTGAGTTTGAGGAGGGCCTCCTTGCGGGTCCAGAAAAAGAGAAATTGCATCATCGGATCCGGAGAAGCGTTGATTTGAGCCTGTTCATCATCGTTCATCGTGTAACTGACCAGCGAAGGGGAGATTTTCCGGGGCACTTCCACGTCCGCCCCGACAGGTTGTCCGCTAATAGCACACAAAGCCACATCACCGGAATGACTGAAACTGAAATGAATGTCTGGACGGTCAACGATGAAAGGCTTCCCCTCTTCCGAATAGCCGAATACGGGATTCTCGGTGATCCCGTATTCTTCTTGAAGGCCTTTTTTCAACAGAAGGTAAACGGCCAAGGAAAGGCGCTTCCCGTTTTCATGCCGGAACTTCAACGCCTGCTCGCGCCGCTGCGGAGAGACCTCAGCCAAAGCAGCAGCAAGATCTAAATCCCCCGTATTTTCATTAATATATACCATTTAGCTGACAATCCTGATTTTGCACAAACGAATATGCCGTGCATATTCTTTACAGCATTACTCGTCTGAACCTTCTACACCAGCGAACGAATCAGCTGCTCCTCGTCGCCAGGAAGCATATAGATGGGCGGAATCTCAATCATCGTATAAGCTCCGAAGCGTTGCTCAGCGCGCATACGCACAGCCGCGCGGGCGACGGCCACCAGCACCTGACCGGTGAGCGCCGGATTATTGATGGTCATGTTGAACTCGAACCGCTGGTTGTGGGTGTCGCCGCTCACGCCGGAACGCTCCAAATGCACACCGTGGGCCACGTTGTTGAGCACATCGACCGACGGAACTGGGATCACGTGGGTCTCATCGTGTGCGAAATAGTCGTCCGCAAGCAGCAGTTTCTCGACCGTGGCGAAGTCGGCGCCGTCTTCTAACTCGATATAGACCATGCGGCGGTGGATGCCCGTGCCGAGCGGGATGGTCATAGAGAGCGCGTCTTTCACGCCGGGGATGGCCTTGGCAGCCACGGTATGCCCCATGCTTCTGCCGGGACCGAAGTTGGTATAGGTGATGCCTTTGGGTGCGATGGCTGTGAGCAGGGCGCGGACCACAGAATCTGAACCGGGATCCCAACCGGCGGCGATGACACTCACCGCCTTGTTTGCCTGAGTCAGCGGGGTCAACTGCTTGCGCAGATCGTAAATCTGCCCGTGAATATCGAAACTATCGACCGTGCAGATGCCACGGCGCAGCAGTTTCTCCGCAAAGGCGGGCACTTCGCGAGTAGGCGTACACAAAGCCGCCACATCCGCGTCTATAGAATCCAAATTGTCGTTATGATGGTAAATGCCTACCAGTTGCATGTCCTCGGCGGCCATCACCGCCTGTTCCACGGCCTTTCCGATGTTGCCGTAACCAATGATTGCTATTCTTATTCTCATTTTTTTGTCTTTTTAGAGTGGCAAAGATACATTTTTCAAAAAAACATAACCCAAAATAATCAAAATATAATGCAAATATTTCTTTATTTGTTTTGTATAAAATTGAATATCAGTATTTTGCATAAAAACATAAACCCGATGTTGTACAATCGAAAAAAAATGTATTTTTGCAGCCTCAAAAAAGGCGGGGTAGCTCAGTTGGTTAGAGCGTCGGATTCATAACCCGGAGGTCTCGAGTTCAACTCTCGATCCCGCCACAAAAGAAGGCGACTGTTACAGCCGCCTTCTTTGTTTTTTGCAGAGACGTTTCAGGAAACGTCTCTACCGTTTGTCCGTCCGTCTTTTTTTGTATCTTCGCCAATCATTTTTTCAAAAAAAGATTAACCTGTTGTTGTGTTGTAAAATATTGAAAATGAAGAGAGTAGCAATATTTTTAGGCTGTCTGATTTTGTTCGTGGCTGCTTGCGACCGTACCAAGAAGACCCCAAAGGACACTCCGCAACCCACCGTGACCCTTCCCACCTTCGACAACGACTCTGCTTACGCCTTCGTGAAGGCGCAAACCGATTTCGGACCGCGCGTGTTAGGCACGGAAGCGCACGAGAACTGTCGTGTCTGGCTGCTCAACAAACTCCGCGATTATTGCGATACTGTTTATAACCAGTCGTTTACGGCCAAAACATACGACGGCAAATCGTGGCCGTGCGCGAATCTCATCGGCAGTTTTGCGCCCGAAAAGACCAAGCGTATCGTGCTGGCGGCGCATTGGGATGCACGTCCATTTGCCGATCATGACCCGAATCCAGCCAACCGCGAAACACCCATTGACGGTGCTAACGATGGTGCCAGTGGGGTAGGCGTGTTGCTCGAAATCGCCCGACAATTGCATGAGAACCAGTCTGATGTGGGGGTTGATATTGTCTTCTTCGATGCTGAGGATTACGGTCCGAAGGAGAGCGAGAGCGTTCCTGGCGACTGGTGGGGCTTAGGTGCGCAATATTGGGCGAAAAATCCACATATCCAAGGTTATACAGCCAACTACGGTATCCTTCTGGATATGGTCGGCAGCCCTAACGCACAGTTTATGCAGGAGCAGTTCTCCTTGCGTGACGCGCAGGATGTGGTGCGCAAGGTCTGGTCCACGGCATACGAACTCGGTCACGGGCAGTATTTCCAAAACAAGCCTGGTGGCATCATCACGGACGACCACTATTACGTCAACAAATATGCTGATTTCAAGATGATTGATATCATCCATTACGATGCAGCATCCGGTACAGGTTTCGATCCCGTGTGGCACACCGTAAGCGACAACATCCAGCATATTGACAAAAACACCCTCGGCGTGGTGGGTACAACTCTATTGCAAGTCATTAAAAACGAATAATTACGATGAAAGTTTTTAAGTTTGGCGGAGCTTCCGTGAAGGACGCTCCCGCTATCGAGAATTTGAAAAATATTCTGCAACGCTATGGTGATGAGTGTCTGGTGGTTGTGATTTCCGCAATGGGCAAAACCACCAATTTTATGGAGAAATTGTTGGATGCATATTATCATGAGCCAGAAAAAGTGGAAGGACTTGTTGGCGAGCTGCGTGCCCAACACGAACATGTGGCTGCGCAACTTATGGGCGAGCACAACCCCTTCCTGCCGCACTCCGACCGTTTGTTCACGTTGCTGAATGAACAATTGAACCGTCCAATTTCTGATAATTTCGACTACGACTACGACCGTATCGTGAGCTTTGGTGAGCTGCTCTCCACTACGCTTATCGCCGTCTATCTTGATTCTCAACATCTTGAGACAAAGTGGCTTGACGCACGGCAACTCATTCGCACTGACAATACTTACCGTGAAGGTCATGTGGATTGGACGGTGACGCAGAAACTCGTCTGTAACACCATAAAACCCTATTTTCAGGACAGACCCCACGGTATTGTGTTGACACAGGGTTTCATTGCGGGCACGGCTGAAAACCAAACGACCACGCTTGGTCGCGAAGGTTCCGACTATTCTGCCGCAATTCTAGCACACACTCTTGATGCCGAGAGTGTTACCGTATGGAAAGATGTGCCCGGCATCCTCAATGCTGACCCGAAACGCTTCCCGAATGCAGTCAAAATTGACACGCTGACCTATCATGAAACCGTGGAGCTGGCCTACTATGGCGCAAGCGTCATCCACCCGAAGACTCTTAAACCATTGCATAACAAGCAGATACCTTTGTTTGTGAAGTCCTTTTTCCATCCAGAAATGGAAGGTAGCAAGATTACGCAAGAAGCTGATTCCGTGGAGGTTCCTTCATACATCGTGAAGGACAACCAACTACTGGTTTCGGTCTCCCCGCGTGATTTTTCCATCATCGGAGTCGAAAATCTGTCCATGATTCTCGATATTTTGTCCGAATACCGCATCAAAATCAACCTGATTCAGAATTCTGCACTCACCTTCTCGGTCTGTACTGACAACGTTCCTTTGCGCCTGCAACCTTGCCTGGAAGCCCTGCAGAAAGAGTTTATCGTGAAGTTCAACGACCGGATTCGTTTGGTGACGATACGGCATTATGATGACAATTCTGAAAAACAAGTGTTGTGTATGTTTGAGAAAGAGGAAGTGATTATTCGTCAAAATAATAGGCATACTATCCAATTGGTGTTAAAGCAGAATGCTTAAATGATTTTTGTTTTGTGTTTTCCAAACAAAAGTGTATTTTTGCAAGGTTAAATTTTCGTGTAAAATTATTCACATAAATTAATAAAAATATGAAGAAAACTTTACTTGTTTTAGTTGTTGCGATTTTGGCTGGTTTGACTGGCTTCGCACAAATCACCGACACAATTGTGTCAACAACCCCTTCTAACCGCAATGTTTTGTTGGAGGAATACACTGGTGTTAATTGCACATGGTGTCCTGACGGTCACCGCATGGCCAATGAACTTAAGGCCACGAATCCCGACAGAATCTGTCTCATCAACATCCACCAGGGCACTTTTGCTGCCAATACCTACACAACCCAATTTGGCAACGCTTTGGCTAACCAAACAGGACTGGATGGATATCCATCTGGAACAATTAACCGCCATGTGTTTTCTGGCAATAAAACCGCTTTGAACAGAGGTGATTGGGCAAATGCGGCCAACCAGATTCTCAACATGGCTTCTCCCGTGAACATTGCAGCAGAAGGTACGCTTGATATGAGTACTAGAACGTTGAATATCCGTGTCCAACTCTATTATACGGGTACGCAGACGGTTACTTCCAATGCCTTAAACCTCGCTATCCTTCAAGATAACGTGCTGGGTAACCAAGTAGGCATGTCCATGAATCCCGCCCAGGTTGTCGGCAACCAATACAACCACATGCACATGTTGCGCCATCTGATTACCGGTCAATGGGGTGAAACAATTGAAACTATAGCCCAAGGCACGTTGGTGGAGAAGAATTACGAATATGTGATTCCCGCACAGTTAGGCTCACCGAATGCTATTGAAGCCGTGCTTTCGGATTTGAACTTTGTCGCTTTTGTTTGCGAGGGTCATCAGGAAGTGCTCACCAGCATTGAAGTTCCCATTGAACGCATCAACCTCCCTGCTATCGCCGGACGTATCGCCAATGTGTATGAGACACCGTCTTTGACGTGTACGGACCAGGCCAATGCCTATTTCCAATTCATGAACCAAGGTGCTGAAACGGTAACTTCTCTGACTTACACCTATAGCATTGGAGGCAACACGCAGACTGCCACATGGAACGGCAGTGTAAGTTCATTTGACATCACCAATGTTGACATCCCGACTTTTAACATTAACTTCAATGTCAACAATACGTTGACTGTGCAAGTTACGAAAATCAACGGCACGGATGTGGATATTGCTCCCAGAACACTTACAATTAAGAAGAATGTTTATTCGGGTGGTGGCAACATGACGTTTATTTTGAAAACCGACAACTATGGCTCTGAGACGACGTTCAAATTCTTTGATCCCGAAGGCGTTGTGGTTCTTTCCGGTGGTCCTTTCACCAACTCCTCTACTGAACACACCTTTACATTCGCTCCCACAACTACGGGATGTTATCGTCTTGAGGTTTATGACAGCTATGGCGATGGAATCAACAATGGCTATGGCGCAGGTTGGTTCAAGTTGATGGCTGAGGATGGTACGCAGATTTTCCGCGACAATGGTAAGTTCGCTAGTCAGGCCACTTATATGATTGATGTGTTGTATCCTGTTGGTATTGAGGATGTTGTTGTGGAGAATACGGCTATCTATCCGAACCCTGCCACTGAAATGATTAATATCTCTACGGACAATCAGGTTCAGCGTGTGGAAATCTTCAACATGCAAGGCCAGTTAGTGAAAGTCGAGACTGGTGAAGTGACGCGCGTCTCCGTGAAAGACCTTGCCAACGGTCTCTATACGTTGAAGCTCACGACCGACAACGGCACGTCCATGCACAAGATTGTCAAGAAATAATTCGATAAGTCTCATAAAGAAAAAGACCGGCAGCGATGTCGGTCTTTTTTTTACGGTGTGGAAATTATCGGGGAATCAGTCGTCCTATTTCTCCAGTGCGAGGCTGATTCGTTTGCGGTCAATTTCGACATTCTCCACGCGTACCATGACTTTCTGGTTGAGGTGGACCACTTCGGAGGGATCGGAGATGCGGTGGTCGCTCAAGCGGCTGATATGGATGAGGCCGTCTTGGTGTACGCCGATATCGACAAAACAGCCGAAGTTGGTGATATTGGTGATGATGCCCGGTAACACCATACCGATGTAAAGATCGTTGATGGTGTGTACGTTTTTGTCGAACTCGAACATTTCGAACTGGGTTCGCGGGTCTCGGCCGGGTTTGTCAAGTTCGTTCATGATGTCTTGCAGCGTGGGCATACCGACCGTTTTGGAGATGTATTTCTTCAGTTTGATTTGCTGTCGGAGCTGTTTGTTGGCCATCAGGTCAGCTACTGAGCAGTCTAAATCGGCGGCCATTTGGCTGACCACACTGTAGCTTTCGGGGTGTACCGCGCTGGCATCCAGCGGGTTCTCGGCACCTCGGATTCTCAGGAACCCCGCTGCCTGTTGGAAGGCTTTGGCTCCGAAACGAGGTACGTTCTTCAATGCTTCGCGGGAGGCGAAGGCCCCGTTTTCGTTGCGGTAATCGACAATGTTCTGCGCCAATGCCGGTCCGACACCGGAGACGTAAGAGAGCAGCTGCTTGCTGGCGGTGTTCAACTCCACGCCTACGTAGTTGACGCAGCTCTCAACAGTGGTCTGCAGGCTCTCCTGCAGCATCTTCTGGTTCACATCGTGCTGGTATTGTCCCACCCCGATGGATTTCGGGTCTATTTTCACTAGTTCGGCCAAGGGATCCATCAGTCGCCGTCCGATGGAAACTGCGCCGCGCACCGTGACATCGTAGTTGGGGAACTCTTCACGCGCCACAGGCGACGCCGAATAGACGGAGGCGCCGCTTTCGTTCACCATGAAGGCCTTGACCTCCCGTTCGAAAGGAATGTGACGGACAAAATTCTCCGTTTCGCGGCCGGCAGTGCCGTTCCCGATGGCGATGGCATCCACTTTGTACTGGAGTACCAACCGTTTCAGCTTGTCGGAGGCGAGTTTGTACTGCGCCACCGGCGGGTGCGGATAGATAGTCTCGTTGTAGAGCAGTTTGCCCTGTGGGTCGAGAATCACGACTTTGCAGCCAGTGCGGAAACCGGGGTCGATGGCGAGAGTGGTGACCTGTCCGAGCGGTGCGGCCAACAGCAGTTGCCGAGCGTTTTTCGAGAAGACAGCGATGGCCTCTTTGTCGGCCTTTTCCTTGTAGTACTTGCGCATCTCAGTCTCCATCTGGGGTTGCAGCAACCTTTTGTAGGAGTCGGTGGCTGCCTGCCAGACCTGTTGCGCGGAGTTGCTGTTGTTCTTGACGATACGGCGTTTTATGTCCGCGAGTGTGCGCTCCTCGTCCGGGGCGATGTGTACGCGGAGGATGCCCTCCTCCTCACCTCGGAACATGGCCAGTATGCGGTGCGACGGGGCTTTGGCGAGCGACTCCTCAGACTTGTAGTAGATGCGGTATTTTCCCTCCTCATCGATGCGGTCGGGGATTTGCTGGGTGGAGATGCGGCTGTGACGGAGAAACGTGTCACGCAGGCGAGCCCGTATGTTGGGGTTCTCGCTGACCCTCTCGGCGATGATGTCGCGTGCGCCGGCCAAGGCCTCTTCCACATTCGCCACCCCTTTCTCCGGGTTGACGAACTTGGCGGCTTCGCGCTGCAAGTCCAGCTGGCGTTGCGCCCACAGCAGTTTCGACAGCGGTTGCAGCCCTTTTTCCACGGCCACGGAGGCACGGGTCTTGCGCTTGGGCCGGTATGGGAGGTACAAATCCTCCAAAACGCTCATGGTCTCGGCCTCTTCGATTTGTTTGCGCAGTTCGGGCGTGAGTTTGCCCTGTTCGGCAATGGAATCCAGAATGGCTGCACGGCGTTTGTCTAACTCCAACCACTTGGCGTATAAATCCTTGATGTTCCCGATTTGCACCTCATCCAATGAACCGGTGACCTCTTTTCTGTATCGGGAAATGAACGGGATTGTGGCACCGGTTTCCAGCAAATTCAGGGTGTTCTGCACCTGCTCCTCTGTCAATTGGAGCGCTTGTGCAATGCGTAAGGCATAGTTTTGTTCGGACATAATTTTGGCTCTTAGCTATTAGCTTCTGGCCAATAGCTAAGAGCCAAAAGCTAATAGCCTAAAAATAATTATTCGTTTACGATTTCCAGCAGTTCGATGTCAAATTCCAGCGGGGAGTAGGGCGGGATGCCGCGGGTACCCTCGCCGTAGGCCATACTGGAGGGGATGAGCACGGTCACCTTGTCGCCGACTTTCATTTCAGAGACGGTGGCATCCCAGCCAGGAATCACTTGGCCAGAACCCACAGTGAAGGAGAATGGTTCGCCGCGTTCAACGGAACTGTCAAAGACGGTGCCATCGGTGAAACGACCCGTATAGTGAACTTTTACTGTCTGCAAAGGTTCCACCTTGGCTCCAGTGCCTTTTTTCACTGTCTTCATATAAACGCCTATAGGGGTCTGCTTCATGTCAGGATGTTTTTGCAGGTATTCGTCAATTTCCTCCACTTCTTTCACCTTTCTGTCATCCAATTGTGCCTCAAATTCTGCTTTTGCCTTCTCATAATCCGCTTTTTTCATCATTCCATAGAGTTTCACATCGAGGTATAGCGGATCATCACCGAACTCATATTCTTGGGCGGGATTCATCATCTTTTCGAAGAATTGCTTGCCGTCAAGGATAAAAGTGGCGCTGTCACCTACGTGCATCATGCGGATGGCCTCAAAAAGGTCCCCTTGGTAGAGGGAGTCCATCAACATTTCATTTGGCATCATAGGGATGAGCAGTGAGTCACCGGCACGCAAGGACATCAGAACTCCTACCAAGTCGCCAGTCTTTGGCTGATCAGCTGTGTCATTCTGTTCATGAAACTGATAGTATAAACCTGATTTGGACTTTTTGAATCCTTTGTATTTGCTACAAGCTCCGAAAGTAAATAAAAGGGTTGCCGCGAGCCCGAGCAGGGCTAATTTCGTTACATTTTTCTTCATTTTCTTTTTTTTTCTGTGATGAATATTAAGGATTGATTTATTTTATAATTCTCAGTAATTCAATATCATAAACTACTGGTGTGTGTGGTGGGATTTGGAAAACCTCGTTTCCTTTGTCACCGAAAGCATACGAAGAGGGCAAAACAACGGTCACTTGGTCGCCTACACACATATTCTGCACCATAACATCAATACCACGAGACACTTGATCTTTTCCGGTTTCAAAGGTCAAGGGGTGTTCAGGGTCTGTACTGTTGTCAAATAGGGTGTTGTCTAATCTGCGCCCACGAATCAATACTTGAACGGTTTGGTTCTTCTCGACTTTCGGTCCGTCCCCTTTTTTGTTCCAAGTGCAATATAATCCATTAGTACGGGTGTCGATGCGATTTTCAGCCACATAATCCAATATCAACGAATCTTCTATGTGGCGTAGCTGCTTCTTTTGTTCCTGATACCGTTCTTCGGCTTTTTCCAGATCTTGTTTGAGCATGATTTTCAGTAACTTTATGTCCACATAGATGGGTTTTTTACCATAGGGATATTCGCCCATGCCTAAAAACTCCTCATAGAATTGCTGCCCGTCGAAGATGAAGGTGGCGCTGTCGCCGAGGTGCATATCACGCAGGGCGCAGTAAATGTCTCCTCTGTATAGTTCGTCAACCAACATGTTGTTGCGGGTCATGGGTGAGATGACCGTGTCTTCTGTGCGCAAACCCATGTTAACCACAACGAAATCGCCAGTCCGTGGCTGTTCGTTGTTCTCGTTACGGCTAAAATAGTGGTAGTAATATCCCGAAGAGTCATGTTTGAAGCCGCTGTATTTATGGCAAGAGACAGCGGTCAGGCAAATCAAGATTGACAGAATAGATGATGTTAAGGGTTTGATTTTCATCGTTTTAATTGTAAGAATTGGGGATATAAGGGTTAGTTGAAGGTTTTGTGGCCTTCTCCGGAATCTTGATTTCCATCATGATAGGTTGGAGGCCGCTGATGCGGTTGCCGTCGCCGGCCACGCCGTAAGCCAGATAGGACGGGATGACCAATCGGGCCTTTGCGCCCGGTCGCAATAGTTGCACCGCCTCATGCAATGCGTCGATCTCCTCAGACCTGTTTACAATAAAGTGTTTCATGCCGAGGCTGTCGGAACTGTAGATCATTTCACCGGAAAGCAGGAACGTGCGGTATTCCAAAGTCACAGGGTCGTTCTCCGTGTAAAGTTCTCCGTTGCCAGGATTCAGCACTTCGATGTAGAGTCCTGTGGCGGTGCGCCGCATGTCCCATCCATACCGTCTTAGAAACATCTGGATTTCTTCGTTTTCCTGCCGCATGATATTCTTATTGCCTTCTACGTAGGGGTCGGCCTTTTCCTCTTTTTCCGTATCCGACGACACGACCACGATTCCCGTGGCATTTTGCCGGTGACAGGAGGGGAAAGCGCTGGAAAAGAGTGTGAGAAGCGCAAAAAAACAGATGTTGCAAGTTTGCTTGTTAAGACTGTTGCGCATTTTCCCGTACTGCTTTTTCAAAGTGAGCAATAGCATCTTCCATGGAGCCGTGATAAAAGGCGCCGGCGGCGTTGGCGTGCCCGCCGCCCTCGAAGTATTTGCGGGCAAAAAGGTTAACATCCACAATTCCCTTGGATCGGAAAGAGACTCGGATTCGGTTGTCCCGCTCGGTGAAGAAAGCCGTGTAGTGGACGGCTCCCATAGACAGTCCGTAGTTGACGAATCCTTCCGTGTCACCAATTTGGAAACCGTTGTCCTTCAAATCCTTTTTGGTCAGATACATGTAGGAGGCACCAAATTCAGGCATCACCACCATGCGCTGCGACAAGGCCAGTCCCAACAGTTTCATACGGCTCTCGGTGTAGTTGTCATAGACTTTACGATGGATTTCCTCACCGTTGATGCCGGCTTCGATAAGCTTGCGCAACACGGTGTAGGATTTCGGGTAGTCGCAGGTGTAAGACATGGAGCCGGTGTCGGTGATGATTCCCACATAGAGACATTCGGCAATCTCTTTTGTGATAGGCTTTTCGGGTGTAAGATATTGATATAGGAAATCATACACCAATTCGGAGGCGGAGGTTGTGAGATGTGTGGAGTACATGACATCGCATTTGATGTCGGGCTGCACATGATGGTCGATGAGTACCTTGAAATGGGTGGATTTTGAAATCGCATTCTGCAGGTCTTGGCCGGCGCGGTGCGGAGCATTCATATCGACGACGAAAAGCATGTCTGCATTGCGGATGCGTTTGCGCGCCTCCACGAGGTTCTCTTGTGCCACGATAATCTGTTCTGCGCCGGGCATCCATTGCAGGAAGTTCGGGAACGGGTTGGGTGAAATGACAGAGGCTTCATAACCTTCGTCCTGAAAATAGTGGTATAAGGCCAGCGCACTGCCCAAAGCATCCCCGTCGGGATTGAAATGGAAGACAATGGCGATGGTCTTTGTCTCTTTCAGCGCAGCCTGAATTTTCTGTATATCCTGTTCTTCCAATGTATCAGATTTTGAGGGTGCAAAGATAGTAAAAATATTGTCATGTTTGGCTTCTGGCTTTTGGCTTTTAGATAGTGTTAAAGTTCTCGTTTTACGATGCGGGAGAGCAAGGGGATGCGCCATCGTTCGGGGATGATTTTGGTCAGAAAGTAGCTGAGCGGGTTGAGGATGATCTGTCGTTTGCCGCGGAGCATCCCATCGATGTATTTGCGGGCGATGTCGGAGGTGGATTTCAGGGTGGCGCGGCCGAAGAAGCCCTGTTTGGCGATGCGGGCACTCACTTCCGTGTTGGTGGCCATCGCGCCGGGCGCGGCCAGCGTGACCGATACACCTGTGCCTTTCAGCTCTTCGCGCAAACTTTTTGAGAATGTGTGGACGTATGCTTTGGATGCCGGATAAACGGTCTTGTAGGCAGTGGCTGTGAATCCTGCCATACTGCCGACATTTAAGATGTGGGCGGGTGTGTTTTGTTGCAGATTCAGGAGCAGGGACTTTGTCAAAATGGTGGTACACAAAACGTTGAGGTGGAGAATTCGGAGCAGATAGTCCATGTCGGCGGTTTCGATGGCGCGACTGCCGCCGGTGCCCACGTTGTTGACGAGGATGCTTATTGGATATTCTTTCGCGATGGATTCCGCCCATTCCCGCACCGCCTTCTCATCGGATAAATCCACAATGAACGACTGGCAGTCAACGGGATATCTGTTGACGATTTCTTTGCGCACGGCATGTACGGCATCAGTGGAGCTGACCAATAGGGTGGGGTAACCCCGCCGCGCCAACTCAAATGCAAGCTCCCGGCCCAAACCTTTGCTGGCTCCCGTAATTATGGCATATTTGTTGTTCATTGAATTTGTTGGACTTTGGACTTGAGACTTTGGACTTTGGATTTGAGATATTGGATTTAATAGAGAATGAAAAGATTTGGGAATAAGAAGACTTTGACAAGGGAGAAATAAGTACTAACCCAATAATTATCAATTATCAATTATCAATTATCAATTCTTTTCCGGTAGCACCTCCTTCTCGCAATCACCTCCGAATCGTACTTCTGCCAGATGCGGGCGGCGATGTTGTCTTCGAGTTGCTGCGAGGTGTAGGCGTATTCGAAGCCGTGGCGCAGGAAGGCTTCGTGGAGTTGTTTGTGGTAGATGGCGTGGATGCCGGTGTGCGCGTATTCGGGCAGTACGCCCGTGAGCAGCAGATCGACGTTTTTGTTCTTGCGGAGCGCGTGCAGGATATGGAACGCCCCGAAAGGCCACATCTTCCCGTTGGCTTTCTTGAACGCTTTGTTCAGCGAGGGTATGCTCATGGCGATGCCCACCAGCTGACCGTTTTCATCTTCCAAAAAGGAAACCAAGTCCAAAATCCCGATGGAGAGGTTTTCGTTAATAATCCATGTCATCTCCTCATGGGTGAGTGGGATGAAGTTGAAAATGTCGTGGTAGCTTTCGTTTAGAACTTCCAAAAAAGCGTAGCCGTCCCTTTTTAACTGTTCTTTGTCCTTGATTTCGCGCAGATGCACGTGATATTTCTTACCTAAAAGGTCGGCCATACGGGAAATTCGTTCGGAAACGGGCGTCACTTTTACCTTGTACTGGATGTAGTCCACTTCTTTCTCGAAGCCCATCATATCCATGTATTTGGGATAATAGGGGAAGTTGTAGTCGGCGCCGAGGGAGGTGAGGTGGTCGAAGCCTTCCACCAGCATAGCTTGTTTCTCCATGTTGGAGTAGCGTGACGGGCCGCAGATTTCCTCCAGACCTTGCGACTTTCCCCATTCTTCCACCGCCTGGAACAGCTTTTTGGCCACTTCGGAGTTCTCAATGACATCGAACCATGCGAAACGGATGCGCTTTTGTCCTTTGATTTCGTTGCACCTGTGGTTGATGATGCCCGCGATGCGTCCGACGATTTCACCGTCGCGAAGGGCGAGCCACATCCGTAAGTCGCAGAAAGCCAGCGCTGGATGCTTGGTCAGCAGCTTTTCCTCACCCTTGTCCAACGCAGGCACGTAATAAGGACAGTCCTTATACAATTTCCGGGGGAATTGTATAAACTTCTTCAAATCCTCACTGTCTTTAACTTCTTTTATTTTAATAGTTTGTGCCATAACCGGAAGTTTGAATCAGCGAGCAAAGATACTAATTTTTGTGAATTGTGATTTGTTTTTATTGTTGACCGAAAAAGTCATAGTCATTAGTCTGTGTTTAAGTTTCTGTCAATTCACTAATCACAATTCACAAATCACAAAAAAATGTATTTTTGCTCCAAAATTATTCACCAAAAAATCGAAACATTATGGGAAAAATCAACGATTTGAAAGAACAGGCATTGGCCACCTTGCGTGGTAAATGGGGCTCTTTTGTGGGTCTCACGTTCCTATACATTCTGTTGGCTGGCATAGCCTCTACCACCACTCAGTTCGGCAATATTTTCACGGGTAGTTCTTTTACCACATTGGCCATAGTGATGACAGGTTCAGGAGCCTTGTTGACTCTTTTGGCTTTGCCGCTGCAATATGGCTACTATGTTGCATATTTGAATTCTTCCCGCCAGGATTTACCTGCTGACATCGGGGATTTGTTCTGTGGTTACAAACGTTTTTGGAAAGTGTTAGGCACCTTTTTGCTGATGATGCTGGCAGTGATCGGTGGTTTCATCTTGCTTGTGGTTCCCGGTATCATCCTTTGTTTTGCATACGCGATGGTTCCATACGTGTTGCGTGACAACCCCGAGCTTTCCTGCACAGAAACGCTGGCCAAGAGCCGCGAGATGATGAAAGGTCACAAATGGGAACTGTTTGTTCTTTATCTCAGCTTCATCGGCTGGGCCATCCTTTGTGTGTTCACCTTCTTCATCGGTTTTCTCTGGCTTACGCCCTATATGCAGATGACCGAGACCAAATTTTACGAGAAACTCCGCGCGGAATACGAGGGCTTTGGCGAAGAGGAAATGCCTTTGCAGGAGGAAGTTGCGCCTGTAGAAGATAACGAATAGTATTGTTCCGTTTTAGAGACGTTTCATGAAACGTCTCTATGCGGACGCGATGAATCGCGCCCCTACAGGGTGGAAAACACGATTTTCACGGGTACCTCCCACTCTCCCATCATCGCCTTGAACTTCTTCGACGATTTGGCGGAAATGCCCTCTTTGGGCAGACTTAACGTCCTTGTAATCATTATCGTATTACCGCCCACCACAACATCAATCAGGAGTTTGGCGCCCTCGACGGTGATTTCTTTGTGTGAAGTTTTCGTCAGACAACGGACGTTGGCAGGCAATTTGACGGAATAACCGTATTTCTCGCTCGATTCTTTCGTGTCCACATCGTATTTGCGGTCGTTGTGGATGTTCACGGAACGGACTTCAGTACCGTATTCGCCGTCGTCGATGGTCATTTCGTAATATTTGCCAGAGAGCTGCGAAACAGACACTTTTGTGGCGCCGGTTCCATGCATTTGCAGATATTTCATTTTTGGCGATTCCATTTTCTGTTGCATTTTCACCACCGGATTATCCAATTTTCCGCTTTCAAGCGTGATTTCGGCCACTCTTTCCACGGATATGGGCTGTGCCGTCACAGTCTCTATTTTGCCGTCCTGAAGGATGAGGGTGGCGGGCGCGAAGAAAGCGTCTAAACTCAGTTCTTCAATCTCGTTAGCAGAAATATAATCGGTTGCTCCATTTCGTTGGATGCGCACAACGGTCTTCAAATCAGAGGCTAACGAGTTTCCCATAAACGCTAATTGCGCATCGTTCCCCAAACTTTGCAATACGCCCGCCAACAGGATGTTCTTCTCGATGGGCAACGCGCAGTTGCTCTCCCACACCTGCTGCGGCGAGGCGAATATATAGTTCAACACGCTGGCATCCAGATGGTTGGTGCGAATATTGTCGTGGATGTAATCCCTGACAGACAAAACCTTGTCCATATCGGTCATCTCTTCTGCGAATCGACTCGTGAAGAAGTCTGTAATCTTTTGATTGCTAAATTTTTGCATAGCATTTTGTTGGGCGATTTTGCCGACGATATAATGCGGTTCATCCATCGTGTAAAACGTGACGGCCTTATAATCACCAGGGAAAATGTACTCATCCGTAGGATATTCTGGCAGATTGGTGAAGGTAATTACGGTGGTTTTCATCCCTTTGTCGGTGTTCTCGGTTTCCGTGTAGGAAAGTTTCCCGTTCAACACAAATTTCGCGGGCTTGTAGTCCGGCGTGGTCACACTGACCACATACTTTTCCACTGGCACCTCCTCCTGCAAATCGACCTTTTCCAACAGTTCCTGGAAGAAAAAGTTCTTGGAGCGGATGGTGTAGTCGAGGACGATGACGGCGTCGTACTCCAGCGCCGTGTGCGTCACCACCATGGTGCGGATGCCGTTGAGCCGCTCGCATTTCGTGCAGCCCTCCGGCAACATCGGGTTGAAGGCGTTTTCGGGGGTCTCCACCTTGCTGCCGTCCTTGCGGATGGTGTAGGCCTCATTGATGATGAGCTCCTGAAAATCAGGGTTGTACGTGATGAACGTCTCTCCGAAATGGTCGAAGGTCATCCGCGTGAAAATCTGCAGCTCCGTGCGCTTGCGGAACTCCGTGGAACCGTCTGTGTTCAACGTGTAACTCTCGGAAATGAGTTTATAAATGGCGTCCTTTTCGGGGGCCTTGGCCATGACAGTTGACATGGCGCATATTGCGATGATTATGAGTATGTATCTTTTCATTTTTTGTTTGTTTTTATCGTTATCGGTATTCCCGCAGTCCGGAGCAGTCTCCTGTGTCAACCCCCACACTGCGCTGCGCTTGTGTGGGGTTATTAGCGCTTCGCGCGTCTTGTCTTACCCCCCTGCCCTTCGGGCATCCCCCCTAAAGGGGGGAATGGTGCTTCGACCGAGACATTTTCGTTTAACTGCTAACTGCTAACTACAAACTGCTAACTACTTGACGAACACCACAGGATTTCCCATATACCCCCGTTGGCACTGCACCGCTTTGCGGAACGCAGGCCACTCGTCGGCTTCATAGACGCGCTTGCCGAGGGAGATGGTCTCGTTGAATGTCACCATGTTGTAGCCGATGGTGTAACCGCCTTTGAACGAGATGCTTGGCGTGACGAATTGTCGTGCTTCGGGCGCGCTCACGCGGGTGTAGCCCGACGGCACCTTCATCGTTTCGCTGATGGCGACGTAGCGCGAGCAGCGGTCGGTGAAGGGGTAGTCGCGCTTTTCGAGACTCGTGTTGTAGTAGAGGTGGCGCATGGCGAAGGTGTAGAAGCCGTTGGCGAGGAACGGCGTGGCGATGACCTCGTTGTCGGTAACGACCGCGTAATCAGGGATTTCGAACTTGTAGGTCATGCTGACAGGTTGATTGAGATAGTCGTCCTCGCTGGTGTATTTCACGCTCTTGAGCTTCGCGTTGGGGTACTCTTGGTAGAGCATCTCCTCCACGCTGCGCTGCCATTCCGTGCGGAAGCCGTAGAAGACGCCGCGCACGGTGCGGTCACTTTGCCGGTCGGCGGTGATGGTGACCGTGCCCTTCAGCGTGCCGTTCTTGGTGACCTGCGTGTTGGCGGTCATCCGGACGTAGTGGTTTTTCGGGTCGGAAACGGGCGTGAGTCCCAACTTCGCGCCGTTGGGGAGTCCCATGAGGTAGTTTTGCTGCTGCTCCGCGCTGGACCAGAGCTCGCCGCGCACGCCCGGCACCCACGTGGGGTCAAGGAGCTGGTAGTTGCCGTTGCGCCGCTGCACCACGGTGATGCAGTGGTTGAACTGGTCGGCAGGGATGTCCTCAATACGCTCGCCAGCCATCGTCATCGCGGCGTAGGCCTTGAATCCCGCCGCCCGCAACATGCCGATGAGCATCCCGGCCTTGTCCTTGCAGACACCGCAGCGGTCACGGAAGGTCATCTCGCACTTGTGGAGCGTGAAACCCTCGCCCTCGCCCATCGAGATACCGGAGTAGCGCACGTTGTCGGCCACCCAATGCGTGAGGATGTCCAAGCTGTCGTTCTCGGTCTTCGCGGGCTTCAACAATTCATCGACCTTCTGCTGGATTTCCGGAGTTGGCTCGAAACTGCCGAAATCCTCGTTCACGCCGTAGAACCACATCGACTTGGCCTCCCAGTCTTTCGCGGTGGTGACGATGAGCTTCGGCTCGATGTCGTTGCTCGCCAACGTGTAGCGCGGGGTTTTCAACGGGAAATAGTCTTTGTTCTCGAAGGTGAAGATAGTGCGGTCACCGTCCTTCTTCGTTTTCACGTTGAGATTGCCGTTATAGATTTTGTACTGCAAGTTCTTGTTGGTCAGCACGCTGACCTGATACACTTTCTCCTTCACGGGTTGGCTGTTCCAGAAGGGAACGATATCGTAGAAGTGGCCGCGCATGGGCGGGATGTACTTCGCGTCGGGGTCGTCGCCTTGCAGCAGCGCGTAGGTGAAGCCCTTCTTGTAGGTGAGAAACTCCACCTCGTCGCCGGGTTCGAGACGGCCGAGGGCGACCATCTTCTGCCGTGCGCCCCAGTAGATCATGTGGGCCGGGGCGGGGTAGTCGCAGACCATGAAGTCGGGGTGCTCCTCGGTGCCGTCGTGGCGATAGACGACCACGTCGCGGATCTCGCAGTAGGCCGACAGGGGGTCGTAATCGACGATGACGGTGTTGTAGTCGCGCCCGCCGGCGTCACTCAAGATGCGGTAACGCTGGTGGTTGACATAGTGGCTGAGGCCGTTCTCCTCCATGCGCACGGTCATGCTGTCGTAGAGGGTCACGCGGTCGTAGCCGGCGTAGGGGTCGGTTTCCTGCGCGGTGGCTGCCATGCCGAGGCACAGCAGCAGGGTTGATAGTAGGGCTTTTATGTTCATAGTGGATGGGTGTTCTTTTTGGGGTTAGCACTTCGCACGTCTTGCCCCTTCGGGGCGACTTTTTTACCCCCCTGCCCTTCGGGCATCCCCCCTAAAGGGGGGAATGGTCCTTCGACCGTATTATTCTACATTCATCATTCTACATTCTACATTAAATAATGTCTTTTTCTTCGATGAGGTTGTTCAGGATGGCATAGACAGTGAGGGCTGCGACGGATTTGATGCCAGTTTTGCGGACGATGTTCTTGCGGTGGGTGATGACGGTGTGGACGGAGATGTTGAGGGTGTCGGCAATTTCGTTGTTTTTCAGTCCTTTGGAGAGGCAGATGAGCACTTCTTTCTCGCGGTCGGAGAGGGGGTCGGTGTCGGGTTCGTCGCCGTCGGATTGGAGGGAGTTGGTCACCTGGTTGAGGGTCGATTTGATACGTTGGAAGTCGTCGTTGAGTTCGATGACGCCGGCGTACTGCCGCTGGTGCTGCGATTCGATGTAAGAGGTGACCAATCCGATGAGACGCAGGTTCGGCAGGTTGTCAAACTCGGCGCGGATGGTGGCGCGTTTGACATAGTCGAAGAGCAACGGATTGACAATCAGAATATCAGGACGCAAAGCGTTGATTCTCGCGTATAAGGAGTTGAGGTTGTCGGTGGAGAAGACGACCTCTGCGTCGGGCAACTCCCGGAGCAGCTGCTCTAATCCGATGCGCAGCATGATTGAGGGTTCTGCGATGGCGATCTTAGTCATGGCGTTTGGATTCTAACAGTTGGATATATGGAACTAAGATGCGGTTTTCCATCATGGCATGTCTGGCGATGTCGTTGGAGAGGGCATACACGTCTAACAGCATATCAACGCGCTCCACGGGGGAAATTTCGGCGGGTATGTACTTGAGCAACAGGTTGGAAAGATCGTTGAGGGTGTCTTCAATGTCGTCATGCTGCTGATGGAAAGTGTTCTTCTGATAGGTGGCGGACTCGGTGGCTTCCTGTTCGGAGAGAATCTGCCGCAAGTAAGGGAAAATCACCTCTTCCTCGTAACGGAAATGCTTCTCCATCTCTTTGCGGAATTCAGCGTAGAAGTTGGTGATCAACGTGCTGTATTTCCGGTCCATCGGTTCCAACAAAATGTTGAGGTGGTGCTCGATGTGCGGGAGTTTGTTCTCCAAATAGTCCTTGTGCGAAGAAACGAGGTATTGCAGGATGTCGGTCATAGGACACTGTTGCAGCTCGTTGGCCGTCGGGTAGTAGTCTTCCTGACAATAGACACGGCTGATGAGGGTGAACAGGGGCAGCGAAACGTGGTGTTCTGAACAGAGTTGTTCGATGCTCTTCTCTCCGAATCCGAGAGGGATGTTAAGACGCGGAAGAACGGTCAACAGACTGTGATACTGGTTGATTGCATCGGCCATTTTCATTTTTGGCGACAGTTGCGGTGGAAAATCGGAAAGATTTTTCATGTTTCAAATTTTCGGCAAAGATAGTATTTTTAAGGCAATAGGCAATAGGCAACAGGCAAAAGAGGCGCGAATCATCATCGCGCCTCTTTCGTGTATGGTCTGTAGAGACGTTTCATGATACGTCTCTACAAAGGGACAAATTATTTCCGTATCACCGGCATTGTGACAATACCCTTGTCGGTGAAGATCTTGGCGAAGTAGGTGCCCGTGGCGAGAGCATGGACGGAAACTTCTGCCGTGTTTCCGTTCACATACATCATATTCAGCAGTTGACCATAAATGTTGAAAAGTTCCACCTTTTCGATGGTCACATTGTCATTCTTCACATTGATGGTCACATTGTTGATGGCAGGATTGGGATAAACGCTGAGGTTGTTGCGCAACTCATAGCTGTTGATGCCGCTCGGATTGTAATCGTAAACGGCGATGGCGCTGTTCACCATACCCTCTTTCATAGCGATGGCCTTCAGGGTGCGAGGTTGCATGTTCAATGGGAAAATGCCGTCAAACAAGTTGGAGGACTCGTCAGGATCGGTGCCGTCGATAGTGTAGTAGATGCTGGCACCTTCCGTGGCGCAGGTGATATTCACTCTATAGAACTCGCCGTCCTTGAACAGGTCAAATTCGGGTGTGGCAACCGTGTCCATCACCACCACAGGATGGATGTCGATGTCCTCATCACCGCGAGGATAAATCTGGTAGCCGTGGTTGGTGGAGTAGCTGACAAAGCCGGTTACATCGGCCAAATCGCCGGCGGAAATCTCCGTGGTGACGGTGTTGAAACGGTTGTAGATGGCCATTGTATCGCCGTTTTGCACAAAAGTGGTGGCATTGATAAACGTCACATCATTCAGACGCACCAGCTTGGATTCGTAAACATCTGTGTATTGGGATTTGATGTTTGAGATGGTGGCGTTGGCGGGCGTGACCGTGACGGGAGTCCCGGTAGCCTCAAAAGCGTTGTGCGTGGGCACCATCTCCACCATACCTTGATACGTGGTGTATTTGCCGAAAACACCGGCTTGGATGACATCCCCTTCGTTGTAGGTGGTGGTAATCACGGGAGTAGAGTTGTCATAGATGAGCATAGCAGCGGTATTGTCCTCCACGAACATGTAGCGACCGCTGCGGAACACGAAGGTCACATCGCTCATGATCTGTTGCGGCTCATTGGAAGCAGCGGCCTTGAAAGCAGCGATGTTGGCGACCTGAGTGGGGAACGAGATAGTGGCCGTAGCCGTGAAGCTCGGGGTCATATTGGTTTTCCACGCTTTGGCCATGATGGTCGTGGTGGTGCTTACAGTAAACGGTTGGCTATATACGGTGGAACTCTCTGTGGGTTCGGTGCCGTCAGTGGTGTAACGGATCACAGCATCGGCTTCAGCACAGGTGATGCTGACTGTCTGAGGCTCGTAATAGAATCCTCCGTTCGGAGTAATGACAGGCGCAGTCACTTCGGTCGAGACTGCGGCTTCCGCTGACACTAAGATGTTGTCAACCTCCCAACCGGCAGCGGAAGATTCTTCACTCGTATATACCCATGCAAAATAAACGGGGGAAGTACCGGCAACTGCCACATTGCCTGACTCCACCCAGTTCCAAGAACCGCTGCTCAAGGCGCATTCCGATGTGATGTCCGTCCAAGTGGCGGCAGCAGGAGAACCGGAACCGCTGTAGTTGGTGGAATACTTCACTTGGATGCCGGGACCGTTATAGTTCTTGGCGGTTGTGAAGGAGAGTGTGACGCCTCCGGCATCCAGCGGGGTGATGGCGGGCGTGATCAGCCAGGTCTCTGTGGCACCTTGGTTGTACGCATTCGCGTATGCGTAGGTGTTACCGCTGTGAGTCCCTGTAGTCCATTCGTAAGCACCGGAAACATTCGTCACCGTCATTTGGCTGAGACCGGCGGTTTCAAAGTTCTCAAAGAAAAGAGGAACGATATTCAGGATGGTGAACTCTTTGGTTATCACGTTGCTGCTGTTTTCACCGGAAATGGCGATGGCTTTTAGGGTGGTGGTCTCCGTGATGGTGAAAGGCGCCGTGTAAAGCATTGAGTTGGCATCAGGCTCTGTCCCGTCCAAGGTGTAATGGATGGACACGCCATCGGCGGCGGACAGGGTAACCGTTACGGGGCCGAGGTAGGTGTCGGCGGACTGCATATTGCCGCTTACGGTGACCGTCGGCTCAGCCACAAAATCTTCGTTGGTGACAGCGGTGACGGTCACATCATCCACAATCAGGTGGTTTGCACTCCCGTTAGTGTTTCTGACGGAAAGGATGAACTCCCCTGCGTCAGTGGTGTTAGCAGCTACAACAGTGTCTGTGAATTGCTGGTAACTTGTGCTGTTAATGTTATGGTAATTGGAATAAGCGGAATAGCCGGAACCTGTCTCTCGCCCGTCATACATTGCCACTCGAATATCGCCGCCTCCTTTAGCCCAGAAGGAAATGACATATTGGGTGCCGTTATCCACGTGGATGCTTTGGGTGGTGAAACGTTTGTGGCCTGAGGCTGCGTTGACGAGCTGGCAGGCGAAGTCGCCCGAGTGTGCCCCGGAAGTGATTTTCACCACGTTGGAGTCGCCAATATTTGTCTTGGCACCGAACCAGCCGTCAGGTGCGGCACCCGTCCAACTTTCGAATCCGCAATTGGTGTTGATTTGGGCGAATCCGGCAAATGAAAGCAGCATTAAGCATAATGTCATAATACTGCAGCAAATAGAATTCTTTTTCATACTTTCAATGTTTAATTATTTGATTTTTATATATTTACAAATACAAGTCAAAAATATTCACCAACGGCAAATATACATTTTTTTAGACGTGAGACTTGGGACTTAGGACTTAAGACTTTGGGGACTTCAACTGCCAAGTGCTGACGGTCACGAATTCGCGGAAATCACAAATTCGCAGCAGTTGTTGCAATTTTACTTCAGACAATTCGGTAAAAATGGCGAAATAGTGCCATAATTCTTTCAGATTGGCCAAAGTGCCCGATTCGCCTCGGATGGGCAGCAGTTTTTCAATAAAGTCCTGATAGAAGGCGAAAAACCGTTCCCTTTTGTCGTCAGCGTCTTGGCCTTTAATCTCTTCCGCCAAGAAAGGATTCCGCAACAATCCGCGACCGAGCATCCAGGCCGACACTTGCGGGAATCGCTCAGCCAACCTGTTGTAATCTTCCACTGTGAAAATGTCTCCGCTATAGACGATTTTGTGTTGCGTCAGCTGGCAAAACTCCGCGAAGGTGTCCAAGTCGGGAGTTCCCTCATATAGATCATTGCCCAAACGGGGATGGATGACCAGAAACTCAAGCGGATAGTCGTTGAGGCGGGGGAGCAGCTCGCGTCCTTCATCGGCATGGTGCAGGCCGAGGCGCATTTTAAGGGAGAGATGGAACGGCGTTTTTTCCGTCACTTCCGCCACAATCTGCTCCACGATGTCGGGGTGGGTCATCAGGCCGCAGCCGCGTGTGTGGCGCACCACGGGCGAGGAAGGACATCCGATGTTGATGTTAAAGTGCTCGTAACCAAATTGTTCGTTCAGCATCTGTGTCGTATCCACAAAATGATCCGGACGATTGCCCATCAGTTGCGGAACAAGAGGCAAAGCGGTGTTGTTTTCGGGGATAATATCCTGCCAGACCTTCTGCCGGTACTTGCCGGCGGGCTGTGCAGGCAGAAACGGTGCCATAAAACAATCTATGCCGCCAAAGTGACGGCATAGGGTGTTTCTGAATGTATAGGAAGTGATCCCATGCAACGGCGCGAGCCAAATCAGCGGTGTTGTCATCGAATCGAGACCTTGTGAGTGCTGATTTTGTTGTCAGCCTTGATTTGCAGCAGATACATGCCTGTGGCATAAGATCTTGTGTCAAGAATGGCTTTTCCGGAGGATTTGCCTGTCTGGAGAATTTTTCCTGACATGTCGGTCAGGGTCCATTCGTACACATTCTCGTTGTCAGGTTGGATGAATAACTGGTTGCAGGCAGGGTTGGGGTATATTCTCCCGTCAAAATCTTCAAGTTCAGGGATGCCTACACCGCTGTATTCCAAAGCGATATCATCTACAAAGAGAACCGAGCTGCTGTTCATCGTGGTGGAGGAGAGGATGATGATCATGATGGAGTCGCACTCTGCATTGGGCATGTCAAGGTCGATCCCGATTTTCTGGTAAGCGTTAGGATCTTCGGTTTGGAAGATGCCATAGTTGTAGCTTATCGGCATGCCCTCTTTTTTCGCCACAGCGAACATCATGAGCTGGTCGCCTTCCTGCGGTTGGTATTTCACCCAAGCGGTGACCGATGCCGGGACGGTGGAGCAGGGGACACCTTTGGAGAGCAACTGTAATAGCGATGACATGGCGGCCAGGTTGTCTGGATCAAGTCCTGAGGTGCCAGTGGTGTCCTGGATGGCTTGAATGATGGCCAAGATGTCTTCCAGAGGGATGGAGAACCCTTCCGATTCTCCGGCTTGCAGAATGCCTGGCAGGTTCAAGTTGTATCCTAAATAAGGGATGGTGAAGTCGGAGGATGCTAGTTTTACGGCTGAACTTCCCCCATGTGCTTCATTGCTCTGGGTTCCGAAATTGACCTCCACGGGAAGATTTATGATGGAGGTGATGGTCCCGTGAAGTCCAACAGTCCAACCTACGGGCTTCCCGTAAGACCATAGCTCAAAATCGCTGTTAGGAATGGTGTTTTGAGCTTTCAAGCCCCAGAAACCTACGACTGTGGCTAAAATGATTGATAGTACTTTTTTTATGTTCATAATTATTTTATGCCTCAACACTCATAAAGTTGTTATTGTACCTTTGAATGTTTCCGATCGGTTTTTTTTGTCAACAGGAATATTTTCATTGTATTCAAAGTAAAGAATGTATATGTAGGTAGCACCAGGAATCACCCTGCCGTTCACAGAGCCGTTCCATACAAAATCTTTATTGGTTGTATGAAAAACCAATGCACCTTGGCGGTTGAAGATTTTGAGATCCAATGTCTTGATGAGATTGTTTTGGGGAATACAGAAATAGTCGTTTATATAGTCCATATTCGGAGTAATGGCAATGGCTTTGGGAATATAAATAGGAACAGTATCCGATGGCGAGAAACTTTGAGCGGCACCAGTCAAGCAAAACAACACACAAAAGGCTAACACATATAGTTTTTTCATTTTGCGATTATTATTGTTTATTAACGAAATATCCCATTGAAGGTTACAATCAGATATTCCAAAAACAACGCTGCGAAGATACGTTTTTTTTTAATTGGAATGTCAATGAGGTAAACATTGTCAGAAACTTTACCATTCCAAAGGTTAGCAGCCAAAAAAATCGTATTTTTGCCGCTAAATAAAAGCAGAATCATTATATGAAAAAATCCGATTTCATCGTAATAGCAGTCATCATCATTTGTCTGCTTCCTTTCTTTTTGTTTGATAGCGTATATGATGCCTATTGTAATGCAAACCAGCGTTTCCCGTTGTGGATGGCGTTCCTCAAATTCGGTGTTTTAGCTACCTTCGGCGAAATGCTCGGTTGCCGTGTGAGAACGGGCGAATACTATCATAAGGGCTTTGGCCTTGCCCCGAAATTCGTGGTTTGGGGACTCTTGGGCATGTGGATTGCCTTGGCGATGAACGTTTTCCGCCTTGGCGTGCCGGCATTCATGGAACGCTACATGGCCTTCAGCGGCATCTCCGCCGCTATGTCTGCCCCGATGTCGTGGCTGAAACTCCTTGGCGCTTTCTGTGTCAGTGTGATGATGAACACCGCTTTCGCACCTGTCTTTATGACCGTTCACAAGATCTCCGATATGCACATCAGCGAGTATGGCGGTGCATTCTCGGCGCTGTTCAAACCGGTGGCCGTGAAACGCCATATCTGCGAGATGGACTGGGGAGTGCAATGGGGCTTCGTTTTCAAGAAGACCATACCGATGTTCTGGATTCCCGCCCACACGCTCACTTTCTGTTTGCCGCAGGATCTCCAAGTGCTTTTCGCTGCCTTCTGCAGTGTCATCCTCGGACTCTTCCTGTCAATTGCCGCGAAGAAAGGGTCGAAGGAATAGGGCCAAGTGGTTAGCAGTCAGTGGTTAGCGTTCCCCGTTGCCTATCAATAGCTAATACAAAAAGTTATTATAGGGGTAGATCTGGATGTGCAGCTTCTTAATCTCCTCGTATAAGAAATCCTTCATTTCATTGACGTTTTCTTTCGTTTTGGCGGAGATAAAGAGCGTTTTCGGACCGCATTTTGCCATCCAGGTAGCTTTTAGCTCCTCCAACGTGACATTTTCCTTCGTCTTGGGCGTAAGGTCGTCCTCGGCTTTTTCTACCCAGGAATACTGGTCTATCTTGTTGAAAATGATGACGGTGGGCTTGTTGCCGCAGTCGATTTCAGACAATGTTGTCTGCACGGTCTGAATCTGCTCCTCGAAATCTGGGTGGCTGATATCGACCACGTGCAGCAGCAGGTGCGTCTCGCGAATCTCGTCCAAAGTCGATTTGAACGACTCGACCAGGCCATGCGGCAGCTTGCGGATGAATCCTACAGTGTCAGAGAGCAGAAATGGCAGATTCTGGAATACGACTTTGCGGACAGTGGTGTCGAGCGTGGCGAACAGTTTGTTCTCGGTGAGCACATCGGAGTTGCTTAGCAGATTCATGATGGTTGATTTCCCGACATTGGTGTAGCCTACAAGAGCGACACGGACGAACTGCTCGCGATGCCCGCGCTGGGTTTTCTTTTGCCGGTCAATGTCTTTCAATCGCTTTTCCAACAGTGAGATACGGTCACGAATGATACGGCGGTCGGTCTCAATTTCCTTTTCACCGGGGCCTCTCATGCCGATACCGCCGCGCTGCTTTTCCAAGTGCGTCCACATACCTGTTAAGCGCGGTAACAGATACTTGTACTGTGCCAGTTCCACTTGCGTCTTGGCGTGGGCGGTCTGCGCGTGCTTGGCGAATATGTCGAGGATGAGGTGCGTGCGGTCCATTACTTTGCAGCGCATAAGTTCTTCAATGTTACGCTGTTGTGATGGCGGCAACTCATCGTCCACCACCACCATGTCTATGTCGTTTTCATGCACATAGTCGGCCACTTCGCGGATTTTGCCGGAACCGAAATAGGTGCGCGTGTCAGGGTGCGCGAGGTTCTGTATGAACTTCTGCACGCACTCGCCACCGGCAGTTTCTACTAAGAAAGCCAGTTCGTCAAGGTATTCCATCGTCTTTTCCTCCGCCACATCGGGTGTGGAAACAGCAATCAGCACAGCCGTTTCTCGGTAATTGCCAGTTTGTTCTATCGCCATGATTTGTTTCTTAGCCATGCGGCAAAGATACATTTTTTTAGCTTTTGCCCTTTTTCTACTTTGTTAATACATGAAAAGGTTGTCTGTATTGAACTCTTGTACCAAAATTGGGATTTCAATAGAATTGCATAGACAGACTCTTGTGACATTTGAAAAAATATTACCTTTGCAACATCAAAAATCCATCAACCTAAAGTCAATAGTCTAAGTCATTTGTCCAACTTTAAGTCAACAATCAACAGCTAACATGCAACCGTTTCTGAACCATATCATTGACAAACTCCTCACAAACCGCGACATCCCCTTGCACGATGTTGCGGTGGTTTTGCCGAACCGTCGTGCGCGTCGCAGGCTGCTTCAGGGCTTGCACGAAGCCAATGATGGCAAGGCGATGTTTGCGCCGCAGATTTTCCCGATGGAGGATTTCATCGCGTGGCTGTCGCCGCTTCACGTCATCGACCAAACGACCCAGCTGCTGAATTTGCATGCGGTCTCCTGCCAGTTTCCAGGAGAACGTTTCGAACTGCACAACATCCTCTCGTGGGGGATTGCCTTCCTCAAGGATATTAGCGACATGGATATGCAGTTGCAAGATGTTCCAGTCATCTTGCGGGAATATGCCGATGCCGCCAAATTCGAGGTTCCCTTTGGCAAGGACGAGCTTTCGGAAGGAGATCGTGAAAAGCTGAAATTCAATGACTTGCTTGCTGAAATATATGGATTGTTTGAAAAACAGTTACGAGAGAAGGGAGAAGCTTACGAAGGTATGTTGTATCGCGATTGTGCTGAACATATCGCCGATTATGCGAAAAAAATTCCCTTTAAGCGACTTGTTTTCGCCGGTTTCTATGCGCTTTCACCTGCAGAGTTGACAGTTTTGCGCTATCTTCAGGAACATTTCCAAACGGAATTCTATTTCGATATCGATCCGTTTTATTGCCATTTGGAGGAAGTTAATGGCGGGTCCCGTATTCAACGGGAGCCTTCCTTTTTCATCAAACGAAACTGCGAAAAGCTGCAGTTGGATCCTGCACGGCTTGAATTTAACGAGAAAAACTACGCCACGGTTCCTAAAGAGGTGAAAATCGTGGCCACAGCGCAGAATATGCGGCAGATTTACTGTGCGGTTGAGGAAATTGAACGCATCAAAAACCAGAAACGCCAGGGCAATCCCGATGCGGTGGATGAGAATGGGGTGGTGGATATGTCGGACACGGCGGTAGTGCTGGCGGATGAAGATCTGATGCTGCCCTTCCTGTCGGCCTACAAACCTGACGATGTGAATATTAACGCGACCATGGGCTTCCCGTTCACAGCCACGCCGGTATGCTCGCTGCTGTTACAACTGATGGCTGTTTACGAATCGGTATTCGCACTGACGGCAGACGACAGTGCGGAACTCTCCTTTAGTGGCGAACAAGTTGAGCTGTTATGGCAACACGAACTGCTTCGGACCGAATCCTCGTCAGAAGCCTTCTTCCCAACAGTTATTCGATATTCGCAACTTCCTAAAAAAGAGGTATTTGAAAATCTTTCCAAAAACATAATCAGCCGTTGTTTCCCTTCGTTGCTATCCCGTTTTTGCCAATATGCGGATTCTGTTACTAACGCTGAGAAATACAAGGAGTTATGGCAGGAAGTAATTCGCAGGCTGACGGAAATGCAGTCGCTCTTCGATGCTTGGTTCGGCCCAGACGAAACGGTGGATTTCGCTTTTGCCAAATTTGCCGTGACCAAGATGATGAACGAGGTGACCATTGCAATAAAGGGTGACCCTGACAGCGGTCTTCAGGTGATGGGACTGCTCGAAACCCGCATGATGGATTTTAAAAACATCATCATGCTGTCAGTGAATGAGGGCATCCTTCCCAAAGGAATCACCTACAATTCGCTGTTGCCCTTCGATTTCAAATACAAATTCGACGGCAAAGAGGCGCTGCCCAACTATCTTTACCAAGACCAGGTGTATGCCTACCATTTTTTCCGTCTGCTGCAACGTGCGGAGAATGTGATGTTGATTTACAACAGCTCTTCCGACACTACGATGGCCGAAAAGAGCCGTTTTATTTCCCAGCTGGAGTTCGAGGTGAGGAACCAGCAGATGGAAGATCACATCCGAATCCAAAATCTCAAACAGGATTTTGATCTCTCCCTGCCGGTCAGAAAAGCATTGAGCATACCGAAAACCGATATGCTGCTTGAGAAACTCCGCAACCACTCTTTTTCCGCTTCATCGCTGCAGACTTTCATCCTTTGTCCGCTCAAATTCTGTTTGCGCTACCTGATGAAGGTGCAACCCCCGACAATTCTTTCCGACAGACTGGAAGCCAACGAGTTGGGGACCGTCATCCATGCCATTTTCAACGCCGCTTTCGATGAAATTATTGCCTGCGAAAGTCATAGCGAACGTTATGCGGCTGTTTTGCAGAAGTATATCGACTTGTGTGATGAATTGGTTTGTGCTGAAATTCTCAAGTTGAAAGGTCGGGAGTCAATGTCCGCGAACGACTTAAGCCAAGGTTATTGGCTGATTAACCGCCGTATCATCAAAGAGACCGTGGTCAGCTATTTGGAGCGGGCGAAAACGGAGCTTCTTGACTCCCCGTGGAGGATTACATCCAACGAGATGAAGATTGATATTCAGGATTATACGGTTACTCCGGAGGATGGAAAACCCTCCTTCTTAGTGAAACTGACTGGTAGTATTGACCGGGTGCAGAAGAACGGGAACGGCGAGGTCATGATATTGGATTACAAGACAGGCAAAGTGGAAGAATCCAAACTCCATCTTTCGGTGAAGAAGGACACGGAATTGACGGATGATGTCGTGCGAAACCTTATCAACACTGTTTTTACGGACAGCAAATACGACAAATTGTTCCAACTTATCACGTATTTGTTAATGTACGAACATAATGCCGGAGAATCGTCTTCAGTTGTGAAAGCGGGCATACTCAGCACCCGAGAGGTCAGCAAAAACAGTCCCAAATATCTCCTGATGGCGAATATCTTTCAGAATGACAATCTGTTAACTTATAAGTCTGTGTTTGAAGAATGTCTGAATAGTTTGTTTCTTGACATTTTTGATGCGGGCACACCGTTTGCGCAGACCGAAAACGAGGATAATTGCAAGAACTGTGATTTCCTGCATCTATGTGGCCGACAAACGGTTACGGACAGTAGATAATAAAAAAGGCATCCGAAAGGATGCCTTTTTTATAGTCTTAAGACTTACATCTCACCTCTTAGTACAAGAAGCTCAGCAGGATACCTGCGGCCACTGCGCTGCCGATGACGCCGGCCACGTTGGGACCCATGGCGTGCATAAGCAGGAAGTTGGTGCGGTCGTACTTCTGACCCTCGACCAAGGAGACACGTGCTGCATCGGGCACGGCGGAAACGCCGGCGTTACCGATGAGCGGGTTGATCTTGTTGTCACCCTTGAGGAAGAGGTTGAAGAACTTCACGAAGAGCACACCGGAAGCGGTGGCGATCACGAAGGAGAAGGCACCCAGCACGAAGATGAGCACAGAGGCCGGACGCAGGAAGTTGGTGGCCTGCGTAGAAGCACCGACGGTGAGACCGATGAGGATAGTCACGATATCCACCAGCGGACCCGAGGCTGTGTTAGCCAAACGTTTGGTCACGCCGCTTTCTTTCAGCAGGTTACCGAAGAAGAGCATACCCAACAAAGGCAGACCCGTAGGCACGAGGAACGCGGTGAGCAGGATACACATCATCGGGAAGAGCACTTTCTCGCGGTGGCTTACCGCACGAGGCGGACGCATACGGATGAGGCGCTCTTGCGGGGTGGTCAGCGCGCGCATGATCGGGGGTTGGATCACCGGGACCAAGGCCATGTAGGAGTAGGCCGACACGGCGATGGCACCCATCATGCTCGGAGCCAACTTCGAGGAGATGAAGATGGCGGTAGGGCCGTCAGCACCACCGATGATACCGATAGCACCGGCTTCCATGGGGGTGAAACCCAGCAACAGGGCTGTGATGTAAGCCGCGAAGATACCGAACTGCGCGGCTGCGCCGATGAGAATCAGTTTCGGGTTGGAGATCAGGGCCGAGAAATCCGTCATGGCCCCGATGCCGAGGAAGATCAACGGCGGATAGAAACCTTTGACCACACCGAAATAGAGGTAGTTGAGCACGGCGCCGTTCTCATAGACACCCACCTGCAGACCATCGGTGAACGGGATGTTACCGATGATGATACCGAATCCGATGGGCACGAGCAGCAGCGGCTCATATTCCTTGATAATTCCCAAAGCTATGAACACCAAGCCGATGCATATCATGATGATATGCCCCCAGGTGCAGTTTCCGAAACCGGAATAGCTCAGGAATTGCAATAATCCTTCTTTGAAAAACTCTAACATAATCTCAATCTTTTATGATGATGAAATTCATTATTCAAAAACCACGAGCACCTGGCCTTCCATGACGGCGTCGCTCTTGTTGACCTTCACCTCTTTGATCACACCGTCGCGGTCGGCGTCGATGTTGTTCTCCATCTTCATGGCTTCGAGGAGGAGGAGGCGTTGGCCGACCTTCACAGCGTCACCTGGTCTCACGAACACGTCCAGAACGGTGCCGGGCAGCGGTGAGTTGAGTGTGCCGCCACCACCTGAGGGAGCGGCGGGAGCCACTTTCTGCGCGGGAGCGGCTGCTTGGGCCTTCGGCGGCGCGGCCACCGTCACCACAGGTTTCACCACCGTGCGGGGTTTCAGTTCCATATCCAGTTCCACCTTGTAAGGTGCGCCGTTCACGGTCACATCGACCATGTTGTCTTCGATTTCACCGACTTCAACGGCGTATTTATTTCCGTAAATCTTAAAATTATAGGTTTTCATATTCTTTATCTCTGATTTTGGTGATTATCTTCTGGGGTTTCTCTTCATGGTAAGTTCTTTCTGAGCCCACGGCGAGTAGTGTTTGGAGGGCATGTTGATGGTAATGACCTCGCTCTCCTCGTCGTGCATGCTGCCGAAGTGCAGGTGCAAGGCCACGCCGATGGCGGCGATTTCCTCCGCGTTGGCTGCCTCAACCTCCTTGTCGTCAGCAGATTTCACGGCAGCTACGTTTGCTTTTGCCGCTTCTTCTTGTGCTTTGGACTTCTGGGTGGCGCGACGGCTCACGTAGTTGAAGATCTTCAGCATGATGTAGATCATAATCAACGCAGTGAACACCACGGCCATGGAGATGAGTGCCATGCCGATGCCGTAGGGGTCGTCGCGTTTGAGTTTGTCCTGCTTGGAGATTTTTACGCCCGTCTCATTGGAAGATGCCGGCGTGAACTCGCTCAAGAAGTCGAGTTCGCCAGACTGCCGTTTGCCCTGTTTGAAGGCTTTCGGGTCTCGAACTCCGTCTAACACGTAGCCGTAGGTGCGCGTAGTGTCACGCAATTCCACAGGATACTCCACGATGTCGAGCAACTCCTTGCCGTTGGAGCTGATGAGCGCGATGTAGTGCGTTTTTGACTCCGCGGGGGTGAAGTTGGCGTGGTAAGGCCCGTACAGCGGCGAATTGTCCAGATAGAAAATCAGGAAGCTGCGTTGGGGCATATACATTTTCTGGTCCGTAGGAATACGGTACCAGCGGGCTGGGATTTCGCCGCCTTTCTTGCCGGCTCTGGCCAGACCCGTCGTGTCGTCGGTGAGATAACAGCCGGTGATGTTGACCGTGTTGTAGGCGGTGTTGAAGATTTCCACCCACGGCACGTGACGGCCATACTCGTCGGCATAGTTATCCTCGTTCTTGATCATCATCTCGTTGAGGCGCAGGTCGTGTACCGACTGGCCGAAGGAGGCCGTGACGGCAAATAGCGCGACAACGGTGAAGATATATTTGTAAATCGATTTCATAAATCTCTGAATTTATTGGTTTTTTTATTGTAGGGACGCGATTTATCGCGTCCGATTTTCTGATTATTATCGCGTCCGATTATCTGATTATCGCGTCCGAATTTTAATATCGTGTCCGATTCACGGACGCGATGAATCGCGTCCCTACGGGATTGATTACAACGGCAGGTTATCGTGTTTCTTGGCCGGGTTCTCCAGACGCTTGTTACGCAGCGATTCGAGGGCGCGGATCACGCGGAAACGGGTGTTGCGCGGCTCGATGACATCGTCGATGTAACCGTATTGCGCGGCCACGTAAGGGTTGGAGAATTTTTGGCGGTATTCTTCCACTTTCTCGTCAAGGAATTTCTTGCGCTCGCCATCGTCTTCGATCTTCTTCATCTGGGAACCGTAAAGGATTTCCGCTGCACCGCTGCCGCCCATCACGGCGATCTCGGCGGTCGGCCATGCGTAATTCACATCGCCGCGCAGGTGCTTGGAGCTCATGACGCAGTAGGCACCGCCGTAGTTCTTACGCAGGATGACGGTGACTTTCGGCACGGTGCATTCGCCGTAAGCGTAAAGCAGTTTCGCGCCGTGCAGGATGATGCCGCCGTACTCTTGGCCGGTGCCGGGCAGGAAGCCGGGAACGTCAACCAACGTCACCAACGGGATGTTGAAGGCGTCGCAGAAACGGACGAAACGTGCGCCCTTGCGGGAGGCGTTGATGTCCAACACACCGGCCATGCACTTGGGCTGGTTGGCGACGATACCCACGCACATGCCGTTGAAACGGGCGAAACCGACCACGATATTCTGTGCGTATGTGGCGTGCACTTCGAGGAACTTGCCGTCATCGACGATGCCATTGATCACATCCTTCACGTCGTAAGGATGGTTCGGGTTGTCGGGGATGATAGAGTTGAGGCTGTCCTCCAGACGGTTTATTGGGTCTTCCGTCGGCTCGTATGGCGGTTCCTCCATGTTGTTGGAAGGTAAATAGCTGATGAGTTCGCGCAGCAAGGCGATACCCGTCTCCTCATCGGGGACAGAGAACTGCGCCACGCCGGACTTGGTGGAGTGGATGGTTGCGCCGCCGAGTTGCTCGGTGGTCACGTCCTCGCCAGTGACAGTCTTCACAACCTTCGGACCCGTCACGAACATGTAGCTGGAGTTCTGGGCCATCATGATGAAGTCTGTCAATGCGGGGGAATAGACGGCGCCGCCGGCACAAGGGCCGAAGATGGCGGAGATTTGCGGCACCACGCCGGAAGCCAGAATGTTGCGTTGGAAAATCTCGGCATAGCCGGCCAGACTGTTGACACCCTCCTGGATACGGGCGCCGCCGGAGTCGTTGAAGCCGATGACGGGAGCACCGACTTTCATGGCCTGGTCCATCACTTTGCAGATTTTCGCGGCGAAGGTCTCGGAAAGAGAACCGCCGAAAACGGTGAAATCCTGAGAATAGACATACACCAGACGGCCATTCACCGTGCCGTAGCCGGTGACGACGCCATCGGAGAGGAACTTTTCCTTCTCAATGCCGAAATTCACGCAGCGGTGGGTCACGAACATGTCGAACTCCTCAAAGCTGCCTTCGTCGAGGAACATCAGGATGCGCTCCCGCGCGGAATATTTGCCTTTGGCGTGCTGTTTGTCAATCTTGTCTTGACCGCCGCCCAAACGGGCCTTCTCCCTTAAGGACAAAAGCTCGTTGATTTTATCTTGCATTGCCATATTTGATTGGTATTTAGTTTGTTATAAATAATTTTTGAAATAAAATGCACAATATATTACCCTCGCAAAAATACTAAATTTTTCAATGCGGCATTGAATTTTTTTGCGGGATTTTCGGTTTGCGATTCAGGATTTACAATCGGCAGTTATAGTTATAGTTATGGTTATAGTTATGGTTATAGTCAGCCTCCTAAAAAGGCAGACAGTTACCAGCCATAGCTAACAAACAGTTAATAGCTAACAGCTAACACCCCGCCATCCGGAACATCACCACGGCGGCGGCGACGGCGGCGTTGAGGGACTCGGCGGTGTCGCGGCCTTGGGCGGCGGTGGGAATGGTGATGCGGTGGGTGACAGTGCTTGCCACTTCTGCGCTTATGCCGTTCGATTCGTTGCCGATGACCAAAATGTCATTGCGGTTGAATTCGAACCGACGGATATCTTCACCACCGAGGAAGGTGCCGAGGATACGGCGGCAAGTGCTTTCCTGTTTCAGAAACTCAGGAAGTGAACGATAGTGTACGTGTATGTGTGTAAAGGAGCCCATGGTTGCTTGAATGACTTTGGGATTGTAGAATTCCACGCAGTCGGGGGAACATACAATATGCTGGATATCAAACCAATCGGCTGTGCGGATGATGGTGCCGAGATTGCCGGGGTCTGAAATGTGGTCGAGGGCGAGAACGGGCTGTTCAGCGGGGATGTCGGGAAGGAATTGCCGCTGAAGTGCAATTGCAAGCAGCTCCGGCGGAGTTTGCATAGTGCTGATGCGCGACATCTCCTCGGCGGTGACAAGGGTGGGGGAGTGGGAACTTAACCACGCAGCATTGTCCGTCAGGGCGTTTTCAGTGGCGAAAATCTCCTCCACTTCAAAATCGGAAGTACAAAGCATTTCCACGCTCTTGTAACCTTCCACCAAAAAAAGTCCACTCTCGTCACGGAATTTCTTGGTGTGTAATTTACGGATTTGGGATATGCGGTTTTTGCTGATCATGTAATGGTTATAGGTTATGGGTTATAGAGGCAGGTGGTAGAGACGCAAAATATTGCGTCTCTACATCG
>JAEEGJ010006291.1_pt1 | contig 35822 bp, 25 predicted proteins | sample 8958761 | NCBI WGS metagenome assembly JAEEGJ01 (sample SAMN16246546, study PRJNA631951) | gut metagenome | biome: gut microbiome; feature: rumen; material: RS-attached | host: Bos | place: Iran: Karaj | collected 2018-10
CTCTATTATAGTATTTTTATATTCCAAAAACCAATACAAAATACACGCAGGCCTATAATAAAATACTAGATTAGGGTCATATGAAGATTAATATTGTTCAATCCGCTTCGGGCAAGGCCAATGCCAGTGCCCTCTTTTTTGTAAAAAAGTCCGTCCAGTTTTCTGACGTGCTTTCAGAAAACGCTGAAAAACAAGTAGAATCCGTCTTGAACGGCATGGAAGACGGACCGTTCGAAGATCTCGAATATTTGGAAATAGACAACCAACCTACGATTTTTGTGGATGCGGCTAAGGAACGCGGGCTCTCTGCCCTCGACCACTTGCGCATGGCAGCCTACCGTTTGGCAAAAAAAGCGAGCAAGCGCCAAATTCCGATGGTTTCTATCATGCTGGCCGATGCCGCACCTGAACAGTTCAAGAGCATTTTGCATGGCCTGTCCTACGCAGATTATAAGTTTGACGCCTACAAGAGCAAGCAAAAGAGCGCGTTCCAGGTCACGTTTGAAATTGTCGCCGGCGAACAGGCAAGTGAATTTAAGAAGATTGCCAAGGATGTGGCCGTAGAACAGAAAGCGATTGTTCTTGCAAAAAATCTCATCAACACGAGTTCCAGCGACCTCACGCCTGCTGAGTTTGTCGAAAACGCGAACACCATCGCTAAATATACGCCGGGTCTTTCTATTAAAGTCCGCAACATGAAGCAACTTGAAAAAGAAGGTTTCATGGGACTTGTGACTGTTGGCAAGGGCAGTTCTCACGAGCCGTTTATGATTACGCTCAGCTACGACGGAACAAAATCTGCCCGTGGGACAAAGACGAAGGATGCGAATGCTCGCAGTTCCAGCGACCACCTGGTTCTTGTCGGCAAGGGCCTCACGTTTGACACGGGCGGTCTCTGCCTCAAGCCGCCTAAATCCATGCCCGAAATGATAAGCGACATGAGCGGCGCAGCGACTGTGCTTGCCGCTATCCAGGCTATTGCGACTTTGGAACTCCCCATCAAGGTGAGCGCCGTCTGCTGCCTCGCCGAAAATGCCATTGGCAACAAGTCCGTTTTGCCGGGCGACATCTTCAAAGCGAAAAACGGGAAGACCGTCATGGTTGATAATACGGACGCCGAAGGACGCCTTGTGCTTAGCGACGGACTTGCCGAAGCTGGCCTCATCGGTGCAACGCACATCGTCGATATCGCGACGCTCACGGGCGCCATGGTTCGGGCGTTGGGCTATGCCGTTGCCGGATTCTTCAGCAACGATGACGACCTTGGCCTCAAGGTTATCAACTGCGGTGAAGCCTGCTGCGAAAAATTCTGGAGCATGCCGCTCGAAGAGGAATACGCCGATGCGTTGAAAGGCAATTTCGCTGACCTCAAAAATACGGGGAGCGATGCCGGAGCCATTGCCGCCGCGTTATTCTTGCAAGAATTCGTGCCCGAAAATACGGCCTGGGCTCACTGGGATATCGCAGGCACAGCGTTTGTCAGCAAATCTTGGAAATACACGGAATTCGGCGCTACCGGATTCGGCGTGCAGACACTCATCGAACTCGCTAGGGAAATGAGCGCTTAACTGCGCCATCTGCGCAAACGGATAATCGTCGCAATTGTAGCCCCGATCAGGCACATGAACATGTCCGTTTGCGTGTCCCAAATATAGCCCTGCGTACCCAGGAACGCTTCCGTATCCGTCGGGTTGCTCAATGACGCAAGCCATTCGATAATTTCGTACAAAGCAGAAACGGCCTCGGCGACGCAAACCGACAAAAAGCCCGTCCAGCCTGCGGTCCTGAGCGGAGTCGTACGACGTAAAAGCTCTATCATCAAAAGCGCTGGCGTAACACCCTGCATAAAGTGCCCGATTTTGTCGTAATTGTTGCGTGTCCAGCCGAACCAGTCCTGCATCCAGAAACCGAGCGGGACTTTTGCATACGAGTAATGCGCCCCCACCAAAAGAACCGCCATGTGCAGCGCGATTACGACGTAAAGGAACGTCGGCATCCTGAATTTGTTGTATGTAAGCACAAGGATTACGAGACCGACAAGCGCCGGTGACGCTTCCAGGATCCAGGTCAGGTAGGTATCCTCTACTCCGATGACAGACCAAAGGGTCGTGAGGAGCACAAGCGCGAGCAATAGCAAATGAGATTTTGGAACTTGATTCATAATGATATAATTTAGAAATGATATTTTCGAATTAAATTACAAAATAAGGAATAATGTTTTTTATGTTCACTTCACAGTCACAACAGATTTAAGGTAAACGCAAAGCGGTGTGCCTTGTAGTCAATGTCGTAGCTGTACCTGAATTCGGCACCCAAATGCCACTTAAAGCCCGTTTTATACATAAAATAGGTGCCACCACCGAACTCAAAATAATAAATAGCAACACCAAAAGCTTCGCCACAATCTCCATCAACGGCTTTGCAGCCTGCATAGCTCGATGTGCGAGAGGCAAACTGAAATAAGCCTAAATGCAATTTTTCTGTTGGCGAAATCTGTTCCATTACACTTATACCACCAGCACCAAGCGAGCCCCATCCCATTATACCAAAATGGTCAAAAGCAACACCTAACGAGACAAAAGGCGTGAAAAACTGGAAGCCGCCTCCAATTGCAAAATGGTTTATAAAACGATAGACAGGAACAGTGACATCAATTAAAACTTCATCCTTGACTCCATAATCGTCTTTGTTGATAGAGTCTTTTGTCGCCTTTACCGGCTCGTCCGAATTTGAAGTGAACCCCCGCATCCCCGTTACAGATATCCCAAACACGGTCTTAGACGAATCGTTTACGCTCTGGTAGGCTTCCATAAACGCGCCCGCAGAAAGCGGCCGCATCGAGCAGCTCGACAACAAAGCGAGAGAGATTCCCAATAACAGAATTATCAGCCGTTTAAACTTCATGTTTTAAATATAATCAAAGTCCATGCTAACTAATCAAGCTGAGTACAAGAGACAGTTGATTGGCTTTATAGGTAAGATTACGGCTGTAGCGAAGTTCTATGCCCAAAGCATTCTCCTGCAAGGGAATAGTCACGTATCCCCCACCACCGCATTCATAATAATAGAAGACGGAAGGCCAATTCGCCGGGAAACCGCTGCCATGCTCCGTATAGGCCGCCGCCGTACGCGAAAAATGCTGTGTCAACCCGATTTTTTTCCCATTGCTCAAATCAAATTGCTCTGCAAAACTTACTCCAAAGCCCATGTTGTTTTCAAAAAGGTCACTTTCCATATCATTCGGTTCATCGAATAGGCTCATCAACGGGAATATATTTGACCATGCTATAGCACCAAAATGCTCCGAAGCAAAACCGATATAAGCATAAGGATTCAATAATTGCAAACCAAAACCATACGCAAAATAGCCATACCTATAGCCATTCTGCACGGCCACATTCACATTCCATTCTTTGTTTATTTCATAGGGATTCTCTTTAAGATTAACCAAACCGATAAGGCTTGCGCCGCCCACACCTTTCGAAGTAGAAGAATCCTGAGAAGCCTCCTGCTTTTTCTCCGTCATCATAAATATTGCCGCAGAAGGCGGTCGGGTTGCACACCCTGCCAACCAGACGAGAGAGAGGCTCAACAACAGAATTTTCAACCGATTAAACTTCACGCCCTAAATATAAATACAAATAAAAGAAAAAGTCCGCTTCACAAGAAGCGGACCTTTAAATTTCAGGTCTGGATCCTTCGCGACCTGCGGTCGCTCAGGATGACATTGGGTTTATTAACCCAATGTCACTTCGACCTTGTGCACACCCTTCGTAAAGACCGGTGCAACGTTGGAATCGATTTCCTTGCCGTCAACAACCATCTTTGCCACGCCCTTGCAGACATGGTTCGGGTTCTTCACGGTAATCTGGTAGGTTGCACCGCGGAACTTACGGGTAGCTTCGAAGCCGTCCCATGCGCTCGGGATGCAAGGATCAACGACGAGACCGTCGAAGCTTGCACGGATACCGATGATGAACTGCGTTGCAGCCTGGTATGTCCAGGAACTCGTACCGGAGAGCCATGCGTTACGGCCCATACCGAACTGCTTGTGCTCGTCACCGAGGATGTTCTGCGGATAGCAATACGGTTCAGATTCGAAGATGTCGAGGATGCCGTTCTTGGAAGCCGGGTTGATCTGGCAGTAGTATTCGAAAGCCTTGTCGCCACGGCCAAGGATCGTTTCGGCAATCATCACCCACGGGTTCGTGTGGAGGAAGATACCGCCGTTTTCCTTTGCTCCAGGAGGATAGGTGGAGATGCCACCGACAGCCGGTTCAAAGCCACGGTAACCCGGAGTAGAGCTCTTCACGCCATACTTGGTGTTGAGGAGTTTGTTCAAGCTGTCCATGCCTTGCACAGCGCGGTCGCCGAATGCAATGCCGGAGATGACTGGCCAAGACTGACCGTTGCAGTAAATCTTGCCGTACTTGGCAGAGGAAACACCGTAGCCGTTGCCGTCCTTGTCGAACCAACGAGTCCACCACTTGCCGTCCCAAGCGCTGTCGTTGAATGCCTTCTTGACATCTTCGTACCAGCCCTTGTACATTTCGACAGCTTCCTTGTCGCCGAGAGCTTCTTCAATGCCCATCATTTCGAGCAAAGCCTTTGCGTACAAAGCAGTGTTGAACGTAGATTCTGCACCGAGCGGGAGGTTCATGCAGTCGTTCCAGTCAGCAAAGCCGAGGAGCGGAAGACCGTGCTTGCCGAGGTGTTCACGAGAGAACTTGAGAGAACGCTTCAAGTGTTCGAGGACAGTGCCCTTTTCACGCTGAGCGCGCTTCTTGCCAGCTTCGTAGAACGGAATTTCCTCGTTGAGGAGTTCCATCTTGCCAGTTTCTCTGAGGTAGTTCGCAACAGTGAGGACAATCCAGAGGTGGTCATCGCCGTACCAGTCTGCGTAAGCCGGGTTGCCGTTTTCGTCGAGCACGCCCTTCTTTTCGCGGGAGTCACCGGCGTTAGCTTCGTTGCCGTTATCTTCTTCGAGGGCAAGCGGAGCGTACTGGTGCATGGCGTTACCTTCCGGACGCTGCACGGAGAGGAGGTTCTTCGTAAGAACGAGAGCTTCTTCCGGCATGTGGCTCATGACGCCCATGAGGTCCTGGCTGGAGTCACGGTAACCGATACCGCGGCTGGTGCCGTAGCCCAACTGGTAGAGGGACAGGTAGCGGCTCCAGTTCTTCGTGGTGTGGCACTGACGCGGGTTGTGCACGTTCACCATGGAGTTGAATGCAGCATCCGGAGTGTTCACCTGGATTGTAGAGAGGTAGTTTTCCCAGAACTTTGCGAGTTCTTCGAAAGCCTTATCGACGTTCTTCAAGTCGCGGTACTTCTTGATAGCCTTGGCTGCAACCTTGAGGCTCTGTTCCTGACCGAGCTGGGTGCAGGTACGGAACGTCTTCTTGGCAGCAATCTTGCCAGCGTGGATCATGAGAGCGGCAATGTTGTCGCCACGGTCGCATTCGCTGTTGGCAAGTTCCTTGTTCTGGAGGCTGAGCGGATTGGCCCAGGAACCCATTTCGTTCTGGCCGAGGAACACGCGGCGGTCGCCATCGAAGCTACCGACCTTGCAGTCTGCAGTAACGTAGTTCACGGCGTAGTCGCGCTTCATGTAAGCGTACTGTTCCAAAACAACGTGGCCGTCCTTTTCCCAGTGGCCCTTGAGTGTCATGGTCTGCGGAACCCAGTCGGCGTTCGTGAGCTGCTTTTCAGCTTCGAAGTGGCTGAATTCATAAACCGGGATAATGTCCACTTCCTTGGCACCACCGGCGATGTTCGTCACCTGGATGTCCTGGAGGAGAGTGTTGGAGCCCGTCGGAACGAAAATCGTGACCTGCACGCGGAGACCGAAAGCTTCGGCAATCCAGCGCATGTAGGAAAGGCCCACGTGGCATTCCCACTTGTCAAGCTTGACGAGTGTCGGAACGTAGAACGGGGAGAAAATCTTGTAGTTCTTGCCATCCTTGATACGGATGTAAATAGTGCTGGCCTTGAAGTCAGAGCACGGCATCTGTGCAATGTACTTGGTGATACGGTTGAGAGCCGGGTCGCCTTTGCAAACGAGAGTGCCGCCGGTCGTATCGACGATACCGCCGAAGTTAAGTGTACCGACGTAGTTGCACCACTTGATCGGGGTTGCCGGGGTGGTGAGCACGTATTCTTTTGCAGCGTCATCAAAGTAGCCATACTTCGGGGCAGCAGCCTTTGCGGGCTTTTTTGCCGGGGCCTTCTTTGCAGCGCTCTTCTTCACTTGTTTTGTAGCCATTGTATCTCCGTTAGAGAGGGGGTTGTGTTTAAATTCGGAATTGGGAATTCGAAATTTGGAATTCGGAATTATCCTTTAAACTTTTGCGAGGGTAAATATAGTTTTTTATTTCGTCATTCTGAGCGAAGAATCCAGTCAAAGAACGCACTGAATCCTTCCACCTACGGTGTCAGGATGACGAGCATTCGTCTAAAAACTACTCATCAAACTTTTCGAAATCGCGGTTACCGAAGTTGATGTAGAAGTATCCGCCGAGTTTCTTGCTGCGGACCGGGTCGCGCAGAATACCGATTGCGGCACGCACGTATTTGAGTTCCACCAAGATGTGGTCGCGGCTCATGCAGTTGAGGAACGGGCCTTCGGGGTAAAGGGTCGGTCGCGGTTCTTCGGCAATCATCTTTTCGAGGTTCTCGATTTCTTGGACTAAACGCCGTTCATGGACTTCCAGCGTACGTATAATTTCTTTGTTTTCGGCTCCGTAGAGAAACGCAAAACCAAGTGTGCGCGGATCGTCGTTGAAGCCTGTCAAATGTTTTAGTACTTCCTTGCGTAGCACTTCCCTGCCCTTGTCGGTGATGTTGAACACCATGCGTTCCGGACGGTTTCCGTCACGTTCGGCATGCCCGACAATGCATCCGTTTTTTTCAAGCGTAATCAATCTATTGTAGACAGTCGATGTGCTAATCTTAGCCCAGCGGTCGAGTTCGCGGTCACGGATTTCCGTGATAATGTCATATCCGCTGCGTTCGTGCTCCAGGATGAGTCCAAGTAATACAAGATCGTAACGATTCATTTAAATTCCTTGATTTTGATTATTCCAAGTTGGAATATATGTCTAAGAGAAAAACTACATTATTTTCAAAAAAAAGAAAAATCGTCATAAAAAAATCGGAAAAAAATGCTTTACATCACAAAAGGGTTCTTTTCAGTTTAAAAAAGAAACGGTTTTAAATAATAGTTTATATTTCTGTTGAACTTTTTCCGGATAGTAGCAGGGAAATGATTCGAGTTCCAAATGGTTAAAAACAAGAACATACGTTTAAAGTATTCCATCATAAGATTCGCCCCGCTGATTCTTGTCGCTTATTTTATCATTGAGGCTTTTGCGGCTTTTCAGCAAGAAGACAAAAAAGCGGTCATCACGCGCAATAAGGATTACATCAAAGATATCACTAATGCCATGGCCGACAAGTTGGACGATATTTTTTCGAATTCTCTAAAGTCCATCGAGGCTATAGCCAAGCTGAGTTCGAGTGATCTTCGTGAAGGGCAGTTGAATACGGTTTATCTTGTTGAACTTGAAAAGATAGTTCAGTTCGACCATCTCCAGTTTACAGACAAAGAGGGAATTACACAGACTTCGTCCGGCGAAAAAATCAATTCCGGCGGCAAATGGTTCTATACGGACGGCATGAAAGGGAACAGCGGAATTTTTGTCGTCATGCCGACCAAGACTTCCATGGCGATGGTCGTTTTTTATGCTCCGATTATTTCTAAAGGAAATATTGTAGGCGTACTCTCATCTACATTCGAAGAGAACACAATCAAAAGGCTACTTGAATACAAGGTCTATGGAGCAAGCGCATCCGCCGGTATCGTGAATACGGAAGGCCGAACGGTGATTCCGCTTATTTCGTTGGATATAAAACAATCTGCAGTTCAAGGACAATTCAGGGATAACTTCAAAAGCGTTCTCTACACATCGATGTTCGATGCAGAAAACAGGAACAAGATTATCAATGCTTACACGACGCTTTCGCCGACCAATTTTAAGTTCAACGGATCCATCGACGACATTCAAGGTTACATGGCTCCGCTCCATACGGTTCCGCTGAGCGTTTATTCGATATTCCCGTCCGAGGCGGCTCAGAGTCTATATTCCATGGGCATTCAGGCTGGCCGTACTTTGCAGTTCCTGCTCATCCTCATTTTTTTCGGGTATATCGCTTACCTCGTATTTGTTCAGTTCTTAATGATGCGTAGCGAGGCTCGCCAGAACAGGATTGCTGGCTATATCGCCAAGGCGGAAAACGCCATTGCCAAGGCGATTGTTCTCGTCGATGCCGAAAAGCAGACTTTCCAGGATTTCTCTTCGATTCCGTTGCCGTTCCCAAAACAAGGCACGATTGACGACATGGAAAACGGATTCATCAAGAATCTGGACGACCAGCAAAATGGGTTGGATTTTAAGTATTTCTTTGAAGAAATTATCAAGGGGCGGCAAGTCGCGAAAGACATTCCGAGTGTCGTGTTCAGCGGACCAGGACCAAGGGACGAAACCCAATACATCACCATGGTGTATATCCCAGTCGAAATCAAGAAGAACATTGTCCAGAAGGGTGTTATTCTTTTCCGAAACATCACAACAGAAAAGTCCAAGGAAATCGAGGCCAACCGCAGGCTCTCGCTTGCCTTGTCGGCCGCTCGCGAAGCGAACAATGCCAAGACGGCGTTCCTCTTCAACATGTCGCATGACATCCGAACTCCGATGAATGCCGTGACTGGCTTTACCGCCATGGCCAAAAAGCATATCGACAATCCGGAAATGGTCAATCGTTACCTGGACAAGATTGATATTGCAGGCCGCCAGCTTTTGTCGTTGGTGAACCAAGTTCTTGAAATGTCCCGCATCGAATCCGGAAAGATTATTCTTAGCGAGCAGAAGTGCGATTTGGAAAACCTCATCATGGCGCTATCGACCACTTACGGTTCCCATGCGGAATCGAAGGGGATTACGTTTGTCGCGACCATCTCGAACGTCGAACACAAGTTCGTATCTATTGACTGCGACCGCGTCAACCAGATTGCGGCGAACATCATCGGGAATGCTATCAAATACACGAACGCAGACGGTTCAATCACGTGTTCCCTCAAGGAACACCCCTACAACCGCGAAGGCTACAGCATTTACGCCTTGACCGTAGAAGATACGGGCATCGGCATGAGTCCGGATTTTCTGGAACATATTTTTGACGAGTTTACTCGCGAAAGTTCTACCACCGTCAGTCGAATCCAGGGAACCGGGCTTGGCATGACGATTGTGAAAAAGCTGACGGAACTCATGGGCGGTAACATAAAAATCGAATCGGAAAAAGGCAAAGGCACAAAGATTACCGTGTTCATCCCCATGAAGTGGTGCGATGATTTCAAACAGGAAGATCCGGTCGAGGATCAATCGTCTTCGGCGTCGCTAAAGGGCATGAGGGTCCTGCTTGTGGACGACAACGAAATGAACCGGGAAATCGCCGAAGAAATCTTGACGGAAAAAGGTGTCGTCGTCGATACTGCAAATGACGGTGATGTCGCCGTTGAAAAAATCGTCAATTCCGCTCCCGGCACTTATGAACTTGTACTGATGGACATCCAGATGCCGCGAATGAACGGCTACGATGCCACTAGGACGATTCGTGGTCTGCCTGCTCCACGCAAGGCCAACATCCCGATTGTCGCCATGACGGCGAATGCATTCGAAGAAGACAAGAAAAACGCCTTGCTGGCCGGTATGGACGGTCATCTCGCAAAGCCTATCGATTACGAAAAACTCATTCAAACATTGATAAAATTCCGATCGAAGTGACAGAGTTTCAATATTTTTTTTATAATAGGGATTGAAAGACAAGGAGATATTATGAAAACCAAATTCTCACGCATTACATCCATCGTTCTCGCAGCCATTTTTGCGCTTGCAGTTACGTCTTTTACGGGCTGCTCGTTGATGAAAAAAATCCAGGCGGCCAAAATTCTCATCAAGACTAAGTTTGAATACAAGGACCTGACTTTCGACTCTGTCGTTATCGATCCGCCGATTCTCGAACTCGTTGACAAGGGACTTCAGGGATTCATTCCGAATCCGGATGCCGTTAAATTGGTGACGGACTTGGCCAAGGGCATCATCAACTCCCAGTTGGGTTCTGCAAACTTTGACGTTTACCTGAACGCAAACAATGGCGGCAAGGACACGCTGTGGATTAACGAGTTGAAAATCGAATTGAAGTTCGATACTCTTATCACTCTCCCGCTTACCTTGAAGGATTCCATGGTCCTTGCTCCGGGCGACAACGACATGCACTTGAACGCCGCATTCCCGATTGACATGCGCATCTTCAAGCTCAACGAAGTCAAGTTCTACGCTATTGCCGGTTATCTTGACGTATCGCTTGAAGCGGGTGGCAAATCTGTTTCCCAGGACGTGGAAATCAGACGTGATGTCGATTCCGAAGATGTCTTGAAGCTCGAAACTGCTGTTCGCGACAGACTCACGAAGCGTCTTGTTGACCAATGGGTTGGCAAGCTCGGTAAAATGATTCTTAAATAATATAGACATGGCAAAACGCAACTTTGTTCCGGACGATTTGAATCCGGATGATGAAAAAGCTATTTCGAAATTGTACCGTTCGCTTTTACAGCGAGAAATTCCTGTAAACGTGGACAAGCTCCGCCAGTGGATTATGGACTGGAGCGAAGTTGAATCGGTTCTTGGTGAAGTGAGTTCACGGCGCTATGTCGCCATGACTTGCGACACCCGTGACGAGCAGGCTGCAAAGGCCTATGCTGATTTTGTCGAAAAAATCCAGCCATTGATGATTGAGTACGACGACAAGCTGAACCGCAAGCTGATGGCTCATCCGTCCAAGGACGCTCTCAAAAGCGAATTTGGCGAATGGCTTAAAGGCGTGCAGGTTTCCTTGGACTTGTTCTCCCCCGACAATATTCCGCTTGAAACCGAAGAGAACAAGGAAATTCAGGCGTACCAGAAGATTACGGGTGGCATGAGCGTCGAATTCGACGGCGAAGTCAAGACCATGCAGCAATTAAGCGCTTACATGGAAAAGACGGACCGTGCCCTTCGTGAACGTGCATGGCGAGCCATGTGGGAACGCCGCCTCAAGGACAAGGAAGCGCTCGACAACTCTTACGACAAGCTTTTCGCCATCCGCAAGCAGATTGCGAAGAATGCTCATTGCAGGGATTTTATCAATTACATATTCCTTGCAAAGCATCGCTTTGATTACACGCCTACCGACTGCGAAAATTTCCATGAAAGCATCGAGAAACTCGTACTCCCGTTGCAGAAAGAAATGTACAAGCGTCGTGCCCAAAAGATGGGGCTCGACAAGTTGCGCCCGTGGGACTTGGATGTCGATCCGCTTAGCAGGCCGCCTCTCAAGCCTTACCAAAGCGGCGAAGAACTGATTGAAAAAACTGATTGCATTTTTGAAAGCATCCATTCGCAGGCTGGCAAATGGGCCCGCGAGATGCAGACGAAAAAGCTCATCGACCCGGATAGCAGGCTCGGCAAGGCTCCTGGCGGATACCAGATCGGTTTTGACGAAAGCCGCCTCCCCTTCATCTTCATGAATTCCGCGAATACGGACCGCGACATCTACACGTTGCTGCATGAATCCGGACATTCGTTCCATCAGTTTGCGCTTGCGAACCAGCCGATTTTCGCCTACCGCGATGTGCCGGCTGAATTTGCCGAAGTCGCGAGCATGAGCATGGAACTTATTGGCATGTCGAACTTGAAGCCGTTCTACGGAGACGACCGCGAAGCCATTGTGCGTAGCACCGAAGGCGAACTCGCCGACGTGATTTGGCTGTTCCCGTGGGTTGCAAGCATCGACAGTTTCCAGCATCGCCTTTACAACTTCCCGGAGCATACCGCCGAAGACCGCAGCGACATCTGGACCGAAATCATGGACCGCTACGACGCTGGCGTCGATTACAGCGGGCTTGAAGCTGTGCGCAGGAACCTGTGGCAAAAGCAGCTCCACCTGTTCGAATGCCCGTTCTATTACATTGAATACGGCATCGCGCAGATTGGCGCTCTGCAGGTCTGGGCGAATTTCAAGAAGGATCCGCAAAAGGCAATCGACGACTTGTTCAAGGCCGAAAGCCTGGGCAGCAGCCGGCCGATACCGGAACTCTTCGCTACGGCAAACATCAAGTTCGATTTCACTCCGAAAACGCTTGAACCGCTGATGCAAGTCGTGTGGGATGAACTGAGCAGGTTGTAGAATCTTCCAATTTTTTTATCAAAAAAGCGCCTTATGGCTTGACAAACGAAATAAAAAAAGTTATAATTGGCGCACATCCTAATGGAGGGATGGCCGAGTGGTTGAAGGCGCACGCTTGGAAAGCGTGTTTACCTTACGGTAACGAGGGTTCGAATCCCTCTCCCTCTTCTAAAAATTTCTCGAGGTACCTAATGGCTGAGTCTCAAAGAGTATATCTTGATGATATCTATGCTAGCGAAGAATGCCAAGGCTCGGTTTTCCGTGCCGTTGTCATGATGGCCCATGAAGCCCGCTTCATCAATAATCAGTCCAAACAGGGGTATATCCAGCTTACGCAAAAGCCCACCACCATCGCTATGAACCGTTTTAAGGAACATAAACTCACGATGGTCGAAAAGGGTGTTAACGACGTGACGGAAGATGCAGTAAAGGCTGCAGCAGCCGTTGAAGTCGCTCCGACTGCCGAAGCTGTTGCCGAAGCAAGCGACGCCGCTGCCGACGCATTCTAATCTTCGAAAAAAGAATTAAAAGAGACCGCTCTAAAAGCGGTCTTTTTTGCATTTAACAGGAATTGGCAAAGCAAGCGCTAAGCTCTAGATTACTGTGTAGATTACTGCGCCGCCATGCCCCTATTAACAACTTGCTAGCAACTGACTTGGCTTTCCCGGTATTCGCCGCCGAACGCATGCCCGCTCACGGAAAGTATTGGCGGGAACTGGATGCGCTTGGCGAGTGCGAGCCCCTTGAACCTGCGGTACCAGTGGCGCATGTCTTCAAGTACGGCCTCGGTTGTTGGCAAGTGCTTCTTGAAGTATGCCGCATCGACGCCAAGAGTTTCGCAGAGCGTTCCTTCCATCGCAAGCTTTTCTGTAAATTCGAGGCTGACGCATTTTTCGACCCACATCGCAAACAGCTTATCGTGGTACGGGTAAAGAATCGGGTCGCCCTTGCCTTCATCGACGTTCATCGCTTCGCTGAGTTCGGCGCTTGCCGGGATTTCTATCGATGCCGCCGGGATGATTTCCTTGTCGCGGTTGATGTAACGGGCTAGCGCATAGACTTGAGTTTTCCACAAGTCACCGAGCGCGCACATCACGCCACAGGTGTCCCCGTACAAAGTGCAGTAGCCGACCATCGCTTCGCTCTTGTTGCCGTTGCAAGTGACGCCAGCACCGACAACCGATGCCACAGTCGAAAGGATGGACGATGAACGTGTCCTCGCCTGCAGGTTCTCGTGGTTGATACCCACAACTTTCATAACCGTGTCGTTACGCACAAAAGAGCAACGTTCGAGCGTATGGCAAACCGATTCCAGAATCTCGGAAATTGGGGCGACCATGTAAGGCGTACCCAAGTTCTCGGCCAAATCACGAGCTGCATTCTTCGTCGTGTCGGAATTGAAACGCGTCGGCATGTTGACAAGGAACACGTTCTCCGGCCCAATCGCTTCGGCGTAAAGAGCTGCTGAAACCGCGCTGTCAATGCCGCCGCTGGCACCAATCACCATGCGCGAAATATGGAACATCTTCAGGTTTTCGCGAATCATGAATACGAGCGCATCATGAATCTCTGCAATCTCGTTTGTGTAAGGCTTTGCTGATTCCGCATAAACTTGCACCTGGCCATCGACAAGTTCAACGACCGCTTCGGCTTCGCAGAAGAGCGGCATTTCATAAACGATCTTGCCATCGCAATCGAATATTCGGCTGCCGCCAGCAAGTGCGTAAATGTTCTTACCGGTATTGTCGGTCCCGACACCATTCAAACAAATGACCGGCATGGCGCAATCTTTTGCCAAGTGCGAAAGTTCCTTGTTCTCGGTTTCGCGACGTCCGACCACATAAAAATCCGACCCGTGCGTCACGTGGGCCACGTTCAAGAGCGGTGTATCGTCGAGCACGTCACCGCACAAGAAAAACGGCATGTTGCCCGCAAACTTGCGGATTTCGGCCCAATCTACAGGGAGCGTCTTGTTAGAAGGGCCTGTCAAAGCATTTCGTGGAAACACAACGCAATCGACTTCGGCTGCCTTTGCCCGCTCGAAAGCCGATTTCATTGTTTGCATATTCGCCGAGACGTTTCCCGGCAAAATCTTCATCTGTACCACATAAAGTTTCATTTAATTATCCTCGGTACAAGAAAATAAAAAAATGCACCGCCCATGAGCGATGCATTTCTTTTAAAGTTACCGGTAAACCTATTCGTACTGCGGAGCTTCGAAAGAGGTTGGGATCTTCGGCGTATCCGTGTCGTTATGGATGAACGAGAATCCGCTAATCTTGTTGGTTTCGCGGTCGATCGGTCCCGTCTGGAGCTGCCCATGGATGCTTGATGTGCACTTGTCCGGATGCAGGCACCCCTTATTGCGCATCATCATGTGGTAACCGTAAATTTCCCAGACGCCATTCTTGGCTTCAACATTTTTTTGGCCTTCAAAACCGGAAATTTGGAAAGTACCATCAGCCTTGAGTGTAAATTCCCAATCTATACCATCTCTTGAACCTTGCCATTCACCGACAAAATCGCTAGCCTTTTCGTAAGCATATTCGGTGGTTTCGACCTTGCAGCTCATGTTCTTGCTATCCGACGCAATGGTATTGTCCGTTCCGACAGAATAAGTGTACATCGAATAAACCGGCTGGCTGTAATATGCCGGGCGCATCAACAGCGTGCTGCGCTGGATATCGTAATGACCGCCGATCCAGTAGGCAACTTTATCGCCAACGCCATTTTCAAGGATATACGAATTGTCGAAGAACGTGAACGTCCTAGTCGTATCGCCATCGGTACATTTATAGATTTTGTTCTTAAGGTCTTCGGCCTTGGAAAGCTTGTCCTTCTGAACAGCGACGCTAGCCTTTACAGCTTCGCTATATTCGTTCGAGTCGTCGACTGCATATTTGACCGTGCCGTCCTTGTCAACGATGAACGAAATCGTAAACCCGTCAGAAAGCTTATTCTTAACGGCTTTGGCAGCATCGGTTTCGGAATATTGAATGCCCACGTTGCCATCGACAAATTTCACTTTGCCATCAGCAAAGTCCGTATAAGTAACGACCCAAAGTTCATCCGGGATGCGGAGTGCTACAATACCTTGTTTGCTACCGGTCGAGAGATAGACCGTATGGCCGAACAACTTGAGTTCCACATTCTTTTCGAGGTCTGCAAGCTTTGCTGCACGGCCTTCACTTGAAGTCGCAGAAGATTTCGGAGCTTCTGCGCTAGAAGAGGATGTCGGGGTTTCCTTGACAGACGAAGAAGACTTGTCATCGGCTTTTGAAGACGAACTCTTGTCGTCTTTGGCTACGCTAGAAGAGGATTCGTCCTTGGACGCAGAAGACTTCGGGGTATCCTTGGCCGAGCTGGAAGATGTATCGTCATCGGAAGCGGAAGACTTTGGTTTGTCCTTCGAATCGGAAGATTTCTTGTCGTCCTTTTTAGAAGAGGAGGACTTGTTGTCGGACTTCTTGGAAGAGGAAGATTCGATGTCATCGCATTCGTCCTCATCGCACTCATCGTCTTCGGAAGAAGACGAAATTTCTTGAGGATCTTTCTTAGGTGAAGATGGACTGTCGTCGTCACCGCAAGCTGCGAAGAGGAATGCGGAGGACACTAAAAGAGCAAGTAATTTTTTCTTATTCATATCTAATAATATAATTTATTTAGTCCATTTTAGACCAACAAATTTTTACATATTATATGGGAAAAATGCAAAAAACGCACGAATTTTGCAGAAATGTATTATATGGAGATAATTACCCAAACGGGTTGCCTGGGTGGTAATCGAGGTCGCGCTCGGCTTCTTCGATGGACGGGGCGGCATCGTACAAAAAGCCTGCCAAAGCCTGCTCGGCAGACACACGCTCCCCGCCAATCCAGTTTTTCAGGACAGCCAACTTTCGAGAAATCCACCACGGCAGCGGGACCATCAGGTGGCGCTTTCCAGCGGCAGCCAGCACGTGCAAGGCCATCTCCGCCATCGTCATTACGGTCGAACCTGCGAGAGCATAAGTCTTCCCCACTGCACTTGGCATAAGCCCAGCCACCGCAATACCCTTGACCAAGTCCTCGCTGCGGACAGGGCGCTTCAAGCATTTGCCGCCACCCGGCATGAAATAAATCGGGAACCGTTTCACGTAATCGCGGAACATGTTGAACTCGACACCGCCCCCATCGCCAATCACGAGCGTCGGGCGCACAATCGTCCAGTCGAGCCCGGACGCCTGCACCAGAGCCTCCCCCTTCTTTTTGCTTTCGCCATACGGCGTGAGCACCGGGTACGTCACGGAAATGCTAGAAACATAGAGGAAACGGCGAACACCTGCAAGCTTGCTTGCCTTGAGCACGTTCCGCGTACCTTCGGTATTCACGTGCTCGAACGCTCCGCGCTTTGTCGATAAAAGAATTGCCGCCAAATGATAGACGACATCGACCCCTTCGAACGCCATTTGGATAGATTCAAAATCGGTCACGTCGCCGTAACGGACGTCCACCTCGCTTGGCAAGGACTTCGCCAAAGAATCGCCCGGAAGCGTCAAGACGCGGACACACACGTTCCGTGCTATGAGTTCCCGGCACAACGCCTTCCCTACGACGCCGGCGCCACCCGTCAAAAGAGCTATCATGCTAGGCTTCCAGCATATAACGGATATCCTGGACGCGCCTTGCGAGTGACGCATCCTTCTCCATTTGCTTTTTTAGGGAATTTATGGCGGCGATTACAGTGGCATAGTCCCTACAGAACATCGCGCCGATATTCTGCAACGAATCCGTCGTGAGCTCGCGGCAAAGGTACATCGCCACCTTGCGCGGCGTAGAAATCGCGGCAGACTGGCGCTTGGACGAGAGCTCGCAAACCTCGAGGTGGTATTCCAGCGCGACCGCTTCGGCAATGTTCTTAGCTGTGAGTTCCATGTGGCCGCCATGTTTCGACGGCGCAACAAGACGCTTGACGCTGTTCAAGTTCAAGTCTGCCTTGCAGAACATATTCATCGCGCCCAGGAAATTCAGGAGCCCTTCAATCAGACGCACGTTCTTGCGCGGCGGCATCGAAAGGTAGCGGCAGATTTCTTCGCGGTCGGCCTTCGCAAATGGCAAATTCTCGGACTTTTTGCTGATCAAGTTCATGCGTGTCGCAAGGTCCGGTTCGTCGATACCCACGGCCACGCAAGATGCGAGCGGCGCAAGTAGCTTCTTGGAAATGCTCGGAATCGATGACCTCGAAGAACCGCGCTGTTCGTTATCCGTATCGACAACCTTGAACAGGTTCGGATGACGGTCGCAAGAAATCACCACCTGCTTGCCTTCGGCGCGCAAATGCCGAATCAAGATGGCAAGACGGTCTTGCGTCCATAGGCCCTTTTCCAGGAGCTGCACGTCATCGAGCAAAAGCACGTCGCAAAGTTCGTAGCGCTCGCGGAACTTCTGTGCGAGTTCGCGCACGTTGCCCGTCTTGTTGTGGAGCGCCGAGGCCATCGCCGTCGCATCGCGCAAGAAGTCGTATGCGTGGCAATAGACGATAGAAGCTTCGGGGCGGTTCTTTTGGATTTTAGCCGCAATCGACTGCAACAAGTGCGTCTTTCCAAGGCCGCTTTCGCCATAGACAAAAAGCGGATTCAAGGCCGGATCGCCGGGATTGTCGGCAACCGCCTGGCATGCGCGGAATGCAGTAGAATTGCACTCCCCTTCCACAAAGTTTTCAAAAGTATAACGGGCGTAAAGAGCCAGAGGCTGCTTCGGACGCTTTTGGGGCTTCGGAGCCTCCGTCACACGTGGAATCACAGGCATCGCGAGCCTGATTTCGGGAATCGGGTCCGAAGGAGCTATCTGACGGATGCGATAATCAACAAATTCACTACCAAATACAGTTGCAAAGGACTTGCGCAACAAATCGCCATAGTGGGCGTTCACCCAGTTCTCGCGCAGTTCGTCAGGAACGGTGAGCAAGGCGTAGCCGTTGCACATACCCTCGAAACCAAGCGCGTCGAGAATCACGGCACCAAAAAAGTCCTTGCATTCCGAACGCACGCGGTCGAGCACCTGTTGCCAGGGCGTCTCTGCAATATCCAACAAAGAAACAGTATTATCCACGATATAAAAAACCAATCAAGAGTACAAAAGAGCAAGCAAAAAATAAGAAAGGAAAACTGGAGAACAACTACCCCTGACGAAAAAATTTTTAAAAGCCCGTTTTTGCCCCAAAAAGGGCAATAAAATTTTAAAAACACTTTTTATCAGACTTTTTCCAGTTTACACCATTCTTACGAACGCACGAGCAACACAATTATCACTATACATTAGCACAACTTATCAACAGGAATTTTTTCAACTATCCCTTGACAAGAATTTTATTACTTAAAACATACAAATTTAAAGTAAAATGGCGTTTTTGCGCGAAAAAGGGCACTTTTTTTACATAAGAAAAATGTAACTTGCTGAAATTCAACAAGTTACACGAGTATTATAAAATGGAATTTTGAGGAAAATTTTCACTTCAGCATAACAATATCATCAAGATCCTGTTTTCTGCCAATGAACATTTTCTATCCTATGTCCTTTTGTTTGCTAAATCACGATTTACTAAATCACGATTTGGTAATATCATGCATTGTTTTCAGCTAAAAAGCAAGAGATTATTCTTTGTTTTGCAAAAAATGCATTTTAAAGTTCGATTTTACGTCTTAGGTAAAAGTCTGCCTAAACAAAGTATTGCAGGATCTTTGCATCGATAGCTGCGTTTATGTAAATTTAATTGGCATACCTTTCCGATTACAGACAAAATTAGCCCAAATAAATATTTAATGAACGACTTCACCACAATCCGAGTAACTTACGGATTCTGCGGTGGCGGAGGATTATTTTGTCCGTTATTCTCGTCTAATTTTTCTTGCAGGTGGTCGATGCGGTTGGCGAGCATCTTTTCGATTTCAGGGAGAAGTTTGTCCTTGACCCTGTCGAGGTAAAGGCACTGCAATTGTATCATGCGATTGCGGTGGCGGCCTGCAAATTCCTGGATCCAGTGGCTTACGGCCTGCTGGCGGTCCTGAATCTTGTCGTGCAATGATTGCTGGATGAACGTTCTCTGGACTTCCATGTATCGTTGCATGTTGAACGGCATGCGGTATGTACGAATAAATTGCTTTAGCAGCACCAATAAACTAAGACGTTCGTGACGATGTTCGTCTATGAACTGCCGCAGCTCTTCCAAGTGTTTCTGAAAGAATGGGACGATGGCTTTATCATCTATTTGATAAAGTTCCAACTCGTCCTGTTTTTTCGTCGCTTCATCGACTGCCATATCCCAAATGTATTTTATTGAGAATTAGAATTTTTGGGAATGCTTCACGAGAAAGCCGTATTTGGCAGTTTTTTCGCTTTTTAAGGTGTTTTTTGCTAAAAAAACGCGTCCTTCCGTTCCCGGATTCAGTCTATCGGCGGCTGCACCGCGAAAATCGAGCATTTCTTCCACTTCGCAGGGTTGCATTCCGTCGGGTGTCATGAATTCCAATTTGTCGTCCATGGAGAACGGATTTTTCACGTTCACGAGGCATGCGCCTGTCGCATCGTCGTAATCCTTGATTTGAGCCGCTACGCAGCCGCATTCGGCATCCACGTGCGTCGCTTCGTAGTTCTGCGGCAACGGGCCGCGCAAAAATCCGGGCATAAAGCCTCGCCCATCGACAAAGCGGATCGCGCGGCGGCTTTCTTCGGGTACGGGTTTACCCTCTGCAACGGCGTCTATGGCCATGCGGTAAGCGCGTACAACTTGGCTCAAGTAATAGACGGAGCGCGTGCGGCCTTCAATCTTGAAGGAATCGAGTCCGCCGGCCACGAGTTCAGGAATCACGTCCAAGGCGCAGAGGTCACGGCTGCTCATGAAGTACGTTCCCCAAGTGTCCTCGTCGAGTGCTATCGGGTCGAGTTCGGGTCGGTCGGTGCGCTGCAATGTGAACGAGCCTTCGTGTTCGCGGTAGTCTTCGACCTGCGGCCCTGGATTTGCGTACAAACGGTACGGCATGCGGCAGCTGTTATCGCATGCACCCTGGTTGGCGTCGCGGTGAGTCACCCAGTTCGAGAGCATGCATCGACCAGACATAGCCATGCAGACAGCACCATGAACGAACACTTCCAGTTCAAGGTCAGGAACTTGTTTCTTTATCTCTAAAATTTCAGACAGACGAAGTTCACGACTCAAGATGATTCGACGGACTCCCAAATTTTTCCAGAACGACGCTGCAAGGTAGTTTGTCGTATTCGCCTGTACGGACAAGTGAACTTCCGTTTCGGGATGTTCTTTTAAAAGCCAACCAACAAAACCCGGGTCTGCCACAATCAACGCATCCGGCTTGAGTTCGAGAGCTGCATTTAAAGCCTTCTGGAACGATTCCACCTTGACATTACGCGGGATGACGTTACTCGTGAGATAGAACTTTTTCCCGTGCTCGTGGGCATACGCAATGCCTTCGGCAAGGTCGTCCAGGTTCTTGAAACCGTTTTCGCGAGCACGTAACGAGAATGCCGGCTGTCCCGCATAGACTGCGTCCGCCCCATAGGCAAACGCATACTTCATTCGTACAAGGTCACCCGCAGGTGCTAAAAGTTCAGGCTTATTCATGCTTAGGTCTTTGTTTGTTGTTAGAACTTGAATCCGGCGCGGATATAGGCCTTGCGGTCATCAATCAACGTTAGCTCGCCCAGGAAGGAGAAACGCCTTCCTTCGTAGCTAATCGCAGGCGTGAGCGAATACTGGAGCTTTGAGCCACTGAGGAATTTCTTGTGAATCTTGAGATGATTGTTCGGTGTCGTATCGTTCACGGCGCTGCCGTAATCCGTTCCTTTCCAGAACCATGTTTGGCGAATGGAGGCGAATATATGGCCGTCCAAACGTGCATAGATGTTCCAATCAATCGTTCGGCTATTCGGCCCACCCTGGTTTCCCAACGGATACCCTAGATGAGCCACCTGGGCTGTGTTCTGCTTGAAATGCGTATAGACGTAAGGTTCGACACGGGCGTATTCGAAAATAGTTCCTGCTTCGATTTTGTGGCCCTTGTAAAAGAAGTTGTGACCCGCCTGGAAACCGGCCATCCAAGCCCATTTGGCTTCGATGTTGTCATTTCTGATAAGGCTAATCGGGGATTCCATATCGTCCAGGAAGAATTCCGTGTAAAGACGAACCTTGTTGAACAGACGGTAGTTGATATCAAAAGAGATAGAACCATTGTTGCTGGGTTCCGAATAGTTTCCTTTTTCCATGAACAATGGCGCTGTCGGAACAAACAACCACGGTTTCATGTTGTCGTAAAGCACCGTAAGTTCGCTTATACCGAACGTCGCATTCCCCACTGCCAATTCATAGCGGTGACCGAAGAGGTTTCGTGTAAATTCCTTGTTCTTGTCGCTCATGCTGTTGTATATACGCAAATCAGCATAGAAACTCATGACGCGAAGAGGTCCTATCATCAAATCAAGGCTCATCATGTTGTACGGGATGGCGAACTGGTTCAAGCTCAAGTTGTTGTAGTAACCCGGGCCCCAGTGCATCACGTCGCGGCCAAAGTCAAGGCGCAACCAGTCGTAATTGAACGCAAAATGCGTGCGGTATCGCGCATAGCTCGTGTATTCTACGCCGGAGTTGTTTTCTTCGCGCTGGTTTTCGAGAAATTCGCGGTCAAAAGATCTCGGGTTCTTGGCGGAATGACCTTCGCTGTAAATGCGTGCGTCCAAGACAAAATCGACCGAATCGATATACCCTCGCAAATAAAGGCCTCCGTCAATGCCCGGCCAAATCGTATCGCCCACAGTCTTGCTTCCGGTTCTCATACCACGGTGGTCAACGTCGTTAATATGTTCTCCGCCACGGTAGTCGATACCGCCGACAATGCTTGCGGCAACTCCTATGCGCGGGTTCGCATTTTCAAAAGCAATAGCCTTTGCGATACAGGCTGAATCGCCTTTTTCGCATTTGTATTGAATTCCGTTCCCAAGGATGCCCGCGCCACGTACGTTATCAAAGTACAGGAGTGCGTTTCCTTCCGTTTTCGTGAAGTTTTTGCGGAATGTTGTATCCCTGCGAGGATACGTAAAATACTGCGGCTCGCCACCAATTGTCTGGCGGTGGTATTCAAACAACATCGGAGCTGTTTCTAGATTCCGCAGATTATATGAACGTACTGGTTCAATGACCGGCGAAGCAGCCAAAGATTCACTTACGCCTGTCCAAAGAAGAACGCAAGAAACGAGGGGTAATATTTTCTTCAAATCCATTGCCAAAATTTAACATTTTTCATACTGCGTATAATGCGAGTTGTTGCAGTGACGGTTAAATAATTGCCATTAATGCTTAAATATTTAATCGCCGCCACCATAATTGTTCTTAAAAAAAATTGAACCCATTTGTTCCAAATGGAACCTTTGGTTCCGGTTAAAAAAATATACAGAATAAAAAAAAGTTTAAAAAAAATTTAAACCTTTTTTGTCAAATTGTATGTTTTGAATAATGTTGAATGGGAGATATATTTATGAACATGGGAACTAAAAATTGGTTTGGCTTTGGTATGGCTACAGTTTCGCTAGCTTTGCTTGCGGGCTGTTCTGACTCGACTTCGCCCGTAAATGAATTCTACAATCAAATTCCGGATAGTATTCCCTCGATGGAAATACCTGGAGATTTGGCGAGTAGCGGAAGTATCGCGACAAATCCGAACGAAATCGCGACATCCAGCAATTCTGTAGAATCTACAGCAAACAGTTCCGGGAACATACCGACGAGTTCGCCAAACGTACCGGCCAGCAGTGCTGGAATCACATTTCAAAGCAGCAACAGCATCACCTCGCCCACTTCTTCGAGCAGCGCTTTGACGCCTGCCAGCAGTTCTTCGGACAACGTAGAACAGGTTATCGACAAACCATCTACAGATCGTCCGGTCATTACTTATGCGGCTAGCGGCGCAACGGTCGCGAACGGCGGAACCTGTGTCACAGTCGAAGGCGGTACCGTCAAGATTACTTGCGGTGGCGAATACGATTTCAGCGGAAACTATAGCGGAAACGACGCCCAGATTCTCGTCAATACGGCAAAGACGGATACGACCGTTTACTTGAACATGAAGGGACTTACGCTCACCAATACGGCTGACGCCCCGATTTACGTCCAGAAGTCAAATAAGACATTTGTCGTCGCCAAGAACGGCACGACGAACACGTTCACTGACGCCTCTACGAGAACGAAAACATACTCTTATACAAACGACGCGGGTCAGGCCAAGACCGATACGACCGGCGCTTGTATTTACGCGAAAGACGACCTCACCATCAAGGGCGAAGGTACGCTTATCGTCAAAGCAAATTACAATAACGGTATTCACACGAGCAACGACTTGAGAGTCAAAAACGGACTCATCACGGTCAATGCGAAAAACAACGGCCTCAAGGGCAAAGGCTCTGTGGCGATTAGCGGCGGTACCATCAATATCACCACGATAGAAGGCGACGGCATCAAGAGTGATACCGACGATGCAACGGATTTGAAGGACGGCAAGGGTTCCATCGAAATCACGGGTGGCAGCATCACCATCACGTCTGCATTCGATGGCCTCAGCGCAAATAACGCGGTGACGATTGCCATGGGCGACGCCAAAGATGCAGACAATGGCGAGGCCAAGGCTCCGACGCTTAAAATTACGACTGGCGGCGGACAGAAATGCCTCGGCACGAGCACCGGCGGCGGCAATGGCGGCCGCGGAGGCTTTGGCGGCGGATTCGGCATGGGCGGCAACTCCTGCTCCCCGGACTCCAGCATGAAGGGTATCAAGGCAGATTCGAGCATAGCCATTAGTGATGGCGTCATCGAAATCAACAGCCACGACGACGGCATCCACAGCGGCGGCACCGTCACCTTCACCGGTGGCAAAGTGACCGTCAAGACGGATGATGACGGCGTCCACGCGGACAAGGCCCTCTATGTCAAGGACAATGCGAATGTGAGCGTTACCATGTCTTACGAAGGCATGGAATCCCCCGATATGAACTTTGAAGGTGGCATCACGAGCGTCATCACCACGGACGATGGCTGGAACGCTGCTGGCGGCACTAGCACAACGACGGTTGGCAACACGGGCGGCAGAGGCGGCAGGGGCGGCGGTTTCGGTGGCGGAAGCACAGGCAATCTCAAGGTGACCGGCGGATTCCACTACATCTACGTAGGTACTGGCGATACGGACGGCATAGACAGTAACGGTGGTATCAATATTTCCGGCGGTGTCATCATCGTGGAATGCCGGATGAACGGCGGTATGGGCGGTATGGTCGATTCCGACGGAACGACGACAATTTCTGGTGGCAAGTTGCTCGGCTTCGGCACGAATAACTCCGAAGAAGGCAAGCAGTACAGCGTGAACTTCACCGCTGACAATTACTACGGCACCTCCGAAATTGCGTTCAAGCCGAGCTTCTCCGGAAGCAAGATGGTTTCCAGCGTGGGTCAGCCCGCCGTCGTGAACAGCGTGAACGGCATGAACAAGACTTGCTTTGGCGACAGCGCCGACAGATGCGTATATACCAAATAGACAAAAGAGCGCCACATAGTGGCTACAGACGAAAGATTAAAGATAAAAAGGCGAGCTATTAAGCCCGCCTTTTTTGTAATTCCGATTTTGTAATTACTAATTCCGAATTAACTACATCCAGCCGCGGTCGGAGGTACCGGTAATACCGCGAACCTTAAGATCGAAGTCATCACGGTTGGTAGCAGCGTTCATGGCCGTTTCCAGCGAAATCTGGTCGTTCTGGTAAAGCTCAAGCAACGCCTGGTCAAACGTCTGGCTGTGGTACTGAATATGGCCTTCGGCAACCGCCTGTTCCACCATGTCAATTTTGTCCTTGTCCTGGATATATTCCTTGATGGCACCCGTATTGACGAGGATTTCTGCGGCCGGAACACGTCCCTTGCCATCCTTTGTCGGCAGGAGTCGCAGCGAAATAATGCCAGCCAGCACTTCCGCAAGCAACAGACGCACTTCGTCGTGCTGGTGCGGCGGATACATCGAAAGCACACGGTGGATGGTCTCTACGGCGTTCGTCGTATGGATAGTCGCAAAGACCATGTGGCCGGTATCGGCAGCGGTAAGTGCAATCTGCATCGTTTCAAGGTCACGGATTTCGCCCACGAGGAGCACGTCCGGGTCCTGACGCAAAGCGGCACGGAGCGCGTTTGCGTAAGAAAGCGTGTCCACACCGATTTCGCGCTGCGAAATAATCGCTACGTTATCTTTATAAAGGTATTCGATCGGGTCTTCGACGGTAATGACGTTGACAGATTCCTTCTGGTTGATGTAATCAATCATCGAAGCTAGTGTCGTCGATTTACCGGAACCCGTGGTACCCGTAACAAGTACAAGACCGCGCTTTGTAAGAGCTAGGTCACGGATGACTTCGGGCAAATGAAGTTCTTCGAACGGAGGGATTGTTGCCTTGATATGGCGAATCACAACGGCAATTGTACCGCGCTGGCGGAACACGTTGACACGGAAACGGCCCATGTCGCGGGCACCCACGGCAAAGTCGCATTCCTTGTTCGCTTCAAAGCGCTGTTTTTGGTCGCGGTTCATGATGTCATCCAAGAAGGAATCCATCATGGCGCTATCGATGCGAATATCAAAAAGCCTTTGTAAACGACCATGAATTCGGTAAACCGGCGGCACGCCTACACGAAGGTGCAAGTCAGATGCCTTGCGGTTCACCATTTCACGCAAGAGCTGTTCAATCCGAAGTTCAGCCATTTAAGCTTCTCCAAACTTTTCGCGGCAGAGTTTTTCTACTTCTTCCAGACGAGATTTGATTTCCGGATTATTCGGGTTCTTCTTTGCCAAATCCGAATAAATTTCTAGAGCCTTGTTATAGACGCCCTGTTCCATGTAAATGTCCGCAAGAGTAGCCGTATTCAAACTTTCGTCCAAGTCGGCGGCACCGCGGGATAATGGAGCATCGGCATTATCGATTAGGCTTGCAGTGACTTCGTCATCGGAATCGCCGGACATCAAATAATCGACGCCCTTGTTGCTCGGTTCGTCCGATTCCGGCAAAGAATCGTCTTCGTCAAAGAGACCCTTGAATGCGTTGGAAACTTCGGAATCGATAGAATCCAGATCAGCAGAAGGTGCCGCTGCGGCAACTTCTTTTACAGGTGCTTCTGCCGGTTGCTCAGACTGGTCAGCGACAAAATCGGCTGCGCCAACCAACTCGAATGAATCTTCTGCCTTATCAGATGCTGCGACTTCGGACTTTTCTTCTGGCAAATCGTCGGCCGCGCCAAAGATGCTGTCAAACGATTCATCGACGCTATCCTTGACGGATTCTTCTTCGATTTTGGCGCTTGTTGCTTCTTGGCTCAATGCAGTTTCGACCGGCGCATCGGCTGCTTCTTCAACCTTTTCTCCGGGCAATGAAAGTTCATCATCGTCACCGAACATCGATGCAAACGCACCACCCATTTCTTGGGCGACATCGCCTTCTTCCTTGGCGGGTTCTGCGGCAGTTTCTGCAACTGTTTCAGGTGCTGTTTCTGTCGTGGCTTCGGCGGATTCTGTTGCCGTTTCATCGCCAAACAGTGCATCAAATGCACCATCGACGCTCACGGACAGGTCTTCCGAAACACTTGAAGTTTCTTCCGGTTTTGCGACAAAGCTTTCTGATGAAGCGGCAACTTCTTCGGATTGTTGGGCGACTTCTTCAGGCTGGGTTTCTTCTGCAGGTTCCGCGAGAGCTTCTTCTGTTTCGGCAGCAGGAGCGCTTGCTTCCGCAATATTGTCTTCTACGTCAGAAAAATCCATGTGCGTCGAAGGAATCCCGCTTTCATTGGCTGTTTCTGCAGGTTCGTCGCTTAGGCTGAAATCTGCATCGGCAGATTTTTCAAACAGTCCGCCAAAAGATTCCTCATTAGAAGATTCTTCATTTGTCGATTCTTCAGCTGCGGGTTCTTCAAACAAAGGTTCCGCTGCTGCAAGTTCTTCTGCCGGAGCTTCCAGCGATTCGGCTAATGTCTCGTTAGAAGATTCTTCTGCAGGAATATCTTCTAACGGAGTTTCTTCTAGCGGTGCTTCTTCTGTTGACGTTTCTGCGACTGCTTCTTCTAAAGGTTTTTCTTCGGGAAGTTCGTCATCCCCGAAAATCGAAGAGAACGCATCATTGACGTTTGTCGCCTTGTCTTCTTCCTTTGTCTGGATTTCATCCAAATTAAGATCTTCAGAAGATGGTTCTTCGCTTACAGACGCAACTTCGTCATCGGAAAATTCCATGTGCGTTGTCGGAATAGAGCCTTCTTCGGCAGGACTTGTCTCGGTCGCCGGCGCTTCGTCTAAACTAAATTCGGCATCGGCGGATTTTTCGAAGAGTCCACCTGAAGATTCTTCTGCATTGTTTTCTTCAGGAAGTTCATCATCACCCAAAAGTGAAGAGAATGCATCATCGACGTTCGTTGTGTTTTCTTCTTCCTTTGGCTTTTCCGGAGTCGGGCTCCATTCGTCAATCGAAATATTTTCTTCTGCGGGTTTATCATCTAAAGACAAATTCTCAGCAGATGCTTCTTCTGGAAGTTCGTCGTCACCCAAAAGCGAAGAGAACGCGTCATCAACGTTTGTTGCTTTGCTTTCTGCATCGATCGGTTGATCTTCAATGTTGAATGTTTCTTCGGACTTGGGGGCTTCGTCTTGGCTTGAAGCCGCCAGAGCAGACGAGGCCAGTGCAGTCGAGAACAGGGATGCAGCTGCAAGGTTACTTGTTGCACCTGCAGATTCGTTTTCGTTTAATTCAGTTGTATCTAAATCGTCATCGCCACCTAAAATACCCGTAATGGCAGAGGATACTTCAGATGTGCTCAATACGTTGCCATCAAAGGTTTGGTCTTGGGTATCGTCAGTGCTTTCGGCATTTTCGCCCGATGCGGAGTTCAGGGACTTCAGCAAGTCGTCCATCGAAGAATTGCTTTCTTCATCGGCATTCGAAATAGAAGCCGCCAAATTAGCAAAGACATTTTCTTCGCCGTTCACTTCTGCATTGTCAGAATCCATGTCCATGGTGAACGAACTATCGTCGTCCATCGGAGGTGCGACCATTGCTGCCTGTTCTTCTTCTGTCAGGATGTCGTATTCCTCTTTCCAGAACGGGTCAAGCGGATCCATGTCGTGAACACGACGGAAGCAAGCGTTACGTTCAGCAGTCTTTCCGAGTTTGTCATAAGACTCGCCCATTTTTTTATGGGCCGAGAGACAGAACGGATCCTTGGCAAGAACCTTCTTGTATTCGGAGATGCTGCCGGCAAAATCCTGTTGAATCGTAAGAATTTTTGCTCGAACCAACATTGCCGGAACATCGGACGGTGAAGCCGCCAAAGCCGCATCGACATGATTCATTGCCGATTCGAATTCGCCTGTCGCGAGTTCCATATCGGCAAGCCATGCAAGAGCCTGTGAACGACCCTTGTTCTTTTTTATTGTCTTTTTCAGAGAATCCAACGATACAGCCATTATTTCTCCAATGGAAGAAGAATAGCTTCATCCGCTAAAAGTACAGGAATTCCTTCACGAACCGGATAGACCCGCGAACCATCGGGAGTCGTAAGCGCTTCGGTCAAGGGTTCGGTAATCACTTCGCCAGCGACATTCTTGAGCGTGCCAGCCTTAATAGCATTGTTCAAAAGAGCGATGCATTCCGCTGCTGCCTCAGAAAGAGACATACGGGTTTCTGGGCAACAAAGAATACTTAACAATTTAGAATCGAGCATAATACCTTTTAAAAATGTTATTTCATTAAAAAAATAACACAATTTTTACAAAAAAGGGCAATTTTAACGAAGATATTTGAGGTTTACGAGGGCAAAATTGCCGTTTTTCCCGTTTCCTATGAGCAAAAACACGCACATTCCCAGCTTATCGAGCCAGTTGATGTCGAAATTCTCGCGATAACCGGAGAAATTGGAGACCACGAGGAGTTCTCGGCAGCCCGTGCGGTTGCAGATATTTTCCATCTGCGAGAGCGAACCAAGGAGATGCTGGCGGTTCTCGTCACTGATGTTTTCGGGTTCATTGCTCACGCAGCCGAGAATTTCGATGCCCGGAATCACGTTGTAGCTATCGAACCAGTTGTTGAGGGAATCTTCGCGGCCTCCGAGCAAAATGGAGCGGTGGCGTTTTTTCGCAAAGATGCGGTAAAAATAGTTTATCCAGAACGCAATGCGGCGCCAGGCCAAGAGCGCGAGCGGAATAAAGAGGCTGGAACAGACAGAAAGTGCAATCCAATGGGATTCGTACGGTAAAATACGTAAGCCTTCATCTACAATTGGGGTTTGAGTAAAATAACGGAATGCGCAATAGCCACCGACAGTAAACAAGTTCAGCGGTATCAAATAACGTAAGAATTTATCGCCTTTGAGACTCGATTCCGTATATTCTCCACGGAACATGAGGAACACGAGATTCATGATGACCACTAAAGCGGCAAGCCACCAGTCTTCAACGATATTGTTCTTGAAAAAGATAGGACGTTCCGAACAATCTAAACACGGCAGATTGATGAACGTTTCGTAGCTGAAGAAAAACATCGTCCAAATGGCGATAACGCCCATGTCCAAGAACATTTTCCAGAACTTCGGGATAAGGCGCGAGAACATGCCTACGAAAGCGGCGAACAAAATACCGAACGATACGAGAAAATTCGGGACAAAATAAAGATCCTTGTGCTTTCTCACAAAGATAAGCATCGCCTTGTAGAAATCGACATACGACCCCCAGCGGCGTGTGCGGCAACTTTGGCCCTTAAAATGCAGGATGTTTGTGACCGGAGTGTAGTAATTGTGGAGCCCCATTTGTTTTGTGCGGAAACAGAGGTCCAAGTCTTCACCGTACATGAAGAAGTCTTCGTCAAATCCGTTCAGCTTTTCATAGACGTCACGGCGAATGCAGAAGAACGAACCACTCACGGCATCGACTTCGATCATTTCGTCGGGATCCGCGAAAGTCATGTTATAACTGGCAAGCGTCTTGTTCTTCGGGAAAAGAGCCGCAAGGCCAATCGTCTTGGAAACTGCGGATACGATTGTCGGGAAAGAACGGCGGCAAGCCCACTGGAGTGAACCGTCTTCGTTCAAGATGCGGCAGCCGACAGTGCCTGCTTCCGGATGCTCATCCATGAACTTGAGCATTTCGCGGAAGGCGTTCTTCGAAATAATCGTATCAGGATTGATGAAAAACAGATACGGTTTGGTCGCATGCTTTTCAGCGAGGTTACAGCCTTTACCAAAGCCCAAGTTTTCCTTGGAATCTAGCCATTCCACTTCAGGGAAGAAATTCTTGATTTCGGGAATTATCGGCTCGTTGGAACCGTTGTCCAAAACGATAACCTGCGAATCGATTCCTTCGCATGCGTCGCGCACGGACTTCAAGCAAGCCGGGATGAAATCGCAAGAGTTATAAGCAATGATAATGACTGAACAGGAAGGCATAGGTTAGAAGGAAGTGGGAAGTAGACTGTAGGAAGGGCGCGTTCAGGATGACGAGATGCGCAGACCTAAGCAAGTCCTAAGCGAAGTTTGAGCACGAGGAAGAACGCTTCGGAAATGATTCCGCCACTCATCTTGGAGGTGCCACGGGTGCGGTCCGTAAAGATGATGGGAATTTCCTTGACGCGGAGGCCCTTCTTCCAAATTTTGAACGTCGTTTCAATCTGGAAGCAATAGCCGTCGCTCTTCATCTTGTCGAGGTTCAGTGCCTGCAATGCTTCACGGCGGAAGCACTTGAAGCCGCCTGTTGCATCGCTAATCGGGAGGCCCGTCACGATGCGGGTATAGACATTTGCGCCGTAGCTGAGAATAAGACGGCGGAGGTCCCAGTTCACCACGCTGATACGGCGGTTCTGGTAACGGCTGCCTAGCACGAGGTCCGCGTCTTCTGCGGTTTCCAAAAAGCGGTTCAGGTCTGTCGGCGCATGGCTAAAGTCGGCGTCCATCTCAAACACGCGTTCATAATCGCGTTCGAGCGCCCACTTGAACCCCATCACGTAAGCAGAGCCAAGTCCCATCTTCCCTTTGCGGCGGAGCAAATGGATTCTTGGGTTCTTGTCTGCTTCGGCTTGGACGAGGTCACCCGTACCGTCCGGGGAACCGTCATCCACCACCAAAATTTCCAGACATTCATTCTGTTCCAAAATAGCCGACATGATGAGCAGGATATTCTCCTTCTCATTGTAGGTCGGAACAATCACCAAACTCTTAGGGAACTCCATTAAATACCTCACTATAACACAAATCTAACACAAATTACAAATCACCTATCGTCTCGGATATCGGATAAGTGCGTTTTTTATTGCCGTTCATCATTTCGCCAAGAAGCCCAAGCGAGAAGAACTGGATACTCATGACGAGCGAGAACGCTCCAGCCAAGAGCAACGGACGCACATGCATAGCCCCCGTCTGGATCCATTCATAACCGAAGAACCCGCAAACGCCAAGGCCAAAGAGCATCAACACAAGACCGATAAGGCCAAAGAAATGAAGCGGCTTCGACGAAAAGCTGCGCATGAACATGAGGGAAACCAAATCCAGGAACCCGCTCACCAAGCGAGAAACACCATACTTGGAAACGCCATGGACGCGGGCACGGTGCGCCACTGGCATTTCGGTAATGCGGAAGCCCTGCCACTTGGCCATCACCGGGATAAAGCGGTGGTAGTCGCCATAAAGCTGGATAAAACGCACGACGGAGCTGCGGTAAGCCTTGATGCCGCAGTTGAAATCGTGCAGGCGCTTGCCGCACACAATCGAGACCGTCAAGTTGAACAGCTTGGACGGAAGCGTCTTGTGCCACGGATCGAGACGACGAATCTTCCAGCCAGAGACGAGGTCATAACCGCTTTCGAGAATCTTGATCATCTTCGGGATTTCGAGCGGATCATCCTGCAAGTCGCCGTCCAGCGTGGCGACATACTTGCCGCGAGCCTTGGAAAAACCAAGAGCAAGCGCTGCAGCCTTGCCACAGTTGAACTGGAAACGGAAAGCGTTAACCGAAGAGCCCGGCTTTGCGCTGTATTCCTTGGCGAGCCCCTCCACCACTTCCCATGTGTTGTCGCGACTACCGTCGTCAATGACGATAACCTCGAACTCCATGCCAGTCGGTTCGATGGCCGCCCAAATTTCCTTCATCAACTCCGGAAGATTTTCACTTTCTTCCTTAACAGGGATCACCAAGCTCAAATCCATTGCAAAACCTCGAATTTAGTTGGCTGCTGGAGCCGGTTCCGTCGGCGTACTCGGGGCAGCTTCTTCATCGACTTTCAGCCCGTCCGTGATAGCCTCAATCTGCTGGAGGCTCATGGCAAGGCGGCTACGCCCCGGAGCGTCATAAGACGGGATGTTTTCCAGACCGCGGTTCACCGCATCGAGAGCCTTGTCCTTCATGCCTGCAGAGGCATAGACGTAAGAGGCAGCCCAGTAGTTGCGCCATTCTCTCGGGAACTGGTACATGCCGAGTTCAAGATACTTGGCTGCGTCAGTCGCAATGCGTTCGACTTCGGCCTTGTCTGCCTTGGTAAACGGCTTCTTCGAAATGAGAGAATTAATCTTTTCACGGGCGTCGAACGAAATCTGCAAGTAGAGCGAGATATAGCTGCTGAGCAGGCGTTCCGTTTCAGAATTGATGAATGCGGTACCGTCGCCGAGGCCACGGAACTTATAAACGCTATCGATGAGAGCTGCAGTCATCTTCGCGTCGAAGGAATTCTGACGCGGCGTGAGGTCGCCCTTCACAAGGTTGTAGACCATACCTTCCTGGACCATGTACTTTTCGAGGCCCATGAAGTTGGACATACCGACAGTCGTAGAAATTTCAATCGGCTTGTCCATGTTCTGCAAAGCGAGATCAATGACAAGTTTGTGCTGTGTGAGCATCATGCCGCCACGGTTTCTCTTGGCCCATTCGCTAAAGGCATCCCAAACTTGGTAGTTTACCTTGAACTGGAGAAGCTTTGCGGAATCTGCAGGAGAGAGGTTGCCAGCGGCTTCCATCTGGTCAATGCGTTCCTTGAGCTTCGGCTTGAGCGTTTCGGCACGGCGAACCCAAGTGGAAACTTGGTGGTTCGGGTTGCTGGCGCTGCTGTTGTCCAGCACCATGTCGCTGTCGATAGTTTCCTTTGTATAAGAAAGCTTGAGAATCGGCTCGTTCACGAGCATCTGCTTGATGTACCAGTCCGTGTTGCCCAAGGAGAGGTTCACCACGCGGACGTCTTTACGGACACCGGCAACTTCCTGAGCAAACCACAGCGGGAACGTGTCGTTATCGCCGTTCGTAAAGAGAATGGCGTTCGGACGGCAGCTATTGAGGAGGTTGTAAGCATAATCCCAAGGAACCCAGAGGCCGGAACGGTCATGTTCCTTGTAGTTGGAAATGCACGGCACGAGGAATGATACGAGCACGAGGGCGGCTGCAATCGGGGATGCAAAAGCCATTGTCGATGCAGTTGTCGCGGCAATTAGCACGAGAATGCCAGCACCAATACCGTAAATCATGCTCATGAAAATAAACGCCGGCGTGTAGAAGTAGTCACGTTCGCGGACTTCCATGTGGACTGCTTCCGGGAACGGAGCGCGCTGGCCGAAACGGGCAAAGTTTTCTTCAATCTTTTGCCAGTTCTTCCAAGCCGTCGTGTTTTCGGCATCGGAAATTTTCTTTTCGAATTCGGCAATTCTCGAAGCCGGAGCATTGTTCATGCGAAGGCGTTCAATAGCAATCTTCGAGAAGTCAATCGTCTGGCGAAGGTCAATCAATTCGTTCGGATCCGGGAGAGCCGTAATGCCTGCGCCGGCGCTGTTCAGGTCGGCCACATTGCGGGTCATGACATTCACCCAGTAATCGCGGTCACGCTGTTCCATGCGTGTGCCGTCTGCAAAGTTGATGTAGAACAGAAGTCCAAGAGAGCATAGCGCATAAAGCGTCGAGATGAAAATGCCAACATGCTTGTTGCGCTTATAGACGTACACGCAGGTCGCAATCAAAAGACCGTTAAACAGCAAGAAGAAAACGAACTGCATAAAGGTGTTATCGCCCATGAACGACATCTGCGTCGGGAACTTGAATCCAAGACGTTCGATAGGTTCGTTTTCAGAGGCGTCAAACGTATAGACACCATTTGCGTAATTCACGCCACCCACCTTGTAAGGCAGGTACTGAGCCATCTGGTAGCCGCCATAGCTCATGCTCGGGAACGAAAGCACTTGGTGAGCGAGCTGCGAACGGCGGTAGAAAGCACGGGAAATCATGCTTTCTGAACCGTACTGCTTACGTTCAATGAACGCGTTGAATGCATTCCAGTTCTTTCCGTCGAAGAGGTTTCCGAGCTGGAGGTTGCCCTGCTCATCGCGGATGTTGAGTTCCGGGTCGTTTTCGTCAATCGTCGGGTTGAGTTCCGAACGGATTGGGATGTAAAGGTGCGTGCTGTAACCGACCAAAGCAAAGAAAGCAAAGGCAAGAGAAAGCTTGAACGCGTTGTTCACTCTTGCCGGGAATGCAGCCTTAATTGCGGGCACAAAGACAACAAGAGCAAGGGCAAAAACGCAAGTAAGTGAAATTTCGATAAATGCAGACACCATGTAAATCACGGAGCAGAGAAGCGTACCCGTAATCCAGATAGGAATGCGTTCGACAATCTTTTTCGGCTGAGCCACAAGGAGCAACACGAACACGGCCGGAACCGTAAGCATCGTGTAAAGGTGAGCGCCCACGCCAAGGAATGCGATATAGCAGATGAAGATGAGAATCTTGTCGCTGCCTTCTTCGTCGCGCTTGTTGTACCACACCAAGCCGAGGTAGGAGACGAGCATCAAAATGAGCATGGCGACGCCATAGACTTCAGCTTCGACGGCGTTGAACCAGAACGTATCGGAGAACGTCAGGAGGAAGCCGGCCACGAGAGCGGCGGTGCCAAGCACGAACGTACGCATCTTGTCCGAAATCTTTTCGGCAAGGGAATCCGTCTTGAGGACTGTTGCCAAAAGTTCCCAGGCGAATAGCGCCGTCACATAGACCGTCGCTGCAGAACTCACCACAGAGATGTAGTTCACGCGTTTTGCAATTTCACCCACGAACGGCAAGAAGAGAATCACCGCACGGGCAAAGAACACGAAGAACGGTGTTCCAGGAGGATGCGGAATGCCAAGCGTATTGGCGCAAGCGACGAACTCGCCGCAGTCCCAGAACGAGACCGTCGGTGCCATCGTCATCATATAGACAATCAAGGCAATAAAGCCAGCGATTCCAGCAAAAATGTGCTTATACCATTTTTCATTGATTTTCATAGTGCTTAAGCATCCTTCTTAGTAGTGTTAGCAACCATACCACGCTTTTGAACGATTCCGGCAAGCATGCCGTTCACAAAAGAACCCGAAGAGTCCGTGCTGAACTTTGTGGCAATTTGGACCGCTTCAGAAATGACGACCTTCATCGGGACATCCGGAACATACAAAAGTTCGACCATCGCGATGCGGATGACAATCCTGTCGA
>JAEEGJ010006292.1_pt1 | contig 35822 bp, 26 predicted proteins | sample 8958761 | NCBI WGS metagenome assembly JAEEGJ01 (sample SAMN16246546, study PRJNA631951) | gut metagenome | biome: gut microbiome; feature: rumen; material: RS-attached | host: Bos | place: Iran: Karaj | collected 2018-10
AATAGTTAAAGTTGCTGTATCTACAGGATCACTGCATCCACTGGCGGTACAAGTCGCTGTTATAGTGGCTCCATTACTTTCAAAATTATAATTATGAGTATGCACAGTTGCCACGGTTGCCCTGGTTGTTAAATGTAAAGTTGATTCTTTTTGAATATTATAATCTGCTAAATGTCTATCATCTTCTAGGGTAGTACCTGCAAATATTAATTTCTGACTATCAGTAGGAATCCCTTCTTTATCTTGAATCTTAGCTTTAACATTTTCTATTGTATCAGACGGTTCCACATCAAGAGTTATTGTATTGCCATTTAAGGTTTTAACAAAAATCTGCATAGCAAAAGCATTTGTTAAAGTAAATTGTGTAAATAATAAAATAGATAGAATTAAAACAAATGAGTGTTTTAAAGCTTTATTTTTTCTGAATCCTTTCATAAATTTATCTCCCTCCTATATATTATACAAATAATTATATCACAAATGAGATATATAGAAAATTACTTTAAATTTTCTAGTGGCTTTTTTAGTGAAAAGATAGTGAACAATTTCCTATTGTTGTTGAAGATTAAAATTTAGAGTGCTATTATCAAATAGTCCTCTAAAAAATTTATTTTAGAGTTGGTATAGGATAAAGAATTAATACACTTTAGGAGTTAAGAATGGAATTATATTCATTAGAATTTGCAATATTCATGGCGGTTTTGCTAGCAGTGTATTACGGAGTAGAGAAGATATTTTATCAATCCAAATATAACGAAGGTTATCAATGGATTGTGTTAACTGTTGCCAATATGATTTTTTACGGCTTATGTGGTTTAACTAATTTGATATACATTTTCATAACATCTGTAACTACCTTTGCCGCAGGCCTTTATATGAGCAAAAGGACAGAAAGAAACGCCCTAGATAAGAAAGCACTTAAGAATGACGAAACGAAGTCTAAAGACGAGATTAAAGAAGCTAAGGCAAAACTTAAAGCTAAGTACATGTTTGATAAGCGAGTAGCACTTGTAATTGTTCTACTTATTAATGTTGGAATTCTAGCTTATTTAAAGTACTGGTCAACAATTTACGAATTTTTCAATGGCCTAGGTGCCAAGTCAGTGGTAGAGACTATTGAAGAGTCTGTAACTGAAACAGGTAACACAATTTTTTCGGCCTCAAGTGTGGTGATTCCTCTTGGAATTTCCTTCTACACTTTCCAATCTATTAGCTATTTGATTGACATGTATAACGGAAAGTATAAGGCAGAGAATAATTTTTTTAAGTACCTTAATTTCGTATCTTTCTTTCCACAATTACTTCAGGGACCGATTAATAGATATGATCAATTGGGCAATCAGCTAAAAGAAAGACATAAATTTGATTTAGATAACATACACAGAGGTATGCTTCGTATGGCATATGGCTTTTTTAAAAAATATGCCATTGCCGATATGGTATCTCCTATTATCATAGCTGCCTTTAGAAATATAGATTCTAAGACACCTGGTTGTATAATTGTATTTACAATCCTACTTTATTCTATCGAGCAGTACTGCGATTTCTCCGGTGGTATCGATATGGTTATGGGTGCCTCAAAGATGCTTGGAATTGATATGATGGAGAACTTCCGTCAGCCATACTTTAGTAAGTCTTTAGGCGAGTTCTGGAGAAGATGGCATATTTCTCTTGGTGCTTGGATGAGAGATTACATTTTCTATCCAGTAGCCCTAACAAAGCCTATGCAGTCCCTATCTAAGGCTTGTAAAAAGATTAATAATAAAGCACTTGCAATTCACTTAAGTAGGACGCTTCCTGCCTGCCTTGCAAACCTACTAGTTTTCTTTATTGTTGGTTTGTGGCATGGTGCTAACGCCCACTTCCTTATATGGGGTATTTATAACGGTCTTGTAATCGCTCTTAGCGATCTTTTTAGCCCTGTATTTGATAAAATGGTAGCAATTCTACATATTAATAGAGAGAATAAGTACTACAAGGCTTTTGCTATTGTAAGAACCTTTATAGTTGTAAATATTGGTTGGTATTTTGACGTATTAGTAAATCCTAAGTATAGCTTCCTTTGCCTACGCAACACATTTACCTACTTTCATCCAGAGCGTTTCCTTAGAAGACTTAAGGATTGCGCAGTTTACCAGCAAAATCTATGCCTTAACCTAGCCTTTTTTGGCTGCATCGTGGTGCTTATTATCAGCATCCTAAAGGAGCGTGGCATCGACCCAAATGAAAAGCTTATGAAGTCCCCAATTCCTTTTAGAATTGTACTTTATTCAACACTAATAATTATGATGTTAGTATCCTTTGGACTTAGCAGTGCATCTAGCGGAAGCTTTATGTACGCGAACTATTAATAAGGAGGCTTTATGGAGAATAATGAAAATGTATCGCCACAGGCAAGCCAAAAGCCTAAGCGAAAGAAACATAAATGGATAGGTGTAATCATTGCAGTAGTCTGTGTGGTTCTAATTAATGAACTGCTTAAATTCTGTCTAGAGCCTTACGGTTCTGCCAGTCAGGTTATGTGGGATGATTACCATAAAGAAGACAGTATAGATCAGATTTTTGTGGGAAGTTCCCTTTGCTATGTAGGCATTAGCCCTTACGTGGTGGATGACATCATGGGCACTAATTCCTACAACATGGGTACCCCTTCCCAGTATCTAGCTCAAACTAAGCTAGCTATTAAAACCGCCATTGAAGATCACGGGGTAAAGCGCGTGGTTATGGCTCTTGGCTATTTCTCTCTTACAGGAGAGCGAAGCACTATAGCTGAAGTTTCATTTTTAAGAGCCAAGACAAAGGGCGAGTCTCTTCTAGAAAAGCTAACTACCTACGCTAATTACGCCTTTGATGAGGACATTGTGGGAACACCAGCTTCCCTAAACTACTTCTTCCCTTGGATTTACAATTCCGTGGATTTAAAAGAGGTGGCATCAAACGTTAAGGCAAAGCTTGAGGGCAAGCAGGCCACAGAGCAGGAGATGGTTAATAACGTCTACCGTCACTATGTAGGCAAGGGCTACGGCTACTTAACCGGCTATCTAAACTTTGATGATACAGGCAATGACACAACTTATTCCTACTATTCAGAGACCTTTAGCGAGGATTCTTTACAGGAATTACGAGACATTGCAAATCTTTGCCAGGAGAACGACGTTGAGCTTATAGTTATTGCCACACCACATCCTGCCTATGATGTATTGAGCTATGGCACTAATGGTGATGAATACTTTGAGAAAATGTTACTACTTCAGGAGCTTTTTGCAGAGTACGGAGCAGAATACTATGACTTTAATTTGGCTAAGGACGAGCTATTTACAACTAGTGATAGCTACTTCTTTGACCATGAGCATATGAATAAGGAGGGTTCGGAAGCATTTTCTACTTCCCTTGCAAATTTCCTTCTAATGAAGGAAGCAGGAGAGGACCTTTCAAGCCTCTTCTACACGCCAGAGGAGTATTTAGATTCCATAGATTACATATCTACAATCTGGTTTAATACTACAACTAAGACCAACGGAATCTCCGTTTCCTCAATTGCCTACACCGGCACAAATGTAGATGTAGAATATCAATATACAGTATATAATGAAAGCACTGGGGAATATAAGGTCGTTCAGGATTATTCCTCAAGCACTAGCTGCCTAATCCCTTTTGGTGCAGATGGAAACGACGATGGCAGCATAAAGATTGTAGTAAACGCCCGCCAAGTAGGCTCTGATTTGGCCTATGAAAAGCGTTGTGTACAAACTATTAGTTACGATAAATAAGAAAAGAGGCAAGCACATGAAAAATGTATTGGAATGGTTAGAAAAATCCGCAACAAACTATCCAGATAAGATAGCATTTGCAGATGTAGAAAACACTATAACTTACAAGGAGCTAGAAATTGAAAGTGACATCCTTGCAAGTTACTTAATTAATGATGAGAAGGTCAGGGAAAGAGAGGCCATCGCCTTCTACCTTGAGAAGTGCGTAGACGCAACAGTGGGTATCTTTGCAACCCTTAAGACTCGCGCCTTCTATTCTTTTATTGATTTAAGAAGTCCAGAAACAAGACAGACAAAGGTCATTGAAACTTTAATGCCTAGGGTCATTTTCACCGACGACGCCAACTATTCTAGTGCCCTTAGTCTTTTTGATAAATATGAAAATTTAAAAATAATAAGCCTTGAAACTCTTCTTCAAAACCAGAGAAAAGATCGTAGTGAAGGCAATTTAGAGGATTTAATTGATAGAGAAAAACTTGTAAAAAGTAGACAAACTGCTCTTTCAAATGATCCAGTTTATGTAAACTTTACAAGTGGTTCTACAGGAACTCCAAAGGGAGTTGTTGTAGGCCATGCCTCAATCATCGACTTTATTGAAGTCTTTACTAAGACTTTTGATTTGAATAAAAACGACATTTGGGCAAACCAGGCTCCTTTTGATTTTGATGTATCCGTTAAAGATATATTTGCATCAATCTCAGTAGGTGGCACAGTTAACATCATCCCACGTAGTTACTTCTCAAATCCAACAGTCCTTATGGACTATCTCGTGGAGAGAAAGCCAACTGTCCTTGTGTGGGCTGTTAGTGCCATGTGCTTCGTGTCTATCATGAATGGCTTTGGCTATAAGGTGCCAACTAGCGTTAAGAAGGTCATCTTCTCTGGTGAAGTTATGCCAATTAAGCAGCTTAACGTTTGGAAGAAGTACCTTCCTGAGGCCACTTACGTTAACGTCTATGGCCCAACAGAGATTACTTGCAACTGCACTTATCATGTGGTGGACAGAGACTATGACCTTAAGGAAGTGATTCCGGCAGGTAAGGCTTTTGAAAATGAGCACGTATTCCTTCTAGATGACAACGATAAGGAAATCAGAGAAGCTGGCGAGGTTGGCGAAATCTGTGTATCCGGTGCTTGTCTAGCCCTAGGCTATTATAAGGATAAGGAAAAGACTAATGCAGCCTTCATGCCAAACCCTGCAAACACTGAATTCCTTGAGATGATGTATAGAACTGGCGACCTTGGTCGTTATGATGAAAATGGACTTCTCTACTACGTATCTCGTAAGGATTTTCAGGTTAAGCACATGGGCCAGAGAATCGAGCTTGGAGAAATCGAGGTAGCTGCTAGCTCAAAGGATAAGGTAGAGAGAACATGCTGCCTTTACGATAATAATAAGAAGAAAATCCTTCTCTTTGTCATGGGTGATGCCGACAAGAAGGAGCTCCTTGAAGAGCTTAGAGAAGATTTACCATCTTATATGATACCTAATAAGGTAATTATGATTGATGAAATGCCAATGACAAAGAATGGCAAGATAGATAGAAATGCATTAAAGCAGGTGGCAGGCTTGTAATTGCAGCTCTGCCCGCGCCAAGCGTCTGCTAAATCAAAAGAAAGAGGGAAATCATGAACTTAGAAGAACTAAAAGCAGTTGCCGATGAATACGGCAGCCCAACATACGTTTTTGATATAAAAGCATTAAAGGAAAGAATTGAAAAAATCAGACATATTATTGGAGAACAAGTAGGTCTTGTTTATTCAATCAAGGCAAATCCCTTCCTTACAACAGAGCTTGTGGACCTTGTGGATGGTCTTGAGGTCTGCTCTCCGGGAGAGTTAGAACTTTGCGCAAAGTATAAGGTTGACCCAAGTAAGATCATTTACTCAGGTGTCTGTAAGACAGAAAAGGATGTAATCCGCGCCCTTGAATATGGGGTAGGAGTAGATAAAGAGCAAAGAAGCATTGCCACTTTCACAGCGGAATCTCTTCGTCAGGTGGAATATATCCAGAAACACGCAGACCACAAGGTAAATTTAATTCCTAGACTTAACGGCGGCAATCAGTTTGGTATGAGCAAGGAAGACCTTTTCTACTTAATTGATAACCGTGACAAGTATGACAAAATTGAAATAAAAGGACTTCATTTCTTTACAGGTACTCAAAAGAAACATGCTAGAAAGCAGCTAAAGGAGCTTGATAAATTAGCAGAAATCCTTGAAATTATAGAAAAAGAACATGGCTTTAAGATGGAAAGGGTTGAGTATGGCCCTGGAGCTAGAGTGCCAATTTTTGCAGAAGATGACAGCACTAACAGCTACGAATCCCTTGAGGAGATTAGCGAAGGCCTAAAGGCTTTGGCAGCTAAGGGTTATGAGCTAACTATTGAGATGGGACGTTTTATTGCCACTGAATGCGGTTATTATCTAACTTCTATCGTGGATATGAAGACTAACAAGGACATTGACTATGCCTTTATTGACGGCGGCCTTAATCACGTAAATTACTACGGCCAGATGATGGGTATGAAAGTTCCTGTGGTGGCTAATCTAAACACTAAGGAAGTTATAAGCTCTTTAGAAGATGTTCAAGAAAATGCCACAAAAAAGGCTTATTGTTTATATGGTAGCTTATGTACCACAAACGATATTATTGTAAGTCAGCTTCCTCTTGAATTAAATATGGGAGATGTACTTGCATTCTCAAACATGGGAGCGTACTCTATTACAGAAGGTATTTATCTATTCCTTAGTAGAACCCTTCCTCGAGTAGTATTGTGGGATGGAAGTGCTAGATTAGTAAGAGACTACGTGGAAAGCTACGAAATCAATTCTATGAATAGGTAAATTTTTTACAAAATTAATCATTAGAAAGGATAGACTTTTAAAGTCGAAGGAAAACTATGGAAGAACTTATTGAAATTTTACAGGACGTTAAGGAAGATGTAGATTTTGAAAATTGCACAACACTTATTGATGATCACATTTTAGATTCATTTGATATTTTACAGATCATCTCAGCTCTTACAGATGAGTATGATATTTCAATTCCAGCTAGCGAAATTATCCCAGATAACTTTAATAGCGCTGCAGGTCTTTTAGCAATGGTTGAAAGATTACAGGAAGATTAATCTTAAAATGTGTATGGTTTTGCAATGCAATTCCATACACATTTTTGTATATAAACCACAAACTGTATTGTCAAGTCTGTGTCAACTTTGTGAAAAAAGTGAAAGATTTATGAAAGCCTTTGAAAATGTATTGCATAGTATATTTTGTTATGGTAAACTTGCAAACGTTTGAGGCAGTAAAGCTTATTGCCTTGAATTAACTTAATAATTGCTTATTTGAGTACATGGGTGGATTCCCGAGTGGCCAAAGGGGACAGACTGTAAATCTGCTGGCACTGCCTTCGAAGGTTCGAATCCTTCTCCGCCCATTGATAATCTAAAGATTATCTTTTTAAACAATTTATTTAGCGAATGCCGCGGGGTAGAGCAGCTCGGAAGCTCGTCGGGCTCATAACCCGAAGGTCGCAGGTTCAAATCCTGCCCCCGCTACTAAGCCTAGATAGCTCAGTCGGTAGAGCAGAGGACTGAAAATCCTCGTGTCACTGGTTCGATTCCGGTTCTAGGCACTTAATTACCACTTCCTAAATTGGAAGTGGTTTTTTTGTTTAATCAAGATTTAATTATAATACTGAAGTAAAAATCATATCATAGTACAAGAAATGCAGTAATACTGCTAGTATTGGGCTATATGAATAACTAAATAAACTTGTATAATATATGATAATAAGCTACAATATAGTAGTTGCGTTTAGAATTTTACATGGAGGATATTATGAGTAAAAAAAGCAATATCAACTATAAGTATTTAAGAAGAAGACAATCATGGTTTAGAAGAAATTTACCTACTGTAATTATTGCAGTGGTTGCAGTTTTATTAATTGCAGCTGCAGTAGTTGTAGGTGTTGTTATAGGAAAGAATAGTAATAAGAAAGACAATAATGATAATCAGGCAACAGTTAAGGAAAGTACAACTGCAGAAGAAACAAGTTCAGAAGTAGATTGGATCACTGAGGAAGAACCAGAAACAACAACAGAAGAAGAGACAGCAGCATTAATGGCTCAGGTTACTACTAATGCAACAACACTTGGTTCATCAAATCCTTACTTCATTAAGGTTAATAGAGCAGCAAACTGTGTAACAGTTTACGGTATAGATACTAACGGCGAATATACAATTCCAGTAATTGCATTTGCAAGTTCATGTGGACGTGAAGGTCACGAAACACCACTAGTTGAAAATTATAAGACTTCAGATAAGTATGAATGGAGATTAATGGTTGATGGAACATACGGTATGTATGCTACAAGAATCGCAGGTACAAGCGGAATCTTATTCCACTCAATTCCTTATCTTTCAACATCATCTTCTAGCTTAGAAGAAGGTCAGTACAATATGCTTGGTGACTATGCTTCACTTGGTTGCGTAAGATTATGTGTTAGAGATTGTAAGTGGATTTATGATAACTGTCCATCAGGTACAGGTGTAACAATTTATGATGACGCTACAAACCCAGGACCACTTGGTAAGCCAGATACAATTAAGGTTCCAGAAGATAGTGAATATGCTGGTTGGGATCCAACAGATCCAAGCACAGATAATCCTTGGAACAACTTCGCTCCTGCAATTACAGGTGCTAAGGATATTACAACAACAGTTGGTCAGTCAGTTAATTTATTAGATGGCGTAACAGCTACAGATACATGTGGTAACGATGCTACAAGCGATATTTACTTAGTAGGTACTTACACATACGATCAGGCTGGTACATATGCTATTACTTACAAGGTTAGAGATGCCCTTGGAAGAACAGCTGAAGCAACAGTTAATTTAATAGTTGAATAAGAATAAATTTTAATAAAAAGTGGCTGCATTGTTGAGAAATAATGCAGCTTTTTTTAAAATAGAATTAGAAGAACAGTACTAGTAAAGTTAGGAAATAATACGACAGAAAAAGCTGAATAAGAAGATAAATAAAAAGATAAATAAAGAGATAAATAATAAGATAAATAATAATAGTAAAAGCGAGAGAATTAATGAGCAAATACAATGATTTATTGGATAAGCTAATTGAATATACAGACAGTGACTACGTTCCTATGCATATGCCAGGTGCCAAAAGAAACGACATTTTTTATGAAAATGAATCTAAAGCCCTAAGCAAACTAGATATTACGGAAATTGATGGCTTCGATAATATGCATGATGCTAGTGGCATTATTTTAGACATGCAGAAGAAGGCTCAGAGGCTTTATAAGGCGGATTTAAGTCTTTTACTTGTTAATGGTAGCACTGCAGGTATTTTGGCGGCTATAAGCGGCGTATGCCACAAGGGAGATAGCATTTTAGTGGCAAGGAATTGTCATGTCTCAGTTTATAACGCCTTATACCTAAATGAGCTTAAGGCCGATTACATTAGTCCACAAATAGATGAAGAAACAGGAATGTTTTTGGGGATAAGTTTGGATGAAATCAAAGATAAGGTGGAAAATAATAGTTATAGGGCAGTTGTGATTACAAGTCCGACGTATGAAGGTAGAACATCAGATATTCGCGGGATTGCGAAATATTTACATGATAAAGGAATCATACTGATTGTGGATGAAGCTCACGGGGCGCATTTTAATTTTCATAAGGAATTTCCAGAAAGCGCTATAAGTCATGGGGCGGACGTTGTGATTAACAGTATTCACAAGACTTTGCCAGCTCCTACACAGACGGCTTTATTACACTTAAATTCAGATTTAATAAATTATGATAGGGTGAAAAGGTACTGGAATATCTATCAAAGCACCTCTCCGTCCTATTTGTTAATGGCTGGAATCGACAGGGCTTTAAGCTTTGTAGAGCTTGATGGAGCAGAGGCCTATAAAGAATACGTCGCTAATTTAAAAGAGCTTAGAGGCAAGATTATGGCCTTAGAAAATATATCTCTAGCCGAGGTAGACGACATTTCGAAGGTGGTTCTAGTGGCCAGTGAGAAAGCTAAAGATAAGATAGATAATTTTGGAAAGTGGATTTTTGATAGGTTACTAGAGGATTTCCACATTCAGCTAGAAATGGCCTCCTTTGATTATGCCATTGCTATGACAGCTGTGGGAGATAAAAAAGAGTATTATGATTGTTTTATAGGGGCGCTAGAAAGCCTCGATAAGGAAATAGATGAGAGGGAAATCCAAGAGAATCAGGACCAGACGGGTTATAAAGACTCGGTAGAACAGACAGACTCGGTAGACCAGAGAGAATCGGTGGATCAGAGAGACTCGGTAGACCAGAGAGACTCGGTAGAACAGAGAGAATCAACAGAGCAAGCTGCAAGAAAGGCAAAGAAGGAATTATTTGCTAATCTTGCGGGATATAAGAAGGTCATGGAGGCCCACGAGGCGGTTGAAAAGGCAGATTTAGAGGGCTTTGATATGTTAAGCCTAGAGGATGAGAGCCTTATTAATAGAGTCAGCGTCAATGCGGTACTTTTGTATCCGCCGGGAATGCCTGTGATTAATTCGGGTGAGTTGATTACAGAAGATAAGGTTCAAATTATTAAAAAAGCTATAGCGTTAGATATAGAAGTTATAGGATTAAATGACGATTTAATAAAGGTCTTAAAGGCCAATTAGGCCTGTAAATATGAGTGTTAGATCGTAAATATTGGTGTTGGACCATAGATGTAAAAACGATTAAGCATCTAAATATAGAACTAGAAAATCTAAGGGGAAGTGTGTGAAGATGAACGAAATAGTATTTATTATGGGAAAAAGTGCTTCCGGTAAGGATAAGATTTATAAGACCTTGGTGGAAGATTTTAAGGGAAAATTTAAAACAGTAACTATGTATACTACAAGACCTATGAGGGTCGGAGAGAAAGAAGGGGTAGAGTATCATTTTGTTGATGATGAAAAGGCCCTTGAATTTGAGAAGGCTGGAAAGGTTATTGAGCTAAGAGCTTATGATACTGTTTATGGCTTGTGGAAGTATTTTACTGCAGATGATGGACAGATTGATTTAACTAAGAAGGACAGATACATAATTATTGGCACTCTTGAGGCTTATGAAAAATTCTTAGAATTCTATGGAAAAGAGCATCTTTTGCCGATATATATTGAAGTAGATGATGATATTAGGTTAACTCGGGCCATTAAGCGAGAGAAGAAGCAGGAAAAGCCAAATTACGAGGAATTGTGTCGAAGATTTTTAGCGGATGCTAAGGATTTTAATGAGGAAAATATAAAGAGAGCCGGTATTGAGGTGAGATTCCAAAACAATACTAAGCTTGAAGATTGCATAAAGCGCATAGAGGACTACATTTTAGCAAATTAGCGCTTGCTTGCAAGATAACTAAAGGTGTTATAAAATGTAAGTTGGATTGTTCCAAGCATTAGGTACAATGTCAATGTGTTACTTTGATGTGTGGAGGCGTAGGGTATGGAAATTAAAATTAGTGATGTACAACAGGTTACATCGAGCCAAAATGTTAATAAAACGGAGACTCATGATGATTCCTTTAAGTTTACGCTTATAAGTAACATTGAGGAGAAGGAATTACAGGAAAAGCTAGGCTCAATGATGCAGGAAATCACAGATCAAGGTGAGAAGATTTCTAAGCATATGGATATTAAAGATATGAAAAGATATAGAGAGCTAGTTAAGGACTTTATGAATGAGGTTGTTAATAGATCTCATAAATTTTCTCGTGAAAATTTCCTTGATAGACGAGGAAGACATAGAGTTTATGGCATTGTAAAGCTTGTGGATAAGAATCTTGACGATTTAGCAGGTGAACTTGTAAAAGAGGAGAAGGATCACTTAGCTATTGTCAGTAAAATAGATGATATAAGGGGATTGTTACTTGATATTTCCACATAGATTGATGGACAAGTTAATGGATAGGTTAGAGAATAGGTGAAAAATGAGTGGATTTGCAGATATTTATGGATATGACACAATAAAAGAACACTTACAAAATGCAGTGGTTATGGATAAGGTTTCACACGCATATGTTTTTAGTGGCAATTTAGGTGCTGGTAAGAAGATGCTAGCTAAGATTTTTGCTAAGACATTACAGTGCGAGGAAGGTGGAAAGGAGCCATGTAATCACTGCCATTCTTGCGTTCAGGCAGAGTCTAATAATCAGCCGGATATAATCTGGGTGAGACACGAGAAGCCAGGAAGCATCGGTGTTGATGACATTAGAGATCAATTAGTTGCAGATATTCAGATTAAACCATATAGTAGTAGATATAAGATTTACATAATTGATGAAGCTGAGAAGCTTACAGTTCAGGCTCAGAATGCTCTTCTTAAGACAATAGAAGAACCACCAGCGTATGGTATCGTAATTTTATTGTCTAAGAATGCAGATATATTTTTACAAACAATTCTTTCTAGATGTGTAGTTCTAGATTTAAAACCACTTAGTGATTCCTTGGTGGAAAACTACATAAAAGACCATATTTCATGTGGAGATTATGAGAGAAAATTCGCTGCAAAGTTTGCGAGAGGTTGTATCGGTAGAGCGATATCAATTCTCGAAAGTGATGAATTTTCACAGCTTAAGAACCAGGTGGTTAGTATGGTTAAAAATGCGAAGGACATGACATCCGTAGAAATAATGGATAGCGTTAAGAAGGCTGGAGAATTTAAATTAGTAATAGATGATTATCTAGATTTACTTAACGTTTGGTTCCGAGATGTGTTAATATTTAAGAGTACAGCCGATACCAATTTGATTATTTTTAGCGATGAAATTTCTAGCATAAGGAATCAGGCAGAACTAGTTTCTTATGAGGGTCTACAAGACATTTTAGACTCAATAGATAAGGTAAAAGTAAGGTTGCAGGCTAATGTAAATTTCGATTTAACAATGGAACTGCTAATCATGGCAATAAAGGAAAATTTATAAAAGAGGAAGGTGGTACATCTTTAAAAGATGTATAGGTAAATAAGATGACGAAAGTTGTAGGAGTTAGATTTAGACAGGTGGGAAAGATATATTTTTTCGCACCAGGAAAGTACAAAGTAGAAGTAGGACAGCATGTAATCGTTGAGACAGCTCGTGGCGTGGAATACGGTAATGTTGTTTTAGGAGAAAGAGAAGTGGAGGATGAGAAGGTCGTTCAGCCACTTAAGGCAATCATTAGAATTGCTACTCCAGAAGATGATGAAAAGGAAATCAAGAATAGAGAGAAAGAGAAGGAAGCTTTCAACATCTGTCTTGAGAAGATAGCAAAGCATAAGCTTGAAATGAAGCTTATTAAGGCTGAGTACACATTTGACAATAACAAGGTTTTATTCTACTTCACAGCAGATGGTCGTATCGACTTTAGAGAGTTAGTTAAGGACCTCGCTGCAGTATTTAGAACAAGAATCGAGTTAAGACAGATTGGTGTTCGTGATGAAACTAAGATTTTAGGCGGTATTGGCGCTTGCGGTAGACCACTTTGCTGCGCAACTTATATGCCAGAATTCATTCCAGTATCAATTAAGATGGCTAAGGAGCAGAATTTGTCCCTTAATCCAACTAAGATTTCCGGTGTTTGCGGCAGACTTATGTGCTGCTTAAAGTATGAGCAGGAAACTTATGAAGAGCTTAATAGCAATTTACCTGTAGTTGGCGATCATGTTACAACACCAGAGAGACTTCACGGCGAGGTTTCATCTGTTAATGTACTTAGACAGTTAGTTAAGGTAATTGTTACACTTGATAACGACGAGAAGGAAGTTAGAGAGTATCCAGTATCAGAGATCAGATTTAAGACAAGGAGACGTGATAGAAACGAACAGATCGATGATAAGGAATTAAAGGCTTTAGAGGAGCTTGAAAGACGCGAAGGTCATGCGCATATTAGTGATGACTAATTTTTATGAAAATGTATTTCTAAATCGACAATAAAAAATGGTGGAGGAAAGTGTGATGTGTAATAAAGAGAATATGGGTTTAAATGAAATTTACACGACGCTTTCTGGACCAATACAGTTAGAAGCTGATGAGAGACTAGATGATTTGTGTAGAGATGGCTTGAAACTAATCCAGAAGCCAGATATTTTCTGCTTTGGAATAGACGCGGTGTTATTGTCTACATTTTCAAAGGCACAAAAGGGCAATAAAGTCCTTGATTTATGCTCGGGAAATGGGGTAATTCCAATACTTATGCAGGCCAAGAACCCTGATACAAGTTATAAGGGCCTTGAAATCCAAGAGGTTTCGGCAAATTTAGCTTCTAGAAATGTTGCGATTAATAATTTAGAGTCAAAAGTAGAAATTATTAAAGGTGATTTGAAGGAGGCTGCCAAGATTTTTGGTGAGGCCTCCTTTAATGTTGTAACCGTGAACCCACCCTACAAAAAGGCCAATTCAGGGCTAGTTAACCCAGATTCCACAAAGGCCATTGCAAGGCACGAGATTCTTTGTGACATAGATGATGTTTGCCAGGCGGCCGCAAGATGCCTAAAGTCAAAGGGGCACCTATATATGGTACACAGACCCGACAGACTAATAGATATCATAGCTGCCATGCGTAGAGCCCATATTGAGCCAAAGCGTATAAGAATGGTGCATCCATATGTTGATAAAGAGGCCAATATGGTACTAATTGAGGGGATAAAGGGTGCTAATTCTTACATGATTGTGGAAAAACCGCTGATTGTCTATAAGAGAGTTGATGGACAGTCGGGAGTTTATACCGATGAGATTTTAGAGATTTATAACAATAAGAATTAGAGTTTACGATTTAGAGGTTTTAAAAATGAAAGCAAATCAAGATATAGATAAGGATAACAAAATGGAAATAAATCAAGATATAGATAATCAAGATATTGATTTTGATATAGAAAAGCTAGACGGGAAGCGCGATGGCAAGGGCGAGCTATATTTGTGCGCCACACCAATTGGCAATCTCGAAGACATTACCTATAGGGTTTTGCGAATCCTAAAGGAAGTGGACATTATTGCGGCGGAGGATACAAGAAACTCCATTAAGCTACTAAATCACTTTGAGATTAAGACACCAATGACTGCCTACCACGAATTTAATAAGTACGACAAGGCAAAGGTCCTAGTTAACAAAATGTTACAAGGACTTAGTGTTGCTTGCATTACCGATGCAGGTACTCCAGGAATTTCAGATCCAGGAGAGGAGCTTTGTAAGCAGGCAAGGGCAGCAGGTATTAAAGTATCTTCAGTACCTGGGGCAGCAGCTTGTATTACAGCGCTAACAATGTCCGGTCAGGCAACAAGACGTTTCGCCTTTGAAGCATTTTTACCAGCAGACAAAAAGGAAAGAAAAGAAGTCTTAGAGGAACTTGTAAATGAAACAAGAACTATGATAATTTACGAGGCGCCACACCATTTAAAGAAGACTTTAGCAGAGCTAAGAAATGTGCTTGGTGGAGATAGAGCTCTTACAATTTGTAAGGAGCTTACAAAAAGATACGAGAATTCCATGGAATTTAGCCTTGATAGCGCATGTGAGTACTATGAGAATAACGATCCAAGAGGAGAGTACGTTCTTGTAATTGCAGGAAAATCAAGGGAAGAGTTAAAGAAGGAAAAGCAGGCCGCATGGGAAGAAATGACCGTTAGAGAACATGTTGACATGTATATAAACCAGGGCCTTGATAAGAAGGAGGCCATGAAGGCAGCCGCTAAGGATAGAGGCGTTTCAAAGCGTGATATTTATAACGAGCTAGAGCGCGATTAATATATTATACGATACATTTTCATTAATATATGTATAGATACTCCCATATATATGGGAGTATTTTTTGTGCAATATAATCAAAGTACTAGCAATATAGATAATATTAATTGTTTAAAGTGCTTGACTAAAAGTATTATTTAAGATACATTAAAAAATGTAGCTATTAAAATTTTTCTAAGTTTAGACGAATAATTGTAAATTTGAGACTAAATTTATATTGCTTGAGACGATTATCCGATTGGGAGGTATTTATGCTTAAGAAAAGATTTAAACAGGTCGCAGTCATTTTACTTACAGTAATTATGACAGCGATTACAGCACTAGCTATTCAGCCAGCAAAAAAAGTAGAGGCAGCCGCAGTGGCCCCGAAAGCTGGAAATATTTATTATATTAAAAATAAGAATAGCCAGATGTATTTAACAGTTGCAGGAGATTCTTCTGCTAGTGGAGCAAATGTAATTCAGTCAAAGGGAACAGGAAGTCTAGGACAGAGATGGATTTTAGAGCAAAATTCAAATGGAACATATAGATTACATCCTGCAACAGATATGACTGGTGGGGTTTCATTAGATGTTTATTATGGACGCACAGACAATAAAACTAATATCCAGATTTGCTCAAATAATGGAGCGACAGCACAGAACTTCTACATTACTAAATCAGGTGATGGTTATGCTATTACAACAGAAGTTACAGGGGGAAAGAGTTGTCTCGATGTAACAGGTGCAAGTACAGCAAGTGGCGCTAATGTTATCGAGTACACTAATAGAGGAGCTTCTAATCAGATTTGGTATTTTGAAGAGGCACAGTGGCCATCATCAGGTTCAGGCTCAAGCTCAGGCTCAGGTTCAAGCTCTGGATCAGGCTCATCAACATCAAACACACCGGCAGCAGTTGACTCAACATATTGCCAGCAAAGAATCCAGCTAGTTAACACAAACGGCAGCTCACTTGTAACTGCTCCATCTAGCACAGGTTCAGTAACAGCCTCAACTAATTCCTCATCATACAATCAGTGGGTTTTAGTTAACAACGGCAGCAACAAGTACATGATTGTAAATGCAGCAACAGGCTATGTACTTGCACCAAATGGCAATAATGCCACAAGTGGAGCTAAGATAGTAGCAACAGGCAAGACAGGCGCAACAGCACAGTATTGGTTAATTCAGGCAGTGAAAAATGATTCACTTGGCAAGGCTTACGAATACAAGATTGTAAACTGCGCTAACTCAAACCTTTGCTTACAGAAATCAGGTTCAAACTTCGTACTTGGCTCATATGCAGGTAATTCAACACATAAGTTCTACCTTAATACTTATGGTGTAGAAGGATTTGCAGGACAGTGTAAGAGTGTTGATGGAAAGCAGACAGGATCTGTACTTGGTGGCGCACTTGGTAAGACAGTATATGTTTCAAATGTATCAGACCTTTCAAAGTACTGTCAGGGTTCAACACCATACACAATCGTTGTAAATGGCAACATCAGAGCAAACAGCTTAACAAAGATTAACGTAGGTAGCAACAAGACTATTATTGGTTCATTTAATGCAAATACATTGCACAACATCCACTTTAGATGTATATCTAACTCTGGAAATGTCATTTTCAAGAACCTTACAATTAGTCATGATGCGGCAATTAATGGAAATGACGACATTCAGATTTACATCAGCGACGGACAAAAATTCTGGCTTGATCACTGTACATTCCCAGGCCATTCAATCGCTTCAACTGATGTAGATAAGTTCGTTTATGTTGGTCTTAAGGCTGATTATGTGACTGTTTCAGGAAATGTATTTAAGAATCACAAGTATGGTTTAATCCTTGGTTATCCAGGGGAAGATGGAATTGGAACATATTCTGGATACCCACAGATGACAATTTGTAATAATTACTTCGATGGCGTATTAACAAGAGCACCAGGACTTATGCGATATGGTTATTATCATTCATACAACAATTATGTAGTGAATTTTAACCTAGGTTATACACCATACACAGGTGCTAATATTTATTCGGAGAAGAACTATTTCTCAAAGGGTAATGCTGCAGGAGCAGTTGTAGACGATCATGGTGTTGGTAACTTTACAGACTATGGTTCAGTATTGTCATCATCTGTTAGTAACTTAAAGACTAAGACAACTTCATGGAGACCAAACTCATGCTACTCATATGCAACAAGATCTGCAAATGATGCAAAGAGTTGGGCAGCATCTTCATCAAATACAGGTGTACAAAAGTCAACAATACGTTATGCAATTGACTAAATATAATGGAAACTAATGACTATATAAAATCGGGTGTTAAAAGAATATAAGGATAAGAAATAATAATAGCTACATAGACCTCAGGCAGTTTTGCCTGAGGTTTTTATGCTTAAGAAAAGATTTAGAAGAGTAGCAGCTATTGCATTAATATTAATTATTATAAACTATTCTGTTAGTGTATGTTCTTTAATAATATTCCTAACCGTAGCGTAGATAAAAGGCTTGGCAGTTTCAATGTCTGCTGGCTCCTTATAAAGAATGGCACTATAGCATGTAGAACTAATAAGCTCCACAATCAAGAAAAGCATAATCTCTGGCTCTCTTAAATTAACCTCATCGTCGTTAATCATCTGGTGGTAGACATCAAGGAAGTTAATGTCGTTGTCCGCAACATTAGTAGTTAAGGCCTCCTTAAAAATTCCCCAACTAAGATTCTTTGAAATGAAATTAAGCAAAGTCTGATTGCTATCAAGAGCATTAATAATGTTATCTATTAGGAAAATGATCTTCTCCGTAAAGTTAAGACTTCTCTTTTCAAGTTCCTTATCAAGAGCTGCAACAGCAGATGAGAAAAGAAGACTTGATTCGTGAGAGATAAGTCGATTTCTTATATCAAATTTATCCTTAAAATAAAGATAAAAAGTACCCTTTGCCATGCCGGCCTTTGAAGAGATTTCAGCAATGGATGTTTTAGAAACACCCTTTGTTGTAAAAAGCTCAAAAGCTGAGTTTAGCAAAGAACGTTGTTTATTAATTTTGTTATTTTCTAGTTTTCCCAAAACATTCACCCCTTATCTGAATTTCTAAAGTTGGCGCCTGCAGCGTCACAAGCTTTGATATGGCGCAAATCACACCTGTAATCAAACAACTGTAATATCTTAGCACATTTTCCATCCTTGTATGTGTATCTTAGCATATAAAAAATAAAAAATCTATAAAAAAAGTGACTAGTGGTCATTTTTTGTTGACAGAAAAAATAGTAGTGATATAATGGCTATGAAATCAAAAATGACTAACGGTCAATTTTATAAAACGAAAGAATTTAATACGTCATTTAATGAATGGAGGTTAATTATGGAGAAGTTCGGAAGAGCTGTGGTTAAGTTAAGGATTCCAATCCTTATAATAAGTGTCTTGCTCTTAATTCCAGCAGTTCTCGGATATTTTGGCACACGAGTTAATTACGATATCTTGTACTATTTACCTGATAATATCGAGACTATGGAAGGCCAAGATATCTTATTGAATGATTTTGGAAAGGGCGCCTACGCATTAATCGTAGTGGAAGACATGAATCAAGATAACGTGTCTAAGCTAGTTAATAAGGTTGAAAATGTAGACCACGTAGCGAAAGTTATTTCTTATTCAGGCATCGTTGGAACAGATATTCCAGCAGAACTCATACCTGAGGAGATAAGTTCTAAGTTTGTAAATGCAGATACAAGCTCAACATTATTTGCAGTATTCTTTGATGACACAACATCAAGTGATGACACAATGAATGCTATACAGCAGATAAGAAAGGTTACAGACAAGCAGTGTTATGTAGCTGGTATGTCAGCAGTAGTTACAGATACTAAGAACCTATCAGAAAAAGAAACACCAATTTATGTTTTACTTGCAGTAGTTTTAGTTTGTATCGTACTTGCATTATTTATGGATTCATTCCTTGTACCAGTACTCTTTATGATAAGTATCGGTATGGCAATCGTCTATAACTTAGGTTCAAACTATTTCTTAGGGGAGACATCGTATATTACGAAGGCTTTGGCAGCAGTATTGCAGTTAGGTGTAACCCTTGATTACTCAATCTTCTTGTGGCACAGCTACAAGGAACACAAAGCTGAGTATCCAGGAAATAAGGAAAAGGCAATGGCAGTTGCCATTGGAAATACATTGACATCAGTAGTTGGTTCTTCAATTACAACAGTTGCCGGCTTTATCGCACTTTGCTTTATGAGCTTTACACTTGGTCTTGATTTAGGTGTGGTAATGGCAAAGGGTGTTGTATTTGGTGTAATAGGATGTGTAACAATTCTACCAGCCCTTGTATTAACCTTTGATAGAGCCCTTGAAAAGACTATGCATAGAGAAATCATGCCAGACTTTTCAAAGTTTGCTCACTGGGTTGTTAATCACTCATGGGTATTCCTAATAGCCTTTGTAATACTTCTAGTTCCTGCAATTTATGGTTATAACAACACAGAAGTTTATTACGATTTAGCTGGTACCTTACCAAAAGACCTTGATTGCTCACAGGCTAATACAAAGCTTGCTGAAAGCTTTAAGGATTTAAATTCGATTTATATGATCCTTGCAGATAGCGATTTATCTACAGAGGATGGACAAAATATGCTAGATGAGATTCAGAATGTGGATGGCATTTCATTTGCATTAGGACTCCCAACAATAACAGAAACAGGTATCCCAGAGGATTTCTTACCAGAATCCCTCGTATCTGAATTAAAGAGCGGAGATTATCAGTTGATGCTGGTTTCCTCAGAATACGCAATTGCTTCTGATGAAATCAATAACCAGATTGATGAAGTATCAGCAATTACTAAAAAGTATGACAATCAAGCAATGGTAATCGGTGAAGCTCCATGTACTAAGGACTTAATTACAATCACTGATAAGGATTTCAAGACTGTAAGTTTTGTTTCTATCGCAGCGATTTTCGTAATCATTTTCTTCGTACTAAAGTCAATCTCATTACCAATCTTACTAGTTGCAGCCATTGAATTTGCCATCTTTGTAAACATGGGTATCCCATACTTTACAGGCACATCAATTCCATTTATTGCATCAGTAGTAATTGGAACAATTCAGCTTGGCGCCACAGTAGATTACGCAATTCTTATGACAACAAGATATAAGAGAGAACGTGCCTCAGGCCTTTCAAAGAAGGAATCCGTTGAGATAGCCCTTGCTACTTCAATCCCTTCAATCGTAGTATCAGCCCTCGGCTTCTTTGCAGCCACATTTGGTGTTGGTATGTATGCAAATGTAGACATGATCGCATCCCTTTGTATCTTAATGGCAAGAGGCGCAATCATTAGTATGGTTGTTGTAATTTTAGTCGTACCATCATTATTCATGGTATTTGATAAGCTAATAATTCATACAAGTATCGGCTTTAAGCCAAAGAAGAGAAAGTATTCTAATTTAAGTGAAGAAGATAAATTTGCACATCAATAAAGTGCGAGGAGAAAATATAAAGGAGAGCGATTAAAATGATTAGAACTAGTTTAAGAAAAGCTGGAGCCGTAGTTTTAACAGCATCAATGCTTGCCCTAAATCTTACAGCTTGCCAGTCAAATAGTGATAGTGCCAGTGTTAGCGCAGTAAATGAAGACGCTGCTTCTAATACAGAGAACATAATTACATCCACAATGAATGACGAATTATCAATAAATACAGCACAGACACTTGCTAAGAATACAAGAAATCAGACAGTTTACGTATTTGATGATGCAAGTGGTGTGCAAGACCACGTAACTGTAAACACTAAGGTTACAGATAACAATGGTGATACAAGTTCTACTAATGAAAATGTAGACAAGGCCGCACCTGTTACAATCAACGTAACATACTATCTCAATGGAAAAGAGATTTCACCAGAAGATCTTGCAGGTAAGTCAGGTGAAGTAAAGATTAGATTTGACTATGTAAATAATGAAGAAGAAACAATTACAGTAAATGGCGAGACAAAAACAGCTTATGTTCCATTTACAGTAGCAACAGGACTTATGCTTGATAACGAAAAGTTTACTAACATCGAGGTTACAAACGGAAAGTTATCACAGGTTGGTTCAGATGTAGTTGCCCTAGGTGTTGCCTTCCCAGGACTTGCTGATTCTTTAAACTTAAAGTTTGATAGTGAAGAGGTAAATTTTGACTTACCAAATTACTTCGAGATTTCAGCAGATGTAACAGACTTCTCACTTGATATGTCACTTTCAGTAGTATCTTCAAACTTACTATCTGATATGGACCTAGATGACTTATCAGTAGAAGACTTACAGGCAAAGGTTAACGAACTTCAGTCAGCAGCTGACCAGTTAGAGGCTGGTACAGTTCAGTTACAGGAAGGTACACAGCAGTTAGAGGATAACATTCCTGACTTAGTTTCAGGTGTGGCAGCACTTAATGATGGTGCAGCAACTCTTAGCTCAGGTGTATCTGCTTATGCAGCAGGCGTAGCAAGCTTAAATGACGGGGCAGCAGCTCTTGATTCTAACATGCAGACATTATCAACAAGCCTTAATACACTTTATGAAACTTTAAAGGCTAATGGATTTGATACAAAGATTGCAGCCCTAAACGAAGGTATTAACGGAAGCTCAGGTCTATTTAATACATTAACAAATGGAATGAGTTCATATAAGTCACTTTATGAATCAACATATTCATCAGCTTACAGCCTTGTTTACTCAGCTAACTACCAGAAGGCATTAGCAGCAAATTCAATGACAGCAGAACAGGATGCAGCAACAGGATCTCATGTAAAGACAGCAGTTGAATCTGCACTTAAAGCCAAGGGTATTACAGAAGACGCTAATATTGATTCAGTAATTAATAGTGAAACAGCTAACACATCCGTTTACATGACAGCAGGTTTATGTGAATTATATGCAGCTTACTCATCAGCAGGTTTAACTGTTGATACAACACAGCAGCAGACAATTATTTCTGACATCGTTAAGTTAAACCAGTACGCAGCAGCTTATAAGACAATGTATGCTTCATATACACAGCTTAAGGACGCTGGCCTTGATACAGGCGTAGCAGCACTTACAAGTGCAGTTGGTTCATTTAGCACATATCAGGAAGGCACATTATGCTCAAGCCTTTATGCCTTAAATGTAGGTGCTACAAAGTTACAGCAGGAAGGTACATCAGTACTTGCAGCTGGTGCTTCAACACTTGCAGCTAACAATTCAAGCTTAACATCAGGAGCCGCAGCACTTGCAGATGGTACAGAGACATTAAATAACGCAGCAGCCACACTTTCATCAGGTGTTTCTAAGTTAAACACAGGTGCTATTACATTAAAGGATGGCATGGCTGAATTTAATGAAGAAGGAATTTCACAGATTACAAGCCTCTTAGGAGATGATGCAACAACAACTCTTGATACAATTAAGGAAGTTGTAAAGCTTGGTAATAACTACACATCATTCACAGGCAGCACTGGAAATTACGACTCAACAGTAACATTCATCTATAAGACAGCAGAAATTAAATAATTAGCACTTTTTAAGTATTTATAAGTTGAGGCAGAGATACATTTTCAAAGGCAATAAAAAAGGGACCTTAAAAGGTCCCTTTAAATTACTTATTATTCTCTGCTATTTCTTTATTGTCGCCCTTGTGTTTCTTAATGATTTCTTCATAACGACGCTGTGAAGCAATCTCCTCTGGTGTTAATTCCTCAGGTACATCCTCAATCGCATCAAGCTGTGCAAAAAGATCCCCTAATTCATTAAGATCAATTAAATTCTTATCATCTGCCATTGCCAATCTCCTTTCGCAAGGTAAATTTAAATTCTACTCCCGTTAAAAAGAAATGCAACTTTAGCTAGTGACATAAGAAGATTAATAGTTTTTAAAACTAGTTATCATAAGACTTAAAGAAAGCCTCAAGTCTATCAAAGGTCTTTACAAGAGTTTCTGCCTCGCTTGGGCTTAAATCCTCTGTAACCTTCTCAATCATCTTCTTATGGAATTTCTGATGATGAAAATATGCCGCAATTCCCTTTTCAGTTAGTGTAGCATAGACAACTCTACGATCTTTATCGCTTCTATATCTAACAGCGTAGCCCTTCTTTACAAGTCTGTTAAGACCAATAGTAAGAGTTCCCATTGTTACTCCTAAAGTTTTTGAAATCTCTCCCATGGTTTGAGGATCCTTTATACCAACGGCGTCAATAATATGCATATCATTAACAGAAATATCCTTGAATTCTTCTGTTATTAATGCCTTTTCCTCGATATCCAAAATGTCATTAAAAAGATCGACCAAAATCTTGTTTAGAGATTCATAAATATCCATTTATCTGCTACCTTACCTAACTTCATTAATAACTAAATTATATATTAATGAATATCGATTTGCAAGGCTTCTATAAATTTTTTAATAGTTTGTAATATTTCGAAAATGTATATAAATAAAAGTTCACTTTGTTGCAATTTTATGCGCTGTGTAGTATCATTTTAACTAGTTTCTAAAGGATTTAGAATGGGAGGAAACTAGATGAGATTTATAGCAATTGGAGAATTAATGTTAAGATTATCTCCACCTAATTATGAGAAGATAGTAACAACTCATGACTTTAGAGTTAACTACGGTGGCGCAGAGGCTAATGTAGCTGTATCACTTGCTAACTTAGGTGTAGATTCTACATTTTTTACAGTATTACCTAATACAGATTTAGGAAAGTCAACAGTGAACTATCTTAAGTCAAACGATGTCCATACAAAAGAAATCATTATGGCTGATGGTAGAATGGGTATCTATTACTTAGAGGAAGGCGTTTCAGTACGTCCATCTTCAGTTATTTACGATAGAGGTATGTCAGCATTTGCTGAATATGACTATAAAGACGTGGATTTTGAAGAGATCTTAAAGAATTACGATTGGTTACATTTAAGTGGTATTACACCAGCTCTCTCTTACAATTGTAGAAGACTTGTAGATAGAGCCGTTAAGGCTGCTAAGAAGTTAGGTCTCACAGTAAGTTTTGACCCTAACTTTAGAAGTACACTTTGGTCTTTTGAAACAGCAAGAGACGTATTATCAAAGTATCTTCCATACGTTGATGTTTTAATTGGTATTGAGCCAATTCACCTATATAGAGAAGATGGTACAGATTATAAGGATGGCTTAACAATGGACCCATCTTTTAAAGAGATGGATAGAGTCTTTAGAGAGATTGATAATCAGTATCATATGAAGGCTATTGCTAGAACAGTACGTTACGTACATTCTGGTAGCAATAACTCACTTAAGGCCTTCTACTACACTAATGGCGAGACTTACGAAAGCAAGACTATTAACTTTGAAATTGTAGATAGAGTTGGTGGTGGTGATGCATTTTCATCAGGCCTTATCTATGCCTTAATGGAGAATATGTCTGCCGAAGATACAGTAAACTTCGCCGTAGCATCTTCAGTAATGAAGCACGCTATTAGAGGTGATACTAACATTACAAGTGTAGACCAGATTAAGAGACTTATGACTAATGCATCTTTTGATGTACAGAGATAATTTGTGCTTTAAAGCTAATCTAGGCTAACAATAGAATAAACATGGATTTATAGGCCTATGGAACTAGAAACATCGCTCTAGTTTCCATAGGTCTTTTTTTTATATGAAAAAAATAGGGGAATTTTATTAGGATTTGTAGTATAATATATTATTGCGGAAAATTTGTTATGAAAATTTAGTGAGGTTATATATGGTAGTTTTTCCAAAAGGTGGAATAAAGGCACAATCGACGCTTTTATCTACATATAGTAAAGGTGAAGCACTATACAAAAGCGGTGCAATTGAGAAGATTGAAATAATTAAAGGAAAAGGCGGACATTTAACAGTTGCAGGTGATGTCCTAGACGAAAAAGGAACTACATACGGAGCGAGTATTAAGTTTGAACCATTAGACGATAAAGTTAAGGCAGTTAAGATAAATGATTGTGAATGTGCCTGTCCATCAAAGAAGGGACACAAGGGATTTTGTAAGCACATTACAGCTCTTGCCTTAGAGACTAATAAGTTGGTGAAATTAGATGACATTAGGGAGTTACTTGAATCTGAGGAAACTAAGTATAGTTTTGAAGCAGGAATAGATGATGAATCAACTGGCAATAGCTTTCTTGATTCTTTAATAGATATGGGCCTTGAGGGCAGCGTACAAAAGGGTGTGGATGGACTAGGAGACGCTTTTTCAGGCAGCAGTCTTGAACAGCATTCTACAACTTCACAGAAGCTTTTTAAGCTTATGAACGATGAACTTATGGATGAGTATTCTAAGTATGAATCTATAAACGGTGTTAGTAATTTAGGTATGGAAGTTACTCTTAATTTAGCAGTTACAGGTATTTTTGCTGAATTTAGAGTTGGTGATAGATATAAGTATGTAATTAAGAATATAGCTGAATTCTGTGAGGCTATGAACACAGGAGAAGTGGTAAATTATGGTAAGAACCTAGAGTTTAAGCATGAGCTAGCAAGCTTTGCACCAGAGTTTAGACCTCTTGTTAAGTTCTTAAGTACAAGTATTTACCTTGAGGAGAAGTACAAGAATAATGATAATTTTTCAAAGTACTATTACAGAGCCTCAGGAGATAAGACAGTAGAGATTAAGCCTCATAACTATAGAGCTTTCTTTAATACACTTGATAAGATTGAAATCGAGCTTATGGGTCTTGAGAATAAGAGAGTTAAGATAGTCAAGGAAGATCCTGAGATTAGCGTAAAGATTACAGCAGATGAGAAGCTTGGCTTTGCCAACATCGAATTCCCAGAATATATCTACCTCGATGGTCTTGATATGGGAATCATGCTTATTGATTCTACAATGTATGTCCTATCTAAGGGATATGTAGATGCTATGGGCGAGATTTTAAAGGTATTTGCAGAATATGTTATACCTTCAAGTGAAGATAGATTTGATAAATATAGCATTAAGAAGAAAGAGAATAACAAGATGAAGGTATCAAGCGGCGACTTTGGTACATTTGCAGAAACAATTCTTCCTAAGCTAGAAAAGCACACACAGCTTGAGGTTACAGGTCTAAACTTTGAGGATTACACAAAGCAGGACGGCGTGTGTGAATTAAGATTTGACGTTGATAATACAGGTAACATCATTTGTAGCGGTGTTATTAAGTATGGCGATAAGGTAGTTGATTTAGGTGAAGGCGCAGTAGATAACGACCTTTCAGGACGTAATGCCAAGGCGGAAGCTAGAATTAAGCACATGCTTAACGAATATTTCCTCAGTGGTAGAAGCGGTAAGTTATGGGTTTTACCTAAAAATGAAGACGATGCCCTTGCAAGACTTATTGACGAAGGTATCCCTAAGTTTGAGGAAATCGCCGATACATTTGCATCAGAAGCCTTTAAGAAGTTAAAGGTAGTGGTAAATAAGCCAATTTCTGGTGGCCTTGCAATTAAGGGAAATCTCTTAACTGTTTCTTGGGACGTTGAGGGTATGACTAGAGAAGAACTCTATGAAGTTCTTGATGCCTACAGACAGAAGAAGAAGTATTTTAGATTAAAGAACGGCGAGGTACTTAGAATTGCCGGAACTGATATTGAGGAACTTGCTCAGTTAGAGGACGAACTTGGTCTTTCAAAGAAGGAATTCTTAAGCGGTGAGACAGAGGTTCAGCTCTTTAGAGCCCTTCACTTAAATGCTCTTATGATGGAGAACAAGGAAGGTATTAAGTTTAGAACTAATAAGGAATTCGACAACTTAATTAAGAACTTCGAGAATTTAAAGAATAAAAAGCACAAGGTGCCAAAGATTGTAAATGCTACACTTCGTGAATACCAGAAGGAAGGTTTTAACTGGGCTTGCGCTCTTTCAGAATTCTCCTTTGGTGGAATTTTAGCGGATGATATGGGTCTTGGTAAGACTTTACAGATGATTAGTTTCCTTGCCACAAGACCGGAAGAGCACCATATGGTAATCTGTCCTGCATCCCTTGTTTATAACTGGGAGGCAGAAATTGAGAAGTTTGCCCCTTCTTTAAAGGTAAATGTAATCTCAGGTAGCAAGGAAGAGCGTAACGAGCAGATTAGCCACTGCAACGAATACAACATCAATGTCACTTCTTACGATTCTCTTAGAAGAGATATTGAGGAATACGAGGGCTTCTCTTTTGATTGCCAGATTATTGATGAGGCTCAGTATATTAAGAATCCGGGAACTATGGTTTCAAAGGCTGTAAAGTCTATTAATTCAAGAACACGTTTCGCCTTAACTGGTACACCGATTGAGAATAGACTTAGCGAGTTATGGAGCATTTTCGATTATCTTATGCCTGGATATCTTTACAAGTATAAGAACTTCAAGGATAGATTTGAGGAGCATATTGTTGGGGGCGTTAGCGTCGGTGAAGACCTTGAAAAGGAAAATGATGCAACCCTTAAGGCATTAAAAGACCTTATTTCTCCATTCTATATTAGACGTAAGAAGTCAGACGTATTAAAAGACTTACCTGAAAAGGTTGAGAAGGTTGTTTACTCTAAGATGGGAGCTAAGCAGGAGAAGTTATACTACGCTTCAGAAAAGAACCTTGTGGATCAGATTGGCAGCAAGGACAACAAGCAGTTTAAGGAAGATAAGTTACAGATTCTTGCTGAACTTATGCGTCTCCGTCAGTTATGTTGTGATCCTAAGCTTGCCTTTGAAAATTACAACGATGAATCCGCTAAGTTAGAAACATGTATCGACTTAGTAGAATCAGCAGTTGAGGGTGGTCATAAGATCTTACTCTTCTCTCAGTTTACATCAATGCTTGAAAAGATTGAGGCTAGACTTACAGAGAAGAATATTACAACTCTTAAGCTTACAGGTCAGACACCTAAATTAAAGAGAATGGAACTTGTTGAGAAGTTCCAGGAGGGTAAGGTAGATGTATTCCTTATTTCTCTTAAGGCTGGTGGTACAGGTCTTAACCTTACAGCAGCAGATATGGTAATTCACTATGATCCATGGTGGAATGTGGCAGCTCAGAATCAGGCTACTGATAGAGCCCATAGATTCGGCCAAAAGAATACAGTTACAGTTGTTAAGCTCATTGTTAAGGGCACAATTGAAGAGCGTATTATGGAATTACAAAATCGTAAGAAGGAACTTGCAGATATGGTACTTTCTGCAGAAGGTGTGGCTATTTCTTCACTTTCTAAGGATGACCTTCTTAAGTTGTTTAATAAAAATTAGTATTTGTTAGAAGCTTTATTGATTTATATAATAGTGAAATGCTATTATTGAGGTAAAGTTAAATAGTTATATAGCTGCGTATCTTATAGGTGCGCAGCTATAAGTATAAAAACACATATTTTAATGTATTTTAAGGAGGGTTAGCATGCTAGATTTTAATTACTACGTTCGTACTGATGTTAGATTTGGCAAGGGCCAGATTAAGAGCCTAAAGGAATTGGTGGCTAAGTATAATAGACAGGCACTTGGCCAGTTAGGTGAAATTAAGGAACTAGAAAAACCAAACGTACTTTTAGTTTATGGTGGTGGAAGTATCAAGAAGAATGGCATTTATAACGATGCTATGGAAGCTTTACAGGGCTGCAAGGTTTGCGAACTTAATGGAATCGAACCTAACCCTAAGATTGAGAAGATTAGAGAAGGTGCTAAGCTTTGTAAGGAAAATGATATCGATATTGTAGTTGCCATCGGTGGCGGTTCAGTTATTGATACCTCTAAGGTAGTGGCAGCAGGTGCTTACTATGACGGAGACCCATGGGATATGGTTCTTGATAGCAATAAGATTGGTAAGGTTTTACCAGTTATTGCAATTCTTACAATTGCCGCAACAGGTTCTGAGTGTAATAAAAATGCTGTCGTTTCCAATATGGAAACAAATGAGAAGCTTGGTACAAGCTCTAAGGAATTTATACCAAGAGCTGCAATTTGTGACCCAACATATCTTTTTTCACTTCCAGCAATTCAGACAGCTGCTGGTACAGCAGATATTATGTCCCATACTTTCGAACAGTATTTTAGAAAGGATACAGGCGCTTATCTTACACAGTCTTTCTGTGAGTCAATCTTAAAGACATGTATTAAGTATTGTCCTGTAGCTCTTCAGGAACCAGACAACTACGAGGCTAGAGCTAACTTAATGTGGGCATCAACTACAGCTCTTAATTCACTTATGTCTTGTGGTACAGGTGGAGCTTGGACATGTCACCCTATTGAACATGAGCTCAGTGCGTATTATGATATAACTCATGGTGTAGGCCTTGCTATTGTTACACCTAGATGGATGAGATACATTTTAAATAAGGATACTGTACTTAAGTTTGCACAGTACGGTCATAATGTATGGAACATCAGAGGTGAGCTTGATAGCATTGACGGCCTTTCAAAGGGCGAGTTAAGCATCATTGCTAATGAGGCCATCGATAGAACAGAGATGTTCTTTAGGGCATGCGGTATTCCAATGACACTTACAGAAATCGGAATCGATGATTCTAAGATTGATTTAATGGCAGAGGATACTATTAAGTATAACGATTTATCTAATGCTTTCGTGCCTTTAACAAAAGAGGATATAAGTAAGATTTTAAGAATGTGTTTATAGTAAGAGGTAAGAATGGAAAAAGAAACTATATCAGTAATAGTGCCAGTTTATAATGTTGAAAGCTATCTAGAAGAATGTGTAGAAAGCATTATAAATCAGACCTATAAGAATTTAGAGATTATACTAGTTGATGATGGTTCAACTGATAATAGTTCTAAAATATGTGACGATTTTAGTAAGAAAGATACTAGAATAAAAGTAATTCATAAAGAAAATGGCGGAATAAGTAAAGCAAGAAATGCAGGAGTAGAACTAGCAACAGGTGATTATATAGCTTTTATGGACAGTGATGATTGTATAAAAGAGACATTTATTGAAGAACTATATAAGCTATTAAAAGAAACAGACTCAGATATTGCTGGTTGTCGTTTTTATAGAAATGTACCAGGAACAACTAACTTTGTTTATCCTAAAGAAGCTACTGATTACAACTTTGTAACTGATTCTGAGGGAATGATGAAGAGACTCTATAATGACATGGGCGTCTTTTGTGTTGTATGGAATAAATTGTACAAAAAGGACATAGTGAAAAAACATCCATTCTATGATTTAAAAATTGCAGAAGATGCATATATAATGCGTGAATATATGTTTGAAGCCAAGAAAATAGCCTGGACTAGTAAAGCTCTTTATATGTATAGAGATAGACCAGGAAGCATAATGACTTCTAAGAGAAATTTTAGTATAGAAGAACAGGAACAAAGAATGTTCTGGCTAGAGAAGCATATTGCCTATTATAAAGCTAATAAGATGGATGAATTACAAGCACTAGCGGAGAAAGTATACCTTTTCAATATACATGAAGTTTGGTTAGATTTAGATAAGGAAGCTAGAAAATTTTATAAGGGCAAGTATTTTGAAAAAATGCGACATATGCTTAAGTCAAAAGGTAACCCTATAAAATCAAAAATTAAATATACAATATTTGCAATTAAACTTGCTTTAGCTTAAAATAAGCGCAGTGGCACAAAGTGTCACTGCGTTTTTTGAAACTTACGAAGTGGATTTTAAAGCTCCACTTTATAACAATGGACATTTTAAGAAGGCTAGAAAATTATGAAAAACAAAAAAATTGACGCAGTAGTATTATGGGTTGACGGTTCAGATACGGAATGGCAAAAGGAAAGAAGTCAGTATAAACTCTCGGATAAAGATAAGCAGATAAATCCATCTTCTTGTTTTAGAGATTATGATTTATTAGAATTCTTCTTTAGAGGAATCGAAAAGAATATGCCTTGGATTAATAAGGTATTCTTTATTACTTGGGGACATTTGCCAAAGTTTCTTAACACTAAGAATGAGAGACTTAGAATCGTTAATCACAAGGACTTTATTCCAGAGGAATATTTGCCCACTTATAATTCCAACGTTATTGAGCTAAACCTACATAGGATTAAGGACTTATCAGAGAATTTCGTGCTCTTTAACGATGACATGTATGTTATTGATGAGATTAAGGAAGAGATGTTTTTTAAAAATGATAAGGTTTGTGACAGTCTCTTTTCAAGAACCATGGTAAATTACGTCTATGGACATCAGATTTACTATACCGTCTTTAATAACATGAGCTTAATTAATAAGCACTTTTACGGCCACAAGCCATTTTCAAAATGGATAAATCCTAATTATCCATTAAAGGAGAATATAACGAATGCGGTTAATAGACTAACGAAGAGATATTCAAGTTTTGAAAATCAGCATTTAGCCCTAGCGCATAAAAAATCAACTTTTGAGGAGATTTGGAAAGAAGAAGGAGAAGTCCTTGATAAAATGTGTCACAATAAATTTAGAACTGCTTATGACTTTAGTCATTGGATGATGCGTTATTGGAGATTTGCCAAGGGTGATTTTAATCCTATTAATGTGGGCGAGCTTGGCTTTTACACAGATGTTAACTGGGATATTGATACTTTGGTGGATATTGTTGTAAATAAGAAAGAGAAGATTTTTCTTCTTAATGATTCCTCTGATGAGAGCGAAGAAGATTTTCTTATTCATAGACAAAAAATTTATGAGGCATTTGAGAAAGTATTGCCAGAAAAGTCCTCTTTTGAGCTAGATGCTAATTCTGATTCAGAAGTAGCTTAGTAGGAGCTTGACTTTTTTCTATATATTAACTACAATTAATTAAAATGCGTAGACGAAGACAGTAGATTTTGTTTGAAGCTAAGAGCGAGCCGGGTTGGTGTGAGCCGGTACCAGTAGAACTTAATTGAACATCACTTCCGAGCAGCCAAGCAGAAATAAGCTATAAGCTTAGAGTAAGCAAGGACGGTAATCCCATCGTTAGGAGAAATCTAGGGACGCATATGCTGGTATGTCGTAATTGGTTAATAATGAGTGAATTTTCGCCCCATTGCCGTTTACGGCAGTGGGGCTTTTGTTGTAATAAGACAAAGAAAGGAAGAAGAACAATGGTTTACGAGAAAGTATCATCAGACATGAATTTCGTCGCACGAGAAAAAGAAGTAGAGAAATTCTGGAAGGATAATGACATTTTCCAAAAGAGTATTGATAGTCGTAAGGAAGGAGAAACATACACATTCTATGATGGTCCTCCTACAGCTAATGGTAAGCCACATATTGGACATGTGCTTACAAGAGTTATTAAGGATATGATTCCAAGATATAGAACAATGAAGGGTTATCAGGTTCCAAGAAAAGCTGGTTGGGATACACACGGCCTTCCTGTAGAACTTGAAGTAGAGAAGATGCTTGGCCTTGATGGTAAAGAGCAGATCGAAGAATACGGTCTTGAACCATTTATTAAGCATTGTAAGGATTCAGTTTGGAAATACAAGGGTATGTGGGAAGATTTCTCATCTACAGTAGGTTTCTGGGCTGATATGGATAATCCATATGTAACATACGATGATGATTTCATCGAGTCAGAATGGTGGGCTCTTAAGACAATCTGGGAAAAGGGCTTATTATATAAGGGCTTTAAGATTGTTCCTTACTGTCCTAGATGTGGTACACCTCTTTCATCACACGAGGTTGCCCAAGGTTATAAGACAGTTAAAGAGCGTTCAGCAGTTGTAAGATTTAAGTGCGTTGGTGAAGATGCTTACTTCCTTGCTTGGACAACAACACCTTGGACACTTCCAAGTAACGTAGCTTTATGTGTTAACCCAGATGAAGTTTATGTAAAGGTTAAGACAGCTGAAGATAAGGTTTATTATATGGCTAAGGCTTTACTTGATTCAGTACTTTCTGGATTATCAGTTAAGGAAGGAAAGACAGTAAAGGGCGAAGCGCTTGATAAGAACGAGAAGGGTAATTTTGTAGCAAAGGGTTCAGGCGAAGGCTTTGACTATGAAATTCTTGAAGAATATAAGGGTAGTGATCTTGAACATAAGGAATATGAGCCATTATTTGCTTGTGCTGGTGAGTTAGCTGCTAAGCAGAATAAGAAGGGCTTCTTTGTAACATGTGATTCATATGTAACAATGTCAGATGGTACAGGTATTGTACATATCGCTCCTGCATTTGGTGAAGACGATGCTAAGGTTGGTCGTAAGTATGACCTTCCATTCGTACAGTTCGTTGATGGTAAGGGTGAATTAACTAAGGAAACTCCATATGCTGGTACATTTGTTAAGAAGGCTGATCCATTAGTACTTAAGGACTTAGATGCTGAAGGTAAGTTGTTTGATGCACCTAAGTTTGAGCATGAGTATCCACACTGCTGGAGATGTGACACACCACTTATCTACTATGCTAGAGAGAGCTGGTTTGTTAAAATGTCAGACCCAGAAGTAAAGGCTAACTTAATTGCTAACAACAAGACAATTAACTGGATTCCTGAGACAATTGGTTCAGGTAGATTTGGTGCTTGGCTTGAAAATGTACAGGATTGGGGTATTTCTCGTAACAGATATTGGGGTACACCACTTCCAGTATGGGAAACAGAAGATGGTACAGAAAGAATCTGTATCGGCAGCAGAGAAGAACTTGCTAAGCTTTCTGGTAACCCAGAAGATGCTAAGGTAGAACTTCATAGACCATACATTGATAAGGTTGTTATTAAGTCACCTAAGACTGGTAAAGAAATGCACAGAGTTCCAGAAGTTATTGACTGCTGGTTTGACTCAGGTTCAATGCCATTTGCACAGCATCACTATCCATTTGAGAATAAGGACTTATTTGAGAAGCAGTTCCCAGCTAAGTTCATTTCAGAAGCTGTAGATCAGACAAGAGGTTGGTTCTATTCACTTCTTGCTATTTCAACACTTCTCTTTAATAAGGCACCATACGAGAACGTAATTGTACTTGGTCACGTTCAGGATGCTGATGGACAGAAGATGAGTAAGTCAAAGGGCAACGCAGTTGATCCTTTTGATGCATTACAGAAGCACGGCGCTGATGCTATTAGATGGTATTTCTATGAGAATTCAGCACCATGGATTCCTAATAGATTTAAGGATGAATGGGTTTCAGAAGGCCAGAGAAAGTTCATGGGTACATTCTGGAATACATATGCATTCTTCGTACTTTACGCTAATATCGATGATTTCGATGCTACAAAGTACACACTTGAATATGATAAGCTTTCAGTAATGGATAAGTGGGTATTATCAAAGCTTAACTCACTTGTAACATTAGTTGATGAGAACTTAGCTAACTATAAGATTACAGAAACAGCTAGAGCTCTAGAAGACTTCGTAGATGAATTATCTAACTGGTATGTAAGACGTAGCCGTGAGAGATTCTGGGCTAAGGGTATGGAGCAGGATAAGATTAATGCTTATATGACTCTTTATACAACACTTGTAACTCTTGCTAAGATTTCAGCTCCTATGGTTCCATTTATGACAGAGAATATCTATCAGAACCTTGTTAGAAGCATTGATAAGACAGCTCCAGAGTCAATTCATCTTTGCGACTTCCCAGTTGCTAATGCTGAATTTGTTGACAAGAAGCTTGAAGAAACAATGGAAGATGTTCTTGATGCAGTAGTTATTGGACGTGCTTGCCGTAACACAACAAATATTAAGAACCGTCAGCCAATTGGTAAGATGTTTATTAAGGCAGATTGGAAGTTAGATGATTTCTATACAGCTATTATTGCTGATGAATTAAATGTTAAGTCTGTTGAATATAAGGATGATGTAAGAGACTTTACAAGTTATTCCTTCAAGCCACAGCTTAAGACACTTGGACCAAAGTACGGTAAGATTCTTAATAATATTAGAACAGCTCTTACAGAACTTGATGGAAATAAGGCTATGGATGAGCTTAACAGCACTGGTGTATTAAAGCTTACAGTTGCAGATCAGGAAATCGAACTTTCTAAGGAAGATTTACTTATTGAAATGACTCAGATGGAAGGTTATGTTGCTAACTCAGATAAGGGTGTAACAGTAGTACTTGATACTAACCTTACAGAAGAATTATTAGAAGAAGGCTTTGTACGTGAAGTTATTTCTAAGGTTCAGACAATGCGTAAGGATGCTGGATTTGAAGTTATGGATAAGATTACACTTTACATTTCAGGTAATGATAAGGTAGCAAGTCTTGTAACTAAGAATGCAGACCAGGTTAAGTCAGTTTGCTTAGTTGAAGAAATTAAGACAGATAGTCTTGCAGGATCAACTAAGGACTGGGATATTAACGGTGAGAAAGTAAGTCTTGGTGTTGAAAGAAGATAAAAGATAAGTTGTCTATAAAACATTGACATAATTGTAGAC
>JAEEGJ010006299.1_pt1 | contig 35787 bp, 31 predicted proteins | sample 8958761 | NCBI WGS metagenome assembly JAEEGJ01 (sample SAMN16246546, study PRJNA631951) | gut metagenome | biome: gut microbiome; feature: rumen; material: RS-attached | host: Bos | place: Iran: Karaj | collected 2018-10
GATGAACTGGGAAGCGCCATGAAGCACTTCTTCGAACTGGGACAGAAGGTGAGACTGGATGGCATCGGGATCTTCAAGGTGGGATTCTCCAGCATCGGCACCACGGAGAAGGAGGACTGCGGCGCGGCTACCATCACGACCCGAAGGGTGCTGTTCCAGCCCGAGAGCCAGCGCGTGGTCGTGGGTCAGACCGTGAACAAGCAGGGCAAGATCACCCAGAAGTTCGTCATTGCCAAGACGCTGGTGAAGGACGTGGTGTTTGAGGAGACCTACGACACCAGCCTGCAGCCTGAGGCTTCCGGCGGCGAAGGCGGCGAAGGCGGGAATGGTTAAGTTTCGGGGAGTGAGGAGTGTGGAGTGTGGAGTGAGATTACTCTAAGTGCGGAGTTTTCTGCCGAAAGAGTAACCTCTTCCCCACCTGAGTCAGGAGGGGAGCCCGAAGGGCGGGGTGGTCTGAAGAAGCGCCAGTTCTATGGCATAGCAAGCATTAGCCCATGTTCTTGCGTCCCTCCGGTAGCAAGCGGCAAAGCCGAGCGCAGAACAACCCTGGGGGATTGACGGAGCCCGCGTTCAGACCACCCCTAACCCCTCCTAACTTAGGAGGGGAAGATATTACTCTAAGGGCAGACAATCCGCCTCCTGAGTAATCTCCTTCCTCCTTCCTCATTCCTCCTTCCTCGAAAAAAAACAAATCGTATGAAAAAGCAACGAATCATCGAGTTGGCGGTGAAGGTTCTAGTAGCCGCGCTCACAGCATTCCTGACGGCCATCGGCACCACCTCGTGCATGGGCTACGGACCATTTTAAAACGCAGATTGCCTAATCACAACAAAGAGGATGTGTCAAAATAGGCACACCCTCTTTTATTTAAAACAAGGATTGTATTGAGTTCATTCTACTCTTTTGGCTTTGTATAGCCTCCCATCGGATTGTCAAGGGTGGGGTGAGACTCTACGGTGTTAAGCCAGTTACCCCACTCCGTCTGCTTGTGGAAGTTGGTGTACTCGTAGGCGGTCTGGAAGGTGTAGTTGACTCCACCATCCTTCTGATAAGCCGTCTTGTCGAGAGCAACCACCGAGAACGAGAAATCGGGCTTCACACCCTTCGACTTTGGGCAGTGGTAGTAGCAGTTGTTAGCCATGATGGTCTTCTTCATCTGGGCACCAAGCTCGTCGGCAATCGCCTTCAGCTCGGCATCACCGGTGGCTTTAGCCATCTGCTCGGCATAGTACTGCAGATCGACGAAGATGCTGGTGTCTTCAATGCGATAGACATCCTTCTTGGTGGCATTGTCGATTTCCGCCTTCTTCTCGGGATAGACGGCCTGCAGGCGGCTGCTGAGCTTCTTGCAGATGGGGAGCAACTTGGGGAACTCCTTGTTATCTACCAGTTTCATGTCGCCATTTTTTTCCCTATATTGCATGTCGCTTACTTCATAGCACTCCTTAAGCATAGCCTTGCTGGCGGTGACAAAGTCATCATCCTTCTGAAGCTGCATCACCAGGCTTACCATCGTCTCAAGACTGCTCATGAGGGTGTGCATGCTACAGATGGTATAGTCGGCCAAAGAGTAGATGTCAGACAGCGACTCCATATTGCCCATCAGACAGCTGTGGATGAAAAGACCGTCGAAATGGGGGATCTGCGACTTCTCCACAGCACGGCGGAACTCGTACATGTCGAGGGCATCAGCACCGATATACTCCTGCGTCCACTCATCGTAGAGCATACCGCGGGACGACGCACGGGTAAGACCGGTGGCAGGAGCCTCACGCACGTAGTCGTTCACGGAATCCCAGCCGCCTCCGTGACCATAGATCAGCATCACGTACTTCTCGGCGGGCATCGTTGCCTTGAAGTGGTCGATGACTTCGGTCAGCGTACTCTCGTCGTACATCTTCATGTCGGGCCAGTCTGTTCCGTATTTCTCGCCGAGCGAACCGTTTGACAGCGGGGTCTTGGAAGTCAGCTCGAACATGACCACCTGACCAGACTTGGCATATTTGCCCGTAAACGTGTGAGGAATCGTGATGGTTTCGCCTCCAGGCTTAGCTATGACGTGGGCCTCATCGCGTCCATACTTATAACATACGCCTACACGTACATTTGAGGGGTCGGAGAGCAGGGGGCCGACCGAATTGAAGAAAATGTTCTCAATGAGTCCATCCATATCGCCGCCGGCATTGCCGTAGATGATGATACCGACTTTGGCTTTCACAGTGCTGGGGGTGTCGTCTCCCGCCTGTGCATTGTCCTCGTTGGAACACGAGGTAAACAACATGGTTGAGCCACAGAATAGGATGGTGGCCAGCATCCATCGTTTCATTGTCCTCATTGTTCTCATTGTGATCTAATGTTTTAATTTGACTATTTATTTCGCGTTGCTTGCAGGAAAGATAATCGGCTTCACGAAGTCCATCAGCTGGTTGCGCTCATCGGTGGTATAGGTTAGGATCGCATCATTGTGCGTACCGTTCTTGATGACCAGCTTCTTCACGTTCTCATTCGTGGGATCGTCGATGGCGGCACCCGTCCAGGGATCGTTCTCGCCATACACGAAGAACATCTTGCAGTCGGTCGTTTTCAGGAGGGGAAGAGGATACTCTATTTGCTCATAATGATCTTCACGACGGCTTCAATGTCGGCATCGGTAATACCGTCTTTGCCGTCGAGTTCGGCATTCGTAAGTCTGAAGCCGTTGGACTGATGACCGTTCTTGGCATTGACCATCTCTACGATATCGGCAGCATCAACCTTATCGTCGCCGTTGGCATCACCCTTCAATTTATCCTTCAAGAACTGGAATCCAGCACTGCCAGCATCGCTTTCCTTGTCGAACTTGAACTTGGCAGCATTGACGATCTTCTTTGTGTCCTTGTCGATAAGAAGGGCCACGACGCTGAGTTTCTGCTTGTCCTGGATGCGGTTGTTGCCAGTGATGTCAATCGTATAGGCATGCTCCATGGCGACGTCCTTGGTGATGGTGGCAGGCACACTGCCCTCGATACCCTCGAACGGCTCGTAGGCGGCTACAGGGATGTAGTTGTAGACCACGTTCGTGATCTTCGACTCTCCACCTGTCAGATTGACGAGGTTGTCGTCTTTGAGGGAACTACCGGCATAGTAGTTCGACTGGTACCAACCTGGCGTGGTGCCCGACAGTCCGTCTTCAGCCAGCACGTAGCCGATGCGGTAGTTCGCATCGGTCACATTCTCGACGAAGGTGGTGGTGGCCTTCACGCTGATCTTGGTCTGATTAGCATCAGCCCAGTCTGCCGTCACTTCGATGCCTGCGGGGACATAACTGCGCTGTACGGCCTCCACCTCACGGCTGATGCCGAAAGCCGTACTGCCACTGCCATAGTAGGGGTCGACGACTTCGCCACGGTTGATCGTACAACTGGGATAACTGAACGCATCCAACTGATAGTTGTCGAGGATCATCGGGTCGCCGTTGCCACCACCGTGAACAGCCAGGGTGATCACGTCGTCGCGATAGATCTTATTGAGCAGAGCCAGTCCGGGAATGCCTCGTGCGCACCATCCGCACCACGTGCCGGTGGCCTCCTCGACGACAGGCACCACCTTGGGCTTCTTGGCGACGGTCACCAACTTTCCGCTGGCCTGCATATTGCCCGTCGTACACCCATTGGCAACACCATTCACCTTGGTGAGTTTAAACACCTTGTTGCTTTCGCCTACAGAGGCATCGGCATCGATGGGCACGAGTACCTCGGCCGACATCATGAAAGTGACAGGGTCGGTGAGTTCCAACTGATGCTCGGTGGTCGTGCTACCCGTCGTGATGGTATAGCCGATGCTGGTGACAGGCTCCATGCCCTCGCCAGCCAGTGTCACGGGCACACTGACCTTGCCGTTAAGTGCGGCATAGGCCTTGCCGAAGTCGGTGGTCACCACGCTGGCACCGTTCTTGGCATATTCACCCTCTACGGGGTCCATCTCGATGATGTATTTGAAGTTATCCCATCCGGGGGTGTTGGCATAAGCCTCACGGGTGCCATAGGGGACATAGAGTTTGGCAATCTTCATATTGTCGCCGCTGAACACCATTGAGGAAACGGCAAACGGTTTCTTAATGTGCGAGACGACTTTCGTCATCTGGTTGCAATAAAGGAATGTCTCGGGCTCGATTTTCTCCACGCTGGCAGGTATCTCTATCTCCGTGAGTGTGGCCAGACTACGGAATGCTGCTGTAGCAATGGTCTTGACGCCCTCGGGGATCTTCGTTGTGGCAAAGCCCTGAATGAGTTTGTCGGTGGCCGTTTCGATGATGGCGTTACAGTTGTTGCGGGAGTCGTATTTAGCATTCTTCGCATCAATGACCAACGACGTGATGCGCTCGCATCCGCCAAAGGGAGACTCACCGATATCAGTGACACTCTCTGACAGTGTCACCTTGGAGAGTTCGGTGTCGGCCCAGAAAGCAGCCCATCCGATAGATGTCAGGCCGCTTGGCAACTTGACTTCCTTCAGTGAAGGAATGCCGCTGAAGGCCATTTGTCCAAGGGCTTCGATGCCGTCAGGAACCACCGTATTGGCACATCCGATACGCAATGTGTTGGAAGCCGTTTCGATAATGGCATTGCAGTTGTCGCGAGAATCGAACACGGTGTTGCCCTTTTCTACGCTCAGGGCCTTCAGGTTACGGGCATAGTAGAAGATGTCACGACCTAACTCCTTAACAGTCGCTGGCAATACCAGTTCCTCGATACCACTATCCTGGAAGGCAAAACTGCCAATGGCTGTCAGATTCTTCGGAAGCACGATATGCCGGAGTGCCATCGTCGTCTGGAAGGCTCCGTCAGGCAATACGTTGGCCGTAGTGCCTTCACCATCAACAATCGTTGCATCGGAGAGATTGATGCTCGTCAGCACACCATACTGACCGCACATGCCCTTCAGGCACTGTAAATCCCTGCCATTGATGGGGCCTTTCACCGTCAGTTCCTCCACAATATCCTTCGTGTCCTGGGTAAGTGTGGTTTCGAGCGTACCGGCTTCAGTCAAAGTGACGGTGAACTGGCGTGAAGCATTATACTCCGACTCCTCAATGATCTTATAGGAGCCCATGCCAAACACCTTCCACCCCGTGGCTGCTGCATATTTTGCCTTCGTGCCATTGGGCACAATAAGACGGGCATTCTCTCTAATTAAGTTGGCTACCTGTCCGTTTATGATGAAATTGAAGGCATTCGCTGGGATCTCAATGGGCTCAGGATAGTGCACATGGAAGATGGAGGTCTTTGAATAATCAAATAAACCCACACCGTAATTGGTTACTGTCTGCGGAATGTCAATGCTCTCGATGTTAAGACGGGCAAAAGCACCATTGGCCAGACCTGTCACCGTTGCCGGAATCACAGAAGTGCCGTTAGATGCCTGCAATAGCGTATTGGTGGCCGTCTCGATGATGGCATTGCAGTTGTCGCGTGAGTCGTACTTCGGGTTGTCTGTATCGATGGTAATGGTCTGCAAGTTGCAATTATCGAACGCATAATCTCCTATTTCCTCTATAGAAGCGGGAATGTAGATGTCCGTGATTTTTTCATTATCACAAAAGGATTGCATGCCAAACTTCTTCAGGCTCTTTGGGAGTACAAGTTTCTCTAAATCAGCTTTTCTAAAGGCAGAATTGCCAATCTCTGTCACTCCTTCAGGAATGCCTGATGCCAAACAGCCTCTGACCAGTTTGCCTGTAGACTTCTCGTAGATGGCATTGTTCTGAGAATAATAGTTGGGGTTACCCTCTTCTACCTGAATCGAATTGAGTGTCGGGACATCAAAGGCCAGGGCACTAAGTGTTGTCACAGACTTTGGAATGACAATTGAGGTCAGGCTTGTATTGGTGAAAGCCGCATAGCGGATTTCCTTCAACGTTTTAGGCAATATGACATTGGTCAACGTGTAACAATTTAAAAAAAACGATCCTGTTAACACGTCGTCTGCCGTATCATATTCATTACCAAGTAAAATGAACTTCTCGCCACCGACGAGCCGAGCCTCCGACAGGTCAAGTTTCGACAAACGACCCTGATTGCCATTTCCATACTTGTTCTCCGACATATCTCGAATGACGTCGATATCCTTACCACCAATCTCGCCAGTCACCTTCAGACGACTGATGAGATAGCGCTCGCTTTCTGGCAGCAATGTAGCCAACTGCCCCTGATGCTCAACATGCACCTCGCGGAAGCCAATCTCCTGCTTCTCCTCGTAACTGACATCATTGTTCGAGGCCGGCTGGATGCCAACCACAGCGTTCTGATCCTCGGTGAAGTCATTGTCGCCGGGTGTGAGCGACGTCAGGGCGAAGTAACCGTCGAGGGCACCACCCCAGCCCCAGTTGATGTAGAACTGACCATTCTTATAGCCATGGAGCACGAAGGTATGACCCTTCTTGTTCTTGAATCCGCTATAGATGACGGGACGTCCCAACTCGATCTCGTGATAGAGGGCCTGTTCCCATTCCTCGTCGGTGAACTCTTTGCGGTCTACCAGATCAACGCCCTTACTGAAGTTAAAGACGGAGATGAGGGCACCCGGGATGCTCGAAGGACTGGAAGTCGACTCGTCTGTTTTATAGTCCATCAGCACGGACTGTCCGCAGTAGCGCATCAGCCAGGCAATGTCGCCGTCGGCCATGTTGAACCAGTTGAACTTGCGGGCTGGCAGAGACGGAAGGTCTATCTTCTTTTCTGCATCATCTTTGTTAGAGGTATAGCCGACGGCCTCTCGCACGCTGTTCAGTGGCCACTGGAAGAAGTTCACCACCTGGGCCATTGCCGTGGCGACACAGCCGGTAAGCGTCTTGGTGCCACTGATATCCGGGCATTGATCCTGGTAGATACCATCCTGATTCCATTTGGTATTCAGCAGTGGAACCAGTTCTGTGCGCTCACTGGCACTCCTGGTCCCTGCACGACGGCCAGGGGCAGAAGACTTTTTCAGCGACTTGGCAATCCCTTCATAGTAGTCCAGGAGCCACTTCACGTTGTCGGGTACCTGCGCGAGGTTCAGATGTCCCTGCTCGGCATAGCCCAGCACCTCTGGCATCTGGTCGTTGGAGGCAATGATGGCGAAACCGCCGTCTGCCTCGGCATTAAACACATAGTAGGCCGGTGATGTTGCTTCGGCACCACGCGTCCGTGCCCGTTCCTTCACCAACTGCCTGCCTTTCAGAATCTGCTGGGCCTTCTGCAGGGCCTGTGCCTCGGTGATCTCTCCTGCCTGCATCATCATGCTGCTGAAGAGACACATCAACAAAAACGAAATCTTTTTCATTTACTCGTTACTATTTTAATGGTTAATATTTGCAAAGACTTACTCCTCCATCAACTTGCGATAGCGGATGCGTTTGGGTTCTTCGAGCCCCAGGCGCTGAGCCTTATTCGTCTCGTACTCAGAGTAGTTGCCCTCGAAATAGAAGACACTCCCCTCGCCCTCGAAGGCCAGGATGTGGGTACAGATACGGTCGAGGAACCAACGGTCGTGGCTGATGATGACGGCACAGCCGGCAAAGGCCTCAAGACCTTCCTCAAGAGCCCGGAGGGTGTTGACGTCGATATCGTTCGTGGGCTCGTCGAGCAACAGCACGTTGCCCTCCTGTTTCAGGGCGATGGCCAGATGGAGGCGGTTGCGCTCACCACCGGAGAGGACGCCACACTTCTTCTCCTGGTCGGCACCGCTGAAGTTGAAGCGTGAGAGATAGGCCCGCACGTTGACATCACGGCCTCCCATGCGGATGGTCTCGTTGCCACCGCTGACGACCTGATAGACGCTCTTGTCAGGGTCGATATCCTTATGCTGCTGGTCGACGTAGGAGAGTTTGACCGTCTCGCCCACATCGAAGGAGCCGGCATCAGGAGTTTCGAGGCCCATGATAAGCCGGAAGAGCGTGGTCTTGCCGGCACCGTTGGGACCAATCACGCCCACAATGCCATTAGGAGGCAGGTTGAAATTGAGGTCGCTGAAGAGCGGTTTCTCCGGATAGGACTTGGCGACGTGTTCGGCGACAATGACCTTATTGCCGAGGCGAGGACCGTTGGGGATAAATATTTCGAGTTTCTCCTCCTTCTGTTTCTGCTCTTCGTTGAGCATCGTCTCATAAGAGTTCAGACGGGCCTTACCCTTAGCCTGACGGGCCTTCGGGGCCATACGCACCCACTCGAGTTCGCGCTCCAGTGTCTTACGGCGCTTCGAGGCCTGCTTCTCCTCCTGGGCCAGACGCTGAGACTTCTGTTCAAGCCAAGACGAGTAGTTACCCTTCCAGGGGATTCCCTCCCCACGGTCGAGTTCGAGTATCCACTCAGCCACATCGTCGAGGAAGTAACGGTCGTGGGTAACGGCAATCACGGTACCCTCGTACTGCTGGAGATGCTGTTCGAGCCAGTCGATAGACTCAGCGTCGAGGTGGTTGGTAGGCTCGTCGAGCAACAGCACGTCGGGCTTCTGCAGAAGCAGTCGGCAGAGGGCCACACGGCGACGCTCACCACCCGAGAGGTTCTTCACACTCCAGTCGCCCGGGGGACAGTTCAAGGCAGCCATGGCACGGTCGAGTTTCGAGTCCATGTTCCAGGCGTCGGTGGCGTCGATGATATCCTGCAACTCTGCCTGTCGCGCCATGAGTTTCTCCATCTTATCGGGGTCTTCGTAGTACTCGGGCAAGCCGAACTTGACGTTGATGTCATCATATTCTGCCAAAGCGTCATACACATGTTGCACGCCCTCCATGACATTCTCCTTGACCGTCTTCTCCTCATTGAGCGGAGGATCCTGTGGGAGATAGCCGACGGAATAGCCCGGGCTCCACACCACGTTGCCCTGATACTGCTGGTCAAGGCCTGCAATGATCTTCATGAGCGTCGACTTACCAGCACCATTCAGACCGATGATGCCGATCTTAGCGCCATAGAAGAAACTGAGGTAGATGTTCTTGAGCACTTGTTTCTGGTTCTGCTGGATGGTCTTGCTCACGCCCACCATCGAGAAAATCACTTTCTTATCGTCTACTGTTGCCATATTATATATAATGTGTATGCATCCAAAAAAAAGAAAGCACTGTCCCTGTAAGCCGGGTTCTGTACCGTTTGCACGGCGTCTGTCATTTATCTAATCCCTGAGTCACCCCAGGGCTTAAGCGTTCTACCCTCCGCCGCATGAGCCCCGGCCGTGTCGCATTGCTGCTCAGACCTTCGTCAACTCGGGCGGGCAACCCTCTCTCGGGACGGTATACATGAACTTGCAGCCTCCAGCGGGCACAGCCCAATGATCACCCATTGGCTGGTGGTCTCTTACACCACCTTCTCACCCTTACCCCGTCCGAAGACAAGGCGGTCATTCTCTTCTGCCCTCACCTACTGTCGCCAATAGCTTCCATTTTCAGAAGTGGAGCGCCCTATGCTGCCCGGACTTTCCTCTCGTGCCTTATGGCACCAGCGACAGACCGTGACAGTACTTTCGGATGCAAAGTTACACATTTTAGTTGAAATACGAAAGCATTGCAATAGGATAATTGCAAATAATCAACTAAAAACATATCACTCTCTTAAATTTGTCAGTAATTTAAGATTCCAACTGTTAACCGCAAAGAGCCGTTAAGCCTTTAAGGCGAATTGTTAAATTGGGACAAATATTCACGACAATTTGTCACAATCCGAAAAAATGCACCTATATTTGCACCCGAATTCGATGAAAACCATTGAAATGAAGAATAATGAACATTTAAAACATTAAACAAATGAATGAGAATATGAAAAAGATCGTCAATGTGGCAACGCCAGCCATGTGCGCCGTTGCTTTGGTACTCTCGGTAGCCGCTTTCAACAAGACCAATGCTGCCAATCCCTCTTCACCCAACCCCGTTGTCAGTTCGGCTCCTGCCGTACAGCCTGTAGACCTGACCTATGCCGCAGAAAAATCCCTGCCATCGGTCGTGTATATCAAGAACACACAGAACTCGAAGGTGCAGACGGTTGAGTATAGTGATCCCTTTGAGGATTTCTTCTCCGACCCCTTCGGCGGTTTCTTCGGTCGTGGCCAAGGTAACGGTGGCAAGCGTCAGCGTCAGGTGCAGACCCCTAAGCGCACGGCTGCTGGCTCTGGTGTGATCATCTCTACCGACGGCTATATCGTGACCAACAACCACGTGGTGGACGGTGCTGACGAACTGACAGTCACCCTGAACGACAACAAGGAATACTCAGCCCGTATCATCGGCGCCGACGCCACGACAGACCTTGCCCTCATCAAGATTGACGGTAAGAACCTGCCGGCTATCCAGATTGCCAATTCTGACGACGTCAAAGTCGGTGAGTGGGTACTGGCCGTCGGCAATCCGTTAGGACTGAACAACACCGTGACCGCAGGTATCGTATCTGCCAAGGCCCGGTCGATGGGTTCTGGTGTCTCTTCGATGATTCAGACTGATGCAGCCATCAACCAGGGTAACTCGGGTGGTGCATTGGTAAACACCAACGGTGCGCTGATCGGTATCAACGCCATGATCTACTCCCAGACAGGTTCGAATATCGGTTATGGCTTTGCCATCCCCACCACCATCATGAACAAGGTGGTGGCCGACATCAAGCAGTACGGCAACGTACAGCGCGCCATGATCGGCATCAAAGGTTCCGACGTGAACGTGTATGTGGATGCTGAGAAGGAGAAGGGCAACGAGGTGGATCTCGGCACGATGGAAGGTATCTACATCGCAGAGGTCGTGGAAGACGGTGCCGCTGCTGACGCAGGCCTGAAGAAAGACGACGTCATCACCCACATCGACGGACAGAAAGTCACGAAGTTCGGTGAGTTGCAGAACATCATCGCCCAGAAGCGTCCTGGTGACAAGGTTACCGTGACCTATCTGCGCAACAAGTCGAAGAAGAACGTCACGCTGACCCTGAAGAATGAGCAGGGCAACACCAAGGTCGTGAAGAATGCCGATCTCGACGTGCTGGGCGGAAACTTCCGTGCCATCACCGACAGCCAGAAGGAACAACTGAACATCGGCTACGGCCTGGAAGTGATGAAGGTCAGCGGTGGTAAACTGAAGGATGCCGGTGTACCGAAGGGCTTCATCATCCAGCGCGTGAACGACAAGAGCATCAAGTCGATTGAAGACCTGCAGAGCACCGTGAAGGAAGCCTCAACAAGCAAGGAGCCCGTACTCTATATCCAGGGTATCTATCCTACCGGAAAGAAAGGCTACTTCGCCGTACCGCTCGAAAATGACTAAAACTTAGTTTACAGTTTACAGTTGACTGTTTATAGTTTATAGTTGATTTGCTAGCAAGCCATTCGAAACTGCAAGTGTAATCATCTATAAACTATAAACTTTTAAACTATAAACAAAGAAAAATAAAAATTTTTCCTTTTTTCTTTGGTTGTTTCATGAAAATGCCATAACTTTGCATTTTGGCTACAAGAAAACAACCAATGAGACAACTGAAAATCATAAAATCGATTACTAACCGCGAGAGTGCCTCGCTGGAAAAGTACCTGCAGGAAATCGGCAAAGAAGAGATGATCTCTGCCGAGGAGGAAGCAGAACTCGCCCAGCGCATCCGCAAAGGAGATCAGAAAGCCCTTGAGCGGCTGACCAAGGCCAACTTGCGATTTGTTGTCTCAGTAGCGAAGCAGTACCAGAACCAGGGCATGAGCCTGTCCGACCTCATCAACGAGGGCAACCTAGGACTGTTGAAAGCCGCAGAACGGTTCGACGAGACCCGCGGTTTCAAGTTCATCTCGTATGCCGTGTGGTGGATCCGGCAGAGCATCTTGCAGGCCATCTCTGAGCAAAGCCGTATCGTCAGGTTGCCTCTGAACCAGGTTGGGTCGTACAACAAGATCACACGTGAGATCAGTAAGTTCGAGCAGTTGAACGAGCGCCGTCCTTCAATGGATGAGATTGCCGAGAATGTTGACCTGCCGACAGAAAAGATCGACGAGGCGATGAGCATCAGCGGGCATCATGTCTCCGTAGACGCACCGTTTGCCGAGGGTGAAGACAACAGTCTGCTCGACGTGATGGTGAACGAAGACATCCCTCCGACCGACAAAGACCTCGTGATGGAGTCGCTGAAATCAGAGATCCGGCATGCGCTGAATGTCCTGTCTGAACGGGAGCGGAAAGTGATTGAAGACTCCTACGGCATCAACTGCCAGGAACTCACCCTCGAAGAGATTGGTGCGAAATACGGCCTCTCGCGGGAGCGCGTCCGCCAGATCAAGGAGAAAGCCATCCGGAAACTGCGCACCTGCACGAAGAATAAAATATTAAAGACATATTTAGGATAATGAAACCCATCAGACACTTGATACTTGGTACGGCCCTCACGGCGCTGTTCACCTTGATATATTCATCTGCACAGGCAAAGAACATCGTTGAGAAGAAGGCCTATATGTTCGGATTCTCTGCTTCATTCAACGACTCTATCGTCTACTTTACCAACATCCAGGAGATTGACAGCGTGTGGTTCTCACAGAAGAAGAGCCTTCTCGCCGGTCGAAGCAGTTACTCGATGCAGTTGCGCAACTACTGCACAGACAAACTCAACGAGGCTCATCGCACGTGTATCGTCATCGGCGACAAGAAGCGGAAGAAGGTAGAGAAGAAGTATGAGAAGATGAAGAAGATGTACACTCAGAACAAGAAGACGACCTACGACGTCCGTTTCATCCCTGAGGAAGACTTCAAGTTTGTGGCTGTCGACATGAGCCAGAGTGAAAGCCAAGAGACGGCACCGAAACCAGAAAAGAAGAACAAGTCACCCAAGGATCAGAAAGGAAAGAAGGGTGGCAAGACGCCTCCTCCATCCAAAAAATAATCCCCGGTATTACCGAGGATTATTGATTTCGAAGAGTTTCATTCTTTCTTCCAATAGCGCATACTGATGGTCCTCGATAAATGAGGTACAGACACGCAAGCCCTCCTGTTCAGAACCACAGGTAATCAGGCAGATGGCCGAGACACCATAGTACATCAACTCATGAGCCAACTCTCCCGACGTCATACCGGGATAGCCAATGGTGAAATAGAAACCGTCGGCGATAGGTTCGTCGAGGTCCTTGTCATACACCACGTAGAAGTTGTGACGGCAGAAGATCTCCTTCAGTTTCCTGGCCCGTTCACCATAGACCGAAATCTCCTTGCGGAAATCATATCTCCCTTCATAAGCAGCGGTAAACATAGCAGCCAAGGCATACTGGGCACTATGGCTCGTGCCAGAACTCAGCGCATAGAGCATACGGGTTGAGAAGACAGGGCCAAACGGCAGTCCTTCGTAACGGTTGGCGAGATCGTCGAAATGACGATGGAACAAGGCATCCGAGATACATGTCACGCCAATACGTTCACCCGCATAACTAAACGCTTTCGAACCGCTGATGAGCAACATATAATTGTCTGTGTAACGGGCGACCGTAGCCTGATAGGGTGGTTGGAACGGCGTGGAGAGATCCTTTCGGAAGTCCATGGCGAAGTAAGCCAGGTCTTCCATCACGATCACGTCGTATTTCGTAGCCAGCGTGCCTATCACCTTCAACTCCTCCTCCCGCAGACAGATCCACGAGGGATTGTTGGGATTGGAGTATACGATGGCGCAGATATTCCCTTTCGAGAGATAACTCTCAAGTTTCGCGCCAAGTTTGTCACCGCGATAGTCATAGACATCGAACGTCTCGTATTTCACGCCCATCACCTGCAACTGCATCTTCTGCACGGGGAAGCCCGGATCGATAAAGAGGACCGTATCCTTACGATGGTCACATTGTGAACAGGTAAGGAACGAAGCAAACGTTCCCTGCATCGACCCAGTGACAGGCACACATCCCTCAGGTTTGATGTCTATGCCAATGAAGGCCTTGACGAATTGCGAGGCAGCCTGTTTCAGCACCGGAGCACCCTGGATATCAGGATAGGAATGTGCAATGCCGTCTTCGAGCGCTTTGATCTGGGCGTCGACACCTACCTGAGCGGCAGGAAGGCCAGGGATGCCCATCTCCATCTTGATGAACTCTACCCCACTCTGTTTCTCGGCCTTGGCGGCTACCTGTTTCACCTCGCGGATCGTGGCTTTGGCAAAGTCGTTGATGCCCAGATCGGCCACAAGACCGTCGACGATTTCTTTCTTAATTGGAGTTTCCATTTCTATTCTTCTATTTTGTTTATAGTTTAGAGTTTATAGTTTATAGATGATAACCATGCAAGCCATTGAATCTATATCAGCCTATAGAAGTAATCAACTATAAACTATAAACATTAAACTATAAACAATAAACTATTAAATCTACTTCTGCGCCTCCTTACCGATGGCGAGCGCCTTGATGTTGGCCTCTACGACAGCCTCACCCTTACGGCCGAAGACACGACGGATGGCGTCTTCGAGTTTGTCGTACTCAATGCCGAGCGCCTTCTGAGCCGCGCCCAACAGGATCACATTTGCACTACGGGGCACGGCGTTGTCCTTTGCCGCCTGCTCTATATCGAGTACAATCACATTCTTGATCTCGTTGAGATCCTGTCTGATCTTCTCAATATCAGGATAGTTGGGGATATTGACGAAAGGCGTGCTCGACGTGATGATCCAACCGTCCTTTGCCAGAAACGGCAGATAGCGAAGCGCCTCCATGGGTTCCATCGAGATGATGACATCGGCACCACCGAGGGGAATCAGGTCGCTGGCAATGGGATTGCTCGAGATACGCAGATTCGACTGCACATCACCACCGCGCTGACTCATGCCGTGCACCTCAGCCTGCTTGATATAGAGGTTCTCCTTCATGGCGGCCTCGCCGATGATGGTGGCGATAGAGAGGATTCCTTGTCCTCCTACACCGCAAAGTATAATATCTGTTTTCATATTGTAAACCAATTACTATTTCGCTTTCTTCTGCTTGAGATGACGCTGGAGGGTCTGCATGCACTCACGACGCGGGATGATGACACTCACACCGTGATAGTTGATCTCGTCGCGGATGGCCTGCGTAATCTCGGGCATGTTCTTCGGAATGGGGTTCACCACCTTCAGATGATCCTCAGAGAGACCGAGTCCCTTGCAGATTGCCTCGAACTTGTTGGTTCCAGCAGAATCCTGTCCGCCGGTCATAGCCGTCGTCAGATTGTCGGAGATAATGACGGTGATGTCCGCATTCTCGTTGATGGCATCGAGCAGACCGGTCATACCCGAATGGGTAAAGGTAGAGTCGCCGATGATAGCGAGAGCCGGCCACTGGCCTGCATCCGAAGCGCCCTTGGCCATCGTGATTGACGCACCCATATCCACACAGGAGTGGATGGCCTTATAGGGAGGCAGGAAGCCCAGGGTATAACAACCTATATCACCGAAGACACGGGCGTTGGGGTAGTCGCGCAAGACCTCGTTGATAGCCGTATAGACATCACGGTGACCGCACCCCTGACAGAGTGCCGGCGGACGTGGCGTCACGTCCTCACAAGGCGCATAGTTCTCACCGTTCTCCAGACCAAGAGCCTTCTTCAGACAGTCGGGATTGAGTTCTCCCGTACGAGGCAGTTCACCCGTCAGACGACCCTTGATGACGGCATTGCCGGGCATCACACCTCGCACCTGGTCCTCGATGAACGGCTGACCCTCTTCAGCAACCAACACTTGCTCGCAGTCGTCGGTCATCCGGCGGATCAGTTTCTTCGGTATCGGATACTGAGAGATCTTCAGCACGGGATAAGCGCATCCGTTGGGATAGCACTCCATCAGATAGTTGAAGGCAATACCGCTGGCGATGATGCCGAGTTTATGGTCTTCACCATCGATATACTGATTGTATTTTGAGTCTACGGCCATCTGCTCCAACAGAGGTTGCTGGGCCGTGACGATGTCGTTTCTCCTACGGGCAAAGGCAGGCAGAAGCACCCAGTTGCAGGCTGGAGCATCATAGTTGAGGGCATTCTGCTCACGGGGAGTCTCCTTCACCTCCACGACGGCACGACTATGAGCCATGCGGGTGGTGACGCGCATCAGGATGGGGAGTTTCAACTGTTCCGACAGGTCGAAGGCCTCCTGCATCATGTCGTAGGCCTCCTGCTGAGAACTGGGTTCCAAGGTAGGAATCATGGCGAACTTACCATAGAAGCGGCTGTCCTGCTCGTCCTGCGAGGAGTGCATCGACGGGTCGTCGGCCACCAGCACCACCAGACCACCGTTTGTGCCCGTCATTCCTGAATTGACGAAGGGATCGGCACAGACATTCAGTCCCACATGTTTCATACACACCAGCGCCCGCTTGCCCATATACGACATGCCGAGCGCTGCTTCCATGGCCGTCTTCTCATTGGTAGACCAACGGCGATGGATGTTTCTCTCCTTAGCGATGGGCGACTCCTGGATATACTCGGTAATCTCCGTCGACGGAGTGCCGGGATAGGCATATACACCGCTCAGGCCTGCATCGATGGCACCCTGGGCTATTGCCTCGTCGCCTAATAATAACTTTTTCATATAAGATTACAATGTTTCGAAATTTATGCCCGCAAAGGTACGACTTTTCAGCCGAATAAACAAAAAAAAGCGGCCTTATTTGCATAAAGCCGCATTTATATTCATTCACCATTCATTTCAGAAGGAATATCCGACAGTCATGAGCACTTGGTGGCGATTGAACTTCACATTAGTGGCGCCCACACTCTGACCGGGCTCGAAGGCCTGCATGGGATAGAAGTCACCACTGACCGTGCTGTACTGATAGGCGACGTCGAAGTTCCAGCCGCTCACCTTGTAGCCCATACCGCACGTGATGCGATGGGTGTCTTTCCAGTTCACGTAGTCTGTCGTCGAGGCGTAGGCCACGCCAGGAGAATCGAGGAACATATCGCGCACGCCGTCCCTCTCATAGGCTGACGACACATAGTTGTAACCGGCTCGCAACGACAGATCGGTGTCGGGCTTGAATTCAATACCAGCCTTCAGCAGGTGGACGGCCTTCAGGGACTTCTCCGTATTAGGCTCCATCGCCTCATCACAATACGAGCGCTCGGTACCATAGTAATTTGTATCGTCAGAGATAATGCGATTCATCGCCGAACTATAGTCAGACACCTCATAGCCTGCACCCAGAGCCACATTGGTGCCGATGGTATGTCCGAGGCTGACACCGAACTTCCACGGGGTATAGTAACGGAACTTGTAACTCTCGCCCGAGTGCCACGAGTCTTCGAGACCGTATTCAGAGTCGTTGTTAAAGTCGGTAGAGTTGTCCGACCTCAGTTCATACCACGTTGGCGTTGAGACATATAGACCGATTCGGAAAGGTGATGCTTCTACAGGTCTGAAGATGATGCCTGCCTTCACGTCGATACCCGTTCCGTCTATCTCGCGACTGTCCAAATAGTCCACATAGTCCTCATTGCCGTCATTGCCGCCAGGGTTACCCTCGCCATTAACCAGTCGCTCGGTATAGATGGAGAAGCCCTTGTAGTTCACGTCGTGGATGCCGACGGTCACACCCCAGTAGAACCGGTCGTTCTGGTTACCGCTCACGTTGAAGTCGAACTCGCTGATCCATCCCCGTTGTGAACGGTCGAACATATAGTTGTCGGCAGTATTGTAGAACATCGCATAGCCATCGCCGTCTTTATCGAGGTTCAGGGCATTCAGGTTCAGATAGTCAGCCTGGCTGAAGGTCTGAGCCCGGTAGTTACTCTTCTCGTTCTCATAGCCGATCACCTCGTCGTTGTTATTGAAATCCCAATAGTATCCGCCCTTCCTGACATCCTCGAGATCAGCCTTGTGGTACGACAGATAGTTCTGCGAGGTGTTACGCAGGCTGTTGGCTGCCGAAAGGATCTGGTTGAAGTTGCGGCTTTTGTGGAAGTTGAAGCCCACATTGACGAACGAACGACGGCTGACGCGTGAGGAATAGACCATTCCCAGTTGGTCGAAACTCATCTTCGTGCCATTCTTTCCGTCGAACTCCTTCGCACCAGACTGTGTGACGACACCGAACGAGCCACTTACCGTGGAATGGCGGAACAGGCCGATACCAGCAGGGTTTGTTGACATCGTTGAGATTTCAGCGCCCAGGGCTTCCATAGCGCCACCCATACCCACATAGCGGGCCGTACCGTTCAGATCACTGCCCAACACGCGGGCACTCTCATAAGTATCCTGTGCAGAGGCCGGCAGGACTGCTGCCAGAGCCAATGCTGCAATATATAACTTCTTCATCTTCATGCCTTAAATATATATTATGAATTATATATCGTATATCATGTAATCAACTGTAAACTGTAAACCGTCAACTGTAAACAAAAGAACTACCTTCTTCCGCCCATACGGCTACCGCCACCGCCGCCTCCACCACGGGAGCCACCGCTGAAACCGCCACCACCGCCGCCGAAACTGCCACCGCTACGGGAGCCACCGCTGAAACTGCCGCTACTGCGCGAGCCGTTGAAACTGCCCGAATTATAAGTACGGTTACCATAATTTGAATTATTATAGGTACGCGACGAGCGATCCACCCGACCATTGCGACTGTTGCCATTGACGGTTCTGTTGCGCAACGTACTCACCCGGCTACTGTTAGCATAGTTCGACGAGGAACCGCTCCTGCGATAGCCTGCGTAAGTCCCGCCGTCGCGACGGATAGTGCCTGCGCCGATCCTGTTGGCATAAGGCCGACTCACACTACCGCCATACCATACCACACCGCCATAATAGCCCCAGCCACGATAATACCAGGGATCATACCAACTGCTATAGTAGCCGTAATACCAGGGATCATACCAGCCATAATAGCCCCAGCGGCTATAGTACCAGGGGTCGTACCAGCCCCAGCGACCGTAATACCAAGGGTCATACCAGCCATAGCGAGTGTAGTACCAGGGCGAATGCCAGGCCCAGTCGTAGCGTCCGGCATTGTAGCCAGCCCAGAAGGCCTCATTGTCCGTGAGCCTGTAATCCTCAAAACGGCTCATCCGCTTCGTCAACTTGAAGTCCTCGTCAGAGACCGAGTCACTGGCCAGCGAGTCGCTGGGATAGACACCCTTCTCCGGACTGAAGACGATGATGTCGTTCGCCGTCGTATCATTGTCAAGCACCTCAACAGTACTCCTGCCCCGACGGTTATACTCATCTATGCTACGGTCGCTACCCGAGTAATACACATCGGTAGGCATACCGTAATTGTCCGTCACCTTCTCTGCACTCTTTTTCTTTGGAACGAAATAGAGGTCATCAACCTGCGCCACCATCGACAACGGCAGCATACCGGCGAACATGGAAATCAGCAACAGTTTCTTCATTTTCTAAGCATTTTAATTGGTTCACGGTGCAAAAATACTGCGAATTTACTTGCAAAAGTACGGAAAAACCCTAACTTATGATAGGATTTTCCCTATTTTTTGTAATTTTGCGGTAAAAATTAACATCCTTATGAAATATTTTGAGGTAGAATTCACCATTTCGCCCTACTCCGCCGACGCCTGCGACCTGCTTGCCGCTCTTGCCGGAGACGCAGGATTCGAGACGTTCGAGGAGACGGAGACAGGCCTCCTCGGCTATGTCCAGCAGTCACTCTTCTCGGAAGCAGCCTTGCAGGAATCTATCGCCGACTTCCCCTTCGAAGGAGTCAGCATCCGCTACGACGTCCGCGAGGCTGAAGACCGCGACTGGAACGAGCAATGGGAGCAGGAAGGTTTTGAGCCGATTGTGGTCTCGAGGAGTGAGGAGTGTAGTGCGAGGAGTGAGGAGTGTAGTGCGAGGAGTGAGGAGTGTGGAGTGAGGAGTGAGGAGTGTGGAGTGTGGAGTGAGAATACTTTTGAGGGAATCATCATTCACGACGGCCGCCATCTACCCTCAGAGGTATCCTCTCACCTCTCGCCTCTCACCTCTCGCCTCTCGTCTCTCACCTCTCACCTCTTAGAGATCGAGATCGATGCCCGCCTCGCCTTCGGTACAGGCACCCACGAGACTACCCGCATGATCTGCGCTACCCTCCTCGACCTCTTCTCCGCCAAGAATCCAACTCCCTCCGCCTCTGACAAATCCCTTTCCTCTTTCCTCTTTCCTCTTTCCTCGAAAGAAAAGCCCTCCATGCGAGTCCTCGACTGCGGCACAGGCACAGGCATCCTCTCCATCTGCGCCCTGAAACTGGGAGCCACTGAGGCCGTCGGCTACGACATCGACGAGTGGAGTGTGGACAATGCCCGCCACAATGCCGTCATCAACCGCGTAGACGACCGCTTCACATCCCTGCTCGGTGACGCTACTATATTAAATAAGGTGGAAGGCACGTTCAGCCTCGTGATGGCCAACATCAACCGCAACATCCTGCTCAACGACCTCCCCCTGTTCCGCCAGAAGATGGCCCCAGGCGCCGTTCTCATCCTCAGCGGCTTCTACACCGCCGACAGTCCCCTGCTCATCGACAAGGCAGCCACACTCGGTCTCGCCCTCCGGCAGCAGCAAGCCGACAACGACTGGGCCTGCCTGACCTTCAGGGCGTGAAATCTATAATCAAATACAAGATTAGCCTCTGGCGCGCTTACTTGCCGAAGCCGATGGGATGGTTCAGCAGGATGATGCTCGTGTCGGCCAGTTTCAGTTCGCGCTTGATGGCGTCCTTGTCCATCATCGCCCGTGCCACCGTGTGCAGACCGAGCGCCGTGCAGGCCAGGTAGATGTTCTACTTCATCCTATTATAATTCCTGATCTTCTCCAGCATCGCATCACACCACACTTTGGAACCCGGTTTCTGATAGCGGCCATTACCTGTGGCCGACGGTGTGAAATCGGTTCCGCACTCTTCTGTGATGGTGACGATGCCGCGCTCAGAGAGTGTGAACAGATCGTCGCCCTCTACGGCCTGGATCACGGTCAACGGATCCCACATCCTCTGCCCTGAATCGCATTTGTAGTTCATATATACCTGCTTGATGGGGTGGATGTCAGTCCAGTCGATGTCGCTGATCACTAATTCAGGTCTATAGTCAATCTCGTTGCCCACCTCCATGGGAGAGAATACGACATCCACTTCGCGAGGCCACGAATTAAAGAGTAGTTTGGCATAGGTCGGATCCTGAAGGAAATTATAGTCGGGCTCGTGCGACGCGGAGAACACACCAGCCATGATATAGAGGCATTTCACCTTCTGGCGCACCAGTTCTACGCCCGTGAGCAACGAGACGTCGTCGGGGCCGGAGTGCAGCAATTGAACCAGGCAGGAGACAAAGCCCGTGGAGCAGATGCTGACCGAATGGTCGGGCTGCGAAACGAGCAACTGCCGGTAGAGTTGCCATCCGTTGGGCAGAGTAGAACAGTCGCTGACGGTTCTCTTGAACATCAGTTCCCCATTATCGGTCTTCTGCTTGTAGAGATTCTTGTAATCGATAAACACAGTGGGATTCTTGATGCCGCCTCGCTCCACGCCGATGGGTACGTTGCCATAGCCGAAATAAGTGTTCATCACGTCAGCCAGAGCACCATATTCCTCACCTTGTCGGTTCACCACGACGCCAAGCAGTTTGCAGCGCCCCTCGTTTGCATAGTGATAAAGCATCTCCAAGGCGATGAGGTCATCGGTCGAGGAGCCGATATCCGTATCGAGTATCACGAGAGGAACGCCCTTGTATTCTGCTGGTCCTGGCTGTACGGGGTTGTCGTCAGTGTCGCCCGTACACGATGAGAGTAATGATAAACTGCAAACATGGACGGCGATCAGCATCCATTGCATGATTTTTTTCATTGTCAGTACCATGATAGTTTTTACGTTTGAGACCTTCTCTGGAGGGGAAAGCAAGCCCGCCCCCTGAAAAAAGGAGCGGACTTATGCTATACACAAAAAAAGAGGATTTCTTAGCGAATGCGGTCCAGCGAGCGCACCAACTTCTCATCGGCATTGATGGCATGACGGGCCATCAGATAAAAAATGAGGGCGATGGCAGGCAGGACGGCTGGCCATGAAGGCCGGAAGTCGACGGTACCCCACGTCTTGTTGTCGACGGTCTGCGCCACAACGAAGAAGCAGATATACCATCCGACGATCAGCAGCACGTTGAGCGCGCAGAAGAGTGCCTGGATCTTGCGGTTGCGGAAGATGAAGATGGTATAGGCGCCGAGGGCAGCCGTAGGCAGCAGGATGGCGAACAGGGGCCAGGTGTCGAAGTGGCGGTGACCCAGAGGGTCGGTAAACCACAGGTTGTACACGCGGGCCACATCGAGTCCTGCCGCATTGTAGGAGCCTATCTGCATGCAGAGGCAGACGACGGTCAGGATGACGGCCGCCAGGAGGAAAAGGGTCTGTTTACGCTGCCACATGGGGAGACGGGGGTTAGAAGTTGTTCTCCTGATTCTCACGAGCGGGGTCACGCCAGTAGACCTTGTCCTCGATGAACTCCTGCGTAGCCAGCAGCGTGGGCTTCGGCAGTTTCTCGTAGTAGCGGGAAATCTCGATTTGCTCGCGGTTCTCGAACACTTCCTCCAGCGAGTCATTATATGAGGCGAACTCGGCGAGTTTCTTGCTCAGGTCTTCCTTGATCTGGACGCTGATCTGGTTGGCGCGCTTGGCGATGATGGCCACGCTCTCGTAGATGTTACCTGTGTCGCGGCAGAGGTCCATGATGTTGCGCGATACGGTGTTGATGGGTGCTTTTGATTTCTTGTAATCCATGATGATATTTATGATTTACTGATTTACTGATTTTATTCCTCGTTGGTGACTTCCTTGGTGACTTTCTTGCACTTGACGATGTATTTCTCCGCCAAGGCGACGTTCTTCGAGTCGGGGAACTCGTTGATGAAGCCGTAGCACTCATCCTCGGCATCCCTGTAGCGGTCGACGCGCTTCTCGTCGGAACTGTTCTCTGCCAACTGGAACTTGCTCTTCATGATGAGCAGCATGAAGTCCTCGCGCAGGCTGCAATAGGGGTAGTTCTTCAGCGTGTTCTGGGCGGTGATGATGCTGGCATTATAGTTGCTCTCCTCGTTGGAGTTGATATTGCCGAAGTAGCCGCCGAGGTTATAATAGAGTTGAGCGGAGAGGAACTCCTTCTGGATGAGTTTGTCGGTCAGTTCATACAACCGCTCCTGGGCCTGCGACCTGAGGCGGGAGTCGGGAAAGAGGTCCATGAACTGCTGATAGGCCGTGATGGCGCCATTGGTAGGCGACTGGTCGAGACGCGGTTCGGGCGAACTCTGGTAGAGCGACTGGCCTATATAGAAATAGGCGGGCTCAACATAATGGCCACGGGGATAACTCGACGTGTACTTCCTGAACGTCTCCGAGGCAGCCTCGTAGTCCAGGTTGCAGTACTGCGCCATAGCCAGCAGATACAGACTCTCCTGAGCCTCGTCGCTACCCTTCTTCATCGTCACCAACTCCTGCAGCAGACTGGCTGCATGCTGGTATTTGCCACGGGCGAAGGCCTCCTTGGCATATTCGTACTTCGCCTCGTTGTCGCCATACTTATAGACAGCGTTGAACTCCGATGCGCAACTGCACATCAGAAGGGTGGCGAGTGATGCTATGATGACTGTTTTCTTCATTTCGGGGTGCAAAGTTACACATTTTCTATAATACCACCAAATAAATTAAGGATTATTTGGTAGTTCTTCGATTTATTCGTACCTTTGCAGTCTATGAGCAAATATATCTTAACATCAGACTACCAGCCCACGGGCGACCAGCCAGAGGCCATCCGTCAACTGACGGAAGGGCTGGAGCGTGGCGACAAGGCCCAGGTGCTGCTCGGCGTGACGGGTTCGGGCAAGACCTTCACGATGGCCAACGTGATAGCCAACTGGAACCGCCCTACCCTCATCCTGAGCCACAACAAGACGCTGGCGCACCAACTCTACGTCGAGATGAAGGAGTTCTTTCCGCAGAACGCCGTCGAGTATTATGTCAGTTATTATGACTACTATCAGCCTGAGGCTTATCTGCCGACGACGGACACATATATCGAGAAGGATCTGGCCATCAACGACGAGATAGACCGTCTGAGACTCTCTGCCGTATCGAACTTATTATCAGGACGTAACGATGTAATTGTTGTATCATCAGTTTCATGTATTTACGGTATGGGAAGCCCGGTGGCCCTGCAGGAGAATGTCATCGAACTGCAAGTGGGACAGAAACTGAGTCGCAATGCTTTGTTAAGGAAATTAGTACAGTCGCTATACGTGCGTAACGACCTCGACCTGCAGCGCGGCAACTTCCGCGTGAAAGGAGATACCGTCGACATTGCGATGGCCTATTCAGAGGTGGTGCTGCGTGTCACGTTCTGGGACGATGAGGTCGACGCCATCGAGGAACTGGACGGCGTGACCTACGACCGCATCGCCAGATTCCAGGACTACCGCCTCTACCCCGCCAACCTCTTCATGACCTCTGAGGAGCAGACGAACATCGCCATCCACGACATCCAGGACGACCTGATGAAGCAGATTGCCTTCTTCGAGGAGATGGGTGACGGCATCAAGGCGCAGAGGATCAAGGAGCGCGTGGAGTACGACATGGAGATGATCAAGGAACTGGGACACTGTTCGGGCATCGAGAACTACAGTCGCTACTTCGACGGCCGCAAGGCGGGCGAACGGCCTTACTGTCTGCTCGACTTCTTCCCCGACGACTATCTGCTCTTCATCGACGAGAGCCACGTCTCCGTGCCACAGATCAACGGTATGTACGGCGGTGACCGCAGCCGCAAGCAGAACCTCGTGGAGTACGGCTTCCGTCTGCCAGCAGCCTTCGACAACCGTCCCCTGCGCTTCGAGGAGTTCCAGCAGGAGGTCAATCAGGTCATCTACGTCAGCGCCACGCCGGCAGACTTCGAACTGCAGGAGGCAGAGGGCATCGTGGTGGAGCAGGTTATCCGACCCACAGGCCTTCTGGACCCCGAGATAGAAGTGCGTCCCAGCGAGAACCAGATCGACGACCTGCTGAACGAGATTCAGATCCGTAAGGAACGCGGCGAGCGCGTGCTGGTGACCACACTGACCAAACGGATGGCCGAAGAGATGGCCGACTACCTCGTGAGACACGGTGTGCAGACGAACTATATCCACAGCGAGGTGAAGACCCTCGAGCGCGTGCAGATACTCAACGACCTCCGGCTGGGGAAGTACGATGTGCTCGTGGGTGTAAACCTGCTGCGTGAAGGCCTCGACCTGCCCGAGGTGTCGCTCGTGGCTATCCTCGACGCCGACAAGGAAGGCTTCCTGCGCAGCCATCGCAGCCTGACGCAGACCGCAGGCCGCGCCGCCCGCAACGTGAACGGCAAGGTGATCATGTATGCCGACACCATCACCGCCTCCATGCAACTCACCATCGACGAGACGCTGCGGCGAAGAGAGAAACAGATCCGCTACAACGAGGAACACGGCATCACGCCTAAGCAGATCGTGAAGAACATCAGCCAGGCCGCCCTCCAGCAGGACAACCGCGCCGACACGAAGGAACTGCGCCGAGAGTTCGGCATCACTGCCGCAGACACGACGATGGCCGCCGATCCTATCGTGGCCCGCATGACCAGACCGCAGATGGAGAAGTATATCGCCGAGATCCAGCAGCAGATGAAGGAGGCCGCCAAACGCCTCGACTTCCTCCAGGCGGCACAGTATCGCGATGAAATCGTCCGACTGCAGAAAGAATTGGAACTGAAGTAAAGGTGAAAAGGTGAAAAGGTGAAAGAGTGAAAGAGTGAAGATGTGAAAAGGTGAAAAAGTGAAAAAGAAGGATGCGAAACGTTAAAAGTATTTGATACAACTGTGATTTCACCTTTTCACCCTTTCGCCTTTTCACTTTTATTCGTACCTTTGCACCCATATTCACATAAATACTGAAAAGATGAAACAGATTTTGATAGCCCTGCTGATGGTGATGCCCTTGATGGCATCGGCCCAGGACAACACATGGGAACGTGTCGAAGTGGTAGAGCAACCCAAGGAGAACCCCGACGCCAAGTATCTGGAACCCAATGCCGTACCAGAGGTAGATGGCAAGGTGGTGTTCCAGACCACCCTACGCGCTGAGGGCAAGACTGCCGATGAGATCTATGACATCCTGCTCAAGCAACTGACGAAGATGACCACCGAGCCCAATCAGATCGGCGGCAGCGTTGTCGTGGTCAATGACCGTACGAAGCACGAACTGGGAGCCGTCTTCCACGAGTGGCTGGTCTTCAAGGACAACACGTTCAACCTCGACCGCACGCAGATGAACTACCATATCCTGGTTTCCACTCGCGACGGCGAAGCCGATGTCACCATCAAGAACATCACCTACGACTACGACCTGGATCGCAAGCCGCAGCATTACACCGCCGAGAAATGGATCAACGACAAGAATGCCGTAAACAAGAAGCACACCAAACTCTACCCGATATCGGCTAAGTTCCGCCGCAAGACCATCGACCGTAAAGACTTCATATTCAACAAGTTTAACGATCTTATTAACGAGAAATGATAAGCAAGGATCAGATACGCAACTGGCTGAACATCATCTTCATGCTCCTGGCAGTCGTCGGGGTGATCTACTATCTGAGCAAGGACCGGACGGTTGGCACCTATATCATCCTGATTGCGATGTGCTTCAAGATTGCCGAATCATCCTTGAGAATGCTGAAATAAGAGGTGAGAGGTAAGAGGTGAGAGATATGACTAAAGCAGAGAAGAAGATGCGATTCAATCAATGGCTGAGGGTGATGGTGATACTGTTCACCCTTTCACCTTTTCACTCTTTCACCTTTACTTTCGCTCAGGACACTTACAACCAGATAGACGAATACGGCAACGTGACGCAGCGTACTGACAACAAGAACTTCAACAAGCACAACAACGACACGACGCGCAACAAGGAGGTGCCCAAAGGCCTCCACGCCTGGACCATCGACCGCACCTTTGGCGACAGGACCCCCGCTGTGCCCGATACCCTACCACACCTCTTCATGAACACCACGTTCAATAGCGGCATGTACGGCGAATACAGTCATACTGGCAGCAACTACACAGCCCGCCAGAGCCGTATCTTCTTCAACCGTCCCGCTACCGAGGTCTACTTCTTCTCCCAGCCTTACAGTTTCGTAGAGAAGCGACCGGAGAAATTCCTCTTCGTCAACACCCTCTCGCCCTATACTACCATCCTCTACGACAACTGTGGCGACAAGACCAGCGGCGAGGATCATATCGACGCGCTGTTCGCCATCAACGTCAACAAACGGCTCAACTTCGGCTTCGACCTCGAATATGCCTACGACCGGGGCTACTTCCAGAATCAGAACCAGTCGCACTTCAATGCGACGCTCTTCAGTTCGTATATTGGCGACAAATACAACATGCACGCCTTCTTCACCACCAGCCATCAGAAGGTTGAGGAGAATGGCGGACTGGAGAGCGACGAATACATCACACACCCGGAACTCTCCACCGAGTCGTACAGCGAGAACGAGATACCCACGGTGCTCTCAGATACCTGGAACCGTAACGACCACCAGCACCTGTTCTTCACCCACCGTTATAACCTCGGATTCTACCGCAAGGTGAAAATGACCGACGAGGAGATCAAGGCCCGACAGTTTGCCGAGGCCTCGAAGAAAGAAAAGGAAGAGCGCGAGGCCAAGCAAGCCCTTGAAAACGGCGAGGAGCCTCCCCAGAAGCAGATGCCCGAGGGGCGGCCCGGCGGCCGACCTGACCACGCCCGTGTCATGGGTGCTGAGCCGAAGGCCCTGCTCGACTCTCTGGCAGCACAGGCCGTCGATACCACCCGCATCAAGATCGAAGACCAGGCCACGCTCGACAGTCTGATGCGCGCCCAGGCCATCCAGGACTCCATCGATGCCACCATGAAAGACGAGTTCGTCCCCGTCACCAGTTTCTTCCACACCCTCGAATGGAACAACTACCGCCATATCTACCAGGCATACACCTCGCCCAAGAAATACTATCTGAACCGCTATCTCGACAAGGCAAACGAACTGAATGACTCCATCAACGACGTGACGAACCACCGCATGCTGAAGAATGTCTTCGGCATCGGACTGCTGGAAGGGTTCAACAAATACGTGAAGGCAGGCCTCAAAGTGTTTATCTCCCACGAGAACCGCTATTTTGAGATGGTCGACACCGTAGGAAGCCTCGCCACCCGCAGCAGTTGGAAGGAGAACGACATCACCATCGGCGGACTGCTCAGCAAGACCCAGGGGCGCACCCTGCACTTCAACGCTGGGGCAGAGGCCTGGATCGCTGGCGACAACATCGGGCAGTTGCATCTCGATTTCAGCACCGACGTCAACTTCCCCCTCTTCGGCGATACGGTACGCCTGGCGGCGAAGGCCTATTTCCATCGTGACAACCCCGGCTTCTTCCAGACCAAATATCACGGCAAGCATGTCTGGTGGGACAACAATGACCTCTCTGCAGAGACCCGGACCCGGCTGGAAGGCCGATTCTCCTATGAGAAGACCAACACCATGCTGCGTGTAGGCATCGAGGAGATACAGAACTACACCTACTTCGGCATGAGTTACGACAATACCGACAACAGGCATACGGACCTCACTACCGGCGTCTTCCAGGAGTCGGGCAATATCAATGTCATGATGGCACAACTCCACCAGAACTTCCGGCTCGGTCCGTTAAACTGGGAGAACGTCATCACCTATCAGAACAGCAGCAATAAAGAGGTATTGCCTCTGCCCACGTGGAATATCTTCACCAACCTCTATCTGAAATTCAAGATTGCCAAAGTGCTCGGTGTGGAACTGGGTGCCGACGCCACCTGGTTCAGCAAGTACTACGCTCCCGACTTCAGCCCGCTCATCAGCCAGTTTGCCGTGCAGAAGAATGCCGCAAGCCGCGTCGAACTCGGCGGATATCCCTTTGTCGATGTCTATGCGAACATGGTGCTGAAGAAGGTGCGCTTCTTCCTGATGATGAGTCACGTCAATGCGAACTCCGGGAGCCGCATGCAATTCCTGACCCCCCACTACCCCACCAACAGTTCGGTGATACACTTCGGCGTGTCGTGGGTGTTCTTCAACTAAGGGAGAAGGCATCAAGCCAAGAGCAATCCGACGGCGACACAGAGGCCGTAGATGAAGATGTTGCGGGCCGTCTCGCCCAGACAGAGGTTCAGCGCCTTACCCTGCCAGGTCTTCTTGATACGGAGATACGTGAAGACATGCAGTACGAAGTACAATAGCGGAAAGACCGTTGCCAGCAGATGGCCATTCAACCAGAATGTGCCCCCCAGGATCATGGCTCCCACGCCAACGCCCAGATACAGTTGCAGCCCGGCCTCCGGACCCAGCCTTACGACGAGGGTCTTCTTCCCGGCCAGACGGTCATTATCCCTGTCGCGGAAGTTATTCACGATCAACAGCGCATCAATCACCAGCCCGCAGGCTACCGACGCCAGGAACACCTCCCACGTCATATCGTGTATCTGCACGTAGTAGGTGCATCCCACCGGTATGAGCCCGAAGAACACGAGCACCAGCACGTCGCCCAGTCCCTCATACGAGAAGAACGTCGTATAGAGGAAGGCGAACACCACGCACAGGGCCCCGATCAGGATCATCTCCAGTCCGCCATACCACGCCAAGGGCAGCCCGATGACACAAGCGGCGCAGGTCGTGGCGGCAATGGCCTGCTTCATCGCATTGAGCGTCACCCACCCCTGGGCACACGCCCGCCGAGGTCCCAGACGCGTCTCCGCATCGTCGGAACCATTCACGAAGTCGAAGAAGTCGTTGATCAGGTTCGCGTCGATCTGCATCGCGAAGGCAAAGAGCAGACAGAGCAGGGCTGCCGTCCAACTAAACACATCACCGTCATACTGCCTGGCATCCACATAGGCCAAAGCCGCACCTATCATCACAGGCACAGCAGCCCCCGACAACGTCTTGGGTCTGGCGGCCAGCAGCCATGCTTTGAGAGAATTCGTCTTGATTCTTGATTCTTCCGTCATATTTTCTCCATTTTATTTGCAAAAGTACGCAGAATTTCGTATATTTGCAAACATAAAACCAACTTTTTATGATACAAAACGTTCCTAGCCTTGATTTGGTAGAGTTCATTGAGACCAAGATCCTGCCCCAGTATGCCGCTTTCGACGCTGCCCATAACATGGAGCATGTCACCCGCGTCATCCGTCACTCCCTCGAACTGGTGAAGGTGACGGGCGCCGACGTGAACATGGTCTACGCCATCGCTGCCTATCACGATCTGGGCATGTCGGGCCCCCGCGCTGTCCATCATATCACCGGCGGGAAGATCCTCGCTGCCGACGCCAGGCTGAAGAAATGGTTCTCGCCCGAGCAACTGAAAGTGATGCGTGAGGCCGTCGAAGACCACCGCGCCTCCGCCTCCCACTCTCCGCGGAGCATCTACGGGAAGATTGTGGCCGAGGCCGACCGCGACATCGAGAAGGACGTCGTCATCCGACGCACCATCCAGTACGGTCTGGCCAACTATCCGCAACTCGACCATGAAGGCCACTGGAAGCGCTTCAAGGAACACATGGACAACAAATACTCGAAAGACGGATATATCAAACTCTGGATTCCCAACTCGCCGAATGCCCTTCGCCTCAACGAACTCCGCAACCTCATCGCCAACCCTGCCGAACTGCGCAAAGCCTTTGAAAAGATTTTTTTAGAGGTAAGTGGTGAGAGGTAAGAGGTAAGAGATTACTTCATGCGCAGACTCCGCTCTCAGACATTTCTCTCACCTCTCACCTCTTACCTCTCACCTCAGATACATATAATATATGTACGCGAGGACAGCGATCAGCACCAGCGTCACCACCGTCCTCACCATACACGACACCACGCGCTTGATGATCAAAAAAGCAATGATAATTGCTGCGAGCATCGCAGCATAATAGCCAATATTCTCCATTTATCTGAACAGTTTTCTGAATGCCATAGGAACGGGTGTCTCAAACTCCATGGGCTCGCCCGTCACCGGATGATGGAAGCAGAGCAGCCAGGCGTGCAGGCAGAGCCGTCCCAGCGGGTCGTCGCCGTTACCGTATTTGGAGTCTCCACACACAGGATGCCCCATATCAGCCGAGTGCACACGGATCTGGTTCTTCCGTCCCGTCTCCAACTTGAACTCCACCAGCGAGTGCTCCGTGGTGCGGTCCATCACATAGAAGTGGGTCACCGCATATTTGCCGCCATTATCCACGGGCGACGAATAGGTCACGTAGGCCTTGTTATCCTTCAGCCAGTTGGCGATCGTCCCCTCGTCATCCGCCACCTCACCAGAGCAGACGGCCACATAGCGGCGGTCATACACGATCTGATGCCAGTTATGCTCCAGTATCTGTTCCGTCTCGATGTCCTTGGCGTAGACCATCAGCCCGCTGGTGTCGCGGTCCAGCCGATGCACAACGTGGGCGGTACACTTCTGCCTCGACTTCTTGAAATAGTCATCGAGCACCGACTTCACGTTCAGGCTCGAGTGCCCTGCTGCCATCGAGAGTATGCCGATCTCCTTCTCGATCACGATGAGCCACTTGTCCTCGTACACGATCTTCACGTAGCGGCTCTTGAATCCCTTCTGGTTCCGTTTCGTATTGCTCACCGACACCTTCATGCCCCGCTCCAGGGGGAAGTCAAACTGGCTCACGGTCTTGCCGTTCACCTTGATGCCCCGCCCTTGCAGCGTCGCCTTGACTTTTGAGCGGGTCTGACCCACGTTTTTCAGCAACCACTCCAATAAAGGCAGCGGTTCCTCAACAGTATAGTGCGTGTAATCGCCCTCGCGGTTATGGTCTGAACTGTATCTCATGCTCTTGATTTTGAATGCAAAAGTAATAATAATACTCCAAAACACCAAATATTTCACTATTTTTTCGACTCCACTCCCCGACAACACAAAGGAGGGACGAGCCATTTCCGACTCATCCCCCCTCTCTTTCACTTCTACTGCATGCAACTCGTCGTGCCGAGTGCCGTCAGGAATGCCGTGAGCGCGGCTACTATCACCTTCACCGCCAACTCGATGATTCGTTGTTTCTTCATACGATTTGTGTTTTTTTCGGTGGTACGGTGGTGCGGGGGACAGCCTCTCCCGAGGCTGAAGGCGCGAGATTACTCTGTTGCGGATAGTCTGCCCTTAGAGTAACCTCTTCCCCTCCTAAGTTAGGAGGGGTTAGGGGTGGTCTGAACGCGGGCTCCGTCAATCCCCCAGGGGTGGTCTGCGCTCGGCTTTGCCGCTTGCTACCGGAGGGACGCAAGAACATGGGCTAATGCTTGCTATGCCATAGAACTGGCGCTTCTTCAGACCACCCCGCCCTTCGGGCTCCCCTCCTAACTCAGGAGGGGAAGAGATTACTCTTTCGGCAGAAAACTCAGCGCTTAAACTATTCTCGTACCTCCGTACCCTCGCGCCCCCGCGCCCCGAAACTTATCCGTTTCCGCCTTCGCCGCCGGAAGCCTCAGGCTGCAGGCTCGTGTCGTAGGTCTCCTCGAACACCACGTCCTTCACCAGCGACTTGGCAATGACGTACTTCTGCGTGATCTTGCCCTGCTTGTTCACCGTCTGGCCGACGACCACTCGCTCCGTCTCGGGCTGGAACAGCACCCTTCGCGTGGTGATGGTCTGTGCGCCGCAGTCCTCCTTCTCGGTCGTTCCGATGCTCGAGAATCCCACCTTGAAGATCCCGATGCCGTCGAGTTTCACCTTCTGCCCCAGTTCGAAGAAGTGTTTCATCGCGCTGCCCAACTCATCAAGCACGGCCTTGATGTCACTCTTCTTGACGCTCGCCTGCGTCTGGATGAAGTCCGCCAACTGTTCCGTCTCGATGAAGTGCTGATCATACACTGCCGTTGCAAACCACTTGCCGAAGGCCGTCGACTCATCGTTCTTGTTCTGAATTTTCTTAAACTTTTGACTCATAAAATAACCCTTTCTTTTTCATCGTATTAGATTCTTTTTGCAGCGAACTACATCGGGTCGCCGCCTCCCGCTTGTTTAGAGGTGAGTGGTGAGAGGTGAGTGGTGAAAGAACAGTCCGTTGGCGCCTTTGGGAAGATTCTTCACTCTTCGCTTTCACTCTTCACTTTCAACGCTGCAAAGGTACAACTAATTTTTGAAACTACCAAATATTTTTACAATTTTCTTTACTAAAAATGTAAAATATTTTTCACGACCGAATTTTGTCAGACATTCTTGCTCGGCTATGCCGCTTGCTACCCGCTCGGCTATGCCGCTTATTCGGGCGTCAGCGAGTCTTAAGAACGAGACACAAGAATCTTCAATTGATTAAAGTGCCTTCCACACTTTGTTCCGATGCCTCCTTTGCTTCGTTCCAATGCCTGTTCTTATATAGTGCAAGGCATCAGCACGACTCATTCCAGGCATCCCCCCGAACGGCAGCAGGTATTCCGACAATCGGCAGCCGGTATTCCCGACTCCCCTCCCCCACACAAACCAGGGCGGCACGTTGCGCGTTGCAGCGTTGCAGTCCATAATGAAGCCCTATTTTACCCCTCATTTATACTTATATTTATATATATATAAATATATATATAAATATAAAATATTTCTTTGGTATTTACTGCTATTGGGAAAACAACTGCAACACTGCAACGCTGCGCGGAACTGCGCACGCACAAGACTCCTGTCCCTCTGTGCGCAGTCAATCTCTTCCATTTAGGAGTTAGACCAGTCGTCGGAGCCACATGCCGAAGAAACGGTCATAGACGATATAACCGTCATGGTATTGGTAGATAAACTGGCTTTCTGAGAGACTGGCCAACGCCATCTTGACACTGCTGAGTGCAGGCAGCCGGTATTTACTGATGAAAGACTGCGACATCGGAGACTTGACTAACCGCTCTTGGGCAATGGCCAGAATCAAGGCCGCCTGATTAGTCGTTAACGACGAATAGTAATTCTCGAATGCGACTTCTTCCTCGTCGATCAGTTCTCTGACAGCCTGATCAACATCGATATCGGCGATTTCACCTGTCTGGTTACTGTATATGCGATTCAATAACGCCTGAACGTACCAAGTCTGTCCGTCAACCTTATCATACAGATAGTGGAAAACAGATTCTGGCAATGCTTGTCCCCGCTTTTGGAACATGGCATTAGAGAACCTGTAATACACCTCTTCGTCGATTTCCTTGATGTTGACAATCTGAGCACCTTGATAGAAAGGGCGCTCTGGAGACAGGAACATGTCCGACATCATGTGCTGCTTGCTGCCTGCAAAGATGAAATACACATTTGGCACAAACTGGATAAACGAGCGTAACAATGCCTCGGTATCCGTATCGGGATATTTTGTTATCTGCTGAAATTCGTCGATGGCCACATAACAGCGCTTTTTCGATTGTCCAAGATAGTCGAAGATGCGTTTCAAGGACTGTTCTTCCTGACTCTTCACAATGTCAAGTGAGAATGTTGGCATACCCGTGTTTGCATCAAAAGTCATCGTAGGACGGAAGGCGCTGAAAAAATCATGCACCTTGTGTAACGCCGTCTGGGAAGGCGTATCAAGCCTGCCAAGAACATTCCGAGCCATCAACTGTATGAACTGTTCAAGTGTTTTCGTGGCCAAGATATCAAAATAGATGCAGCAGATGTCAGGCTGTTGTTCCTTAATATGGGCAAAGACATGGTGGATAAGTCCCGTCTTGCCAATTCTTCGGGGGGCAATGAGTGTGACGTTTCGCTCATTGCTCAAGCCTTTTACGATTTTTTCTGTTTCACTTTTTCTGTCGCAGAAGTATGGCGCACCTTTGTATCCATACACGACAAACGGGTTGTTCAGTTCCTTCATATTTTATGCTTCATATTTTATGCAGCGCAAATTACGTCATTTTTTCTGAAACCACCAAATATTTTGTGCTTTTTTAGCAAATAAATCCTTGCAACTCTCGGAAATATTTCCTATCTTTGCCTCGTGAATACAAATTGACAGCGTATGACGACCCAGGAGATGACCCAACTGATAACCGAGCAGCACACGGGGTCAGGAGTGCTGTGCGTTGCTCGATGTGAGCACCCTCGACGATGCTTGCGACCTCAGTGTGAAGAATCCCAACAAGGTGGAAGAAGTGGATGAGCGCACACCCGGCGAGATTGCGCAGAGCATCTTCGACCTCAATAGCGAGAATCAGACTCTTATTAACGAAATCATGGAGATGGTGAAATGAAGGACAATAAAGAGATCATCATTAGCGGTTCCGTAGAGCAGCAGTCCTTGATTAAGGATTTGCGTCAGATTATTGAGCAGGCGCGTGGGCATGTGGCTGCAACAGCCAACTATGAATTGACCATGATGTACTGGCATATAGGCGAACGTATCAATCGCGAAGTGCTTGGAAATCAGCGTGCTGAGTATGGTAAGCAAATTGTGGCGCAAGTTGCGACACAATTGCAAGAAGATTACGGAAAGAAAGGTTTTGAGGAAAGGACTATCCGCAGAATGATGCAATTTGCCCAAATGTTTCCCGATATTCAAATTGTGTCACCACTGGTGTCAAAATTATCATGGTCTCATTTTCTGATAGTTATGCCACTTAAGGATGAACTCCAACGTGAGTTCTATCTGACGATGGCAGCATCCGAAAGATGGAGCAAAAGAACCCTTCGACAACTTTCCCAGTGATGATAACGAAAAAATGGAGATGGTGAAATGAAAGAAGAGAATAACGAAATAGTCTCCGCTGCGGAGACAATCTCTGTCGATTATGAGGAAATACTGCAACGAGCCGTTGCAGTTATTGAGAATGCTCGTACCAGCGTGGCAAGACACTTGGCTACCACAGCCAGCAAT
>JAEEGJ010006302.1_pt1 | contig 35780 bp, 25 predicted proteins | sample 8958761 | NCBI WGS metagenome assembly JAEEGJ01 (sample SAMN16246546, study PRJNA631951) | gut metagenome | biome: gut microbiome; feature: rumen; material: RS-attached | host: Bos | place: Iran: Karaj | collected 2018-10
GCCCTGAACCTTTCAGGCGGAGGCATCTGCCGCAGTAGTGAAAAAGACAGGTGTTGACCCTAGTCCACCACGGGGCTGAGGGTGAAGCGGAAGGTGCGGGGTTGTGCAGGGAGGCGGTATTTCTCCAGCGGCCAGCGGCCCCAGGAGTCTTCGCCGCCGACACCCATCTGCTGTAGGTCTATGTTCACATAGGTCTTGCCGTCGGGCACGAGATCCATTGAGTGACGCGCTTCGCCGGCCTGCATATTGGTGGGGTTCTCGCGAGAGGGCGTGCCGTTTTCCATACAATCCAGCTGGCGCATAGAGAACGGCAGGGCAGAGGCAGAGAAACCGCCGGGGGCAGTCACTTCCAGTCCGCATCCGGCGCGGTCTAGAATCTTCATATAGCGCATATCGGTGTGCGTGCCACTCTCCTGAGGGCGGACGTAGCCATAGTGATACTGGTCGGCGACGTTCTGCACATAATGGCCCACCATAGCGGCAGAGTTGCGGTCGCAGTAGTTTTCCCACGGGCCGCGGCCGTAGAAATCTATGGTCTTGAAGCGGTTGTACATCGCGAACTTCATTCCGAAACGGAACAGGTCGGGCAGATTGTCGATGCCGCCGGCATCTTCCATAATTTCGCTCACGCAGATACTTCCGTCGGGGTGAATCTCATATATCAACTTGAGCGCAGCGGCACCCTTGATGGGCTCATAGGCAGCGGTAACCCGCCAGATGTCACCATCCTGGTCCACATCAAACTTGCTCAGCTTGGGCTCCAGGTAGCGCCAGAGACCCATAACGTCGCTGCGGAACAGCTGCGCGCCCATATCGTTCTCTACCGGGGCGCGTCCAAACTCGGGCGTGAGCGGCTCTCCCAGCAGGGTCAGCCCCGCAACAGTGTAATCTATAAGATATCCCGAATCAGGGCTGAAGGTGGCGCTCCAGGAACCTGTTCTGTCGGAGGAAGTGCCGCCATATGAGAACCTGCCCCGGAAGCAGTAACCGTCGGGAGTCTGTTCGCAGCTGGTGGCAACGGCGGCCTTGCGGCCGCAGCTGGCTTTAGGCGCGCCCTTTCTCAGGCAAATCTGGTCGTAGGCCACCTCTGTGCCGGCCGGCAGAATGCCGTCGCGCTGCTTCAGGGTCCACGATACATTTATGAAAAGATCCTGAGAGGGGTCTGTATCCATTATCTCCTTTGCCTGCTTGCGGGTCAGCGGCAGTGCCACTGATATTGTCTCGCCGGGGCCGGCATTCACATTGTCTACGGTGCCGGTGAGCTGGGCCTCGCCGTCGGCGACAATGGTCCAGCGCATGCTGTACATAGACAAGTCTCTGAAGAACTGTTCGTTGGTGACCTTCACGGTAAAGGCCTCGCCGGCTGCGGCGGTGTGTATATTCTGCAGCTGGTAGCGGATTTCATAGGCGTGGGGATGCCAGCTGCGGTCGGCAGCTACAATGCCGTTGCAGTTGAAAGAGCCGTCGCTGGCGTCGTAACCGTTGAAGTCGCCGCCGTAGGCAAAGAATTTGCCGGTGGTATTGGCCGCCTCAAGCTCCAGAGCCTGGTCGGCAAAGTCCCAGATGAAACCGCCCTGGTAGCAAGGGTACTTGCGTATCAGGTCCCAATATTCCTTGAAATTACCCACTGAGTTGCCCATAGCGTGGGCGTATTCGCACTGGATAAGCGGCCTGGCCGGATTCTTAAGGCAGTATTTCTCGCTGGAATCCACGGTGGCGTACATAGGGCACACAATGTCGGTATTGCGCTCTTCTTCTGCACGCTCGTACTGCACGGGGCGGCTGCTGTCGTGATTCTTGATCCAGTCGTAGCAGGCCATAAAGTTGGGGCCGTTGCCTGCCTCGTTGCCCAGGCTCCAGATGATGACGCTGGGGTGGTTGAAATCGCGGTATACCATCCGCTGGTCGCGGATAAGGTGGGCCGCCTTGAAGTCGGGGCGCTTGGCCAGAGTGGCTTCTTCGTAGCCCATACCGTGCGACTCTATGTTGCCTTCGTCCACCACATAGAGGCCGTACTGGTCGCACAGGTCGTACCAAATAGGGTCGTTGGGGTAGTGGCTGGTGCGCACCGCATTGATATTCAGCTCTTTCATTGTGCGGATGTCGCGCAGCATCTCCTCTTTGGACACGATGTATCCTCCGTGTTCGCTGAGTTCGTGGCGGTCGGTGCCCTTGATCAGGATGGGCTTGCCGTTGACCAGCAGCTGTGCGTTCTTTATCTCCACGGTTCTGAAGCCAAAGCGGATGGCGGTGCTTTCTGCAAGGCCTTTGGCGGTGTAGGCCGATACTTTCAGCTTATAAAGATTCGGCGTCTCTGCGCTCCAGAGGGCGGGGTCCTCGACCTTACCGGAGGTTACTGCCACCAGCCGGCTTGGCTTGGCGCTGCCCTGGGCAACCACCTTGCCGGAGGCATCTTCTATGCTGTATTCCAGCCTTTTGATGCCCTTGGTGGTGATGGTGCCGATGATATATTTGCCGTCCATACCGGCGGTGATGTTGAGGTCTTCAAGACGCTCTTTGGGGCGGGAATAAACATACACGCCGCGGGCGATGCCGCTAAAGCGCCAGAAGTCCTGGTCCTCCAGGTAAGTGCCGTCGCACCAGCGGAATATCTCCAGCGCGATGGTGTTGCTGCCCGCCTTTACGTAGGGGGTCAGATCGAAGCGGGCCTCCAGCTTGCTGTCTTCGCTGTAGCCCACCTTGCGGCCGTTGACCCACACGCGCACGTTGCTGGTGGCGCTGCCTATGCACAGGCATATCTGAGAGCCGATCCAGTCGGTGGGAATGTCAAATGTGCGCCGGTACTGCCCCACGTGGTTCTTTTCGGTGGGAGGGTAGGGCGGATTGTTCTTGTAGTGACCTCTCCAGGCGTAACCTATATTCACATACAGCGGCTCGCCAAAGCCGTTCAGCTCCCAAAGGCCCGGAACCGGCATCGTGTCCCACTCGGAATCGTCGTAACCGACGGCCTCGAAACCGCGTGTGCGGACATCTGGATTTTCGTTCCACTTAAAGTTCCAGACGCCGTTCAGCGAAAGGGTCCGCTGCTGGTCGGGAACGAATGTCGCCCTCATCGGCAGGCGGTTCTCTTCGAACACATTCGGATCCTGCCAGGGCTCCATTTTGGTCTTGTTTGCTGCTGTAGAAAGAATTGCGACGGCCACCGCCGCCAGAGAGATAAAAAGACGCTTCATTAAAAGGTATATTTTTCCAAATATACTCAATTTGGCGCAAAGATGAGAACAAAAGAGCCCGACAATTTGATTTGCCGGGCTTTTTTGGAAATTAGCGAACTCTTTCCAAAAAAAACTATTACTCCAAAACAGATAATGCGTTTCTGAAAACGTAAATAATTGACAATCAGCGCGATTATTGCGGCGCAACGGAGTAAAAACAGTGTTATATTCGTATCTGCGTAAGCCGGTAGTATTAACCATGAAAACGCAGTATTATGAGTGAAACCAAGAGACGATCAAGTAGAGATGCGTTAGTTAGCATCGAAGATGTTGAAAGCAAGATTGTACGAATACGTGGTGTTGACGTGATAGCCGATGCCGATGTGGCCGAACTGTACGGGGTAGAAACGAAGCGTGTAAATGAGGCTGTGCGTAACAATGCAGATAAGTTTCCTGAAGAATATCTGTTTTTGCTCACTGACAAGGAGTTGCAAAATTTGCGGTCGAATTTTTCGACCACAAATGTGTCTGTTATGAACCGCAATACCACAAAAGTATTCACAGAACGCGGTCTTTATATGCTGGCAACAATCTTGAAAAGCGAACGGGCAAGAGCTGTTACGTTTGCAATCATTGAGACCTTTTACAAGGTACGGAGCTTAAAACGAGAGTTGCTTGAACTTCACGAAGAGACCGACAAAGAAAAGCAGACCTCTATGATGAAACATTTTGGCAATCTATTGACCGACATCGTAATGCCGGACCTCCAGACTAATGAAACGGAAACACAGTTAGAGCTCAACTTTGTCATCGGGAAGCTCAAGCACACGGTAAAACGAATCCGCAAGGAATCAGTACAAGAATAGCCCGGCGATTACCGAGGTAGCAATCGCCGTCAGGCGATAGCGAAGGCCGGGCAGGGAGGGTGTGTGTGATAGCGAGGCCGGAGCGATAGGGGGGGCGGGGGGCGTAGCCACCCGTGTTATAGGTACAAAAATACCTGGCAGACAGCCAGGTATTTTTGTACTCCCGTGGGGAATCGAACCCCAACCTAAAGAACCGGAATCTTCAATTCTATCCATTAAACTACGGGAGCGGTTCCTTTGCGGACTGCAAAAGTACAACTTTTTATTATCTTTACACATTAAAATGATTCAGCCAAAATGAAAGCATACGTATTTCCGGGTCAGGGGTCGCAGTTCCCCGGTATGGGCAAAGAACTCTACCAGTCAAACAAGCACGCCAAGGCTCTGTTCAAGAGAGCCAACCAGATATTGGGTTTTGACATTACCAAGGTGATGTTTTCGGGCAGTGCAGAGGACCTCAAGGCCACCGCGGTGACACAGCCGGCGGTGTTCCTCCATTCGGTGATTACCGCCACCTGTATGGAAGACTTCAACCCGGAAATGACTGCCGGCCATTCTCTGGGAGAGTTTTCGGCCCTTGTGGCGGCGGGCGCGCTGGAGTTTGAGCCGGCGTTGCGTCTGGTGGCCATCCGCGCCGAGGCTATGCAGCAGGCCTGCGACGCCAACCCCGGCACTATGGCGGCCATCCTTGGCCTGGACTTCCAGACCATAGAGGAGATATGCGAAAAGACAGAAGGCGTGGTGGTTCCGGCCAACTACAACAGCCCCGGCCAGCTGGTTATTTCTGGCGAGCTGGAGGCGGTGCAAAGGGCCTGCGATGCCCTCAAAGAGGCGGGCGCCAAACGTGCGCTGGTGCTCCCGGTGGGCGGCGCATTCCACTCTCCGCTGATGGAGCCGGCGGCCAAGCGCCTGGCCGAAGCCATTGGCCGTACCTATTTCCACGAGCCGTTCTGTCCGGTATATCAGAACGTTGACGCCCAGCCCACAATGGATTCGGAGAAAATCCGTGAGAACCTGCTCAAGCAGCTCACCAGCCCCGTCCGCTGGGCCCAGACCGTGCAGAATATGATTGCCGACGGCGCCACCTCCTTCACCGAAGTCGGCCCCGGCACCGTCCTCGCCGGCCTCATAAAAAAGACAGCGCCCGAAAGCGCTGTCGATATAGAGTCCGTAGGATAATAATTGCGGGTTTACTGCATCAGCATCTTGTAGAGCTCGCGGGCCTGGTCCACGCTGTACTGGTCCACGTCGTGGGTTGCGAAGTATTCTTTGACGATTGCTGATTTCTTCTTGAACATCTTGCAGAGCTGCTTCTCGTTGAGGTATGCCACCTTTTTGCCGTGGATGAACACGGGGCGCTGCTCCCAGGTGTAGCGCATATCGGTGTTGGGAGTGAGGCTGGTGGTGGGAGCGCCTTCGCCGGCAAGAGAGGTGATGTTGGTCACCGAACTCAGCTGCGAGCGGCTGCCGTAGGCGTCGCGGGTACCCATATCCTCGCCCTTGAGCACCTGCATATAACCCAAGATGGATTCGTTGTATTCCAGCACTTCATAGTAGATGCCCTTTATCTTGAGGTACATCGCCTTGTTGGTGTTTACCTTGACGACGTTGTCTTCGTACACGATGGGGATGGTGTCGTTGCCGTTGATCATAACCACGCACTGATGCAGGTTGTTGACGTTGATGATGCCCTGCGAAGGGTGCAGCGTCATAGGTGTGCCGTCTTCTTCATACACGGCGGCATCCTGATCGAACACAACGGTACCTTTTGAAAACTCGGGGAGCTTGTAAAGCCTTTCCAACATAAAATCCCTGCTCTTTGCGGGATCCATTCCAGAAGTTTCAACCTGAGCAAAAGCGCTTGCAGAAGCGGCCAGAATGGCGATTGTCAAAATAAATCTTTTCATTCTTTTCATTTATTTATGGTAAAGGTAGAACTTTTGGATGATATTAATCATAAAATGTGCCAATTTTTTGTTAGTTTTGTAACTGAAATTGGGTTATAAGGTCCTAATCTCACCACATCCGTATTTCTTAACAATAAAACATACTAAATGGCAAAGCATTTTATCACGTGTGACGGTAATTATGCAGCGGCTCATGCAGCCTATCTGTTCAGCGAAAACGCTGCTATTTACCCTATCACACCATCCTCTACAATGGCCGAACTTTTTGACGAGTGGGTGGCGTACGGCAAGAAAAATATGTTCGGCGATGTTCCGTCGGTCACCGAGATGCAGAGTGAGGCGGGTGCCGCAGCCGCAGTGCACGGTTCGCTGCAGGCAGGCGCCCTCACATCTACCTTCACTGCATCCCAGGGCCTGCTGCTGATGATTCCCAATATGTACAAGATTGCAGGCGAACTGCTGCCCGGCGTGTTCCACGTATCGGCCCGCGCCCTGGCTTCGCACGCCCTCTCAATCTTTGGCGACCATCAGGACGTAATGGCAGCCCGTGCCACCGGCTTCAACTTTTTGGCATCAAACAACCCGCAGGAAGCTATGGACCTGGGTGCAGTCGCACACCTGGCGGCCATAAAGAGCAGCCTGCCCTTCGTGCATTTCTTTGACGGATTCCGCACTTCCCACGAAATACAGAAAATAGAGCTTCTGGAAGGCGAGGATCTGCGTCCGCTGGTCAGCGAGAAGGCCCTTGAGGCATTCCGCGCCCGCGCCCTCAACCCGGTGAAACCGGTTACCCGCGGTACCGCCCAGAACCCTGACGTTTACTTCCAGGCCCGCGAAGCTGTGAACCAGTATTACGATGCCATCCCCGACATCGTGGCCCGCTATATGGGCGAGATTGCAGAGCTCACCGGCCGCCACTATCTGCCGTTTGACTATTATGGCGATCCTCAGGCAGAGGATATCATTGTGGCAATGGGTTCTGTATGCGACACCATCAAAGAGACCATAGACTATCTGGCAGATAAAGAAGGCCGCAAGCTGGGTGTGATCAGTGTCCACCTGTATCGTCCTTTCTCTCTGAAATATTTCAAACGCGCACTGCCCAAGAGCGCCAAGCGCATCGCAGTGCTGGACCGCACCAAAGAGAGCGGCGCCCTGGGCGAGCCTCTGTATCACGATGTTCGCAACGCCCTCTACGGCAGCCGCGGCATCCAGGTGTTCGGCGGCCGCTACGGCCTCAGCAGCAAGGACACCACTCCGGCACAGATCATTGCCGTGTATGACAACCTTGCCCTCAAAGAGCCCAAGAACGACTTCACCATCGGCATCGTGGACGATGTCACCTACAAGTCACTGCCCGTCAAGGGTGAGATATCCCTCTCCAAGAAAGGCACCTACGAGTGCCGCTTCTTTGGCCTTGGCAGCGACGGTACCGTGGGCGCCAACAAGAATACCATCAAGATTATCGGCGACCATACCGACAAATACGCACAGGCATATTTCGACTACGACAGCAAGAAGTCTGGCGGCTATACCTGCTCTCATCTGCGCTTTGGCGACAAGCCCATTCGCGCTCCTTATCTGGTAAGCACTCCCGATTTCGTGGCCTGCCACGTGCCCGGCTACCTGAACAAATACGATGTGCTCAAGGGCATCAAGAAGGGCGGAACATTCCTGCTGAACAGTATGTGGGACGAAGAGGCGACCCTCAAACGCATCCCCGATTTCGTAAAGAAAGAGATTGCTTCAAAGAATGTAAGCCTGTACATTATCAACGCCACCAAGATTGCGGCGGAGATAGGTCTGGGCGGTCGCACCAACACCATCCTGCAGTCGGCATTCTTCAAGATCACCAACATCATTCCCTATGAGGATGCGGTAACTTATATGAAGAAGGCCATTGACAAGTCTTATGGCAAGAAGGGCGCCGACATTGTGGCTATGAACTATGCTGCAGTGGACCGCGGCGGCGAATATACCAAGGTAGAGATTCCCGAAGAGTGGAAGAAGGTTTCCGGCCGCTTTGTGAATGCCGGCTATGGCCGTATGGCTCCCGAGTGGATCCGCAACGTGGCCGACGTGGTGGGTGCCCAGGAAGGCAACACCCTGCCGGTGAGCGTGTTTGCAAGTCCCGAATATGTGGACGGTACCATCCCCGCCGGCACCGCTGCCTATGAGAAGCGCGGCGTGGCCGTTTCCGTTCCCGAGTGGAACCCCGACAACTGTATCCAGTGCAACCAGTGCGCCTATGTGTGCCCCCACGCAGCCATCCGCCCGTTCCTTATGACAGAGCAGGAGGCAGAGAAGGCTCCCGCAGGCCTCAAGAAGGCCCAGGGCAAGGCACAGCTCAAAGATTATATCTTCACTATGCAGCTCAGCCCCGCCGACTGTACCGGTTGCGGCAACTGCGCCGACGTCTGCCCCGGCTTCAAGGGTGCCAAGGCGCTGGCTATGGTTCCCGCCGAGGGCCAGATGGCAGAGCAGGCCAACTTTACATATCTGCACAGCAAGGTCGGCTATAAAGACAATATCCTTCCCAAAGAGCAGAGCGTGAAGAACCTTGAGTTTGCACAGCCTCTGTTCGAGTTCAGCGGCGCCTGCGCAGGTTGCGGCGAGACTCCTTACCTGAAGACCATCACCCAGCTCTTTGGCGATAGTATGATGGTGGCCAACGCCACCGGCTGCTCTTCTATCTACGGAGCTTCGTTCCCTTCTTCGCCTTATTGCGAGAGCGCCAAGGGCCACGGTCCCGCCTGGGACAACTCCCTGTTCGAGGATGCCGCCGAGTTTGGTCTGGGTATGCGTCTGGGCAGCGAGAAGGTCCGCGACAACATAGCAGACCTTATGGTTGCGGCTCAGGACTGCGACAAATGCCCCGACAACATCAAAGAGCTCTTCCGCCAGTGGCTGGAGAACCGAGACGACCGCAAGGTTACCTACGAGATTTACGACAAGCTGCTTCCGCTGCTGCCTCACACCAAGTGCCCGCACTGCAAGCAGATCAACAAACTTGTCAAATTCATCCCTGCACGCAGCCAGTGGATAGTTGGCGGCGACGGATGGGGCTATGACATCGGCTACGGCGGTCTGGACCACGTGCTGGCCAGCGGCAGCAATGTCAACTGCCTGGTCATCGACACCGAGGTTTATTCCAACACCGGCGGCCAGTCATCCAAATCCACTCCCGCAGGCGCCGTGGCCAAGTTTGCCACCAGCGGCAAGAAGGTCCGCAAGAAAGACCTGGGTATGATGGCTATGAGCTACGGCTATGTATACGTGGCACAGGTGGCTATGGGTGCTTCACAGGCCCAGCTGCTCAAGGCTCTCAAAGAGGCCGAGGCCTACGACGGCCCGTCCCTGATCATTGCCTATGCACCTTGTATCAACCACGGCCTCAAGATAGGTATGGGTCACTCTCAGCTGGAAGAGCAGAAGGCCGTCGAGTGCGGTTACTGGCAGCTGTTCCGCTACAACCCCGAGCTGGAGGCCAAGGGCGAGAATCCGTTCACCCTGGACAGCAAGGAGCCCGACTGGAGCAAGTTCCAGGACTTCCTCAAGGGCGAGGTCCGCTATGCATCACTGCTCAAGACCTTCCCCGCAGAGGCAGAGGAGCTGTTTGCAAAAACAGAGCAGTTTGCAAAGGCCCGTCTGGCATCTTACAAGCGTCTGGCCGGCAAAGAGTAGCGGTCAGAATCGTAAAACAGAGAAGCGTCACTCGGAAGATCCGGGTGACGCTTTTCTCGTTTAACCAAAAAAATACTATGAAAAAATCATCTTCGATTCAGATAAATACAAAGCCTGTGCCAAAGATGATTTCTTAAATAATTTATTTGATTTCTTTTACTGAAATTATGTTGATGGGGTAGAGGGGCAGGCCGCGGGCGCTGGTCTCTACCTTGGCAATGTTGTCCACCACACTCAGGCCGTCCACAACCTCTCCGAAGATGGTGTACTCGCCGTCCAGATGTGCGCAGCCGGCCTCATCCTGCACAATGTAGAACTGGGAGCCGCTGGAGGCCTTCTCCGGATTAACGCTGTCTCCCTTGCGGGCTGCAGCCAGGGCGCCTTTCTTGTGGTGCAGGCCGGGCACGATTTCGGCCGGAATGGTGTAGTTGGGGCCGCCGCTGCCGTAAAGGTCAACTTTGGTGGTGTCGCGGGTAAACGGGTCGCCCGCCTGAATCATAAAGCCCCTGATCACGCGGTGGAACAGCAGGCCGTTATAATAACCCTTGCGGGCCAGTTTCACAAAGTTGTCGCGGTGCTGGGGGGTCTCTTTATAGAGTTTTATTTTCATAGATCCCATACTGGTCACCATCTCCAGCAGAGGTTCTTCTGCAATGGGCGCGTTGATTCTGGCCTCTTCGGCCGCTTTGGCTGCATTGGCGGCGGAGTCGGCCGCACTTTTTGTGGGCTTAGGCAAAACGGAGGCGGTGCTGTCGCCGTCAGTCTTTTCTTCTGCTTTCTTGCCGCCGCGGGGGCCGCAGCCCGATAATGTGATGCTCATAATTAATAATGATGCTAAAATAAACCGTTTCATATCTGTTTATAATTCTCGTTTTCTGATAAAGGTAAAGGCGTCCTTGAACGTCTTGGTGCGTGAGGTAGCTGCCAAATATATGCCAGCCACAGACACAACCTTAAGCAACAGCCGCAGCCAGTCGCTCTGAATCCCGGCAAAGGCAAAGTGCGCCGCCACAACCAGCAGCAAAGCTATTGCAAAAAACGGCACGGTGTCCTTCAGAAGGTCAATAAATCTTACACCTATAATATCACGCGAAAGCAGCCACCATACAATCACGGCCAGATAGTTCACCGCGGTGACCGAGGCCGCCATAGTTTCCAGGCCGTGGCGGTAAGTGAGAAAGGCGGTGGCAATCTGCATAGCCGCATTTATCAGTGTGAAAGCCAGATACCGGTCGCTGCGGCCCGCCGCCATAGCCGCCTGGTTAAACAGCGTCTGTATCAGCGTCGCCATAAAATACAGGCAGTACAGGCGCAGGATGGGGATGGCCGGCAGAAACTTGGTATTGATTATGCCGAAAAATTCCGGTGCTATGAGGCCCAGGCCCAGCATCGCCGGGAAGGCGGCAAAAGCCACAAACCGGGTCAGTTTGCGGAAGATGGCCCTGCGGCGCAAAGCATCGCCCTTGGCAGAGGCCATTACCGGCTGCCCTACGCTGGTGGTCATTCCTGTGAACACCTGGCTGGCCATTGAGGCCCACTTGCTGCCCTGGGTGTAATAACCCACATCGTCGTTGGAGTATATGCGGTATGCACGGCCCAGAATCACAGAGAATATGTTGGTCTGGATCTGGGTCACAAACGATGCCCCAACCAGCCTCAGGCCAAATGAAAGCATCTCCCTCACCGGTTTGAAACTTATTTTAAGGCTGGGTTTCCACGGGGTGAACGCCACTTTAAGCAGAGAGGTGACCGCCGACTGCACCACCGAATGTGCCACCAGGGCCCAGTAGCCGAAGCCTTTCACAGCCATAATCACGGCCACTATGCCGGCCACAACGGCGCCGGAGATGTCCATCGCCGCCCGCTGCCGTATCATAAGCCTGCGCAGCAGATAGGCGTCGGAAGATATCGAGCAGCTCACAAAAAAGAACGACAAAAACAGCACCCGCGCCACCTTGACCAGCTCGGGCTGATGGTAGAAACGGGCAATGGGGCCAGCCAGGAAAAAGAGAATCAGGTAGAGACAGGCGCTCACGGCTATAGTGAACCAGAACACCGAATTGTGGTCTTCGTGGCGGATTTCGCCGCGGTTTATGAGTGCCGCCTTGAAGCCGCCTTCCTGCATTGTGACGGCTATTGCGGTGAATATGGCCAGCTTGCCCACAATGCCGTAGTCTCCGGGCGTAAGGCAGCTCAGAAGCACAACCCCCAGCACGGCACCGATGAGTTGCTGGAGGCCGTTGTTCATCGCCCCCCAGAAAAGCCCTCTGGCCGTTTTGGTTTTAAGGTTTGCTTCGCTCATATCAAAGCAAATTTAGTAACTTTGCCATATATGCCCAAAATTAAGATATATACCCGCTCGTTTTCGCCGGAGCTGTATGCACTTTCCAAGGCGCTCTATCCCAAGGGCGTGGAGGCGGTGCGGCTCACCGACCGCACGGCCGACGGCTATTTCTATGCTATGCTGCGCGACCTGGAGTGCGACATTGCCATCAATATAGACGAAGATGCGTTTGTTACCGATCCGGAGGCGGTGATGGCGCTGGCAATGCGGGTTTGGGAAGAGGGCTGGGCCAATGCCGGCACTTCTGACTGCGGCCCTGGCTGCCCGCGCAGCCACAACCCGATAGTGACCAATCCCTTTTTCAATGTCCTGAATCTGAAGCTTATACGGGAGAAGTACGAGGGGCCGGCGCAGATCCGCTCTTTTGACTATCACCCGGTCAAGGAGCAAATGAAGGATGCGTTTCTTGAGCAGGTCTCCGAACCTCTCAAAGGCGATTTTGGCATCTACGATTTTGAGCCGTATTACAGCTTCTATCTCTGGCTGGCGTATAATTTCAAGACGTTGTACCTGCCCTCGCGCAGGCACCGCGACGGGATGTCCACAATCCTTTCCGACGGCGCCGGCCACGACTTGTGCCTGCACAGCTGGATGGCCCGCAAATACAAGGTCCAGATGGACCAGACGTATAGGATCAATTCCCTGATAAACGAGGCTTACGGCCTTCGAGGCATCTCCCGGCCTGAATTTTCTGCCTTAAAGCAGCTGGGTTTTGCCCTGGAAATGGGTTTCGGCTACATCAAGAAGGCCTTTATCCGCATCTCCCGATGGCCAGGCAAGCTAAGGCGCAAGATCCGCCACATCAAAGAGAAAGCCTGATGGCGGCTATGCGACGGGTAGAGGGGGTGATTTTGTGGCGGTCGGCAATGCGCCAGGGGGCCACCGCGGCGATATGCTCGCCGGCGGCATCTTCCCAATAGACTATCCGGGCTCGGTTTTTCTGCTCCAAATCTAGTTTAAGGTCGGTAAAGAAGTCGCTCACCAGGCGGCTGCCCTTCATTCCAAGTGGATTGAAGCGGTCGCCGTGACGCCAAGGACGGCATTGCAGCCTCTGGGGCAGGGTGTCGGCATCGGCATAGAGCACTCCCGCGGGGGCGCCTTTGGGGTCGAAGCCGGTGGGGCGGGGGAATGTGTCCACCTCCAATATATAATCTGAAGCGCTCTCCAGCTGATATATCTTGAAGTATTCCCGGTCGCGGATCAGGCGGTGGGTAGCGCTCAGGAATGCCTTGCCGCTCTGGCCGCCGATTGTCTCCAGAGCCGATGCAGTCTGGGCGGCAGTGAAGCCGTATGGCTCCAGCAGGCGGTACAGCCAGTATTCGCGGTGCGGTTCGGATTTAAGCGCCGCTATCGATATGCCTTCGGCGTCGCCGTTGCGGCTGCATAGCGCGGCCCTCTTGGCTTCTAACAGTTCGTCCAGAACGGCCTGTGCCTGGGCAAAGCGGCCGGCCTCTTCCCTGAAGGTGTTCAAGAAAGATGGGTTGATCTTTTCGAATTCGGGGAAAACGTTGTGGCGCAGCCGGTTGCGGGAAATCTCCACGTCACTGTTGGTGACATCTTCGCGAAAGGCGATGCCCTCGGCTGCGGCGAAAGCCTCTATCTGCTTCCGGCTGAACCCCAGCATAGGCCGTAGCACCGCGCCGCTGGCCTCACGGATGCCGCAAAGCCCCTTAAGTCCGGTGCCGCGCAGCAGGTTCAGCAGCATTGTCTCGGCGCTGTCGTTCTGGTTGTGGGCCACCAGCAGGCGGCCGTAGCCGTGCGCATCCATCAACTCCGAGAACCATCCGTAGCGCAGTTCGCGCGCCGCCATCTCTATGGAAATGCCGCGCCCAGAGGCATAGGCGGCGGTGTCAAACTTCTTGGTGAAGAAAGGAATGCCGGCCGCATTGCAGGTGTCGCGCACCAGCGCCTCGTCCCGGTCGCAGTCGCCGGGCCGCAGAGAGAAATTCACGTGTGCCACGGCAAACTGGCAGCCCAATGCGGAATGCCGCATCAGATGCAGCAGGGTCATAGAGTCCACGCCGCCGCTGACGGCCAGCAACAGTGGCCCGCGCCAGTCGCCAAGCAGCCTGGCAAGCTCTCTGTCAAAGGCAGCCTGCACTATTTGAAAGTATAAGAGAAGGTGAGTCCGGCAACCTCCTGGAACTGGAGTGCGGGGAACAGCTTCACATTGCCGTCTTTGTCGGTGATGGGGTTTCCGTCCGCGTCATAGAGAGTCTTGAAGCGGATCTTGTCATCGTAGATGGCGCGGCAGTTCAGGGTGAACGAGATATATTTGGTGAGCGGGGCGCTGATGGCCAGAGTCCAGTCCACGGTCATATTCTGCGGCTTCTTGAGATAGTTGGAGAAGGTGTCGAAGGTGGTGCTGACCTTGAGGCCCTGCACTTCGGCGCCCGCCGAAATTTTCAGGTTGGCACCAAGCTCCCAGCGGCACAGCTTCTCGGGATCGTTACCGTAACGCACGCGGAGATTCTCGTCGGAGACAAACTGTACGTTTCCGGTGAGCGGCGTGAATGTCACGGACAGCCCTTTATATTTCCAAGTGGCACCGGCACCAAGAATCATTGTGGCGGGGGCAAAGAAGCGGGACACTATGTCGCTGCCTATGTTGCCGGCATAACCGGGGCTGATCTGCGACTTGAAAGTGTAGTTCAGCGTGCCGCTGAATCCCTTGCTCAGCAAATATCCCAACGCATCGTCCAGGATGATATAGTCGGCATTTTTCTGGAAGCCCACGCCAAAGGTCTGGGTAAAGCCGTAGGCCATCTGCAGGCGGTTGTTGAAGGTTATCCTGTCCTTGGCGTAGTTGGCCTTGGCATCCAGGGTAGAGCCGAATTGGGCGCTGCCGTAGCCGCCGGCGGCCCAGTCGGTGAGGGATGTCTGCCTGAAAATGAGGGTGGTCAGGGCCTCTGCAGTCCAGTGGCTCACCTTGGGCGCGGGAACCGCAGTGTCCTGAGCCGCTGCCGGAAAAGCCAGCAGCAGAGTCATTACAACAAGAATGATAACCTTCTTCATATCCAAACGATATATTAATATGCCTTTGCAAAGATAACCCTGCGGTGGGAAGGCTTGCCGCTGTATACGCACTTGCCCTCTTCTTCGCATACAAAACTGTCAATGGGGATGCAGCGGATAGTGGCCTTGGTCTCTTCCTGAATCTTGGCCTCGGTTTCGCCGGTGCCGTCCCAGTGGCAGAGGAGGAAGTAGCCCTGCTCTATCTTCTCTTTGAACTCATCCCAGGTGTCCACCTTTATGGTGTGCTCTGCCCTGAAGTCCACAGCTTTCTTGTAGATGTTCTGCTGGATCTCTTCCATAAGGGCTTTCAGGCGGGCAGCCAGACCATCTTCGGGCAGGCTCTCCTTGGTGAGGGTGTCGCGGCGGGCAACTTCTGCAACGCCGGCGGCCAGGTCGCGGGGGCCGATGGCAACGCGGGCGGGCACTCCCTTGAGCTCCCACTCTGCAAATTTGAAGCCCGGACGCAGATTGTCGCGGTCGTCTATCTTCACGGTCAGGCCCTCTTTCTCGCATTCGGCCTTGATTTCATCCATCTTGGCCAGGATGGCGTCGCGCTCTTCCTGAGTCTTGTAGATGGGCACCATAACCACGTGGATGGGCGCCAGCTTGGGAGGAAGCACCAGACCGTTGTCGTCGCTGTGCGCCATTATCAGCGCACCCATCAGGCGGGTAGAAACGCCCCAGGAAGTGGCCCATACATATTCCAGAGTGCCTTCTTTGCTGGAGAACTGCACGTCAAACGCCTTGGCAAAGTTCTGCCCCAGGAAGTGGGAAGTGCCGGCCTGAAGGGCCTTGCCGTCCTGCATCATAGCCTCTATGCAGAGGGTGTCCACGGCGCCTGCAAAGCGCTCGCTCTCGCTCTTGTGGCCCACCACTACCGGCAGTGCCATGAAATCGCGGGCAAACTTGGCGTATACATTCACCATCTTTTCGGTTTCGGCAATTGCTTCGGCGCTGGTGGCGTGGGCGGTGTGGCCCTCCTGCCACAGGAACTCGGCCGTGCGCAGGAACAGGCGGGTGCGCATCTCCCAGCGGACCACATTGGCCCATTGATTAATAAGTATAGGGAGATCGCGGTATGATGTGATCCAGTTTTTATAGGTGTTCCAGATGATGGTTTCGGATGTGGGGCGCACTATGAGCTCCTCTTCCAGCTTGGCGTCGGGATCCACCACCACGCCGTTGCCGTCGGGGGCCACTTTCAGGCGGTGGTGGGTAACCACTGCGCACTCTTTTGCAAAACCCTCTACGTGCTCTGCCTCGCGGCTCAGGAATGACTTGGGAATGAACAGCGGGAAATATGCGTTCTGGTGCCCGGTCTCCTTGAACATCTTGTCCAGCGCCTCGTGCATTTTTTCCCAGATCGCATAGCCGTAAGGCTTTATGACCATACAGCCGCGGACTGCAGAATTCTCTGCTAATCCGGCTTTTATAACGATGTCATTGTACCACTGTGAGTAGTTCTCGCTCCTTGAAGTCAGCTCTTTTGCCATAGTGTAAAATTATTGGTATAAATTTTGATAAATTTGCATTTGTAACGTGTGACAAAAGTACAAAATAATTTATACAAGGAGGTAATATTATGAAAAACAGACTTTTTATTTTATCGCTCCTCGCAGCGCTCGGGCTCGCATCTTGCGGCACGACCAGCTATTATTCTTCTATCTATAACGACAGCATCTACAGCCGTCCCGAAAGGGCTCGCGTCACCGTGGTGAACAACCGCGACGGCAGAGTCACTGAGACTGTAGATAAGTATACAGTCGACGTGTACGCACTTGACGACGGTGAAACCTATGAGGCGAGGCTCCGCAGGTTTGACGAACCCGAAGTTGAAAGCTACACTGTCTATGTAGATTACTACGGATGGGACAATCCCTGGTACAACCCCTGGTGGGGTCCCAGCTACTACTACAGCTGGTATTCTCCCTGGCGTCATTCCTATGCCTGGTACAACACCTGGTGGTATGACTCCTGGTACGGCTGGGGCTGGCGCGATCCCTTCTGGTACAGCGGTTGGGCCTGGTACGATCCCTGGTACAGCCCCTGCTGGTACAGCTACGGTCCCTGGGGCCCCCACTACGGCTCCTGGTATCACGGCTGGGGCCATTACGGATGGCATCATCACGGCTGCGGCAGCAGCTTTGCCTGGCACGGTGGACATCACCGCTGGCACAATGGCGTCAACACGGGTCATCGTGTAGTAAACGGCAATTATAACAATGCCGACATCAACACCCGTCACGCAACCGCCATTTCCCGCAGCGCAAACCGCCGCAATCTGGCAAGCAATATGACAAGCTCTTCTGCACGCCGCTCAACCGGCGACCTGGTGGCAACCAGCTCGACCCGCCGTGCAAGCAGCGCTTCTGCAGCACGCATCGACGGACGCCGCACCTCTACCAGCTCCGGCTCAAGAGCAGCTTCTACTACATCCACTGCAAATCGCGGACGTATGACCGGCACTACCATAAACGGCAATTCCAACCGTGCTTCCAGCTCTTCTGCAGTACGTGGCAGCAGCTCTTCTACCAGCCGCAGCAATAGCAGTGCAGTGCGCAGCTCCTCTTCCAGCAGCCGCAGCAGCTCTTCTGTAGGGACCCGCAGCTCGTCTTCAAGCCGCTCCAGCTACTCAGGCTCCAGCACTTCTACCCGTCGCGGTAATCCTTCCAGCAGCGTAAGCCGCAGCTCTTCCAGCAGCCGCAGCGGCAGCTTCTCCGGCAGCCGTGTGTCTTCCGGCAGCTCCCGCAGCAGCTATTCTTCCGGTAGCCGCAGCAGCTCCAGCAGCTCTCGCAGCAGCTACTCCTCCGGCAGCCGCAGCAGTTCCAGCAGCTCCCGCAGCTCTTACTCCGGCAGCTCCAGCAGCAGCCGTGGCAGCTACTCCGGCGGCGGATACTCCGGTGGCGGACGTTCCAGCGGCGGTGGCGGCGGATTCTCCGGCGGCGGTCACTCAGGCGGTGGCGGCGGCGGACGTTCCTCCGGCGGACGCAGGTAAGCATCCGTACAAGGATCTGTATTGTTAACTATAGTCTAATCAGAAAGATTTACACAGTAGATATGAAAAAGTTCAGTTTTATAGCTATCATAATGTTGGCGGTAAGTTTCACCGCCGGCGCTCAGGGGATGGAGGATGCGCTGAGATATTCCCAGCAGTATTATGTGGGTAGCGCCCGCACTATGGCTATGGGTAATGCGTTCACCGCTCTTGGCGGAGACCTCGGTGCCATTGGCATCAACCCCGCATCTACGGCGATTTATAACTGCTGTGAGTTTGCCATAACAGGCGGATTGACCTGGAACAACACCACCAGCCTGCTGGAGGCGTCAGAAGATAACTACACCACCCGCACGACCCGCACCAAATTCACCTTGCCCAACATAAGTGCAGTGTTCTCGCTGCCCACCGGCAGGGAATACGGTCTGGTGAGCTACTCGTTCGGTTTCGGCTACAACAAGACCAACGATTTCAACTCCCGCGTCTCCTTTGGCGGACTGGACGGCGTAAGCAGCCTGCTGGGCAACATCGCTGCCGGCCTGGAGGGGTTTGACAACAGCAACCTGCTGGCAGTCAATGCTTTTGCAAATGACAACACCTACTGCACTCCACAGGAAGTCCTAGCGTGGAATGCATATCTGGTGAACCCCTACAACGGATTCAGCGATTCCTACATCGGGGCCAACGAAAACCAGTGGGAAGGCGGTCTTGGAGTGGACAATCCCCTCTACAAGAATTATGACCTGATCACCGGCGGCGGTGCCTATGATATCGCCTTCAACTTCGGTATGAATTTCAACGACAGGTTGTATATGGGTGCTAACCTCAATGTCAAGGTTATCGATTTTGAAAAGAGTCTCTGGTACAGTGAGAAGGCTCAGGATGGCGACTGGTATGACACCGGATTCAAGTCAATGGACTACAACTTCTGGCAGAAGACCAGCGGTTCCGGAATCAATCTGCAGCTGGGTGCGATTTATGTTCCCTTCGATTTCCTTCGCCTGGGTATCTCTTACACCACTCCCACACTCTACACCCTGACCGACAGGTGGGACGAGTACATCGCTTCGAAGTTTGACGGTTCTGTTCCCGACTACAAAGACAGCGAGATTTACTTCTCCGATCTTTATGCAGAGGAGACCGAGACGCAGAGCACCGATTTCTTCTATGAGTATGATTTGCGTGCTCCCAGCCGTCTCTCCCTTGGTGCCGCTTTCGTATTCGGCCGCGCCGGCCTGCTGAGTGCAGATGTGGAGACTGTCAACTACGGCAAGATGAGACTCAGCGAGACCGACAGGTATTCAGACTACTTTGACGGGACCAATGCAGACATCGCCAAATACTGCCCCCGCGGCACAATTGTACGCGTAGGCGGTGAGATGAATGCAATCGGCGACATTTCGCTCCGCGCAGGTTATACCGGCTACTTCTACAACCAGCCCGGCTATCAGTTCCTGTCGTTCGGTATCGGCAAGCGCATCACCGAGAATTCATCTCTGGATCTTGGCTTCCGCACTTCTCTCAAGGATAAGTACGATATGCTGCCCTACGACGACTATGCGTTCAACGAGGCTGGCGAGGCACAGTGCACAGCGCCTCTGGCAAAAATCAGTTCCCGCTTCAACACTCTGCTTCTCACCTACAGAGTTAAGTTCTAACCTATCGCAGATATGAAAATCAAAGGCGGCAGCAATGCCGCCTTTTTTTGTACCTTTGCGCTGATAATCAGAAAGACTATGAATTTCAAGAAGAATATACTGCCATATATCGTCATCGCCATACTTTTTGTTGCGGCTGCGGCCATCTATTGCTATCCGGTGCTGGAGGGCAAGGTGATAGGCAATGCCGACGGCGTGAACGGCACGGCGGCGGTGCAGGAGTGCCGCAACTACCGCATCAACGAAGGCGGCAATTCCTGGTGGACGGGGGCGCTGTTTTCCGGAATGCCCAACTACCAGATAGGCGGCGCACATTACCTCTCGGAGCGTGTTCTGAGCCCTCTGTACAACTTTTTCCACTGGGGGCACAACAACCAGATAATGACCATCCTGTTTTATCTGCTGGCCTTTTTCCTTTTGATGAGGGCCTTCGGGGTCAGCAAGTGGATGGCGGCGGCCGGAGCCTTTGCGGTGGCCTTTTCTTCTTACTTTCTGATAATTATCGGGGCCAATCACGGCAGCAAGACCAGTTCCCTGGCGTGGATGACGCTGATGATGGTGGGAATGCTGCTCATCTATAAGAAAAAGTATGGATGGGGCAGCGCGTTTGTGATGTTCTTCACCGCGATGGGCCTCACGCCGCACCCTCAGATGGCCTATTACATCTGCCTGATGACGGGCGTGCTGTGGTGCGCGGAGCTATACATCCACATCAAGGAAAAGCAGATGAAGCAGTGGGTGGTGGCAACGCTGATTTTTGCCGCCAGCTTTGCAATCGGGGTGGGGGTGACCAGCGCCAACACCTTTGCCAACAAGGAATATATGACCCAGACTATGCGCGGTGGCCACAGCGACCTGAATCAGGACGCAGCCGCGGCAGGCCAGAGCGCCGGCGGACTGGACATTGAATACGCCACCCAATGGAGCTATGGGATAGACGAGACCCTGACATTTCTGGTGCCCAACTATATGGGCGGCAGCAGCAGTTATTCGCTTGGGCGCAATTCGCTGCTATACAAGCAGCTGGTGGCCAAGGGCGTGCAGCCGCAGGCTGCCCTTGCCTTTTGCGACGCCACGCCGATGTACTGGGGCGACCAGCCTTTCACTTCGGGCCCGGTGTATCTGGGGGCGATAGTGTGCCTGCTGTTCGTGCTGGGGCTGTTTATTGTCAAGGGACCCTATAAATGGGCTCTGCTGGCGGCCACGCTATTCTCTGTCCTGCTGGGATGGGGGCACAACTTTATGCCCTTTACCAAGCTGTTTTTCAACTGGTTCCCGCTGTACGACAAGTTCCGCACAGTGTCGTCTATACTGGTGGTGGCGGAGATTGCCGTGCCGCTTCTGGGATTCCTTGCCGTAAGGGACATCGCTGCCGGCAAGGTAGCCCGCAAAGATGTGATGAAGGGGTTGGCCTGGAGTGCCGGCATCACCGGCGGCATCTGCCTGATACTGGCGCTGGCCGGCAAGAGCCTGCTGCCGTTTGTGGGTGCCGGTGACGGATACATCGCCCAGCAGTTGCCCGAGTGGCTGATGCCCATAATCGTGGCTCAGCGGGAGGCCCTGCTTACTGCCGATGCCTGGCGCAGCCTGCTGTTCATAGTGCTGGGCGCTGCCGTCGTATGGCTTCTGGCCTCCGGCAAGCTCAAGGAAATTTGGGCTGCCGCCTTGCTGGGAGCGCTGATACTGGTGGATCTCTGGGGCGTGGACCAGCGCTATTTCAATGCCGATTATTTCCAGAGCCCCGCGCAGTTTGACAAGAACTTTGCGGTTCAGCCGTGGGAGCAGAAGATACTCGAAGACAAGGACCCTCACTTCAGGGTCTTCAACCTGGCTTCCGGCAATCCTTTCAACGAAAACCGCACCAGCTACCGGCTGAAATCCATAGGAGGCTACAGCGCTGCCAAACTTCGCCGGTATCAGGATCTGATCGACGAGCATCTGAGCCAGATGCACCGTCCGGTGCTGGATATGCTCAACACCAAGTATTATGTCCTGGATCAGGATGGCGCTGCTGTGCCGATGCTCAACGAAGACGCCCTGGGCAATGCCTGGTTTGTGGACAGCCTGTGCGCGGTGAAGGGTGCCGATGCCGAGTGCGCCGCGCTTATGGATGTGGACCTGTCACGCACCGCAGTGGTGGATACAGACGCCTTTGGCGCGTCTGTGGCAGGTTTTGCTCCGGCAGGCGAGGAGGCCGAGGTGCACCTGACAAGCTATAAACCCGATATCCTTGAATACGACTGCAGCAGCCCTGCCGGCGGCACAATCGTCTTCTCCGAGATATATTATCCTTTCGGCTGGAAGGCCACTATAGACGGCGAGGCGGCGGAGCATTTCCGTGCAAATTATACCCTCAGGGCAATGAATGTCCCCGCGGGCAACCATCACATCCGCTTTGAATTCCGTCCCGACAGCGTCCGCAAGGGCGATATGCTCTCGCTGGCCTGCATAATTCTGATGTTCGGCATTATGGCTTTCTTTGCCGTGCGCGGAATCCTCGCGATGCGCAAAGCAAAACAGGCATAAATCCGCACCGCCGACCCGAAAAATTTACTATATTTACGGACTTTTTGTACTATGGCAAAAAATCCGTTCAAACAGCTTGCAGGCGAGACTGCAATTTACGGCCTGAGCAGCATTCTGGCGAGGGTCGTGAATTTCTTGCTGGTGCCGCTGTATACCCGCGTCCTCACCGAGGCGCAGTACGGCAGCGTCACATATTTCCTCGCCTATATTGCCATACTTCAGGTGGTGCTGGCGCTGGGTCTTGAGACGGGTTGTTTCCGCTATGCCCAGAAAGAGAAAAATGCCGCCGAAGCGGGCGATGCCGCCGCCGATCCCAACCGCATTTTCTCAAATGCGTTTATGATTGTGCTGGGGCTGTGCCTGGCGTTCTTTGCCATAGTCTCAATCTTCTCCAACGGTATTTCTTCTGCGCTTGGCTATGAGGGTTTTGGCAAAATCATAGTCTATGTGGGAGCCATCCTGCTCATAGACACCGTCACCGCCATTTTGTTTGCCCGTTTGCGGTACGAGCACAAGGCTCTGAAGTTTGCAGTTGTAAGGACGCTGAAGATATTGACCGAAACCGGAGCCAACCTGCTGCTTTACCTGGCTTTGCCGCGCTATCTGGCAAACCACAGCGGGGCGCTGATTACCCGGTTCGTGAGCGCTACTCCCGATTTTACCTACGCCATATTTGCGATACTTGTCAGCTGCATAGTGTGTCTGCTGATGCTGCTTCCGGAGGTTTTCCGCCTGCGCTTTGTTCCCGACAAAAAGGTGTGCAAGGCGCTGCTGGTCTATTCCATACCGCTTATGCTGGCGGGTCTTCCGGGCGTGATGAACGACCTGCTGGACAGGGTGCTGATGCAGGCATTCCGCCCCGAACAGGTGTGGCTGTCAGAGCTTGGCGTGTACCAGGCCGGCGTCAAGATTGCGGTGATAATGTCGCTGTTTGTGCAGATGTTCCGCTATGCCGCCGAGCCGTTTTTCTTCCAGCGGGAGAAGCAGAAAGATTCCAAGACGCTGTACGCGCAGGTTATGACCTGGTTCGTGGCCTTCTGTATGGCGGGCTTCCTGTTCGTGATGCTCTATCTGGACGTGATAGGGCTGCTGCTGGGCAAGGATTTCCGCATCGGTCTGGAGATTACCCCCATAATGCTGATGGCATATGTGATGTTGGGAATGCAGTTCAACATAAGTATGTGGTACAAGCTCTCCGGCAAGACCAATTACGCCGTGTGGATAACCCTGGCGGGACTGCTTGTCACCATCGTCATCAACGTGGTGTTTATGCCGCGCTACAGCTATCACGCTGCCGCCTGGGCGCATATCGCCAGCTATCTGGTGATGATGATAATCTCGCTGGTGCTGGGCAACAAGTACTATCCGATTCCCTACAACTGGAAGAAGATAATCTTCTGCATAGCCTTTGCGCTGGCCATTTATGCCGTGTCGCGCTTCCTGCCCGAGATGAGCCTCTGGCCCAAGATGGCAGTGCACACCGGCCTTATACTGCTGTATCTGGTCCCCACGGGACTGATTTTATACAAAACGAGAAACGCTTGATATTATGCAAGTCAAAATAGTAAATAAATCACGCTACGACGCTCCGTCCTACGCCACCGAATATTCGGCGGGTATGGACCTTAAGGCAAATATCGATGCCCCGGTGATTCTGGGCAGCCTGGACAGGGCAATGATTCCCACCGGACTCTTCATAGAGCTGCCCGAGGGCTATGAGGCGCAGATCCGCCCCCGCAGCGGCCTGGCAGCCAAACACGGCATCACCGTGACCAACGCCCCCGGCACCATAGATGCCGACTATCGCGGAGAGATTTGCGTGCTGCTGGTGAATCTGGGCCACGAGCCGTTCATCATCAATCCCGGCGAGCGCATCGCCCAGATGGTGGTGGCACGCCACGAGAGGGTAGAGTGGGTCAAGGTAGACGATCTTGCAGAGAGCGGACGCGGGGCCGGCGGCTTTGGATCCACCGGAACTAAATAAGGACAAATAACTGATATCATATGGACTTAAGAGGTGAAAAATTTAACGTAGAAAAGCTTTACAAGCTGTTTCAGGACTGTAATGGCTACACTACCGACACCCGTGAGATTGCGGGCGGCGAGATGTTTTTTGCACTCAAGGGCGACAACTTTGACGCAAATGAATTTGCAGCGCACGCAGTAGAGCGCGGTGCCAAGTACTGTGTCGTGGACAATATCCACGTATACGAAAACAGCGGCGAAGAGCTGGCCGGCAAGTTGATTGCGGTGGATGATACTCTGACCGCTTTCCGCGCTATGGCCAAGTATCACCGCAGCCGGTTTGACATTCCGGTGATAGGCATCACCGGCACCAACGGCAAAACCACCACCAAAGAGATGGTCAACGCAGTGCTCAGCGCCAAGTACAAAGTGACTTGCACCAAGGGCAACCGCAACAATCACATCGGCGTGCCTATGACGCTGCTGGAAATCACTCCCGATACGGAGATCGCAGTGGTGGAGATGGGCGCCAACCATCCCGGCGAAATCACCGCTTCTGTAGAGCTGGCAATGCCCACCCACGGCCTCATCACCAATGTGGGCCAGGCGCATCTGGAGGGCTTTGGCAGTTTCGAAGGGGTTATGAAGACCAAGGGCGAGCTCTACGACTGGCTCAGCGAGCACGGCGGAATCGCCTTCTACGACGCCGACAACGAGTATCTCTCAGAGATGGTGACTTCCCGCAAGGGGATGCAGCTGATGCCCTACGGCGTGGAATATGCCGGTATGAGGGTGCTCAAGACCTCCAGGGTTAATCCCTATCTCACAATGGAGATAGAGGCGGCCGATGTGGTGAGCCGCATCACTACCCGCCTTATAGGTTCCTACAACGCCACCAACGTGGCGGCTGCACTCACCGTGGGCGGTTATTTCGAGGTCGATTTTGACGCCGCCGTGGCAGCCATCGAGGCCTATGTGCCTTCCAACAGCCGTTCACAGCTGATTGACACCGGCCGCAACATAGTGATTCTGGATGCCTACAATGCCAACGCCAGCAGTATGAACGCTGCGCTGGACAATTTTGCATCGACATCTTTCCCCAACAAGGTGCTGGTGCTGGGCGATATGCTGGAGCTGGGCAAGTATTCTGCCGAGGCTCATTCCCAGATTCTGGCCAAGGCCCGCAAGATCACCAGCGAGATATATTTGGTGGGCGCCAGCGAATTCAAGGCAGTGGCCAAGGAGGGCGACCTGGTGTTTGACACATCCCTCCAGCTTAAGGAATATTTCCGCAAGCTTCAGCCCGAAGGCAAGACCATCTTGATAAAGGGCTCCAACGCCACCCGCCTGCCGTTGATTATGGAAGTACTTTAAAGATTTAATATTTAACCCGATACAAATGAAAACCTTTTGGAAAATAGTTCTGGGCTCCCTTCTGGGATGCCTTATCGCAATGCTGATATCGATGTTTATCTTCTTCGGAATGATAGGCAGCGCTGCCAGCGCTTCTATGAAGGGCAGCTCCGCTCCCAAAACCGGTTCCGTGCTCAGGATAGACAAGAGCACCATTATCAGCGAGCGCGCAGTAGAGGATTTCTCTGCAATTGCTCTTATGAGCCGTTCCACAGGCACCAGGATTTCTCTTCTGGATGCAGTCCGCGCCATTGACGCCGCCGCCACAGATCCAGCCATCAAGTTCATCTATCTGAACACCGACGAGCTGGAGCTCTCCACATCCAACGCAGAGGAACTCCGCGCCGCACTGGCCCGTTTCCGCGCCAGCGGCAAGGCCATAGTGGCTTATGCAGAGAATCACACTATGCTCTCTTACTATCTGGCATCCGTGGCCGACAAGGTGATTATGAACGCCAACGGCGAGGCTATGATGATGGGTGTCGGCTCCCAGGGAATATTCATCAAGGACCTTCTGGACAAGCTGGGCGTTGAGGTTCAGCTGATCCGCCACGGCAAATACAAATCTGCCGGCGAGATGTTCATTAAGAACGAAATGAGCCCCGAGAACCGCGAGCAGATGAAGGCTATGGTAGACGGCCTCTGGAAGTCTATGGCAGATGAGATTTGCGCAAGCCGAGATTTCAGCCGCGAAGATCTGGACGGCTGGCTGAACAATCTGGAGCTGATGAAGGCTCAGAGCCTGCTGGACCGCAAGATGGTGGACACCATTTACCACGCAGACCAGATGAAAGATTATATGTGCAATCTGGCGGGTGTGGAGAAGTTTGAGAAGATAGGCTTTGTGATGCTTCCCGACTATGCTCCCGGCAAACTTGCCCAGCTGAATTCCAAGGCCAAGGATAAAGTGGCTGTGCTGTATGCCAACGGTGAAATCGTGACCGACGGCGACACAGAGCAGGCCATCGTGGGTGCCAAATTTGCCGCCGAGGTAGAGAAGGTCCGCAAGGACTCCACCATCAAGGCTGTGGTATTCCGCGTGAATTCTCCCGGCGGCAGCGTGCAGGCTTCTCAGTTTGTGCGCCGCGAGATGGAGCTGCTGCGCCAGACCAAACCCGTGATTGCATCTTACGGCGATTATGCCGCTTCCGGCGGATACTGGATCAGCGCAGAGAGCGACAGGATTTTCTGCGATAACACAACCCTGACCGGTTCCATTGGCGTGTTCGCAATGGTTCCCAACCTGGGCAGCGCCGCAAAGAAGACCCTCAAGGTCAATATCCAGAGCGTCAACTCTCACCAGCACAGTGATATGATGGGTGGAATGCGCTCTTTGGACGCAGCAGAGCAGGCATATATGCAGGCCTCTATAGAAGATGTCTATGACGAGTTCCTCTCTATCGTTTCCGGTGGCCGCAAGATGAGCAAAGAGGCTGTGGACGATATAGCCCAGGGTCGCGTTTGGTGCGGTTGCGATGCCTTTGGCATTGGCCTGGCCGACGAGAAAGGCGGTCTGGTGGACGCCATTGCCTATGCCGCCCAGGCAGCAGGTCTTTCCGACTACAAGCTGGTAGAGTGCCCCACTCCCAAGACCACTATGGAGCGCTTTATGGAGATGTTTGGCGGCAAGGGCTCCGTAAAGGCCTTTATTAAAGGCAGCAAGCCCGCTACCCGCTGGGAAGAGATCGAGGCTCAGTTTGAGAATGCATACGGTTTCCTGCGCACCGCAGAGGGCCCTCAGCTCTACGCCCGTATGCCTTACATCACCGAGATAAAATAATTTTCAAGTGAAAAAGTTTGCAAGCAATATCTCTGTAGCTCTGCTGCTGGCGGTCTATCTGGCGGCATTCGCGGGATTCAAGATCCACGAATGCACCGACGACCACACGGTGGAGCTGCTCAGCGTGCTTGCAGACGACACTTGCGAGCAGGTCCATCATCACCATTGTGCCGATGAAGAGCACTGCGGCCATCACCATCACCACAGTCATCATCCCCTTTCAGAAGAGCCGGAGGGGCTGCAGATTGCAGAAAGCGACTGCTGCCACAATTCTGTGCACGCCCTGTTCTCGGAGCAGATAACCGATGGCGATGATATGCAGCAAGGCCTCTTCACGGCCAGTCACAGCGTAGAGCAGCCGGTATTTCAGGCTCCCGCCGTTGCGTTTAGCCGCGTGCAGGCAGTAAGTGCCGCTGCGCCCAGGCCGTCGGGCAGGACTATGCTCGTACTGTATTCTGTCGCGAGGGCCTGATGCACTGCGCGCCGTCCGTGCGCATAGTGTATCACCCTTAATGACAGAATATTATGACAAAAACCCGATTATTTTTCTTATTATCATTGTTGTGCCTCTCGGCTGGTGTATATGCCCAGTCGTTTATCGGCACAGTTTATTATCAGGATACCAAGGGAAACCGCGACGTGCTGCCTTTTGCACAGGTTTATTATCTGGAGCACAAGACTTTGCTGGACTGCGACGAGCACGGATGCTTTTTCCTTGACCTTGACCACGACGCCACTTTTGTGGCAACCTATGTCGGCTATTCCCAGGATACAGTGAGAGTTGCAGCCGGCACCCCTTCGGCAGAGTTCTGCCTTACCGGCAGCAACGAGTTGCAGGAGGCGGTGGCAACTGCCCGCCAGGCCGGCCTGCAGCGTCTTTCGCAAATAAAGACCGAGGCCATAACCGCGGCCGGCCTGTGCAAGATGGCCTGCTGCAATCTGGCAGAGAGTTTCGAAAACACCGCCAGCGTCAGCGTGGGCTATTCCGATGCAGTGACCGGCGCCCGCCAAATCAAACTCCTGGGCCTCTCCGGCGTCTATACCCAGATGCAGGACGAGAAGATGCCGGTAATGAAGGGCCTGGCCTCTACTTTCGGCCTGAATTACATTCCCGGCCAGTGGCTGGAGAGCATCCTGATAGCAAAGGGCCCCGGCAGCGTGGCAAATGACGCCGGCGGCATCACCGGCATCATAAATATGGAGCACCGCAAGCCTCTGGACGAGACTCCGCTGTTCGTGAACGTTTACGGCAGCAGCGACAAGATGTTCGATGCAAATGTGGTGTCAGCCTTGCAGCTGAATGACTGTTGGAGCACCGTGCTGCTCACATATTTCTCCTATGCAAATTCTATGATGGACCACAACGGGGACGGCTTCCGCGACGACCCCACGACCCGTCAGATAAACGTGGCCAACCGCTGGTTGTACTATGCCCCCAGCGGCCTTCAGGTGCGCTTCGGCTTCAAGGTGGTGGACGATGACCGCGAAGGCGGGCAGATGGGCTTCAACCGAAAGATGGCCGGCGAAATGACTCCTGCGGCTTGGGGGTCTCTGATCAAGAATCGTCTGTACAACGGCTATATGAAGATTGGTTTGCCGCTGGCCGACGACCAGAGCAGCAGCATCGCCTTTGTGACCACCTATAATCATTACACCACACAGGCCACATTCGGCTGCAACCCCTACGACGGCATTCAGGATAACCTGTTCGCAAACCTTATTTACCACAACGACTTCAATGAGTCCCACACACTTGAAGTGGCGCTGACCTCACAGTGGGACAGAACCGACGAGGAGTATACCCGCTGGGATTACGGCGGCGGCAGCTACATTCCGTTCCCGATTCCGGTAAGGAGCGAGATTCAAGCGGGTGCGATGGCAGAATACACTTATAAGGTAGGGGAGATCTTCACTGCTGTGGCAGGTATGCGCGTTGACTACGATACCTACTACAAAAAGTGGCTTCCGGCGCCCCGTCTCACCGTGAAATATGCTCCAATCCACGACCTGGTGCTGCGTGGCAGCGTGGGCCGTGCATTCCACGCTCCCAGCGTGTTTGCCGACAACTACGGTCTGTTCTCTTCCAACAGGGAGTTTATGTATTCTCCGGCGCCTGACGGCAAGGGCGGTTATGCAGAAGAACGGGGCCTGAACCTGGATATGGAAGACGCCGTTACGGCCGGGGCCAATATCACCTGGTACCTGCCTATAGGTGAGGAAGATGCCAGCTTCCTTAGTTTTGAGGCCTTCCACACGCAGTTTGCGCATCAGGTTTATGCCGATACAGAATATAAGCCCAACACTACTGCAGTTTATCTGACGCAGTCTGCCACCAACACCCTGCAGGCCGACCTGTCGCTCGATTTCAACGAGCATTTCAACGCTCTGCTCACCTTCCGCTACACCGACCCGCAGGTGGTGGTCAAGAGAGCCGGCAGCGACGTGACCGAGACCATACAGCGGCCTATGACCAGCCGATACAAAGGGGTGCTGAACCTGCAGTACAAGACCAACCTGAGCAAGTGGATATTCGACTTCACCGCCCAGCTGAACGGCCCTATGCGGCTCCCGAATTATGCTGCGGATATATGGGGAATGGAATATTCTCCGGTATATCCTATGCTATATGCCCAGGTTACCCGCAAGTTCAAGGGACTGGACATTTATGCCGGGGCAGAGAATATCACCGGCTTCCGCCAGCACGACGCGATTCTAGGCGCCGAAGATCCTTTTGGCGCAGATTTTGACGCATCTGTGGTCTGGGGTCCGCTTATGGGACGCAAGTTTTATTTAGGTTTGAGATATACACTTTGGAAATAATTAATAACTGACGATATGAAAACTAGAATTACAATTTTGATGATGGCTTTGCTGATGGTGTTGTCGGTAAATGCCTTTGCACAGAAAAAGGGTGCAAAAACGTCTACTATAGACGAGGTGACCTTTGTTACAAATATGCATTGCAAGAATTGCGAAAAGAAGTGCGATGCCAATCTCCCTTTCGAAAAAGGGGTCAAAGACTACAAGGCAAACCTGGATGCCAAGACCATCTACTTTAAATTTGATACCCGCAAAACATCGCGCGAAAAGCTTGCAGAGGCAATTCAGAAGCTTGGCTACACCGCAACTGAGATAGAAACGGTTCAAAAAAGCAAATAAATTGTTACATTTGCCGCAAAGACAATATTACTGCGGTATAATGTACAAGATTCTGGAAAAACGTATGCTCGCTCCTCAGATTTATCTGATGGAGATCGAGGCACCGAGACTGGCCGCGGCAGCCCTGCCGGGCCAGTTCCTTATTATCCGCGACGATGAGAAAGGGGAGCGCATCCCGCTCACCGTCAGCGACTCCGACCAGGCCAAAGGCACTGTTACGGTGGTCATCCAGCTTATAGGCCGTTCCAGCCACAAGATGGTGGAGCAGTACGAGGTTGGCGACTCTTTTGCCGATGTGGTGGGTCCTTTGGGCAATCCGTCCGAATTTGTGAACGCCAGCCCCGAAGAGCTCAAGCAGCGCCGCTATGTGTTCATCGCAGGCGGTCTGGGCACCGCACCGGTGTATCCCCAGGCCCGCTGGCTGCACGAGCACGGTGTGCCGGTGGATGTGATAATAGGCGCAAGAACCAAGGATTTGCTGATTTATACAGATAAACTTTCTGCAGCCTGCGACAACCTGTACCTCTGCACCGACGACGGCAGCGAGGGTTTCAAAGGGGTCGGCACGGCCTGCCTGGAAGATCTCTACGCAAAAGGCAAGACTTACACCAACTGTGTGGCCATAGGCCCTATGATTATGATGAAATTCGCCACCCTTACCTGTATGAAACTGAATATCCCCATTCAGGTGAGTATGAACACGCTGATGGTAGACGGCACCGGTATGTGCGGCGCCTGCCGCGTGAGCGTGGGCGGAAAGACATATTTCTCTTGCGTGGACGGGCCTGAATTTGACGGAGCCCTTGTAGATTGGGACGAAGCAATGCGCCGTTCGCGTCAGTATAAGCCGGAGGAGGCGGCAGCAATGGAAAGTTATGGCAAATAAGATTCCCAGAGTTGCAGTGCGCGAGCAGGATCCCAAGGTCCGCGCGCACAATTTTGAAGAAGTATCGTATGGATATGACAAGCAGGAGGCTATGCTTGAGGCAAGCCGCTGCCTGCATTGCAAGAATCCCCGCTGCGTGGGCGGCTGCCCTGTCAGCATACAGATTCCGGAATTCATAGCCCGTGTGGCAGAAGGCGACATCGCAGCTGCCGCAGGCGTGATAGCGCAGGATTCCCTGCTGCCGGCTGTCTGCGGCCGCGTGTGCCCGCAGGAAACCCAGTGCGAGGGGCAGTGCATCCTTGGCGTAAAGGGCGAGCCGGTGGCCATAGGCAAGTTGGAGCGCTTCGTGGCCGATTATATGCACTCCCATCCCGAGGAGGCCCAGACTGTAGAGAAAGCCCCCGCCAACGGCCATAAGGTGGCTGTTATAGGCAGCGGTCCCGCAGGCCTTGCCTGTGCGGCCGACCTTGCAAAATGGGGCTATGATGTCACCATTTTCGAGGCCCTTCACAAGGCCGGCGGCGTGCTGGTATATGGCATTCCCGAGTTCCGTCTTCCCAAAGAGAAGGTGCTGGCCAGAGAGATTGAGGCCGTCACCGCCCTTGGTGTCAAGATAGAGACCGATGTAATCATTGGCCGCACCGTCACCATAGATTCTCTTATGGAAAAGGAGGGCTTCGAGGCTGTGTTTGTGGGCACCGGCGCCGGACTGCCGCGCTTTATGGGCATTCCGGGCGAGAACATCAACGGCGTGTTCTCTGCCAATGAGTTCCTGACCCGCAACAACCTGATGAAGGCTTATCTGGACGACTATGCTACCCCTATTCACGCCGGCCGCAAGGCCGTGGTTGTGGGCGGCGGCAACGTGGCTATGGACGCGGCCCGCACCGCGCTCCGTCTGGGTGCCGAAACCACCATCGTATATCGCCGTACAGAAGTGGAGCTTCCTGCCCGCAAAGAGGAGGTTCACCACGCGAAAGAAGAGGGTATAGAGTTCCGTATGCTCACAAATCCCGTTGAGGTGCTGGGCGACGAGAACGGCAACGTGCGCGCAATCAAGTGCATCAAGATGGAGCTTGGAGAGCCCGACGAGAGCGGCCGCCGCAGCCCCGTGCCTGTCCAGGGCAGCGAATTCGAAGTGGAGTGCGACACCGTGATAATGGCGCTGGGAACATCTCCCAACCCGCTGATTGCCAAGACCACGCCCGGCCTTGAGCGCACCCGCAAGGGCGGCCTTGTGGCCACGGAGGGCGGCGCTACCACCCGCGACGGCATCTTCGCCGGCGGCGACGCAGTGACAGGCGCGGCCACGGTGATTCTGGCGATGGGCGCCGGACGCAAGGCTGCTGCAGAAATACACAAGAAACTATCTGAATAATATATGGCTCAGACACCGTCAATTCCAAAAGGTACGCGCGATTTCGGCTGCATAGAAATGGCGCGCCGCAACTATATTTTCGACAACATAAAAGAGGTATTCCGCCGTTTCGGCTATCAGCAGATAGAGACTCCCGCAATGGAGAATCTCTCTACTCTGCTGGGCAAGTACGGCGACGAGGGCGACAAGCTGCTCTACCGCATCCTCAACAGCGGGGATGCCTTCTCTGGCGTGGACTGGGCTTCGGCTCCGTCTTCTGCCGCCATCACCTCCAAGGTATGCGAAAAGGGTTTGCGCTATGACCTGACGGTGCCCTTTGCCCGTTTTGTGACTCAGCATCAGAACGAGATCACATTCCCATTCAAGCGCTTCCAGATTCAGCCCGTATGGCGTGCCGACCGTCCGCAGAAGGGCCGCTACCGCGAGTTTTATCAGTGCGACGCCGATGTCATCGGCTCCACTTCTCTGCTCAACGAGCTGGAGCTGGTGCAGATTGTGGATATGGTTTTCGCCCGTCTGGGCATCAATGTCTGCATCAAGATCAACAACCGCAAGCTGCTGGCCGGAATAGCCGAGGTGGCGGGTGTTCCCGACAAGATGATGGACATCACCGTGGCCATAGACAAGATAGACAAGATAGGCCTGGACAATGTCAAGGCGGAGCTTCTGGAAAAAGGGGTGGGAGAGGCTGCCATTGCAGTGGTAGAGCCGGTGTTGACCCTTTCTGGCAGCAATCAGGAGAAGATAGAGTTTATGCAGAAGATGCTCTCTTCTTCCGAGGTCGGTATGAAGGGCGTGGAAGAAATTTCCAGTTTGTTTGAGCTGATTTCCGCCGCCGGCATCCGCCAGAAGGTAGAGCTGGACCTCTCGCTGGCGCGCGGCCTGAACTATTATACAGGTGCTATTTTCGAGATCAAGGCGTTGGATTTTGCCATAGGCAGCATCTGCGGCGGCGGCCGTTACGACGACCTCACCGGCATCTTCGGCCTCAAGAATGTCTCCGGCGTGGGCATCTCCTTTGGTGCCGACCGTATCTACGATGTGCTGCTGGGGCTGGACAAATACCCTGCATCGCTGCTTTCGGGTGCGAGCGTGCTGTTTACCAATATGGGAGAGAAAGAGGCCGCCTATTGCCTGGGCGCCATATCTGAGCTTCGCAGCCACGGCATCAGCTGTGTGCTCTATCCCGAATCGGCAAAGCTCAAGAAGCAGTTCGAGTATGCCAACCGCGGCAATATCTCGGTGGTTATAGTGGCCGGCGAGAGTGAGATGGCAGAGGGCAAGTTCACCGTGAAGAATATGGCTTCCGGCGAGCAGCAGAGCGTTGCCAAAGAAGACTTGTTCCACTACCTCACCGACGTTCTGGAATAGAATTTTTGGTATTTTCGTTTTTATTTCTACCTTTGCAGTCCCAAACACCGCGGGGTAGAGCAGCTGGTAGCTCGTCGGGCTCATAACCCGGAGGTCGGAGGTTCGAATCCTTCCCCCGCTACAAAGAAAAACAGACAGGCCTTCAGGTCTGTCTGTTCATTTTTACAGAGCGGGGAAGGGTTATGAGAACCGAAGGTTCGACCCGACGCAGCAGCCGAGAGCAATGAAAACTTGTTTACATTGCCGAGGCGCCAGGAGGGAAAGCGGCGCCAGCCGCTTAATCCTTCCCCCGCTACTAAACAGGACATTACTTCGGAAGTGTCCTTTTTTCGTGTCTACGCCATTGCAGAACCTTTATTCTGAGTTCGAAATCCGCCTCTGGACAGGTAGTTTCCCGAAAAAAGACTATATTTAAACCCGTAATAAGGGCTTATTATGAAACGGATATTGTTTGCTTTTCTTATCGTGCTTTTCGGAATTACTTCAGGCTTGAATGCTCAGAGTCGGTTATATCCGTCAAGCAACCATATTGGAGATAGCTATTATTCTATAGTCGACAGCCTTCTTTTGAAGGGGAATGATTTCATAGAATTTGCATTCGAAATCAGACCATCTTTTTCAGGGGAGACAGGGTGCTATTATGATGTTAAGGACTCAGTTTTAGTGTTAAGGACTGCTAATCAGAACATATGGTACTATGGGGGGTATTATGGGAGGAATAATGGGTCATTTAAGCAACGGAAACACCAAGAAAAACTTGTAATTTCTGAATATCGTTGTCCAATATCGCAAGTGGCGAAACAGAGTCTTAAGCGATTATTTACAGCAGCAGTTTTTTCTTCTTCTTTTTTGGCACAACCCTTAGGCGCTGATGGTGTTACATATGAAATTTTAATTCGAGGAGGCGCATTCGCTGCCTGTTGTTGGTCCCCTAAAAAGGGCAGCAATTGTGGTCAGATAGTAGAACTCCTCACATGTCTCTCAGACGCAATCAAAAATAATGATTCAAAGAGGATTGAAAGTCTTATCCCTTCTGCAGATGAATTATCTCGAAAATTTGAAGCTTTGTACCCTGATGATGTTAAAGAGGGTAGTGTATTTCTGCTGTGGCAATAGGCATTCATTGTTATTTATCTGAGCGAATGGGCCTAAACCCTATCACGGCTTTGAATCCTTCTATGAATTCGTTCGAAATTTCTAACACCTGTTCTACTAAAAGAGACAACGGTCGTTTGGTCGTTGTCTCTTTTATCTATCCGGCGGGATGGGACGAGAACCGAAGGTTCGAACCGACGCAGCAGCCGAGTGCAATGGGAACTTGCTTCCATTGCCTCTTTGGAGGGCCCTGATCCCGGACTCCCTTTGCCGGCTAGGCTGCCGGTCCGTCTCCCCCTCGTGCAATTCGTTTTGGGCGCAGACCCGCAGCACAGTGCTCTCAGTGGCCGCATGATTCCCAGAACCCACCCCTTAGGGCCTGGTTTTGGGAATACACCCTGTCCTGAATGGCCTCAGATGCGTACTCTTTCACAAAACGAATTGCAGCTGCTGCCTGACGCCCCGCCTTTTATCTATCAGGCAGCTTGGAATCGTGGCGGAATGTGGCGATCTTCTTCTCATATGAATAAGGACAGACTCTTCCTGCAAGCGCTCTGCAAGT